>FZPS01000008.1_pt50 | contig 103710 bp, 103 predicted proteins | sample 1817821 | NCBI WGS metagenome assembly FZPS01 (sample SAMEA104158645, study PRJEB21678) | metagenome | place: Germany | collected 2015-04-21
GGGCGTCCCCCCCCTCATCGACCTTGTAGAAGTATCTGGGCAGGGTGGTCCCCTCGTACGCTATGCTCACGCGTTCGAAGTCTACCCCCGACAGCTGGAGGCTCTGCACGAAGAGGTCCCTGCTCTCTCCCCACAGGTACGGTATCCGGGGGTCCTGCGGGTTGCCGTGCAGGTAGAACTCGGCTGCGCGGAAGTATGTGCTTGCACGCAGATAGGACTCCGCCGCGCTGATGTTGTGCCCCCTCGCCAGGGCTTCATCCCCCATCTTCTTGACGCGCTCGGCGGTGGCGGTCCATTCCCGGCACCAGCTCTCGAAGTCCCTCTCCACGATCCTTTGAGCGGTCTGCACGCATTCCCCTATATCCGCGCCCCCGTACACCGAACAGCCCATGGTCCGCATGAACTGGAAGGAGAACGAGGGGTCCTTGAAGACATAACCATCGGTGTTGACCATGACGACCCTCTCCTTGGGCGGCTGGAGTGCGAACGCGGCGAGGATGAGTGTTGCGGCGACAAGCACCGTCATGATGCTCATCATCACCTCCTTCGCACCGGGGCTAGGGACTGGAACCCGATCGTCGGACATCGATCCCCATCGAGGATCGTTTTTTTCTTATTTTTATCATTTGTTGATCGATGACCGATATGCCTCTAACGAAATGACCATGATGTGCGGTCCATCCATATGCACGGTCGACGGACGGACCCCATGGTATTAGGATCAAGGAACGCGTGGTGCCGATCTTTCCCACGTCCGTGCGATGCGAGCATGGGGGCTACTGGCCTCCTATAAGGACCTACCGCCCTGGCTTGCCCCTCCGGCATGGGTCCAGCGGTCGTCGGACCCGATCCGTATCACGATGGGCCGACCGGGAACATGACGTCCGGCCCCCGGCGATGGTGGGAGGTCAGCATCGTCCGACGTTTCGGTCGCTTGCATGCCTCGCAGAACGCATCCGACAAACGTGCCAGATATTTTTATTCGTTCGTCACTTTTCAGGAAAGACTATATAGGCGCATCATCTACCGAACCAGCGATGACCATCCATATGCTCCAGGGAGCGGGGTATGATTCTAATTGCTATCTCGTCACTGGGGAAAGGCCCATACTGGTAGACACGGGTACTGGCATCAACCATCGCCGCCTGGTGGGGCGGATCGATGAGGTGGTCGGTGACAGGAGGGTGGACATCGTCCTTACGCATAGGCACTACGATCATGTCGGAGGAGCGCGCCGCATGGCGGAGGCGCTCGACGCCGAGGTGATGATGCATCCGCTCGACGCTGCCCCGGTCAGGGAGGGCAGCTCCGAGGGGACCTCGGCCAACATCTTCGGAGAGGTGTTCGAGGCGGTGGAGGTATCCGACATCGAGGATGGCCACGTCATCGACACCGGAGATCACGTTTTCACGGTCCTGCATACCCCTGGCCACTCGGTCGGGGGGATATGCCTCTATGAGGGGGAGACAGGCATCCTCATCTCGGGAGACACGGTCTTCGCGGACGGTGTCGGGAGATGGGACCTGCCCACGGGAGACGTCGCATCCCTAGCGGCGTCCATCAGGAAGCTCGCCGACCTGCATCCGGTGGATCTGTACCCGGGGCACGGTCCGTGTGTCAGGGGGAGAGCCCATGAACGCATGGGAATTGCCTTGAGGTATCTGGGGGAAATCTAATGGAGATCATAAGAGCGAAGGAGGAAGGTGGGGTCCCCACGATCCCCGAATCGGACAAGAAGCGCATACTGGCGGAACTGTCGGCCGGTCGACTTATAGTCTATCCGACCGAGACCGTCTATGGACTGGGCTGCGACCCGTTCGACGGGACGGCCGTGAAGAGGGCGTTCATGGCGAAGCGCAGGCCGTTCGACATGGCCATGTCGGTGGTCGTCAGCAACCTTCCCATGATGGAGGAGCTTGGCATCCTGGACGACAAGGCGCGGAAGCTGGTGAAGAAGTTCATGCCTGGTCCGCTGACCCTCATCGTCAAGAAGCGGCCCTCTGTCCCGGACATCCTGACCGCGTCGACGAACGAGATAGGGGTGCGAATACCCGACCATCCTCTGGCCCTCAGCCTCATCGATTCGTTCGGGCCGTTGGTCACCACATCTGCGAACATCCACTCTCACAAGAGCCCGATCACCTGCCAGGACGCCATCGACGATCTCGGCGCCACGGTCAGCATATACATCGATGCCGGGCCGTCAAGACTTGGTAAGCCGTCGACCATCGTTCAGCTGATCGATGATGAGATGACCATCATTCGGCAGGGAACCATCACGAGGGAACAGATAGAGGCGGCTCTGAATGAATGAGGAAGAACTCGCCGCCCTGAGAAGGGCCGGGGCCATCGCTCGCGAGGCCAGGGACCTTGGGGCGAGCATGATAGGAGAGGGAGTATCCCTCCTCGAGGTCGCGGAGGAGGTCGAATCGCGGATCATCTCCCTGGGCGCCAGGCCGGCGTTCCCCTGCAACATCAGCATAAACGAGGTCGCGGCGCACTTCACTCCCCGGACGGGGGATAAGATGAAGTTCGCCAACGGCGACCTGGTCAAGCTCGACGTGGGCGCGCACGTCGACGGGTTCATCGGCGACACCGCGGTGACGGTCGAGGTCGGGACAAGGAACTGGACCAGTCTGATCGAGTCGTCGGCCAAGGGCCTCGCGGTCGCCGTGGAGATGATCGGTGAAGGCGTGCTGCTCAACACCGTGGGCGGGGCGGTCGACCGTGCGATACGCAGCAACGGCCATGTGCCGGTGGCGAACCTGACGGGCCACTCGATGAAGCGGTACAACCTTCATGCCGGGATCAGCGTGCCCAGCTACGATGATGGCAACGTCGTGAAGGTGCCCGGGGACGTGGTGCTCGCGGTCGAGCCGTTCGCCACCAACGGGGCCGGGCAGGTGAAAAATTCAAAGCCCGGGAACATCTATCGTATCATGCGTGAACGGGAACTGCGCGACAAGGCCGCGGCCGAACACTTCCAGCTCCTCAAGGAGAACTTCGGCACCCTGCCGTTCTGCGAGAGATGGGCGACCGCCCTCGATCCCAAGGCATCGGTGCACCTCCGGATGCTGGTCCGACATGGCCTGGTGTTCTCATACCCCATGCTCGTGGAGGTCCGGGGCGGGAAGGTATCGCAGAAGGAGCACACCGTGGTGATACACGATTCCAGGGCAGAGGTGACGACTCAATAAGGGGCAAGAGTAAGGAGGGAGGGTGCCGACCTCTTCAGAATCTGTGGGTGGTTCGAATCTGGAGGAATAGTGAACTTATACGGCACCACTCCCTTGCCTGCAGGATACAGGCGCTCTAATATAGGGTTTTATATATTAGTAGTTTTCGCGCTTTCGTCATGCTGGCCATTTGATGTTTCGGCAGGCCAGATGCCGACCGGCCTGCCGTCCGGGGCGAGGATCCGTTCGGGCTCACAGCCTGGCCTTCAGGTCCTCGAACATTGCCTGGGTGTCCTCCACGGTCGAGAGGTTGAAGGCGAGTATCCCTCCGGAATGGCGCACGACGATGTGCAGCGGGACGTCGTTGTATGATGCCAGGACATAGCGGCCGAACTCGTCGTTATTGAAGTTGCCGCTGCGTATGTTGGTGCCTCCGAAGCCACCGACGCGGCGGCCGATGTCGAGATCGTCCCTCAGCTCGACCGAATCGATCTGATCGTACGGTATGAGCTTGTTCACCATCGGGGCATCGACCTTGAGGCCATCGTCCTGGAGGGAGGCGTCCACTCCTCCCGCCGGGGCGACGAGGACGAGCACGATGACGATCACGGCCGTGATTATCGCTCCAAGCACCAGCAATGCATAGAGGGTCTGCCTCTCGCGCTTCTTGTCCTCCTCGGTGCGGAGCAGCTTGGGATCGGTCGCTCCTTCCTTCAGGAATCGGCCGCCGGTGTTCATGTACACTATGCCGCCGATGATGATCGCCATGCCGGCGGAGAGAAGCACCCAGAAGGGCCATGCCTCCGTGAGCAGGAATATCGATTCCATCGCCAGCAGCATCAGGATTACGCTGAAGAAGACGAGCTTCCCGACGAACTTGGCCAGCCTCTCGGTGTCGTACTGCTCTCGAACATGGCGGGGGGACGTGTTGTAGCCCGCGATGAACATGGCCCCCTTCCCGGTCAACCACATGTATGCTGACAGGGCGATGATGGGGAACAAGGTGAAGAGCAGTATGGACTGGAACGTGATATCGATCGCGTCGCCACCGTCAAGTATCATCAGGCCGGTCAACGCGGCGGGGATCAGCAGCCCCGCTGCGATCAGCAGGATGAGGATCCTCTTGTCTCTATCCATGCATGCCAGAATCGCATCCCTGTTCTTTACCTTATCTTCATCCGCTCGTCGGAGCTTCCGACCCCAGTGCTCGAAGGCGGGCTGGGCGATGTGCTAACCTTTAATTAGGAATGTGGCTTTACGAAACCCGTCAGGCGAGGGTAGCCAAGCCAGGTCAATGATGAGACGACTCATCGGCCAAAGGCGACAGACTCAAGATCTGTTCCTGAAGAGGTTCGCCGGTTCGAATCCGGCCCCTCGCACCATCCTTCCTCGACCTATGGACGTCCCCATCGTTCCTTTTTTCATGCCGTGAGGTCCATCCCTGTTGGACATCATCGGTCCGGAAGGTCCTTCATCATCTGCGAACGGGGCCTTCGCCTTCTGCACCCTGACCACCGTCACCATACCCGACAATGTCGCAACGATAGGCAGCGAGGCCTCCTATTATTGCATCTATCTGGAAACCATCACGATCGGAAATGGTGTCATCAGCATCGGGGACCGTGACTTCTATTGTTGCTGGGGCCTTGAGTCCGTCACCATTCCCGACAGTGTGACCATGATCGGTGGCGAGGCCTTCGCCTTCTGCGACGGCCTGACATCGGTCAAGATGGGCAATGGTGTCACCACGATCGGTAACCATGGCTTTGCGAAATGCTATGCTCTCACATCCGTCACCATCCCGGCCAATGTCACATCCGTCGGGATCGGCGCCTTCTCCGATTGCGATTCACTGGCATCGATCGATGTCGACCCGAACAACCCCAACTACGCCAGCATCGATGGGGCCCTATACAACAAGGAATGCACGGTCCTGATACAGTGCCCCGGTGGAAGAGGTGGGGAGTACACGATCCCGGATGACGTGGAAAGGATAGGGGATGAAGCCTTCCTCGGATGTGAAGGACTTACATCGATCATCATCCCTGGAAGCGTGACCGTCATCGGCGATTACGCCTTCTACTACCGTCCATCCCTGAGGGCCATGGTGTTCCATGGCGACGCTCCGACGATCGGGTCATATTGGATGGAAGGATACGGCAGCGGGCTGATGGTATATCATTACGAGGGAGCGACCGGTTTCGACGGTCCGGACTGGGAGGAGTTGCCACTGAGGATGATACCCTCTCCGTCCATCGTCATCACTGGTCCGCAAACCGACGAGTACATTTCTACATCGAGGGTGGTTGTGAAATGGACATCTCAAAATGCCACGAGAACGGAGATCAGCATAGATGGCATGGGGTGGGAGGAGGCCCATGGCAACGGCCGTGAGGTAACGTTGGCCGATGGACCTCGTCTCATAAAGGTCCGCGTCACCGATGGGTTCGGAAGGACGAACGAGACCTCAGTGACCTTCACCATAGACACGATCGCGCCTGAGCTGTCCATAGTATCTACTCGGGACGGGGCGTACATCGACTCAGGCGATGTTTTGGTCGAGTATAGCGCCACCGATGATGGTTCAGGCGTCGCTTACTACCGTTGCCGCATCGACGGCAGTGATTGGTCTGCTAGCACGACGGATCTGTCCCATGTCTTCGATGGCCTCTCCGATGGCATCCACGTGGTCGAGGTCAGAGCATTCGACCGTGCCGGTAACCATGCGGAGGTATACGTCACGTTCACCGTCGACACCGTCGCGCCTGAGCTGAACATCATATCGCCAGGGGATGGCGACATCCTCGATTCAAGTGATGCGAAGGTCGAATGGTCGGCAACCGACGTGACCTCCGGCCTGAAGGAGTTCATGTACCAGCTTGACGACGGTCCGTGGACAAGCACTGACATGGTCAACGGTACCGAGCTCGTCGGACTCTCGGATGGGACCCACGCCCTCCGTGTAAGGGCCTATGACACGGCTGAAAACGTCGCCGAGACGAACGTCACGTTCACCGTCGCCACTCCCTCGCCGCCAGGTAGGGGCCATGATAATGTTCCTCTTGTCATCAGCATAGGGGGAATGATCGGGATCGCGACCGCACTAGGGGCGTTGCTGCCCTCCAGACGGCCGTGAGAAGTTCGGAATGATGAGAGAGTTCGATCGGCCGAGGGGCGACGGTCGGTGCGCCACCTTCGGCGATCGAGCTCTAGAACGGTCCGGCGAAGAGGCCCAGCTTCCTTGCGACGCTCTTGAGGTCCAACCCTTCGTCCGAGGGATCGAGGCCGGTCCATTCGAACGGGTCGGTGAGAACGCACACCCCGCTGTCGTTCAGGACACCCAGCCCAGCGGTCCTAGAGTCGTCGACGATCTTCTTGTCGGGGAACAGTTCGGTCATGGCGGCCCGGGCCTCCTGGCAGGCAAGCGGGATGATGACGTCGATCTCGTCATATTCGCCGTCGGCGACCCACTTCTCCTTCCTGACGCGGATGCCGTCATAGTAGCAGGAGGCCGGCATCAACTCCTCCTTCCTGACGTCGAAGCCGTCGGAGCGCAAGCGCGATGCCAGCTCCTTCATCGACTCCTCCCCTCCGAATCCGTGGCTGGCCTTCGCACATGTGTTGCAGGACCAGACCGCTATGCGGGCGCCCTTCTCGATCAAGCCCTTCAGTTCATCGTAGGTCATGGTCCTGAGGGAGGCGATCATCTGTCACACCTCGAAGCAGGGGACCCGTCCTCGCGGATCCCGGGGAACGCCTTTCCGACCTCGTCCTGATATCCGGGGTACGGACTCACGAGGACGCTGCCCTTCCTTGACGAATCATAATAGCCTATGCCCAGGGTCACGTTGGTCGACAGCACCTTCTTTCCCTGGAAGAGCCTCCTTGCTGCCCTGCAACCGGAGACGCATGCCATCATCAGTACGGTGTCCACGCCGTCTGGCAGATCGACGCCTCGGAGGTCGGACAATATGCATGCTTTGGTCACGATATGGGAGGAGACGACGTTGAAGCCGTCGGAGATGAGGCTGGTCCTCATGGAGGACATCGCCCTCCGTCCGCCGGTCTGGCAATAGTTGGCGCAGCTGTTGCAGGCCACGATCGCCACCTGTTCGCTCCCATTGAGCTCCTTGACGATCCTGTCGTACGGGACAGGTCTCGAAACGCTTACCATCTTCACTCCGCGGCACGATAGAACATCATGCTCGTTAAGCGTTTCCGATTATTCAGCTGATATTAGAATTCGACGGCTGACCTCCTCGTCCCCCATCAACGTTCATGGGGTTCCCGGATGTCCCCGCTCGGGAGGATCTGGTCGGCCTCCCCTCGCTCGTAGGCGAGGTCGAAGAGCACGTCCCGCAGCAGCCACGTCTCGTTCTTGAAGCCTATCTCCTCCGCCAGCCGGAGCGCCTCGTTCTCCATCGCCGCCGTCGCCTTCTTCAATTCGTACGGATCGTGAGGCCATGCGATGGCGGCCCGGTGGTCGAGCACCACGTGGCACAGCTCGTGCACCACCACTGCACGCAACACATCGTCGTCCAGCTCCAGGACGCCTCGGAGGAACACCACGTACGTCCTCCTGTCGCCCGGTCCGGACGGGCGCACCTCTGCGAGAGGGGGCGAGGACCTCGAGAGGACCGGCTGCACGTGGAAGCGAACGTCGCGCTTCCCCGATTCGAGGATGTCGAAGAAGTCGGCGGGCAGCCGTGCGATCGCATCGATGAGCCTTGGCATCGCCGCATCCCGCGAGTATATCGAGGGGCGGCTCGTCTGGCGGGCGAGGTCGTCCTGGGACTCGAACGTCGTCCTCTTCTTCAGGTATGCGGCGGCGCGGTCCTTGCCGACCGGGGTGTCATCCCTCTCGGGGGGAGGCCACACCGTCGGCGCCGCCTCCCTCGCCTCTTCGATGCGGGCGTCCAGCGTATGCATCCCTCTTCCTGCGCGCGGGCTCATGGGACCTCCGATCAACATTGCCCCTACCGGGTCATATACTTTCAGCCCACGTCGATGCGACATTCGCAGACGGTCCGCCGGTCCGCGTCATCGCAGGGACGGGGTACCAAAAACACCTTATCAGTGCTCAAGCTCATCACCCGGCCATGATATCACAGCGTGTCAGGTCCATCAAACCTTCCGGAATAAGGGCGATGTTCGAGATGGCTACCAAGGACTCCATCAACCTGGGCCTTGGCGAGCTCGACCTGGAGCCCCCGAAGGAGGTGACCGATGCGCTCAAGCGGGCGGTCGATGAAGGGCGGAATCGTTATGGCCCGACGAAGGGGATCGACGAGCTGCGCTCTGCCGTTGCGGGCAAGGTCTCCAGGTACCGCGGCGATCTGACGATGGAGAACGTGATGATCACCTGTTCAGGGACGCAGGGCACGATGGCCGCCTACCAGACGTTGTTCGATCCGGGCGACGAGATACTCGTCCCCGAGCCCGGTTTCGTCCTCTACGAGCCGGATGCCACGCTGGTCGGGGCAAGGCCGGTGCCGTATGGCATGACCGAGGGGACCTTCATGCCCGACATCGAAGACATCATGGCCTCGATCGGGCCGAAGACCCGCGGGCTCGTCGTCAACTCTCCGTCCAATCCTACTGGAGGCGTCATGGACAGGGAGACGTTCGACGCATTGTGCGACATCGCCGAGGACCATGACCTGTGGATCATCTCCGACGAGGTGTACGAGGACTTCCTGTACGATGGGGCGGTGCATCACTCGTTCAACGAGAGGATCGAGAGGGCGGTCGTGCTGAACTCCTTCTCCAAGTCGCTCGCGGTGCCCGGCTGGCGCCTGGGGTACCTGACCGCGTCGGCCGAGCTGGTGAACGAGATCGCGAAGATGCAGTATCACCTCGTCGCCGCCCCCCCGACCCCGCAGCAGTACGCCCTGGCGGCCTCCTTCCATGTCCAGCAGCGCTTCCTCGACGAGGTCGTTCCGCTGTTCGACCGGCGGAGGGCGCTCATGGCCAAGCTGCTGAACGAGATCGACGGCTTCCAGTGTCCTACGCCCAGGGGCGCCTTCTATGCCTTCCCTTCGTATGACATGCCCATACCGTCACATGAACTGGCCATGCGGATCGTCAAGGCAGGTGTCATCGCTGCCCCGGGGACCGCGTTCGGGGCCAAGGGGGAGGGGCATCTCCGATTCTCCTATGCCGCTTCGGAGGAGAGCATCGTGAAGGGGCTGGAAATCGTGAAGAAAGTCGTGGAAGGCCAAGGTCGAGGATGAGGCGCGCGGCGGCGGACGGATTGAAGTTAAATACGGGCTTATACATCATTCGTCTTGGCTCCGGAGAGGCCAGCGCGGCCACGCGGGGTAATGAGCTCGAGGTGAACGCATGAAGGGCGCGACAAAGAGGACCAAGCCCGCTGCCAAGAAGGAGCGGAACGAACCGGAGAAGAAAGAGGTCGTGACCGAGGACCTTCCCTCTCCGGAAGAGATAGTGGAGGACCTCGACAGCATAGCCGAGCAGGTGATCTTCGGCAAGAACAAGGCTCGCACATACGCGTTGCGAGAGGTGTGGTATCCAAGTCTCAAGGACATCATCGCCGATCCCACCGTGCCGGAGGATGCCAGGGAGGAGGTCATGTTCCTCACGTTGACCAACGCTCTGCTGGACATGCTGATGGACGTCGTCCCGAAGGAGATGGCCCTCACGTTCGCGCGAAATCTGGACGATTATCTCGCGGTGACCCTGGTGAACAAGGAGTATGGTGTAGACCTGCTCAAGTCCTTCCAGAAGGAGTTCACGGAAGCCATGGGGAACAACTTCCATTCAGAGGAGAAGCTCATGGCCGCCCTCCAGTCCTTCGAGGACGAATGGTGGGACGCGCCAAGGGATGAGATCGGGGGCAAGAGCCCCAACGAGGCCCTGGACGAGATGGCGCAGAAGTATGATCTTTGAGCGCCTGACAGGCGCTGGTCTGGCAGTGTGACGGATGAGGGCACCTCAACGCTCGATACTGGTACTGTCAGCCGCATCCTTCTTCTCCATGATGGGGATGAGCATCGTCTCCCCCGTCCTACCAGATTACGCGCTGAGCTTCGGCGTCCCGTTCGCGCTCGCCGGTCTGCTCATTTCCGGGTTTGGTCTGGCGCGCCTCTTCATCGACATCCCGGCGGGGATGCTGTCGGAGCGCTTCGGCGCGAAGCGCTTCATGCTTCTCGGCCTGGCCATAATAGCGGTGTCATCGCTCATCGCGGGGTTCGCCGGCAACTACGCCGTCCTGCTGGCCGCCCGTGTGCTAGAGGGTGCGGGGTCGGCCATATACACAACGACCTCCCTCACCGCGGTGTCCCGCCTGTCCCCGAAGGAGAAGCGGGGGATCAATCTCAGCCTGTACACGAGCATGTTCCTGATCGGGACGATGATCGGTCCGGTGGTGGGCGGCCTGGCCGCGGAACACTTCGGCCTGGGGGCGCCCTTTACCGTGTATGGACTGTTCGCATCCTTCTCCTTCGTGCTGGTGTGGAAGACCATCGGGAAGGAGGAGGTGGTCGATCCCTCCTCCGCCATTCGTCCGAGGGAGCTGCTAAGCATCCTTCGCAAGCGCGACATCCTGACGATAAACCTTGCCAACGTCGGCGTGTTCGTGGCCCGTCAGGGCGTTCTCAACACCATCGTCCCCCTGTACGCCCGACTTAACCTTGGACTGGCGCTCAGCGAGCTGGGCGTGGTCCTGTCGGTAGGCGCCCTGGCGAACCTTCTAACGATATTGATGTCCGGATCGTTGAGCGACCGCCATGGGAGGAGACCGTTCTTCCTCGCAGGGCTAGGCCTGACCGCCTTGTTCATCGCGCTAGTACCGTTCACCACTGACCTGGTGCAACTGTCGGCCGTCGTCGTCGGCCTGACGCTCTCGATGGGCCTTGCCGGCCCCATGGCCGCCTGGCTCACCGACGTGGTGGGCCCCGGCGAACTGGGCGGGGCCATGGGAGTGTTCAGGACGATGGGGGACTTCGGCTACGTGGTAGGGCCGGTCGCACTGGCCGCGCTGGCGGGCACGGGTGGCTCCGTGGCCTCCACGCCGTTCTTCCTGGCCGCCGCGGTCATATTGCTATTGACCCTGCCGTTGATAAGGACCAGCGACCCCGCCGCCGCGCGGGCCCGTCGTAGGCGGAAGGACGAGAGCTGTTCATGAAATGCGAAAAATGTGTGCATAAGACGTTTAGAGGGTCCTGATCGGTTCCTCCTCCCTGCGGTTCCTCTTACGAGGCCGATCACCGGTATGGTTCCACATGTGGAGGCTCCATTGCGGCTTCAGGTCCTTCATACGCCTAGCATGGTTCACCACGGCATTCTTGGACCGACTGTACCAGTCGGCATCCTCGGCCGTACATCTCTTCTCGCCCCGGGGTTTGGACAGGGCATATTGGCGCACGTCGCAGAGCATTATCTCCCATGCATCCTCCTCTGAGGAGTTCTGCAGGAAGTCCCTCAGCCTGCTGACCTCCTTGGCATAATGGTCCATGGCGTGGGAGGGATCATCGAAGACCTTCCAATCCACTATCTGACCGTTCAAGGTGGTCACTACCGCGCTTCTATCATCTGTCATTTCAACACCCCTTCACTAAACGGTTTAAAGTCATTTGCGAACGGTTCCTATATCAATGTTATCTCAAATGGTAAAAAGTTCACATATGATATCCGGAACCCTTGCAAATCGTTTAATGAAAGAACGATGATGGCCCGGCGATGCCTGTAGTCTCCGCCCCTGGCAAGATCATCCTGCTGGGTGAACATGCCGTCGTGTTCGGCAAACCGGCCATAGCCATGGGCATCGATATGCGCCTGACATGCAAGGTGGCGGAGGGGAGGAGCAACATGGTGAACGGGCAGCCGCTGAGCGATCGCTACCATTCCTACATTGCGGTTGCGATACGAGACCACTGGGACGGCGGGCCGCTGAACGTCACGGTCGATTCCGAGATCCCTACCGGTTCCGGCCTCGGCTCCTCCGCCGCGCTGTCCGTGGCCCTGCTAGGCGCCATGTCCGCGATGAGGGGCGGGATCGATGAGGAGGGCGTCGCCAGGGCAGCGTTCGACGTCGAATCGAAGGTACAGGGAAGGGCAAGTCCCCTTGACACGTCGGTCAGCTGCCATGGCCATGGCGTCTACATCGATTCCATCGAGGGGGAGGGATTGCTGTGGCATATCGAACGGGATGTCCGGCAGTGGTACGTCCATCACTGCCAGGTCCCCGACCTCACCTTCGTCATCGGCTTCACCGGCGTCCGGGCGCCCACCGGCCCCCTGGTGGCGAAGGTGAAGAGGTATGTCGACAGGACACGCTTCGCTATGGAGGTGGTCGATGAGATCGGGACCATCACTGAGGAGGGGGCAAGGCGGCTGAGGGACCGCGACGTCGTCGCTCTCGGCGGACTGATGACAAGGGACCACAACCTGTTGACCATCCTCGGGGTGTCATCGCCGGAGCTGCAGAGGCTGGTGGACGCGGCTCTCCCCTATTCATACGGCGCCAAGCTCACGGGGGCGGGCGGAGGGGGCAGCATGATAGCGCTGACCGACCGTCCGGAGAAGGTCGTCGAGGCCATCCAGAGGAGGGGCGGGACACCATACGTCGTAAGGACGGGCGTCGACGGCGTGAGGGTGGAGGGCGATTGAAGGAGAGATGGATCGCCCCATCGGTCCATTATCTGGATCCAGTTCTCCTGAGGATAATGATATATAGTGATCATACCATCCATAGTTGGATGATACATCCAACATATCTGGTTGGATGGCACCATCTGCAAGGTCCGTAAGGCCCGTTCGCCCGCGCCATGACAATGGGACGATCTCCGTCCCGCATGCTCGCACCTCCTACTTCCTCTTTCCAAGCCGGCGCGGCGGGCGGGCACGGACATCATTTTGCCGCGCGCCGCGACATATGATCGGCCTCTGCGATGTCGATGAACTCGGTATGAACGTGAAAAAAGAAGGAAAAGGAAGTGGAAGGGATTTAGGCGACCTTTTCTGCTCAGATCAGGTCCTCGAACTCCTTGACCAGTTCGGGGTAGGTCTCCTTGACCGCGGCAAGTAGGGTTTGCACGGTGATCCTTTCAAGGTCGACCTTGCTCACCGCCTCCACCAGCATCTCCAACGTCTCGTCGGGGAGGGTGATGAGCTTCTCCTTGGCCATCCAGTCGCGCCACAGGCCGTTCTCCATCTTCGCCCTCCAGTCATCCTCGTATTCCTGGAGCATGCTCTGGGAGAAGTCCTTGGCCTTGGCCGCCTTCGCGAGCACCTTTCCGGCGAACATGCCGGCGTAGCAGCTGTTCGCGATGCCTCCGCCGGTGATGGGGTTGATCATGCGGGCGGCATCACCCACGAGGAGGAGGTTGTCCATGGTGACGGAGTCGAGGGGTGCGCACACCGACACCGCCCCGGAGACCGCTTCCAGGGGCTGGCCGTTCTTCAGGCGGGGGTCGTTGGCGATCCACCTGTCAAGGTACTCCTTGACCTCGCCCGGCTTCTTCAGCCTGGTCAGGAGGACGCCGAGGCCGACGTTGGCCGTGTTCTCATCCTTGGGGAAGATCCATGCATAGCCGCCGGGGGCGATGGAGCCGAGGAGGAACTCGGTGAAGTCGGGATCATAGTCGATGTTCGTCATCCTGTACTGGTAGCAGGTGATGATGTCGGTAGGCTTGAGGCTGGTGTCGATTCCGGCCCATCGGCCGACCTGCGACTCGAAGCCGTCCGCGCCGACTACGCAGCCTGCCCTTATCTCCACAGGCTCACCGTGGCTGACAGCCCTGACGCCTGCGATCTTTCCGTCCTCCATGATTAGGGAGGTGGCCGCGGTCTTGAGCATGATCCTGGCCCCGGCCACCGCCGCGTCGCGTGCAAGGGCCTTGTCGAAGAACACGCGGTCCACGACGAAGCCCACCTCGTTGCCCGCCTTGCTCTCGTCGAGCATGACATGATACTTTCTCGACGGCGAGACTATCTTGGCGCCCTTGACCTTCCTGGCCACCCACTTGGGGTCGACGGTGATGCCCACCCTGTCAAGCCAGGAGCGGGAGATACCCTCGCCGCATCGGATGGGGGAGCCGATCTCCGGCCTCTTCTCTATCATCATGACGTCCGCTCCGCCAAGGGCGGCCCATTTGGCGGTCATGGAGCCGGCGGGCCCGGCGCCGACCACGACGACATCACACTCTATGGTCCTCATCTCATTCCTCCCTGGTGATGGCGCCGACGGGGCAGACCTTTATGCAGCGTCCGCACTTGTTGCAGGCCTCTCCGAAATCAAGTATGAAATCGTTCATGAATATCGCGTTCTGGGGGCAGGAGCCGACACAGGCTCCGCAATGGTGGCATCTCTCTGCGGATACTTTCACTAGATCACCTCAGGTATACTCGTCCCCCTTGGTCTTCCTCCATTCCTCCAGGGGGACGGAGAACTTCTTCTCTATCTCCGTGCGGTACGTGGGACCGCCGTTGTAGGCGCAGAAGGGAATGATCCTCCCATCCGGAACGACATAGTGGATGGCGCAGCGCTTGACCCTCTCGATGTCATAGTTGTAGTCGTCCTGGAAGTGCATTGAGCTGATGAGCATCATGTTCCAGGAGAACTTCGCCAGACCGTCCTTGGTCTTGTTGTTGACCACGTTGCCCAATGTCTCTATGAACTGGTTGACGGTGAGGCCGTCGGGGATCTTGCTCTCGTCCATGCGGTCCTTAAGGATCTTCCGGGCCTTCAGAAGGGACAGCTTGGGGAAGGTGGATGACGACGTCTTCTTGGCCAGATCGTATATGTCGGACATCAGGCCGTCCACGTCGACGAACTGGGTGAGGGGCACGACATCCTCCTTTTCATTGATGAACCAGTAGGTCGCCATGCCGCAGTGGGGGTGGGTGGTGAACGCCACCTTGTACTGGTGCAGGATGGTGGAGGCGTAGGCGGAGATGGGCACCACGGACGGTACGGGGAACCAATCCTCCTTGCTCGCATATCCCGTCTGCTTCCCCACGTCCTCGATGAGGTCAGGTATGGTGTACCTCCCTTCCTCCCTCTCCTTCTGATCTATGCGTCCGGTGAAAGCGACCGGCTGGAAGTTCACTCCCCTGACCACGTCGCGGTTCTTGACGGCGAACTTGACGATCTCGCCGACCTGGTGGTCGTTCAATCCCCTGACGATGGTCGGGACCAGCACGATGGAGGGCCGCTTCTCGGTAAGCTTCCTGACGTTCTCGATGGCCTTCATCTTGACGTCGAGCAGCTTCCTGCCGCGGGTCTTCATGTATATGTCATCGGTCATCCCGTCGAACTGCAAGTATATCGTGTTGAGACCAGCCTCGGCGCAATTCCTGGCGAAATCTGGGTCCTCGGCCAGCTTGATGCCGTTGGTGGCGGCCTGTATCTGGGCGAAGCCGAGCTCCTTGGCCTTCCGGATGACGTCGAAGAAGCGGGGGTAGATCGTCGGCTCCCCTCCAGAGAACTGGATGGCAGGGGTGGGCACGGGGCGCTCCTCCCTCAGCTTCTCCATCATGAACACGACCTCGTCATAGGTCGGTTCATACACGTAGCCGGCCTGGTTCGCGTTGGCGAAGCAGATCGGGCAGCGCAGGTTGCAACGGTTGGTCAGGTCGAGGTTTGCCAGGGATGTGTGGGAGGTGTGCAGGTTGCACAGTCCGCAATTGTCCGGGCATGTCTTGGCGTCCTTGATGAGGGGATTGCTCACCCCTATGCCATCATACGCGTACTTCTCGGCCTTGAGGAACAGTTCGACGTCAGACCAGTATATGTCAGTGATGCTGCCGTGCTCTGGACAATCCTTGTCCATCAACACCTTGCCGTCCTTCTCGTATATCCGAGCAGGCACGACCTTCTTGCATTCGGGGCAGAGGGACTGCGTGTCCTTGGGCAGCCCCTTTTGGAGAACACTATCCTTAGCTATCATGAAGAGCCATCCCTTTGAAGGCGGTACAGTGTGGAATAATTTAATACTATTGTAGCTTATTTAGCTACAAGGTATGCCATGGAAGTCGTCGACCTCTTGATGCTGGATGAAGCCGAGATCAAAGTTGAGAAGGAGGAAATTCTGTCTCTTTTGAAGCGCATCGGGTTCACGGATTACGAGTCCCGTGCATACCTTGCCCTGGTGATGCGTTCCCATGGAACGGCGGAGGACGTTGCGGACGTCGCCGACATACCGCGCACCTCGGCATACAAGGTTCTGGAGTCCCTCCGCCGCCGGAACATGATCATATTGCAGGAAGGGCGCCCCGCCGTGTATTATCCGGTGCCTCCGAGGGAGCTGAGGGACAGGATGATGGCCGAGATGGACAGGGCGATGCACAAGCTCGAGCGGCTGGAGGGCATTCTCTCCGAGAGGGGCGTCCCACAGCTGGTGTACACCATCGTGGGGAAGGAGCGCATTCTTTCCAAGATAGGCACCATGATCGATACGGCAAAGAGCTCCCTCCTCATCTCGGGCCCTTCGCTCCGAGACATTCTCCAGGACAGTTCTGGGCGGATCTCCAATGCTGTCAAGAGAGGGGTAGTGGTCAAGATAGTCGCCGAGCCGAACGTCAAGGTCCCCGACAACGTCGAGGTGCTGAGGAAGCAGGACATGGTGGCCATCGATGTCATCGTGGACAGCGAGCAGGCCCTCCTCTCATCTCCGGACCTCAGCATCTGCGGCTATACCGACAACGCCTTCCTGGTGGCGCACTTCGAGTACTTCCTGCTGCAGCCGAACAACGTCCTCTCGGATCCCGCATCGAACGCGAGATGAGCGGGCCGGGTGCGACGTCGTCCCCCCCCCGCGAGCGTGGAACGAAGGTCAAGACATCGGGGGCCACGCATCGATGGCGGTGTTCGGCCGTGGCGCGAGGCGACCGCCAAACCTAGGACTTCTCGTTTTTGTGGCGAAGAAGAGCTCTGCCCAAGAATCATCGGGTTATAGAATGAAATACCGTGACCTCCCAACGCCGGTGGGCGCCCATGCCAGAGACGGCGTGGACATGGAGGTGAAGTGAACGATGGCAGATCTTGACAGCATAAATGTCGAGCCGTTCTTGAAGCGGTACGACATCGTCATGGAGAGCAAGGAGTCGCCTCAGGACATCGCATCAAGGATGTATCCCGCGGAGCCTGCTCTTAGGAAGGTCGCGGAGGACATCGTCTTCCTCAAGAACAAGAACATCGAGGCCGACGTACAGGCCGCCCTGTCGGAGTTCAGTCCGAACGAGGTCATAGACGGCGGGCTGCTGAGGGGCATAGAGATCGTGAGCGAGATCTACGACCGTGGGATCTACTACCTGCCCCATGTCATGGTCGCGGCCGACGGCTTCGACAAGGGGATTAAGGTGGCGGAGAAGGCCCTTGCCGGAGAGAGGCAGGTGAAGGGAACGGTCGTCATGCACGCCGCCGAGGGTGACCCGCATGATATTGGAAAGAACATCGCGGCCGTGCTGCTGAAGTCCAATGGGTACGGCGTCATCGACTTGGGCAGGGATGTGGCCGTCGACGATGTCGTGAAGACGGTTCTGGACAAGAGACCTGATGTGCTCACTGGCACCGCGCTCATGACCACCACCATGTCGGCCTTCCCCCGCGTCGCGGAGAAGCTGCAGGAGAACGGCATGGAGCTTCCGTTCATCTGCGCCGGCGGGGCGGTCAACCGGGGATACGTGGAGTCGTTCCCGATGGGGATCTATGCCGACAAGGCCGCTGAAGGCCCACGCCTGGTCGCCAAGTCCATGGAGGGATGGGACTGGAGGAAGATCAGGGAGAACTGGGACAAGCTCATTAGAGGAGAGAAGGGCGAGGAGTGATGAACATGGCCACCAAGAAGTTCAAGAAGATGGAATATGGCTCGGCGGACGAGATGGTGTTCGGGGAATCGAAATACCCACTGTCGTATGGACTTGGCCTAAAGGTAGGTTCCGGCGCCGTCATCCCGGAGATCAACTTCGCCCCCCGCCCTGGCTCCGAGAAGACCGTGGAGAGCCTCAGGCGGGAATATGTCGACTACATAACCAAGGACGTTCTCGACCGCGCGGTGACGCTGGGCTTCTCGTCCGTGCAACTGGAGAACGAATGGATCTCCCAGATGGGATACAACTCGGAGACGCTTGCCAAGCCCATCGTGGCGGGCCAGAAGGAGATGATGCGGAAGTACCACGACGAGTATGGCATAGCATGCGCCATCCGTCATACGATCGCGGACCAGAGGGAAGGCGATGGCGGGTTGAGACCAGGAATGGACAGCAGGCACAACTATCCAGAGAAGTTGCTGGAATCGCTCGAGGTGGCATGCAAGAACGGCGCCGACGTCGTTTCGATCGAGTCCGTCGGAGGCAAGGAGATCGCCGACTACGCCGTCGTCCGCCAGGACATCAAGGGCTGGCTGTTCGGCATCGGCTACCTCGGCAGCCTGGACATGGAATGGCTATGGACCCAGATGGTCGATGTGGCGAAGAGGAACAACGTCGTCCCCGGCGGTGACACCAACTGTGCGGGCGCCAACACCGCCATGTTCATGGCCGGCGGTTACCTGGACAAGGACATCCCGCGTACCTTCTCCGCCGTTACCCGCGCGATCGCCGCAGCGAGGACGCTGGTGGCGATCGAATGCGGCGCCACCGGTCCCGACAAGGACTGCGGCTACGAGGGAGTGATAGTCAAGGCCATATCTGGACGGCCAAGCGCTCAAGAGGGCAAGGGCGCCCAATGCGCTCACGCCGACCTCATGGGCAACCTGATAGCTCAGGCATGCGACCTGTGGTCCAACGAGTCGGTGGAGTACCACCCCGAGTTCGGCGGGTCCTCCGTGCAGTGCTGGCTGGGAGTGATAGGATACGAGGCGGCCCTCATGACGGCCTCCAAGCAGATGAAGACGGACAAGATTCTGCGCGACACGTACGTGGTATCCGACCGCTTCCGTTCGCCGGAAGCCTTCATCCTGGCGTATGACAACGCGTACAAGATCGGCCAGGCCATCGTAGAACATGGAGAGAGCTATTACCTGCGCGCGAAGGCCGCCGGCCTGAAGGCCGCGGAACTGATCCAGGAATCTAACGACAAGGGCAAGCTGAAGCTGACCAAGGAGGAGAAGGACGCCCTGAGCCGCGTATCCGCTGACCTCAGGTCGCTGCCTGACGACGAGGGCAAGTTCGTGGACTGGGCGCTCAAGGAGTACGCCAACGTCCCGGCCTTCAACCCGAAGAACTACGAGCTGTGAAGCGCCGCTCCCGCAAACCGCTTCCCATTTTTCTAACTTCGGTCGATGACCTCCTGCCCTTTCATGTAGGGACGCAGGACCTCGGGGACCGTGACCGTGCCATCCTTGTTCTGATAGTTCTCCAGGACGGCGACCATCGTTCTTGGAAGGGCCAGCCCGGAACCGTTCAGGGTGTGGACGAACTCGCTCTTGAGGTGAGGCTCGGGGCGGAACTTCACCCTGGCCCTTCTGGCCTGGAAGTCGGTGAAGCATGAGCACGAGGAGACCTCCAGCCACTGGTCGGCGCCGGGAGAGTGGGCCTCCAGGTCGTAGGTCTTGGCGCTGGCGAAGCCCATGTCGCCGGTGCACAGCAGCATGACGCGGTAAGGCAGTTCCAGTCCTTGCAGGATCGCCTCGGCATCGGAGCGGAGGACCTCCAGTTCCTGGAACGAGTTGTCCGGATGGACGAACTTGACCAGCTCCACCTTGTTGAACTGGTGCACCCGGATGATGCCCCTGGTATCAGCGCTTCTGCCGGCCTCCCGGCGGAACGAGGGCAGATATGCCGCGTACGATATCGGCAATTGCTCCCTCTCGAAGATCTCATCCTGATGCATGTTGGTGACCGGAACCTCGGCAGTGGGGTTCAGCCAGAGGTCGTCCCTTTCACACCAGTACATGTCATCCTTCATCTTGGGATATTGTCCAGTGCCGATGACAGCGCCGGTGTTGACGATGGCGGGGGTGAACACCTCCTTGTATCCCTGATCGTGGTGCACGTCCAGCATGTACTGTATCAGCGCCCTCTCCAGACGGGCCCCGTCCCCCTTGAGGATGTAGAACCCGCTGCCGGTGATCTTCGCCCCCCTCTCGAAGTCGATGATGTCGAGGTCCTCGCCGATCTCATAGTGCTTCTTCGGGGTGAAATCGAACTTGCGCACCTCCCCGTACGATGCGACGATCCGATTGCCTTCATAGTCGCAGCCGACGGGCACCGACCGGTCCGGGACGTTCGGTATGTTGAGAACGACCTCGTCCCTCTTCGCCTCCAGGTCGGCGATCGCGGCGTCGATCTGTTTTATCCTTTCCGCCACCGCCTTCATCTCGGATATGGCGTCCTTCTTCTCGTCACCCTTGAGCTTGGGGATCCGCTCCGACGCGACGTTCCTTTGATGCTTGAGGCGGTTGGACTCATCGATCAGGCGGCGCCATTCCTTGTCGATCGAGAGAAACTCGTCGAGCAGGTCTTCTGAGTAGTTGCGATTCCTAAGCATGGCGCGGATCAATTCTGGGTCGCGCCTGATCAGATCGACATCCAACAATGCCAGTCACCTGCACGCATTAACCGCATCTTCCCACAAAAAGGCTTTGCATGCTATCGAGGCAGGTGAGAGCCGTGCCGCATGGAGAGGGGCGTCGCTGGGATGCGAGCCGTCGAACGAGGGGCGTGTCCCTTTTCAGCGCGCCGATCGCGGGTCGCACAGCAGTACGGTGAACCCCCTGACGTCGACCACGACGGTCCCCGAGCGCTCCGCCAGCTCCGACCCGACCTCGTCCGTCGTCAGGTCGGCGTTGGGAAGCACCCTCACCTTCACCAGACGGGACCTCTTCACCTGAGCCCGGACCTCTTCCACCACTCCCTCGCTCAGGCCTTCCTTCCCGATGTGAACGGTGGGCTCAAGCTCGCTTCCCTTCGCTATCAGTTCCTTTCTCTTTCCCTTGTTCATCTCGCTCCCTCTTCTCTCTGAGGTATGGCACCCTTCGCACCGCCCCGCAGGACAGGCAATGCATGACCACGCGGTCGGAGCGCAGGCGGACCTGGCAGTTCGTTCCTGGATGCAACGGTGCCATGCATTCCTTGCAGTACGGGCGGTCCCTGGGCATGGGAGTGTTGGTGCGCATGCCGATCCTGCGGGCCAGGGTGACATAGCGTCGGCTCCGATCGATGCGGCCTTCCCGGGCCTCGACGAGCGCGAGGTCGAACAATCGCCCCATGCGCTCCTGGGCGATCCTCCTCGCCTCCCGGTTGGATATGCGCTTCTTCGCCATTTTGCCTACCAGTGCTGCGATGGCAGGAAGTGCAATCGGATGAAATAGGTTTGCATGTTCAGACGGTGATGAGGTCCTCTATCCCGATATCGTCATAGGTGAACACGGTGACGGGGTACTCCCCCATGCTGAATATCAGTTCATTGACGTCATCAAGGACCGACGATGGGACGATGATCCCTACGTAGAACCCATCGTTCGCCGCCTCGATGTATTGCAGCAGGGCATCAGGACGGCTCCAGCTATCCTCGCTCTCAAGGAACTCGAAGCCTACCAGCTTGCCGCCGTCGGTCAGCGTGAGCAACGCCCAGTCGCCCTCCTCCATCGAACGGTCGATCTCCAGGCCTGGCCTGTTCTTGAGAAGCATCTCGATGCGCAGCTCGATCGCATCTTCCAGATCTATCTGAGCCATCGCTCATTTCTCTGCTCTGCGAGTATAACAACGTTGCTTCATTCCAGCTCGGAAAGTTTGCGGAAAGCTATCGATTGACCCTTCGTCATGGCCATGAGGCACCCGACCATCACCGCCTCCACTATCTCCTCCTTGCTCGCCCCCACCTTGCGGGCCTGCGGGATGTGGACGTTGAGGCAATGCTCGCTTCCCAATGCCGCGCTGGCGGCCACGGATGCCAGCTCCATCTCCTTGAGGCTAAGGTGCCTTGGCTCAAGAAGGAGGCGCCCCGAGAGTTCGGTGTAGGGCAGGAACAGGTCGGGGTATTCGGACAGGAACTGGGCCAGGAACGGCTGGAATCCGTAGAATCCTTCCTGCTTGTGCAATCGCCTTTCGATCTCCTGACGCATCTCCTCCGCTCCAACCATGGATGGAGTATCGGAATGGTGATAATTGGTCTTTCCCATACGTTCGGGATGACGGAACGGCACGCCTCCGCATGCGGCATCTCTCATGATCCATGCATGATCTGCGTCGAGGTCCTGTCGGAAGGGACGGAGGTTCGTCGGGGATGACGATGGTGTACCATGCACCTCATGGCGAGAGGACGGTCCTTGCCCGTGCGACCGAATGCATAATATGGGAGGGGCACATCTCGGGAAATGCCCGCTCCGCCTCCGTGCGGTCCATCGAGACCGGTCGATCGGCGGTCGCAATGGTAATATCCATGTGGCGCCAAGCGGTTCTGGCGAGCATAGGGTCGACATGGCGGGGAACGCATCCTCGCCGGCGGGGTCTATGCTATGAAAAAGGCCCCCGTCATGCCATCTGGCCATATGGTCGGCCTGACCAGAGCGCTTAAATACAAAAACACTAATGTAAGCAGACCTTCACATTTAATTCAATAGGTGATTCAGCATGGCACGTAAACCCGGACGCATGTACAGGGAGATCAGAGGTCAGGCGTACACCCGCAGGGAGTATATGGGTGGTGTTCCGGCCTCCCGTATCATCACTTTCGATCTTGGAACCATCAATGGGGACTTCCCCGTTGTCATGACCCTCAAGGTCAAGGAGTCGTGCCAGATACGGCACACCGCCCTGGAGGCCGCCCGTATAGCCGCCAACAGGACCCTGACGAAGGGCACCAACGTGGCCAACTACCACCTCAGGATCAGGCCGTATCCGCACAACGTCCTGAGAGAGCACAAGATGGCCACTGGCGCCGGTGCTGACCGTGTGTCCGGTGGCATGAGGGCAGCCTTCGGCAAGAACGTGGGGACCGCTGCCAGGGTGCAGAGCGGCGACGTCGTGATGACGATCCGTGTCAACCCACAGGCGTTCTCCGTGGCCAAGCAGGCGCTGTGGAAGGCTTCGATGAAGCTCCCCTCCCCTTGCTACATGGAGATCGAGAAGGGCGCCGAGCTCGTCTCGTGAAACCCCAACTACTTCCTTCTTTCTCATTTCCCCGTGGTGAGCGACGGTGTATGATTTTCGCATCGATCTTGTCGCCGAATGGATAACCGGTAAGGGTGCGAACACCGTTGCTTTGCAGATGCCCGAGGGCTTGAAGGTCCACGCTCAATCGATAGCAGGCGAGATCGAGGAGCGAACGGGCGTGAGGTGTGTCATCGTCGCCGACCCCTGCTACGGCGCATGCGACGTGGACCGCCGCTTCACCGACTATGCGGACGTCCTCGTTCAGTTCGGTCATGCCGACATACCTTCCATGCATGCCGGCCCCAACGTCCTGTTCGTGGAGGTCTTCATGGACATGGACATATCGGCGCTGCTGCCTAAGGCGCTCCCGCTCCTCAAGGGCACGGTCGGCGTTCTCACGACCGTGCAGCATGTGAGGATGCTCCCATCGATCACGAGATGGCTGGAGGACAATGGCCATCCTGCTCTGGTCGGGAAGGGCGACGACCGCATCGCATTCGAGGGGCAGGTGCTGGGATGCAACATCACCGCCGTGGAGCCGCTCAAGGGCCGTGCGGACAGCTTCCTCTATGTCGGCAGCGGCAACTTCCACCCGCTGAGCGTGGCCATCGAGACCTCCTTGCCGGTGGTCGTGATCGATCCCCTGATGCAGGAGGTGAGGGAGCTCAGCGAGCTCCGGGATAGGATATTGAGGCAGAGGCACGGCGCCATCGTCCGTGCATCCGACGCAAGACGCTTCGTCGTCCTGGTCTCGACCAAGGTTGGGCAGAACCGGATGGACCTGGCCTGGAGCATCCGCCGCATGCTGGAGGAGAACGGCCGCAAGGCGGACGTGGTAGTCCTGGAGGAGTTCCATCCAGACCGCCTGCTCCCCTTCGACGCTGACGCATATGTCTCCACGGCGTGCCCCCGCATCGCCATCGACGATCATCTCCGGTATCCGAAGCCTCTCCTCACCCCGGTGGAGGTGGAGATAGTGCTCGGACTGAGGAGCTGGGACGATTACCGGCTGGACAGCATAACGAGCGATTAGGCAAGGATGACCTCGACCCTCCTCACGTCCCTTAAGGGCGCCATGAGGTCCGCCTCCCTTACAACGTCCTCCATCCTGTCTCCGGGCAATTCCTGGTGAAGTCGCACTTCTAGGTCGAGGTTCACTCCTTTCTTCCTCGATTGCCATGTCCCGACGATCTCGCCGTCGCAGGGCACTGCGCCAGGTGAGCCGACCGCCCTCCACATTTCACGCCGCCGCTCCGGCTCACGTACCAATATGGAGCGATCGCGTTGCTGGAGGCAAGGGTCGTGGGGTGGAAGGAGCCGCACGCCCTGAGGGAGGTCCGCATTCTCGAACAGCTCCATCTGCTCGTCCAGATGCCACATCGTCCTGCCTCCGATCCCGATATCGTTCATGTCCTTCTCCATCGTGGACCATGGCTTTGAAGCATGCTCGACACCCAAGCCGCTCCTTTCGGCGAACAGCTTCTCGGTCGAGGGGCCGTAGCATCGAAGGTAGCGTCGGACCAGCTCCCGGCAGTCCCCGCCCTCGACCCCGTGGCCGAGCCACCGTTCGGTGAGAGCGAGGGGTGAGCTGTGGCCGAGATGTTCGGAGAAGCATACCGCCCCGTTCATGCCAAGGACGTACGACATGAGCCGTACCACCGCCTCCCCCTTGCTGATGTCGGTGTTCACGAACGGCTGCGCCCAGACCTCTCGTCGCACATCGTCCAGCTGGCGGGCGATGCGGCGCGCCGAACGAACCGCCAGCTCGGTCTTGGTCATCCCCTTCCCGTCCAGTTCGTTCCTGACGGCCTCTTCCACCATGTGACGGGTCCGACGCATCTTGGGGTCCATCTCCATCAAGAGAGGGGTGACGCCGATCACCACGTCGCCAAGGGAATCGAGGTCAGGAACCAGGCATCGGCCGAGGATGCCCGCCTGTGAGCTGGGGAAGACTGGGGGGCGGGGCGCATGCTCCACCTCCATCAGCGAGCGGTCCTGCAATGCGGACCGCAACATGCCCGGGGTCAACCCGTCAACCCTGGCAAGGAGGGAGAGGGCGTCGGAGCCGGGAGGGGTGTTCCGCACGCCGCAGGCACCCGCGGCCTCGAGCATCCGCGCGGCGGGCAGCCTCTGGGACAGGTCGTATCCTGAAAGACGATACCCTAGCACCTTCGACCGTTCAGCATCGGCGGCCGCGCTCACCCTTCAGACATGGCCCTGGACGGTATCATCATGATCGCGTCGACAACATCATGATATGATGATGCGAACGCGGCTAGGGCAACTGTAATATTCGGCCTGGCCAATCACTGATGGATGCTCACCGCCGAGTCCATCCATCTTCGTGCACAGCGTTCTGGCCTCCACATAGGGCTGGGGGTGGGAGCGGATGTGGAAAAGGCCAAGCGGGCCAAGGAGGAGGCGGAGGACCGTGGCTTCGCCGACATAACGCTCTACGACGACGCGAGGAAGTTGGCGGAGGACCTTCTCAACGAACGGATCGATGCCGCCGTGCGCGGCGATATCGACTCCAACCGAGCCATGGGCGCGGTGAGGAAGGCGTTCCAGGTGCCGAAGGTCCTGAGGTCGGCGTTCATGCAGCCCCGCGATGGCAGGATGTTCCTCCTTGCCCCGGTAGGCATCGACGAAGGGTGGACCATCGCCGAGAAGGTGGAGATCGCCAGGCTGTCGGTCAGGCTGATGCGCCGATTGGACATGGAGCCCAAGGTGGGATTCATGTCTGGAGGGCGGGCGTCGGACAAGGGGCGCATGGCGGAGATCGACCGCAGCATCGAGACGGCCGAGGCGGCCACGGAGATCGCGCTCTCCGAAGGGATCCTGGCCAGGAACATGCAGATCCTGATCGAGGACGCGGCCAGGGAATGTGATGTCATCATCGCGCCCGATGGCATATCTGGCAACCTGATATTCCGGACCCTGCACTTCCTGGGAGGCGCGGTCGCGATGGGCGCGCCGATACTGAACATCGACCGGGTGTTCGTCGACACTTCGCGGGCGAAGGCCTCGTACAGCGACTCGATCGCCCTGGCGTCCGCCCTGGTGTCCATGAGCTGACACGCCGTTCAGAAAGGCAAATATAATGATAACGGCGTCTTTGGCCACATGAGGATCGCCATCGATGGCAACTATTCTGGAATACGGTTCTCGGCCTCTCATTTCATCCCGGGCCATGACAAGTGCGGACGACTGCATGGCCACTCCTACGTACTGCACCTGGCACTGCATGGCGACATGGGCGACAACGGCATGATCATGGACTTCGTGGACCTGAAGAAGGCCCTGAAGGACCTTGTGGAGGAGCTCGACCATAGGGTCCTGCTCCCGGGGCGCTCACCCCTGGTGCAGATAAGGCAGGGCAGCGAGGTCGAGGTCCTGGCAAGCGGAAAGCGCTACGTGTTCCCCCGGGAGGACGTCGTCATCATGGATGTGGCGCAGTGCAGCGCGGAGGCGATGGCAGGCCTGATCCTGGAGCGTTTGATAGATGTCATCGAGTTCACGCCAAACGTCCACATGATAGAGGTCGGTCTGGACGAGGAGCGCGGGCAGACGGCATGGGCCAGCAAGGAGTTGCGTCCATGAAGGCGGTCGTATTGCTGTCCGGCGGCCTGGACAGCACCACCACGCTCGCCTATGCGATCTCCCAGGGCTACGAGGTCGTGGCGCTCAGCGTTCAATATGGGCAGAGGCATTCCAGGGAGCTTGACTCGGCCAAGGCGGTGGCGAGGCACTATGGCATCGAGCGACACGTCATCCTAGACCTCGACCTCTCCTATCTCCGGACCAGCGCTCTCACCTCGAGCGATGTGGAGGTGCCGGTGCGCGAATCGGCGGAGGGGATCGGGGACGAGATACCGGTGACGTACGTTCCGGCAAGGAACATCCTCATGTTGAGCCTGGCCGCTGGCCTGTGCGAGACGGAGGGCGGTGAGGCGATCTTCATCGGGGCCAATGCCGTGGACTTCTCCGGGTATCCCGACTGCAGGCCGGGGTTCTTCCGCGCCTTCGAGGAGGTGCTCAGGGTGGGCACCAAGGCCGGCGTCGAGGGGCGCCCGATCAGGGTGGAGACGCCCATATTGCACATGTCGAAGGCCGACATCATCCGTCTGGCAAAGAAGCTGGACGCGCCTCTCGAACTGACCTGGTCCTGCTATAACGGCGGGGAGCGGGCGTGCGGTCATTGCGAGTCCTGCCTTCTCCGTCTGAAAGGGTTCGAGGAGGCCGGGGAGAGGGACCCGGTGCCATATGAGGTGTCGCAATGAAGGTGATCGAGATATTCACGTCCCTGCAGGGGGAGGGTGTGCTGATGGGCACCCCGACCACCTTCGTGCGCTTCGAAGGGTGCAACCTTGACTGCCAGTGGTGCGACACCAAGTATGCGAGGGAGGGCGGCAGGGAGATGACGCCGCACCAGGTGCTCGACGAGGTGGAGGAGAGGAACGTTCCGTTCGTGTGCCTGACCGGCGGGGAGCCCATGCTTCAGGAGGGAATCCTCGAGGTGATCGAGGAACTTCTCGATTCGGACCATCATGTGACCATAGAGACCAATGGATCGGTGCCGCTGGACCCGCTCCCAACCTCCGATGACATCCTCATCTCCATGGACGTCAAGTGCCCTTCGTCGGGCATGAGCCATCGTCTGTACCGCGACAACCTGACGTTCCTTGGTCCCCAGGACCAGCTCAAGTTCATCATCGCCGATAGGGTCGACTATCTCTACGCGAAGAAGGTGCTGAGGGAGAACGAGGTCAACTGCCCCATCATCATGACGCCGGTGGGCGGCACCGAGCTTCGAGACCTGGCGACATGGGTGTTAGAGGACCGGCTGTGGGTTCGTGTGCTGCCGCAGCTGCACAAGCTCATATGGGGAGAGAAACGAGGCGTATGATGGCGCGACAGGCCTGGACCTGTTGGAAACCCATATCTTTGCTCGTCAGGCAAGCGTTCGAAAGGAGCGCTTGACCATCGCTTCATGTCGAGCCGGCAGCCAGGTTCACAGCATAGTAGTGACTGGCCAGAGCGATCAGTCAAGGATTGGTGGGCGTTTGGGGCAGAGAACGGTGAACGTGGCGGGTGATGCCCTCCGACCAGCTGCGCCTCGTTCATGTCGCTCATGACCACCATCACGCTCCGGTATGATGACATGATGCGCTCATGATTCTGAACGTCCTTCTTATTGTTCAATTAACGGGCCTGACGGTCACTTTGCAAGGTTCCTTCACGCGTTCATCGTGTCGAAGGCGCGTTCAGGGATGAGCGCCCTTCCTCCGCTCCACGCCTCTCGCCCGATCTTGATATGATCGCGCCTATGAGCGATATGGCGCCGCCGATGGTGGTCGCGATGGCCACCGATCTTGCCAGCTCTCCGGCCAGGGGGCCTCCCGCGATGGCGCCGTAGTCCATCGAACCCATCATCAACGTCATGAGGATGGTTGCGACGGATATCCCCATGGCCATGCTCAGGTTCCTGGTCGTCGCTTGTATGCTGGACGCCAGGGCGTTCTTCTCCCTTGGGAGTGCGAGCATCATCTCGCTGTTGTTAGGGGTCTGGAACAGGCAGCTGCCAACTCCCATGAGGAAGAAGGCCGCCACGGTCATGGGGACGTTTATGGTGAGGAAGCCGAACGCCATGAGGAAGAAGCCCGCGGCGCGTATCAGGTGCCCGAACGTGGTATAGGGGCGGAACCGATTGGAATCGTACATCCTGCCCACCAGCGGAGAGCCGAACATGGTGACCGCCGGCAGCACCATGAAGATGAAGCCGACGGTCGTGGGCTCGTAGTTCAGGACCCCTTCGTAGTAGAACGGGCCAAGGATGGTGATCATGCTCATTGAGAGGAAGAACATGATCATGCTGAGCCCGGTCAGGGTGAAGCGTCTGACCCTGAACACCGAGATGTCCATCAGGGGATGCGGCGTCGACCTCTCGCGCCGTATGAACAGGAACATCGCCGCGGCGAACACGGCGAACGCCAGGACCATCCCCGGGGTGACCGCCCCGTCCTGGCCCAGCCATCCGAGCATGAGCATCAGCGCGGCCATCGACAGCACCCAGAGGGCTACCCCTGGATAGTCCATGTGCAGGCGGTCCACCAGGGTCTCATCGATCCTCATGACCCTCATCGCGACGATGGTCGTCACCAGGCCGATGGGGACGTTTATCAGGAAGATCGACTGCCATCCCATGGTGCCCACGAGGAAGCCGCCGATCACCGGGCCGAGCATCCCTCCCACCGCCACGGTGGAGCCGAGGAAGCCCATGGCCTTCCCGCGGTCCCGGACGCCGAACGTCCGGAACACGATGGAGGTCGAGACGCTGAACAGCATGGAGGCCGCGATCCCCTGAACAACGCGGAAGAAGACCAGCTGCCCGAGGTCTGCGGAGATGGCGCATAGGAGGGACGATGCCGTGAACGTGGCAAGGCCTACCGTGAACATCTTGGCCTGTCCGGTCCGCTCGGACACCTTGCCGGCGACGATGAGGAAGCAGGTCTGCGCCAGAAGGTAGCTGGTCACCACCCATTGGGTGTCGGCCACCGTGACCTGGAAGTCGGTGGTGATGGCTGGCAGGGCGATGTTGAGCGCCACGGCGTCCATGACCGACATGAACACCCCTGCCATCACTATGGCCAAGGCCAAGTACTTGCCCCTGACCGAGTTGGAACCGCCCATGCTATCCTGCCGGGTGAGGATGGCATGGGCTAAATATAGTATCGTTCCGCCCGGGTTCGAGGGCGAGCGCTATCATGCAAGGTTAATATACATATGCATCGTTCATAGGGGACGATCTAGTCCATGTACTGCGATCTAGGACGAGGGCCATTGTTGCTTTTGCGCGAGCTCTAGTCCCATCGCTGCACCCCTGGGCTATCTGAGGCGATTTCTATGGTCGGCAAAGATATGCTAGAGAGAACATCATCCCGCGATTCCCATCTCGATCGAAAGAAGATATACACCAGTCCATACAACGACAGGGTCCTCACCGACGATATGCCGTCCACCGTCAGGGTCTTCGACACCACCCTCCGGGATGGAGAGCAATCGCCCGGCATCGCCCTGTCCTGCGAGGACAAGGTGAAGATAGCCCAGGCCCTCAGCGAGCTTGGGGTGGACGTGATCGAGGCCGGATTCCCCGTATCCTCCCCAGGTGATCAGAGGGCGGTGAGGCGCATAGTCGATGAAGGACTGGGTTCCAGGATCTGCGGGCTCGCCAGATGCAACAAGAAGGACATCGATGCCGCCATCGACTGTGGCCTGGACTACGTCCACATGTTCATCGCCACCTCGGACATACATCTTCAGCACAAGCTCAAGATCACCAGGGAGGATGCCAAGGAGAAGGCCGTCAATGCCATAGAGTATGCCCGGAGCCACGGCCTGGCCGTGGAGTTCAGCTGCGAGGACGCCACCCGCACCGAGCTCGACTTCCTCAAGGAGATGCATCGAACCGTGCAGGATGCGGGGGTGGAGGTGATCAACGTCCCCGACACCGTGGGGACCATCGGCCCGCCGGCGATGGAGCATCTGATCCGCGAGCTGATGACGGTCACCAAGGTCCCCATCTCCGTCCACTGCCACAACGACTTCGGTCTTGCCGTCGCCAATTCCCATGCGGCCGTGCGCGCCGGCGCCAGGCAGGTCCACGTCACCATCAACGGCCTGGGAGAGAGGGCCGGGAACGCCGCTCTCGACGAGACGGTGCTGGGGCTGATGGCCTTCTACAACGTGGGCACCAGCATCGACACCCACCGCATCGGTCCGACCTCCAAGCTGGTATCCCGCCTCACTGGCTATGCCATACCTCCGACCAAGGCGATAGTCGGGGCCAATGCGTTCGCGCATGAATCGGGGATCCATGTCCATGGCGTGATGGGCTCTCCGGCGACCTATGAGGCGTTCGGGCCGGAGCTGGTAGGCGTGCAGCGCAACATCGTCATGGGGAAGCACAGCGGGGCACACAGCGTACGCTCCAAGCTATCTGATTACGGCATCGAGCTCGATGATGGCCAGATCGACCAGGTGGTCGACAAGGTGAAGAGACTGGCCGATTCCGGCAAGGAGGTGGACGATGCAGAGCTCGTGGCCCTGGCGTCGCATATAATCGGCGACAGGAAGTCCAAGATGGTAAAGCTAAAAGAGTTCGCCGTATTCACAGGTATGAACACGACCCCCACCGCCATGGTTTCCATAGACGTTAACGGGGAGACGAGGACCGGCTCATCCATAGGGATCGGGCCGGTCGATGCCGCCCTAAACGCCATCAAATCCGTGATGGGAGGCGACATCCAACTGGTGGAGTACCGTCTCAACGCCATCACTGGGGGAAGCGACTCGCTCTGTGAGGTGAGCGTGAGGGTGTCGAGAGATGGGAGCAAGACTCTCATGTCGGTAGGGAAGGCCATCGGCTCGGACATAGTCCAGACGTCGGTAGACTCGACCATGGAGGCCCTCGACCGCCTCTACAGCAGGAAGGAATGATGACAAATGGCAAAAACAATCTCTGAGAAGATCCTTTCCGCCAAATCCGGCGTGGATGCCTATGCCGGGCAGATAGTCGAGGCGGAGATAGATTATGTCATGGCCAATGACGTGACCGCGCCACTGGCCTTCCAGGAGTTCGAGGCTCTGGGCTGCGATCCAGTACGCGAAAAGATCGTGCTCGTGCCTGACCATTTCGTCCCCAACAAGGACATCGCATCGGCCGAGCAGGCCGCCCTCATGAGACGGTTCGTGCAGAAATGGGGCCTGCCCAACTACTTCGAGGTGGGGCGCGGGGGCGTATGCCATCAGGTCATGGTGGATGAAGGCTTCGCCGCTCCCGGCCGCCTGATCGTGGGTGCCGACTCCCACACATGCACCTACGGCGGGATCAACGCGTTCTCGACCGGCATAGGCTCGACCGAGGCCGCGGCATGCTTCGCCGAGGGTCGGTTGTGGTTCAAGGTGCCCGAGGCGATGAACGTCCACCTTACTGGAAAGTTCAACAAGCAGGTCTCGGGAAAGGACCTCATCCTGAAGATAATCAGCGACATCGGTGTCGACGGGGCGAACTACAAGGCGTTCGAGTTCTCCGGCCCCGGCGTCGCCAGCGTGCCGGTGCACGACCGCCTCACCATCAGCAACATGGCCATCGAGGCAGGCGGCAAGGCGGGCATATTCCCCTGCGACCAGGCGACCGAGGCCCACCTGAAGGGTAGGGTCAGGGGCGAATACACGCCGGTCTCCGCGGACGAGGAGGCGCAGTACGCGAGCACGCTGGAGTATGACCTGGGCGAGCTGGACTACATGGTGGCCTTCCCTCACCTGCCAAGCAACGGCAGGTTGGTCAGCGAGGTGGACGTGCCCATCGACCAGGCGTTCCTCGGTTCATGCACCAACGGGAGGATAGAGGACATGCGGGTCGCGGCCGCCATCCTCAAGGGCCGCAAGGTCCACAGGGACGTGCGCATGATCGTCGTGCCCGCCTCGACCGAGGTGTACCAGCAGGCCATGGACGAAGGGCTGCTATCGATCTTCACGAAGGCGGGGGCGTTCGTCTCCGGGCCCACCTGCGCAGCCTGCCTGGGAGGCCACATGGGCGTCCTCGCCAAGGGGGAGAAGTGCGTGTCCAGCACCAACCGCAACTTCATAGGCCGCATGGGCCACCGCGATTCGGAGGTCTACCTGGCCGGCCCGGCGGTGGTGGCTGCAAGCGCCGTCGCCGGCAAGATAGTCTCGCCGGAGGTGTTATGATGGAAAGACTCAGCGGAAGGGTGTGGTCGTTCGGCGACCACGTGGATACCGATCAGATCATACCGGCGGAGAGGCTGGTCAGCGACAACAACGATCGGCTGGGCGAGTTCATGTTCGAGAAGGTCCGGCCGGGGATGGCCGCCCAGGTCGCCAAGGGCGACATGATAGTGGCCGGAAAGAACTTCGGATGCGGCTCCTCAAGGGAGCACGCTCCCAGGGCGCTCATGCAGGCCGGGATCATCGCGGTGGTCGCAGAATCGTTCGCACGGATCTTCTACCGCAACTCGATCAACATCGGCCTGGTCCTCGTGGAGGCCAAGATCGAGGCCAAGGAGGGCGACGCCCTGACAATCGATGTCGAGAAGGGAGTGGTCAGGAACGAGACCACCGGCAAGGAGTGGACGTTCCCCCAGTATCCCCAGTATATCAGGGACCTCATCAGCTCGGGAGGGTTGATGAACCGCATAAAGGAGGCGAAGGGATGTACAGGATCGCGGTAGTCCCGGGGGACGGCATAGGCAAGGAGGTCATCGCCGAGGGAGTGAAGGTCCTCCAGGCCGCCGCCGACGTGGAGAACATAACCCTCCAGCTGGACTACATGGACATCGGCTCCGACCGGTACCTTAGCACCGGGGAGCTGCTGACCGATGACGACATCAAGTTCATGCGCGACCGCCAGGCGGTCTATTTCGGCGCCATCGGCGACCCGCGCGTCGCCCCTGGCGTGCTGGAGAAGGGCATCCTGATCAAGATGCGCACGACCTTCGACCAGTACATCAATCTCCGCCCGTCCAAGGCGTGGCATCCCTACACCCCTCTCAAGGAGGAGAAGAACTTCGACATCCTGTTCATAAGGGAGAACACCGAGGACCTGTACATGGGCGCAGGCGGCTACCTGACCGGAAAGGAGGCAGTGGCCAGCATGTCGCTGAAGCGTGGATTGTACGATGTCGACCTGACCCTGTCGTCCAAGGCATCGTCGGAGCAGGAGTTCGCGTTCGAGATCGGGATGATGTCGCGCAAGGGCATCGAGCGCTTCGCCGACTACTGCTTCGAGACGGCCAAGCGGATGGGGAAGGAGAAGGTGACGGCGGTCGACAAGGCCAATGTGTGCACCTCCCTTTACGGGCTCTGGAGAAAGGTGTTCGACGAGCGTTCCGCCGAGCATGGGATCGATGTCGAATACATGTACGTCGACGCCATGGCGATGGCCATCGTCCGTTCGCCCGAACGCTTCGGCGTGGTGGCCTGCCCTAACATGTTCGGCGACATACTTACCGACCTGGGCGCGGAGATCATGGGCGGCCTGGGCGTAGCCGCATCGGGCAACATCTGTCCAGGCGGCGTCTCCATGTTCGAACCCGTTCACGGCTCCGCCCCTGACATCGCCGGGCAGGGGAAGGCCAACCCGATAGCGACCATCCTGGCAGGAAAGATCATGATGGACCAGCTGGGACGGCCCGACATCGGGAAGATGATCGAGTTCGCGGTCAAGATGGCCATGAAGGAGAAGCTGGTCACGCCCGATATGGGCGGGACGCTCAACACCAAGCAGGCGGGCGACGCCATCGCGAACATCGTCCGCCGCTCCGGCTAAACCCTTTCAACCTCCCATCAATGATATATCGGCCTGACGGCCATGACGAACCTATGAAGGATCGATGGTCCGTCGCCGCCCTGGCCATATTGGTGGGAGGGATCGCCCTCATCGCCTATTCCCTGCTTACGCCCGCGGGGGTGGGCACCCATGGAGGGATGGGGGGCGGTCATCGGACCGGATATGATGTTCTCAACATAGTGCTCGCAGTGATAGGCGCGGGCATGGCGTCGGGGAGCGGGGTCTTCTTTCTCCTAAGGAACGTGCCGACGGAGCCCCCATCGATAAGAAGGGCGGAACCGCCGTTGACGGTTCCGCCGGAGCTGCCATCGACCGTCGGCCCTGTCGAGCCTGCGACGGGCGGCGACAACGCCCTGATCCTCCGTCTCCTCAACGGTGACGAGAGGACGGTGTTCCGTTCGCTCGTGGACGCGGGCGGGGAGCAACTGCAAAGGGACATCGTGGCCGGCACCAAGATGTCCGATGCCAAGGTCTCACGCGTCCTTGACAGGTTGGAGGAGAAGGGACTGGTGGTCCGGGAGAGGAAGGGCATGGGCAACGTGGTCCGCATCTCCGTCGATCGGTCCAGCTGACCGCTTTTTCACCTTTTGCAACCTCTTTCAACGCAAACTCGAAGTGCTTTTTCACACACTGGAGAAATGACCCGGACGATCCGGGAGGAGTGAAGATGAACACCACCAAGATATTCTTGATCGGCGCGGTGGGCCTCGCCGCCGCCCTCCTCATTGCGGGAGCGGCCGTGGCAAGCGGCGCTTTCGCTGCCGATGGGAACGGTCATTACATGAACGATGCCGGCCACCGCGAACGTGACAGGCTGTGCGACGGTTCATGCGACGGCCGCGCGGCATGTGATGGAGAATGCATGCAGAGCTGCCAGGACGGCAACGGCATGCTCCGGTCGCGGACCTGCTCACAGGACGGCGGCTGCGACGGCGATCACCTGCGCCACATGGACGGGGCAGGCGATCATCACGCGCGCTGAAACCATTTGCATCAAGGCCTCCGGGCCTTTTTTCATACCTTACCGGCCACTTCCCTGTATACCTTGTCCCAGTCCTTGGCTATGACGCTCCAATCGAACATGGTCTCCGCCCGGGACCTGGCGCACCTTCCCATGGAGAGGCGCAGGTTCGCATCGCCCAGCAATTCCATCAAGGCCTCCGCCAGTGCCTCAGTGTCACGCGGCGGGACGATACGTCCGCTTTCCGGGGAGACTATCTCGGGATTCCCGCCTGCGGAGGTGGCCACGATGGGCTTCCCGCAACCCAGGGCCTCATACAGCACCACCGCGCTCGGCTCATAATACGATGGGAGGGTGAAGACCTCGGCCATGTTGTAGTAGAGGGGCATCATGTTCTCCGGTATCCCGCTCACGAACCGCAATGCATCCCTCATCCCCAGGCTGGCGGCTTTCCTTTCCAGATCGTCCCTCAATGGACCTCTTCCTATGATCACCAGCTGGGCGTCCCTTATGGCCTCCCGCACGGTCCTCATCGCGTCAAGGAGGGTGGTGAACCCCTTCTGCTCCACCAGCCTGCCGTTGGACAATATGACCGGTCCAGGTCCCAGGCCCAGGCGCTCCCTGAGCTCGGAAGGGTCCAGGCCGGGCCGGTATAGCGAGGTGTCGACGCCGTTGTATATTACCCCCGCCTTGTCCCGATACTCCTCCGGTATGGTGCTCTCCATCGTGGCACGGCTCACGCAATTGATGTGGTCGCAGAGGCCGAACACCTTGTGTCCGATGACGTCGTCGAACAAACCTCCCCATCGGTCCACCTGTTTCGAGATGCCCTGAGGCCGGGCGTTGTGAATGGTGAGGAAGAGCTTCCCCCCGGCCTTTTTGGCCTCTCGATATGTCGAGAACGGGTACCAGAACCTGTTGTGGACGTGATAGATGTCGGCATCGCCGCACCTCTTCCGCAACTCCCGGTTGAGCGTCGGGGTCAGTGTGAAGGGCGGCGGGAGGAACGCCGGGAGCCGCTCGAAGTAGATGGACGGGGTCCGAACGACCTCCATGCCCTCCACGACCTCGACATCCCTCCCCTTGGCCTGGGGGATCATCGAGGTGAGCACTTGAACCTCATAGCCATGATCGCGAACCAGCCGGCTGCCGACCTCCATTACGACCTTCTCTGTTCCTCCGAAGTAAGGGTAGAACAAGGGGTCGAGCATGCATACTTTCAATCCACCCATCTCCTCAAGGTCCAGCCATCATCGTTAAAATATAAAACCATGGACGGTCAAGGTACAGGCGATGAGACCTTGGGGCATTGCATCGACCGCCTCGCCCCATGCATGATCCTCATCACGACCGGCAAGGTCATCGGTGCAAGATAGGGCCGATGCCGACGCTCTCGCTCAACACATGGCGGCGCGGCATGCGGACCCGATAGGGGAAGGGAGGCTCTGTTTCCCCGGGAACGATCAGAGGCCCGCGCCTATCTCGGACTCCTTCCTAAGCATGTCCACGAAGTCATCGAATTCGACGCCGTACCGGGGCCTCTTCTCGCCGTGACGCCTCACCGCGACGGTTCCGCTCTCTTCCTCCTTGGACCCGATGACAAGGATGAACGGGATCTTCTGCAGCTCGGCGTCGCGTATCTTGCCTTCCACGGTGCCATGGCTGAGGTCCAGCTCCACCCGGAACCCGAGATCGAACAGGCGGTCATGGACCCTGGTGGCGGCCTCGGCATTCTCGACCCGGAACGATATGACGCGGACCTGCACCGGGGCCAGCCAGGCGGGCAGGTTTCCGTTGAGGTGCTCAAGCAGGATGCCGATGAACCTTTCCAGCGAGCCGAACACGGTGCGGTGGATCATAATGGGAACGTGCTCCTTGCCGTCCTCCCCTATGTATCTGATGCGGAATCTCTCCGGCATCTGGAAGTCCAGCTGGATCGTGGCGGTCTGCCATTCCCTTCCAAGCGAGTCCTTGATCTTGAAGTCGATCTTGGGCCCGTAGAATGCTCCATCCCCTTCGTTGAGCTCGTAATCGACGCCACGGTCGTTCAGCACCTTCTTGAGGGTGCTCTCGGCCTTCTCCCACAGCGCAGGATCGCCCATCGCCTTCTCCGGCTTGGTGGACAGCTCCATGCGGTACTCGAAGCCGAAGGTCCGATAGACGCGGTCCACGAGATCGATGACCCCGCCGATCTCCTTCTCCATCTGCTCCTCGGTGCAGTAGATATGGGCATCGTCCTGCGTGAACTGTATCACCCTGAACAGCCCGGACAGGACGCCGGACAGCTCCACGCGGTGGACCTCTCCGAACTCCAGCATCCGCAGCGGCAGCTCACGGTAGCTCCTCTCCCGGCCGTTGAACACCAGTATGCCGCCTGGGCAGTTCATCGGCTTGACGGCGAACTGCCGGTCGTCGTACTTGGTCAGGAAGATGTTGTCCTTGTAATGCGCCCAATGGCCCGAGACCTTCCAGAGGATGTCGCTCATCACCTGGGGGGTCTTGATCTCCTGGTATCCGGCCTTTCGATGCTCCCTCCTCGACAGCTCGATGAGAGCGTTCCTCACCACCTGCCCCTTGGGATGCCAGAACACCATGCCCGGCGCGACGTCGTAGAATGAGAACAGGTCGAGCTTCTGCCCCAGGATCCGATGGTCGTTGTCCTTGAGCTTCTCCTTGCTCAGACGTGATTTGGCGATCTTCTTGAGCAGCGTCGAGGGGTCCACGTCCTCTGATTCAACCTTCTCCCCCTCCACCCTTATCTCCCGGGAAAGCTCCGATAGCGGGTGCCCCTTGCAGCTTATCTTGAACGCCTTGTACCAGCCGAACGGCACGCGGTGGACCTCATAGTCCCTCTGGACAAGCTCCGCCTCCATGGCTCGGAGGATCTTCTTGCCGGTATCGGGAGATCCCAGGGATGAGGACAGGTGCGCGTAGGGATAGAGGGCCACGCGCCTGGTCTTGACCTTCTTGGAAACGTCCTCAAGGTCTTCGACCGCTTTCTTCACTACCGCGTCAGGGTTGGACTCGTCCTGCTTCTCTACGCTGATGAACGCGACGAGGATCTCATCAAAGCGCCCCTCCCTCTGCTCGTCGGTTATCTCCTCGGCGACGGGGGTGGACTTCTTGACGGTGAACTCGAGATAATCAGAATGAATGTAAAGGGTCTTCATCAGGGGGTCAAGTAACATCTGACTTATATTTGTTGGTTTTCGGAAAACGCAATCGGGGCACGCGGATGTTCGCTGGCGAACTCATCTGACAAATTTTAAATCACCCCATCGGGTTCCCTGCCAGGAATCAGATGCGACCTTCAAGATCCAGAGATCGTCTTTTCTCAGCCTCTAGGCCGATGTTCACAATCTTCATAGTCGCGCTCCTGGTGTTATCGACCGTGGGCGCCTATGCCGTGCTGTTCGCTCTCCCGGAGGGGAAGGTGGCAGGCGTGGGCGACAAGGTCAGGGTGGACTACATCGGGAAGTTCGACGACGGAAGAGTGTTCGACACGTCACTGTGGAGCGTCGCCTCGGATGAGGGCGAGCCCAAATCGCTGTTCTTCTCCATGAGGGGCGGCGAGGACAAGTACAAGCCCTTCGAGTTCACGGTCGGTAGGTACGGCGCTATAACCGGCTTCGACCTTGGAGTTCGCGGAATGAAGGTGGGAGAGACCAAGACGTTCACCGTACCGGTCGACCAGGGCTATGGCGAGATGGATCAGGCACTGATGAGGACGATGCAATTGGAGGAGACGCTCCCCCTGGACATGACCATGACCAAGGAGGAGTTCCGCAGCACGTTCGGCGTCGACCCTAGCTCGTTAAGGAACTTCGCTCATCCCCTGCTCGGGATCAAGGCGTACGTCACGTCATACGACGCGACGAAGGACGAGGTCAAGCTCACCTATGCCCATAACGGTGACGGCGATGTCTTCAGGGTATGTGCGGACGACAGGGGTGCCGAAGGATGGGAGGTGAAGGTCATTGGGAAGACGTCCACAAACATCACGGTGCAGCACCAGCTGAGCAGTGATGACAACTTCAAGGTCCGCGGTCATGACAAGATAGGAGTGACGGTCGACAAGTTGGTCAAGAGGGATTTCTACATAGACGATGTGGACGCGGACAAGGGCACCTTCGTCATGAACTACAATCCCGAGACGGTCGGCCGCGTCCTGACCTTCACCGTGACCCTGCGTTCGATCAACTGAAGCATGCGAGATCGTCAGGGAGGGGCGTAGGTCAGCGTTTGGCCTCTTCCAGGTAGATGCGCTCGATCTTCGCTGCGATATTGTCCCAGCTGAACGGCCGAATGTGGTCTCGGGCTCGCCGTCCCAGCTCATGGCGTAGCCCATCGTCCTTGAGCAGCCGGTCAAGCGCCGCCGCCAGCTCCTGCGGGGAGGCCGGAGGTACGAGAATGCCGCCGTCGCCGACCACCTCTGGCAGCCCTCCGACGTTGGACGCCACAACTGGCTTGCCATAGGCCATGGCCTCTGCCGCCGCAAGTCCAAAGCTTTCGAACATCGACGGGAAGGCGAAGACCTTGCACGACGCCATGAGCCGGCGCTTCTCCTCCTCGCTCACGTGGCCTGTGAACACCACCTTGTCGGCCACCCCGAGTCGCTTCGCCAGGGACCTGAGGGATCCTTCCTCGGGCCCCCTCCCCATGATCATCAAGGTGTGGTCGACCGTTCGCATCGCTTCGATCAGATGCTTCAGACCCTTGGTGGCCACCAGCCTGCCGGTGAAGAGTATGAAATCCTCCTCGCTAGTGGGTCCATCGTACACATCAACGCCAAGCGAGACCACATCGGTAAGCTCCCTGCGAAAGCCGCGAGCCAGAAGATCGTTGCGGACGAACTCGCTGACGCACACCGTGCGGCGGTCGCGGATCATGTTGCTGAACAGCATATCATTGATCAGGCTCAACGCCCGGCCGATCCCCTCACCTTCACCGTAGGTGTTGTGGAAAGTGAACATCCAGTTTCCCTCGTACCTTCTCATCGCCCGGGAGTACGATGGCGCCCATCGGTAGTGGAAGTCAACGATGTCAGCGTCAAGGGAGTTCAGCGCATCAAGCACCCCGGGCGTGGTGACGTATGGCGGGTTGTACCTCCCGATGAAGCGGGAGGGCAGGCGGACGACCCGGTAGCCATCCATCACCTCTTCCTCCGCCGTGCCGGGGAGGCGCGAGGTCAGGACTATGACCTCATGCCGGGTGGACAGACGGCGGGATATCTCATGGGTTCGATGTTCTATCCCTCCCATGTATGGATAGTGGAACGGGTTAAGCTGTACTATCCGCATCCTCACACGCCCCCTTCTTGAGCCGACGTTTCCGTATCACTGTCGCGACGAAGCTCAGTGCGATGACCACCAGCACCATGATGATGGTGACCGTTGTAGCCGTCCCTTTCTCCATATATGCCAGGAAGAAGCCGCTGAGGAGGAGTATCAGGCCGTACTTGGTGATGCCTCCGATGAGAAGGTAGATGATGGAGCGTCTGAGGTCCCAGTGGCATAGCGCGACGAAGGCTCCCATGAACGGCAGCACCGGCGCTATGCGGTTCACCAGGATCATCTTCTCGTCCTGGCACACCAGGAAGTCGCGATAGCTTGTAATGACCTTCTGCAGGCGAGCGGGCACGCGTAGACGCCTCACCACGCCATACAGGGTCAGCAGTCCGGCGACCTCCCCCACCACTATGGCCGACAGAAGCAAGGCGCCCAGAACGATGGGTTCCAGGCCATAGCCCTGCACGAACACGAGCACCGTGAACAGCTCGGGCAGCGTTGGGAACATCACGGCATCGATGAAGAAGAGCAGGAATATGCATAGGACGCCACCGACGGCTCCCAAGGGGCCGAAGAGTTCCGCTATAAGGTATCCGATGCCGAGGTCGCTCATTCCAGTCGGTACAAGGCTCTACTTTAAAAAATCCTTCCGTTACCATGTTTCTTCTTGTGTTCGATGGCGATCTCATACAGGTCGAGCAGTCTGGCCACGCTCTCGTCCACCGAATATCGCTCGGCGGTGGAGCGGGCGCCTTGTCGAACCTGCGGCGAACAGTTCAGCGCGTCCCTCATGGCCTCTGCGCATGAGACGGGGTCCTCCTCGAACAGGAAGCCGTTCTCGTTCGGACGTATCAGTTCGGCCACCGCTCGATAGTTGATGCCCGCCACCGGCTTTCCGCTGGCCATGGCCTCGAGGGCCGCCAGGCCCTGGGTCTCGAACTTGGACGCGATGGTGAACGCGTCGCAGGCGGCATAGAACTGGGGCAGTTCACCATCGGGCACGAAGCCGGTGAATATGACCTTGTCCGCCACCCCCGCCTCCCTGGCGCTCTGCATGTAATGCTTCTTCGCCGGCCCCTCTCCCACGATGAGCAGCCTGGCGTCAGGCTCGTCCTCCACCAGGCAGGCGAAGCCATCGAGTAGGAGGTCGATGTTCTTCTCCATGGCGACCCTGCCGACATGCATCAGGACCTTCTCGTCGGTCAGGCCGTACCGCTGCCTGATCTGGGACCCGTCATTGCTCGGGGAGAAGCGCTCGCAGTCCACCCCGGTCGGTATCACCTCCACGTGGTTCATGCCGGGCGCATATCTCAGCAGCTCCTGCCGGATCGCCTCCGTGGGAGCCACCACCGCGTTGGCACGCTCGAGAAGCTGACGGAGGTAGATCCAGAACAGACGGTCGGTCATCCATTCCGGGATGGGCAGCCGGGCGTAGTAGCGGGCCGCCTCCGTGACCATCGTATGGAAGGTGACGACCACCGGCTTCACCAGGGTGCGGGCGGCGAACATGGAGCGGACCCCCATGAACAGCAGGCCGTGCGTATGGATCAGGTCGACGTCCAGCTTGGACAATATCTCGCACTTGTTGGTAGGATAGAGCGGGACCGTGTACCCAGGATAGCTCCTGAACGCGGTGGAGCGGAAGTAGAAGACATCTCCCTCCCGGTCTGCCTTGTCCCAGGGGTCCGGGGCGAAGATGAACACCTCATGTCCCTTGCGTTCCAAGCCTCGCTTGGTCAGCAAGATGGAGTTTACCACCCCGTCCTTGGCTGGATGGTACGAGTCCGTGAACATCGCGATCTTCATTTGATCAGTTTCCTAAGCTTGTTCATGATGTCCTCCGGGTCGCGGCCGAGGATGTACATAACCCCTCCTGCCTTCGACCCTTGAGGACCGAACACCGCATCCGGTACGAAGTCCCCCGGCTTTAAACCGGTATCCGTTGAGTTCTCCCCTTCGATAACGATTGCCTTACCGGCAGGGAGCACGCGCAGGCCCTCGTCACTCGCCAGCCTGACCACCTCTGGACGGTGGCGCAGGCCCATGGCGGATCGGATGCCATGGCGGACCATGGCATCGAGGACGATGTCGGTGATGTCGCGAGAGGCGCCGAACATCACTCCGGCCGGCAGAAGGGCCTTGCCGCTCCGGCAGATGAGGGGAGCTTCCAGCGTGCACACGTCCTCCGGCGTGCGGGCGGACGGCAGGGCATAGGCCATGTCGGTTCCGCCTTCGGCCACCCATTCCCCGGGGATGAGGCATGCGGCCTTTCTTGCCGCGCAGAGGAGCCTTTCCGAGGCATCGTATCTGGCCGCATCGCCGTACAATCGGGACAGCGGGTTGACGACCGGGACCCCACGCCCTATGGGATAATTGTCCAGGACCGCCCTTCTCACCGCATCATGGCTCCTCATCGCCGCATCGAGAAGCGAGTGCCCCTTCGCCAGGTTGGCCGCGAGCAAGGCGGCGAGCGTGCAGCCTCCTCCATGGCCCCGGATGGGCACCCTAGGGTGCTCCATCACCGTGAACCGTCCATCATGGTAGAGGACGTCGCGGCAGACCGCTCCCTCGGCGTGGCCGCCTTTCAGCAGCACCGCCTCGCTTCCCAGCGCGGAGAGCTCCCGGCACGCCTCCATGATATCATCCTCTCCGGAGATGGGTCGGCCAAGCAGGACCTCGGCCTCTGGCAGGTTGGGGGTCAGGATGGTGGCGACCGGGGCGAGGTCGTTCCGGATCGCCTCCGCCAGGTCGTTCTGGCTGAGGGCGTCTCCGACCCCTGCGACCATCACCGGGTCGACCACCAGGGGTATGTTCTCCTCCTGGAACCGTCCGGCCACCGCGCGGGCGATCGCTCCAGAATACAGCATCCCGGTCTTGGCCGAGGACACATGGACGTCCTCGAGCACCGCATCTATCTGGGCAAGCACCTGTTCTGGAGGCAGGGGATGGATCCCGGCGACCCTCTGGGTGTTCTGTGCGGTGATGGCGGTGATCGCCACCGCTCCATGCACCCCTTCCGAGGCGAACGCTTTCAGGTCTGCCTGCAGTCCGGCCCCGCCCGATGAGTCGGAACCGGCGACGGTCAAGGCCACAAGCATGACTGGGCAATCTCCTCACGTTAATAAAACACCGCCTACCCGCCTCGCCCTTCTGAACGTCCGGCGCGTTCGACAACATTTATATATCTTTTCCCCGTTCGAATCAACAATGAAGGCAACCAGTGGGCATTTCCTGCTCGACGAGAAGGTCGAGTACAGAGACCTAGCGGATGTCTTCCCGGAGCTGCTCACCGTTTTCCTGGAAGAAACGAATCAGATGCCCGACGACGAAGAGGTCCTCCAGATGTTCATCTATCTCAACGTGAAGGCACTGGAGAGGAACGAGAAGCCTGAGGGCTATAACCGGAAGGGCCGCATGCGACTGATCTTCCCCATCGACAGCAAGCAGTTCTACATCAAGTCCATCTCCGCTTCCGTAGAGGTCGGCCGGATGGGTGAGAAGCTGTCAAAGATCCTGACCAAGGCGGGCATCAAGCACACCTTGGACTGGAACATGCTGGGCGATTATTGATCGGCTCTCTTCCGATGGCGAAACGCCCCGATCACTCCAGCAACCGACGGTACGCCGTCTGCAGGCGCGCCCTTTCCCTCTGAAACATCGTCGACTGCCTCTGTAGCGCCGACATGCCCTGGCTGAACTGCATGGGTATCACATTTGGGGACGTGCCTCCCACCGACATGCGGCGCAGGACGCACCTCTCTATGGGAAGTATCGAGAATACATCCTCCTCGACCAGGTCGCTGAACGATCGCAGCTCTTCGAGGGTCAATTCCTCCAACCTCTTTCCCTGTTCTATGCAGTATCGGACCGCCGCCCCCACGACCTCATGCGCCTTGCGGAAGGGCAGCCCCCTGGTGACAAGGTAATCGGCCAGATCGGTGGCGTTCAGGAAGCCGTCCTTGGTAGCGGCCAGCATCCTCTCCTTGTTGAACTTGACGGTGGAGACCATGGCCGCGGCCATTCGGAGGCAGGCCACGATCCGGTCGTGAGCGGCGAACAGTGCCGCCTTGTCCTCCTGCAGATCGCGGTTGTATGACAGCGGCAGCGATTTCAGCGTGACCAGCATGTTGAGCAGATCGCCGATCGTCGCCCCCGCCCGGCCCCTGATAAGCTCCGCCACATCGGGATTCTTCTTCTGCGGCATTATGCTCGAGCCGGTGGAGTAGGCGTCGTCCATCTCCACGAAGCCGAACTCGGGAGATGACCAGTACACGAGCTCTTCGCACAGGGAGCTAAGATGCACCGCGCACAGGGAGGCTGCGAAGAGGTACTCGGCGACGAAGTCACGGTCGCTGACCCCGTCAAGGGAGTTGGCGCAAGGGGCCTTGAACGCGAGCAGCTCGGAGGTATAAAGGCGATCGATGTTGTACGTCGTACCGGCCAGCGCGGCAGAGCCAAGCGGCGAGATGTTCGTGCGGCGATAGCACTCCGCGAAGCGTTCGACGTCCCGGGCGAGACGGTGAAAATGCGCCATGAGATGGTGCGCGAGAGATATGGGCTGGGCGTGCTGCACATGCGTGAATCCGGGCAGGATGACGTCGACGTTGTCGGAAGCACGCTCCATGAGTACGTGCTCCAAGGTATGGATCGCCTCGATGGTATCGAGGATCGCCTCCCTCTGCCACATCCTCAGATCGGTGGCGACCTGATCGTTCCTGCTCCTCCCGGTGTGCAGGCGCGCCCCCGCGTCCTCGATCATGGAAGTAAGGAGGAACTCGATGTTGGAGTGGACGTCCTCCAGCTGGGGGTCGATCTCCAGGGCTCCTTCCTCGGCCTTCGCGTACAGTTCCTTCAACCCCGCGGCGATGCGCTCGCCGTCCTCCTGGGCGATGATGCCCTGGCGGGTGAGCATGCGAGCGTGGGCCAGCGACCCAAGGATGTCATATCTGGCAAGTCTCTTGTCGACCATCAGCGATGAGGTGAATGCCAGCGTCTCATCGGCCGCTCCCTGTCCGAACCTGCCTGACCACAGCACCTTGCGTTCCTGACCCATCTTTGCACCTTCTTGGTTCATCTCGCGATCATCTTGAAAGGATTGATGGAAATGGTTTGAGAGGTTCAAACGGTCCTCTCGGACCCCTGCCCGTCGGTCCGATACGCCAGCGTGGCCGTGCGGAGGGGAAGGCCCCACACGTAGATGAAGCCCTTCGCCGAGGTATGATCGAACTCGTCCCCCTGTGCATAGGTGGCAAGCCCCTCGTTGTACAGCGAATAGGGGGATGCCCGACCGACAACATCTGCGTTGCCCTTGTAGAGCTTCATCCTTACAGTGCCGGTGACGAACTCCTGGGTCTTGTCCATGAAGGCGTCCAGGGCCTCTCGGAGAGGTGAGAACCAGTGGCCGTCGTAGGCCAGTTCGGAGTAGCGCTGCTCCGCTCCCTTCTTGTACGACAGCACATCCTTGGTCAGCACGAGCCCTTCCAGGGACTGATGGGCCTTGATGAGCGTGACGGCCGCCGGGCACTCATAGGTCTCGCGGGACTTGATGCCTACCAGGCGGTCCTCGACGTGATCGATGCGGCCCACGCCGTTGGAGCCGGCAAGCTTGTTGAGGCGGACGATGAGCTCGATCCCGTCCAGCCTTTCCCCGTCAAGGGATACCGGCACGCCCTTCTCGAAGCCGATCTCCACATATGTCGGCCGGTCAGGGGCTTCCTGCGGGGAGACGGTCCATTCCCTGGCATCTTCCGGAGGCTCCACGGAAGCATCCTCCAGGACGCCGCACTCGCAGCTGCGCCCCCACAGGTTCTCGTCAACGGAGTAGGGACAGGCCTTCTTCACCGGGACGGGGATGCCGTTCTGCCTGGCATATTCGATCTCCTCTTCCCGGGTCATGACCCACTCCCTCATCGGGGCGATGATCCCAAGGTCCGGGGCAAGCGCCCCTATGCTGACGTCGAACCTGACCTGGTCGTTCCCCTTGGCGGTGCAGCCGTGGGCGATGAAATGGGCCCCCTCCTTCCGAGCCACATCGACAAGGACCTTGGCGATGAGCGGCCGTGCGATGGCGGTGCTCAGTGGATACACGCCTTGATACAGGGCGTTGGCCTTGAGCGCCGGCCAGATATACTCGTCTACAAACTCCTTCCTGGCGTCGATGGCATAGGCGGAGACCGCTCCGATGCTCTTCGCCCGCTCGATGTTAGCGACCATGTCACCGGGCTGGCCAACATCTATGGAGACCGCCACCACGTCGAGGTCGTACCGGTCCTCCAGCCACTTGATGGCGACCGACGTGTCCAGACCTCCAGAGTATGCCAGGACGATCTTCTTCCTGCCTGAGCCGACCTTTCCACTGTCTTCGCTGCTAGTGCTATGCATTTGGGTCTTCACGTCCACTTCGCATTCATTATATAGGTATGATGAAACACATCGGACAAACGTCCTCGACCGCGTCTCCCTCCGGACAGGGGGATCCCTCACGGACCCGGTCGTTCCGCTAGCAACATGTGGGGGCGCATTTGTCTCAAATGGGTCATCATCCTTAATATCGAACCGTTTTTAATGAGGACCCTTCACGCAAGGAGCTGTACCATATCATGATAAAGGCCGCAGTGGTAGGTGGCTCCGGATACACCGGAGGGGAACTCGCACGCATCCTCAGCAGGCATCCCGGCATCTCTCTCGAGGCGATGACCTCTCGACAGAACGCCGGAAGGCCGATAGCGGAGGTGATGCCGTTCCTCAAGGGCTTCACGGACCTGGTGTTCCAGGAAAGGCTTCCGGAGAACGGGGACTATGACGTCGTCTTCCTGGCAACGCCCCATACCGCCTCCATGCGCATCGCCCCTCCCCTGCTCGATCAGGGTATGAAGGTGATAGATCTCAGCGGGGACTATCGGCTTAAGGACCCCAGGACGTACGAGGAGTGGTATGGTCAGCAACATGCCGACCTGGCCAACCTGCCGAGGGCGGCGTATGGTTTGACGGAACTGTTCCGCCAGGAGATCGCAGGCGCGGATCTCGTCGCCAATCCTGGATGCTATCCGACCTGCACCGTGCTCTCGCTCGCCCCATTGGTCAAGGAAGGCCTGATCGAAGGCAAGATCATCGTGGATGCCAAGAGCGGGACCTCGGGAGCTGGACAAGAGCCCACCCGGTCCACCCACCATCCGACCTGCGCGGTCTCGATCTCACCGTACAAGGTGGGCGTCCATCGCCACACTCCAGAGATCAAGGGGGTGCTCGAAGGCTTGACCGGAAAGGATATAGATGTAATCTTCACTCCCCACCTCCTTCCCATCGTGCGCGGCATGCTCACCACCAGCTATGCCAGTCTCGCGGACGGTGTGACCAAGGAGGATGTGACCGCGGCTTACCGGTCTGCATATGAGAAGGAGCGCTTCGTGCACGTCACCGGCATACCTGCAATACCGGACACGGTCGGCTCGAACCTCTGCCAGGTAGGGTTCGAGGTGGTCGGATCCACCGTGATCGCCATGGCCGCCCTCGACAATCTGGTCAAGGGGGCAGCTGGCCAGGCGGTGCAAAACGCGAACATCATGTTCAAGATGGACGAGGCTACAGGCCTGAACTACCCTGGACTCGGCGTATAATGGCGTAAGGAGAAGATAAATGAAGAAAATAGACGGCGGCGTTACCACACCCCTCGGCTGGATGGCCGCAGGGGTGCATTGCGGGATCAAGAGGGAGAGGCTGGACCTTGCCCTGCTTTATTCTGAACATCCCACCATCGGGGCATGTACGTTCACACAGAACAGGATGCGTGCTGCGCCTGTTGAGTACATGGTCGCCAGGAAGAATCACAACATCCGTGCCTTCATAATCAATAGCGGAAACGCCAATGCGATAACGGGGAAGCAGGGCTACGAGGACGCCAGCGCCATGGTCGAGCAGACCGCCAGGGAGCTCGACCTCGATCCCCTGGAGGTCGGCGTGTCATCGACGGGCGTCATCGGCCGCTACCTTCCCATGGACAAGATCTCGGCCGGAATCACCAAGGCCGTGAGCGAACTGGCCAGGGGCAGGGAGGCGGACCACCGCGCCGCCCAGGCCATCCTCACCACCGACAAGGTGATCAAGGAGGCCGCCATGCAGGTCAAGCTCAAGGACGGCACGATCGTGACGATCGCCGGCATGGCCAAGGGATCCGGGATGATATCCCCTTCCATGAAGGTTCAGCATGCGACGACCCTCTCCTTCATCACCACCGACGCCGTCCTCACCCGCCCTCCCGAGGAAAGGTGGCAAGAAGCCATCGACAAGAGCTTCAACGTCATCAACGTGGATGGCGACCAGAGCACCAATGACATCTCCGCGTTCATGGCCAACGGCGCCGCGGGAGGACCTCCCGTAGACGACAACAAGGAGTTCTGGAACGCCGTCACCAAGGTCGTCCAATCCCTTGCCAAGCAGGTCGTCACCGACGGAGAGGGAGCAACCAAGCTCATCGAGCTCAAGGTCGTCGGCGCCAAGGATGCCGCGGACGCCAGGCGGGCGGGCCGCTGGATCATATCGTCCAGCCTGGTCAAGACCGCCGTGTTCGGCGCGGACCCCAACTTCGGCCGCGTCCTTGCCGCATTGGGCAACTCGGGTGCGGAGTTCGACATCGACCGCGTCCGTCTGACCATCGGAACTGGGGCATCCACGATAGTCCTGTTCGAGAACGGCCGCCCCCAGCTGCCTCCATGCAGCGAGGGTGAGGTAGAGGCCCGCAAGCTGTTGAGCCAGAGGCGCATCGTCATGACCCTGGACCTGGGCGTGGGGAAGGGGCAGGCAGAAGCCTGGGGCTGCGATCTCAGCTACGAGTACGTGAAGATCAACTCCGAGTACACGACCTAGGTGCAACGATGAACTCAACCTCCCATCGTATCCTGATAAAGTTCGGCGGGAACTCGCTTGGCGGTCCTGGCGACCTCGAGCGGTTCGCAGGCGAGGTCGCAGAGCTGATCACCCATGGCTACCAACCCATCCTGGTACATGGCGGCGGACCCGAGATCAGCAAGGAGATGGAAGCTCGCGGCATGCAGGTGAGGAAGGTGGCCGGTCTGCGCGTAACCGACGAGACGGCCCTGGCGGTGGCCGAGGAGGTCCTTTGCCGCATCAACGCCTCCACCGTGGCCGCGCTGCACGACAAGGGCATAGAGGCCGTCGGGGTCTCGGCGGCCAAGGCCGGCGTCGTATGCCGGCGCAAGCCTCCCGCCATCGCCATCGAGAGCGGCGTCGAGGTACGCATCGACCTGGGATGGGTAGGGGACGTGACCGGCGTCACCGGAAGCTGGATAGAGGACATGCTGTCCGCTGGAGCCGTGCCCGTCATATATCCCATCGGGGCGGATGCGGATGGCAAGAGGTACAACGTCAACGCAGACACCATGGCCGCCTTCGTGGCACAGGCCGCGGGGGCGGAGATGATGGTCCTGTTGACCGATGTGCCCGGGGTCCTTCGTGGCGGAGAGAGCTCCTCCGACGTCGTTCATGAGCTCACGTTCAAGGGCATCGACGAACTGATCGCGAAAGGCGTGATCACCGGAGGGATGATACCGAAGGTGGAGGCCTGCCGCGATGCCATAAGGCATCGGGTGCCGGTCGTGCACATGCTCAACGGAAGGGACCCGGGCTCGATGGTGCGCAAGCTGATCGGGCTGGAATGCATAGGTACCACTGTGATCCAGGGATGATATGGACCTAGAACAAGTGAAACGGTTGGATCGCGCCCACCTGTTCCAGAACTATGGGCGCCAGGAACTATGTTTCGAACGCGGCGAGAGGGAGTTCCTCTATGACCTGGAAGGCCGCCGGTACATCGACATGGTGGCAGGCATCGCCGTGAACTCGCTGGGCTACGCTCATCCAGCGGTGACCAGGACCATAAAGGAGCAGGCCGAACGCCTCGTCCATGTGTCGAACCTCTACCTGGTCAGGGAGCAGGCCGAGGCTGCGGCCGCCATCGCGTCCGTGTGCCCCCAGCCATTGTCATCCGTGCTGTTCGTCAACAGCGGCGCCGAGGCCAATGAGGCTGCCCTCAAGCTGGCCGTCAAGCACACCGGCCGCTCCCGCATCATCTCCACTAGGAACTCGTTCCACGGACGCACGGCCGCTGCCCTGTCCGCAACTGGGCAGAAGAAGTACCAGAGCGGGTTCGAGCCCCTGCTGTCCGGCGCCATGGACCTGGTCGACTATGGCAGCGTGGAGCAGTTAAAGGACGCGGTGACGAAGGACACCGCGGCCGTGATCCTGGAACCCATACAGGGCGAGGGAGGCGTCATCCCGGCAGGCTCCGAGTTCTTCCGGACCGCCCGGGACCTGTGCGACGAACGCGGCGCCCTGCTGATATGCGACGAGGTGCAAACCGGACTGTGCCGCACCGGCCGCTTCTTCGGCTTCCAGCACTATGGGGTCGTTCCGGACATCATGAGCCTGGCGAAGGCCCTGGGGAACGGGTATCCCATCGGAGCCATAGTCACGTCGGAAGACATCGCGGCGACCTTCGTCCCCGGCTCCCATGGAACCACCTTCGGCGGCAATCCCCTCGGAACCGCGGTGGCCAAGACGGTCGTCGAGACCATGCGCGATGAGAGGCTGGACGCCCTGGCAGCCGAGAAGGGAGGCCGGTGGATGGAGCAGCTCGATGCCATCGCCTCCCGGTCGGGCGGGCGCATCAAGGCGGTGCGCGGCCATGGCCTCATGATCGGCCTGGAGATGGGAGAGGATGCGAAGAAGCTGCAAGCGCTTGCCCTCCGCGAAGGCATCCTCGTCAACGTTTGCGCCGGGTCGGTCGTTAGGCTGATACCTCCCCTGATCCTCGGCGAGAGCTCGATGAAAGCGTTCAACGATGTTCTGGAGAGCTTCCTTTCCTGAACATCAATCGGAGAAGGTGCGGCGGGACCACTCCACCAACCTCTCCACCTTCATGTTCTCGACAAGCTCCTGCAGCGAGGCCTTAGACATATAGTATGTGAATCCCAGGCCGGCGACTATTCCAGACAGCGTGTTGACCACGATGTCCTTCATGGTGTCGGACAGCCCATGCTGCATCCCCGTTCCCATGATGGTGTCAATGGTGAACTCCAGGATCTCCCAGGTCCCCTCAAGGGCCAGGACCGAGACCAGAATGAGGGACGGGATCCAGGCCATGGGCACCTTCGTCTTCTTGGACGATACGATGACCATGATGAGCATCATGGAGACGATCGAGGCGACGGTTATCCCTGAGATGAAGTGGGTCAAGATGTCCCACGAGGTCGTCATGTACAGATCTGCCACGAGCCCGACGTTGTGCAGGCATAACGACAGGCCGATCGCGAGCAGGATGGGCCACGGCAGGACGATGAACTCTTTCCTGATGCACAATGCGGGAATGCCAATGAGGATGAGGCTCAGCAGAGCGGTGATGTAACCATAGCTGTTACCGGCCAACACGCTGAGCACGAACATGATGGCCAACGCGACGGCCGCCGAGCCCAGGATCAAGATGTTCTTGAAGGTCACATCATCACTCCCAGTCCACGCCACCCGGGTTGATCATGCTGCCCGAACGTCGCCTCATGTAGTTCACCATGGCGAACGACAGGACGATACCGGTCGCAGTGCTGAAAATGTAGTAGCGCATGAACTGCGCGTTGCCGGGGACGAGGTCCATCCCCAGCAACAAGCCTATGTAGTGGTCGAGCGGCCCTTGCAGCAGTATGAGCGCCATGTACGATACCAGCGTCACGACCATGAGGAACTGCCTGACCATATGACCATGTCCCCTCTCGTTCACCACCAGGAGGGTTATGAGGACCACCACGAACACGACCATGTTCCCAGGTATGGACCACAGCATGCTCCCGACGTCCGTGATGCTAGCATGGGCCGGTCCGAGGAACAGGTAGAGGACGAACAGGCCGGCGACCGCCATCGTGGCGGCCAGAGGCCTTCCCTGCGACAGTATGGCGCTCCTGAACTCCGGGGCCATGGCTATCAGCATCATCCATGCAGTGATCAGGGACCAGAACACGTATCCGGCCAGCAGGGACCTGAACAGCGCAGTGCCGAGCAGCAGCATCAGGACGATGAACGCGACCTTCATGAGATGGTCGCTCAAGCTTCTTGACAGGTTCTCTACGGTCAATTCAACCTCTGCGAAATGGCAAGGAACTATTTCAGCGCATACGGTTCAGCGCATCCAGTCTGTCGGACTCTGGGTAAAAGGGTTTAATAACTCTCTTCGATATGCGTCGGGACGCATGAAGAAGGAAGTCCCTCGGGAAAGCATCGCCGAGCGCACCAGGATGTATATCGATGCGCATCCCAGCATCAAGGACTGCATATCGAAGGACCTCATCAACTATTCATCGCTGGCCCGTCTCATCATGAGGGACCTTGGGATAGGGAACGAGGAAGCGGTCATGATCGCGTGCCGCAGGTACGCCGTCAAGCTGGGCAGGCAGGATCATGAGGGCGAGATACTCCGCGTCCTTCGCGATTCCCGTTTGGAACTGAAGACCAAGATCGCCATAATCACCGCGAAGAACGACTGGACCGTGCTCCATCGCCTTGAGGTCATATTCAAGAAGCTGCTCAACGAGAAGAGCATAATGCAGATCATCCAAGGGACTCATGCGATAACGATAATCTCCGATGAGAAGCTCAAGAACGAGGTGGTCTCCCTCGTGGGACAGGAGAACATCCTCAAGACCCGCATGGACCTGGTGGAGATCTCGGTGCGTTCGCCCGAGCGGATCACCGAGACCAGTGGCGTATACGCCTATCTGGCAAACAATCTCGCGGATGGAGGCATCAATGTCGTCGAATCGGTCAGCGTGTTCACCGACACGATCTTCATCGTGAAGGAGGACGACATGATGCGGGCCTATACCATCCTGAGCAGGTGCATCGAGTCCGCCGAGCGGATGACCGTCGGCGACTGATCCAGCCTCCGAACGTCACGGCATCACTCCCTGACCGCCGCCTCCGTACCGTCCTCCGGCGGTACTAATGGGGCAGGACCGGTCCGGAACAGGGGCATCGGTCCGGGGCCACCGGTGGAGTTGGGATCCTCTGGTTCAGGCACGGGATCTGGTTCCGGCTCCGGCTCTGGATCAGGCTCAGGTTCCGGCTCCGGCTCAGGTGCCTCCACCACAACGGTGATGGACGATATTCTGGATCTGGATACGATGTCTCCGCTGGAGCCGTCAGCGGCCCAGGCGGTGATCCTATATCTGCCCTCCGTGGCGAACATCAGTTCCACGTCCACGCTCCATTCCGTCACCTCTGTCCTTCCTGAGAACGGCGTGGTAGCCTTCACGCGACCCACGAGGCGGTCGTCCTGCTGCTCCCATCGGATCGGCCCCTGCGACGGCGCCGTGACCCTTCCGAGGACGTCCGAGGCCCTGATGCCCTCCTTCTCGATAGCGATGTAATCGATGATCGTCCCTCTCCAGTCAGTATCGTCACGGTCAGCCTTGTCCGTCAGAACATACCTCAGGTAGCGGTCGATCTCCTGCGCCCCTGACGGACCATCGAGCGTCTGGGTTATCATGATGATGGGCTCCCTTCTTTCACCGATCGTCAGCGGGACGTTAAGCTCTGGACTGCGCGCGAGAGGGGATGACGGTGAAGGCGGCTTTCCTTCCGACATGGCTCTCTGATCCATTATCCAGGCCGTGAAGGTATATGAGCCATGCTTCAGTATGTTGACGTCGATCTCCACCTCGGCGGTCGACATGGCGGAGCTGGGGCCCTGGATGAATAGCGGTCCGTAGCCGGCCACGGAGCCGGAGCCGGGCAAGGACATCCATCCGATGTAGTTGCTCCCATGTCGAAGGGTCACGTCATCGGGCCCAAGGCCTCCCGAGATGCTGAACGCCCATACCCATCCGCCGCCCTCCTCCAGGAACGTACGGGCCGGCTGGGAGGCGAGGCGCATGTGCATCTCCTCGCCCTCCTCTGCCCCTCCGACCGGGGCTAGGAGGGAGGGTCGCATGTAATCATCCCCTTCTCGGACGCCACCGTCCATGTCGCCTCCGGTCCCATGAACGTTCGGCAGAGCGGACTGGGATACGACCTGGACCGCAACGAACAGGCACACTATGAGGAGTGCCGCCGCATACAACCCACCTGATCGCTCGCCCATCTTCCCCATGCATTCTTGGAACTGGCAATATTTTAATTATCCGATTCAACGGCCCTAAATGGGATATATCGCGGGAACGTTATTCGGATGGGAGAGCATGGCGAGATATGCGAACATAGTCGTGGAGCCCCCCGGGCCTCGGGCGCGCAAGGTGGTGGAGCAGGACCGCAGGTACATCGCGACCACGACCAAGACCTCTCCAGTGGTCGCCGAGAGTGCGTCCGGCGGAGTGGTGAGGGACGTGGACGGCAACGACCTGCTGGACTTCGCCAGCGGGATCGCCGTCATGAACGTCGGTCATTCCCACCCTCGAGTGGTCAAGGCGGTGCAGGAGCAGGCCGAACGGCTGTTCCATTTCGCCGGGACCGACTTCTACTACTCCGCGCAGGTCGACCTGGCCCGTCGTCTGGCAAGCTCCGTTCCCGGTCAATGCGAGAGGAAGGTGTTCTTCAGCAACAGCGGCACGGAGAGCATCGAGGCCGCCATGAAGCTGGTCCGATGGAACACCGGTCGGGAACGCTTCATCGCCTTCCTCGGCGCCTTCCACGGGAGGACGCTGGGCTCACTGTCTCTCACGGCCAGCAGGCCCGTTCAGCAGGAACGCTTCTTCCCGACCGTTCCCGGCGCGGTCCATGTGCCATACGCATACTGCTACCGATGCGCATACGGCATGGAGCCCTCCTCATGCGGCGCCCATTGCGCCAGGGTCATCGAGGAGGTGTACTTCCAGTACAACGTTCCGCCAGAGGAGGTGGCGGCCATATTCCTGGAGCCCGTTCAGGGGGAAGGTGGATACATATTCCCGCCCAAGCAGTTCATCAAGGATATGGCCGCCATATGCCGCCGCCACGGCATCCTGCTGGTGGATGATGAGGTCCAGGCAGGCATGGGCCGGACCGGAAGGATGTGGGCCATCGAACACTTCGACGTGGCGCCGGACATCCTCTGCACCGCCAAGGCCCTAGGGTCTGGCCTACCGATCGCCGCCACCATATTCCCGGCCCGCCTGGACATGGGGCACGGCGCCCATTCCAACACCTTTGGCGGAAACCTGCTGGCCTGCGCATCGGCGACAGCCACCCTAGACGTCATTGAGGAGGAAGGACTCATCGAAAGGGCAGCGTCGCTCGGAGAGCATCTGCATCGACGATTGAAGGAACTTGCCGAGCTCCATGAGATCATAGGCGACGTCCGCGGGCTCGGCCTCATGCAGGCCATCGAACTGGTCAAGGACCGTGAGACCAAGGAGCACGCAGTCATGGAGCGGGAAAGCGTCATCACGCATGCCTACAAGCGGGGACTGATCCTCCTGCCGGCAGGCCGCTCGGCGATCCGCCTCATCCCCCCGCTCACCGTGGACAAGGACTTCCTGGATGAAGGGGTCGAGATACTCGATGCCGCGCTGAGAGAGGTTCGTAAATGAAGCACATATGCGCCGCCGACGCGGACTGGATAGAGGGCCAGGGATACAGGAAGAAGCGGCTGCTCAGGTCCTGGCCCCTACCAGTGGAAGTATCGCTGGTCCAAGAGGTCAGATTCGCAAAGGGGGCGACGGTCCCTCCGCATTACCACAAGGTGCAGACCGAGATATTCTACGCCCTGGCCCCTGGCAGCATAACGATAGACGGGCGCGAGGTGCGCATGGACCGGGGCGACATGGTGGTGTGCGAGCCTGGAGAGGTTCACGGGATGCCACTGGTGGAGGAGGACTTCGCGTTCCTGGTGATGAAGATCGATTACAGGGATGACGATACCGTCTGGTGTTGACGCGATCGAGGGCGGCCATGTTCCGACGTCGGACGCTCATCCGCCTTCATACGGGTCCATCGAGGAAAGGGGAAGCGACATTGCACAAGAGAGTGGTGAGAATGGAGCCACCAGCGAGATTCGAACTCGCGACCTGCTGATTACAAGTCAGCCGCGCTACCAGGCTGAGCTATGGTGGCCTGTCCATTCGTAACCTCGATTTAGCATTTATCCTTTATGGGCCAACAAGCCTCGTTCCCAGGCACACTTGCCAAGTTGGACATGACTCTTGAACAGTGAGGTCCCCTTCACACATGGGCTTCGACCTGATGCCGATCATAATGACATCGATCAATAAGGATGGAGCAGGTGCGGGTCGAATGGCCGAAATGCATATGCATCAGTTATACGTTCGGCATCGCTGCGATGAACGCGTGATATGGTCCTGTGCCCTGTCGCCATCGTGGTGACGGATCGATCGGTCCGGAACCAGATCGCCTTGCACGATGTGGCGATCTTTGGGACACCACAAACTATAATAATAACGAATTAATGACGAAGAGCCATATCCCGTTCAACGGATTCAAGGTGAACTTCATGGCGAACGATAACAATGATGCGGTCAAAATAGCCAAGGGGGACATCGTTCTGATGGACTTCGATGGCTGGATCGCCGATACCAACGAGTTGTTTGACACTACCAACGCCCAGACCGCCAAGGATAACAACGTCTTCAACGAGAAGATGCAGTACAAGCCCATGCCGGTCCTCGTAGGAGGAGGCAGGATCTTCCCGGGTCTCGACGAGGCCATAGAGTCCGCCGAGATCGGCAAGGAGACCGAGGTCGTCATCCCGCCAGAGAAGGCCGCTGGTCAGAGGGACCCCAAGTTGGTAGAGATGATATCGATGCGCGAGTTCCTCAAGCAGGATATCGAGCCTCGTGTTGGTATGGAGGTCAATATCAGGAACCGCCATGGAACCATCACCGCCGTGACCCCCGGCCGTGTCCGCGTCGACTTCAACCGCCCCCTGGCCGGCAAGGAACTGAAATACAAGTTCACCATCGTTTCCAAGCTGGAGGGTGACGAGGAGAAGGTCAAAGGCGTCCTGGAGATGGACTATGGGACGTCGGAAGGCTTCGGCGTCACCGTTGAGGACAAGGTCATCTCCATCGTGCTCCCGGACGTCTGCAAGTATGACCAGAACTGGATGCTTGCGAAGTACCGCGTCGTCGCTGACCTCCGCGAGGCCATGGGCGCCACGAACGTACGCTTCATCGAGGAGTACGTCAAGGCCGAGCCGGCAGCAGAGCCAGAGGAGCCTGCCGCCGAGCCCGCCCCTGAAGAGGTAGAGGAGTCCGAGGAGATTTCCCCAGAGGAGATCCCTCAGGAGAAGGAGTAAGCTCCTTCAGTAAACCTTTTCTATACCCTTTCCATACTTCGAACGGATGCACACGTGGCCTAGTCTGGATATGGCAGCAGCCTCCTAAGCTGCAGGTCGGGGGTTCGAATCCCTCCGTGTGCGCCACACTTCTCTTCCAGATGATGTATTATCAAAGTCAATAGCAGGGGGTCTGTGAGCAAATGCGTCCAGATCGTTTCTGCGGATCTCGTTGAGGTTTGTTTCAGCGCGCCTAATTACCGGCGTTTCCTGCCACGCGGGCTTGAGCTGCTTGCCCACGTTCGCTCGCTGTATGTCGGCGTAGAACTATCTTATCGTGTCTGGACGCTCATCGCTGGCAATCGTGACAGGTCTCCGTTTACCGTCAGGTTGCACAGCGTCGCTAGGAACATCTTGAGGGAGAAGTCCACACCAGCCTCCGCGGAGATGTGCCTCGCCACCTTCCGGAAACTGTTCTCTGAGTAGTGCCCGGTGTGCCAATGCAGGTTCGGGAACAGGTACTTCGCTTCTCTAAAGCCGTTCTCCCTGAGACATTCTGCCCTCTCCTTGTCATAGCGCATAAGGGGGAGCATATCCTGCCTGATGAAATCCACCCATACCTTGGTCGCCCAGTTGCTTTTCCCCTTTGGATTACTGACGAAGATCTTCTCTTTCTTCAGATCGAGGTCATTGTACTCGGCGAGACGCAGCTCGCTGGGCCTGAGTCCGGAGGCGAAATACATCGCGCACATGCCTCGGCACATCGATCCTGTCCATCCCTCGATGCGCTCGATGCTCTCGAAGATCATGGCCAGGTTCTCGGTGCTGATGGTCCTGGTGGGCTTAGGTCCGGCCTTCGGTACGATGAGCTCGCCCGATCCGATCATTTCGTCCATACGGCGGTTCCCGAACTAGCAGAGATAATCGTTCAAGAGCCTCGGGCGGGATGCTCAGCAGCATGGACACCTCGGCCTCCGTGGTCGTATCGACACTGTCGAGGATCTTATCGAGCAGATACGTCTTAAGGCAGGCCTCTCGATCCCCTGAGCCGATCCATTGCTTCAGGCGGTCGCGTTCCTTTCAGATGGCATTCGCCATATGGATGTCATGATTCAAGATGATGGAGCTGCAATGGAACGTTACGAGTGGAACGACGAGGTGATGCGATACTCTCACCGGGGCAGTGAGATCCATGCCAACTATGCTAGAGCTCGCCTCGCGCCTACTCCCTCACCTTTTGCGCATGAACATCACCACGCCCACGATGCCAGCGGCCACCACGGCGGCGACGATGCCTATGAGCAGCAACGCTCCATCGTTAGCCGTCCTGAACGTCCATGTGGTCTCTTCAAGGTCGTTGCCTGCGATATCCTTTCCGTTCACGACCACCGTGTATTCGGTGTTCTCTTTGAGGCCTGAAGATGGTGCGAACGTCGCTATGTTGCCGTCCCAGGATATCGTTCCGCTGACCCCATCGACCGTTATGCTGACCGAGCTCTTGTTCATCGCCTTCGAGAACTCGACGATGATGGCCGTTTGCGTCGATGCATCGTTACCGCTTGGAGTTCTCGAAACGACAGTTGGGGCAACAGTGTCGACAGTGAACGTGACAGATCTCTCGACCATGTTTCCGGCGCGGTCGACAGCTCGCATATGGAACGTGTGAGCGCCGTCGGAGGGAACGGACCATGTATAGCTTGTTGCACCATCGGCATCGATCCAGTTCACCCCGTCGATGCTATATTCTACCGTCATGCCTGCCGGATCGGTCAGCCAATGTATCTCGTTCGAGCGGGTGTTGCTGTACGAATCGTCGACGGGAGATATGATCCGGACATTGAAGGGAGAGGTGGTCCCCTCGCTCTGAGGCCCGATGTCAAGCCTGTTCCCGGCCTTGACCGCAAACGTGTACTCCTCACCATTCGTCAGACCAGTGACGGTCGTGTTCGTCCCCGTAATGTTGGCGATCTCCTCCCCGTTCATGTAGACGACGTAGTACTCGACCAGCTCGCTGCCGTCGGCTCCGGGAGCGCTCCAGGATAGCGAGACCTGACCGTCACCGGGCGTGGCCACCAGATCGGTCGGTTCGCCTGGCACTTTAAGTGGGTAACAAGGCTTTCCTTTCCATGTTGGGGTAATGAATCCCGTCGATCCTTCGTAATAGTATACGACCAGATCGTCGCACCCGATGGCCCAATACGTGTTTGCAGATGGCGCGTCACCCTCGAAGATGATGCTTGTAAGAGATCGACAAGAGTAGAATGCGTGGTTGGCGATATTGGTCACGCTCTTGGGGATCGTGAGGGACTTCAGGGAGTCGCAGTAGTAGAACGTTCTCTCCCCGATTCTCGGGACCCCGTCAGGGATGGTAACTGAAGTAAGCAAGGAACAATCGTAGAACAGATATTCACCGAGCGAGGTGACCTTTTCAGATATCACGATCGATGTCAGCGAGGAGCAATAGGCGAAGGTCCAGTCGCTGATGCTCGTCACACCGTTGCCGATCGTGATCGTTGCTAGATTGTAACAACCATGGAAAACGGAGTGCCCCATGGTCGTGACGCTGTCCGGGATTGTAATGGAGGTTAGGGATGTACAGCTTGTGAAGGCACTATTGCCGATTTGTACCACATTATCACCAAGGGTGATCGAGGTAATGTATGGACAATAGGAGAAGGCACGGTCCCCGATAATCGTCACACTGTCAGGGACTATGACATCACCAATCTTCCCTACAGGGCATTGTATCAGAACAGTGACATCTTTGTTATACAAAATGCCGTCAATGCTCGCATGGATGATGTTTTCTGGATCGACATCGAATGAGATCAAGGAGGGACAGTGGTAAAATGCATTGTTTCCGATGTGCGATATGCTCCTTCCGAGGCTGACCGACGTCAAGGATTCACAATGATAGAATGCCCAGTCGCCGATGTTCGTCATGCTGTCCGGGATGATGATGTTTGTAACGGAGGAGCAGCTGGCGAACGCGTAGTTACCGATGGATGTGACGGGCAGCTCATTTATCGTGTCCGGTATGACCACCGTTTCTTCCTCCCCGAGGTACCTGGTGATCTCAACGGCAGCGCCACCCATCACTCGATATTCGAGATCACCTAAGGTCTCTGCGCCTGCATCGAATTCTACGAATGGGAAGATCATCACGGCCATAATCGCTACAGCTAGTGCTCTCATCGGCTTCTTGAATTTCAGAACGTTACCTACACGGTCCTGGCATAGGCTTGGTCGATTTCCGATACATCGGAGGACGTCGTGAACAATGATCTAATATTATATCTTTACCGATATAGTATCATTTTATGATATTGACCCTGACGGTCTTTCAAGCATTGGAACGATGCTGGGATGCGGTCGCCACAGGCCGATGGATCAACAGGCATCGGATGGATCACGAAATGACCGTTCATACCGCGCCTTGTTCCGAGGCGCGGACATTATGTGAGGACGGTTGTCATCGCATCGTGATATGTTCATCGAACGGCCATGTTCGTTGTGTCGACCTTATTAGAAAAAATGATCATATCCCAGCAAAAAAGGGAAATGGTTTCATCCTTGCCGCCATGAGAGTGGCGTTCGCCCCTGGCCTCTCGGGACCGCACCCTTCTGGCTTGCTTTGGAAAGCCTCCTTCTTGTCGATCTCACCTTTCTTCACTTTCCTGCCGATGACTGGGGTGCGTGCATTCTCGACCTCGACAAGAATGCGGAGCAAGCCCTCCCTTCCGTCCGGCCTCCACCCTCTTTTCATGGGTCGTCATCTCACCTGACGCCTCGTGACTGGGGTGCGTACACTCCCTTCCGCGGCATTCATGGGGGGCAAGCCCTCCCTTCCGTCCGGCCTCGGATCTCTTCTCGTGCAAGCTCTTCTCTACCATCTTCATCCCTCTCTCAGAACCTCCCGGTCCCGAGGCGGGCTGGCAGAACATCGTATAAGGCGTTTGACCGTACACTTCACGGCCCTTCGGTCGCTGCCTGAGGAAAAAATAGAGGTAAGTGATTTGTCCGGGCTCATACGAGCCCGGGGATGAACATCTTGGTCCTCTTCCGGTACGCCTCGTACTCTTGACCGAACTCCTCCACCATGTCCTTCTCCTCCCTCTTGGCCAGACGGACGTACAGCACCACGAGTAGGATGTACAGCCCGATCAGGGGAATGGTCGCCCATTCCAGCATCATGCCGAAGGTGATCAGGAAGAAGCCCGTGTACTGAGGATGCCTGATGTATGCATAGATCCCCTCCGTGACCAGCTTCCCCTTCCCCTCTTCCTTGCTCCAGTAGTTCTTGTGGATCGCCTTCCATCCAACGATCACCAGGGCAGCTCCGATGAGGGAGACCACCAGCCCGATCCAGGTGCCGGCATCGCCTATGTACTGCTGCAGGGTGTGGCCCCACAGGATGCCCTCAGGCAGCTGCGCCCCGGACACCGCGCCAACGGCGTACATGCTGAACGGCACTCCGAACATCTCAACGGCGAACGCCACCACGAACGCTGCGAAAGTGCCTGCTGGCTTCAATTGACTCTTCTTGTAGAACGGTATGAAGAGGAGGAAGACAGCATAGATCGCGATCCATACCGCTACCGCCCACCACAGACCGAAGTGAGACCAAACATCTTCACCTTCCATCGGATCACTTGTTCCTGCTCCACTGCCGGAGCCGAACTACCGATTTCTCGACATATGTCATAAGTCTGCGTTAGCGGGCCAGTGAGAAAAGGAGAGCAATTTCGCCTTGCCATGGCAGTTTCTTTTCCCTGCCGTGAAAGAAAACGGAAGTTCTCATGCTGCCAGGCTCTTGCGGGAGCGGCGTACGCCTCCACGGCATCGACCCATCGCCGTTTTTTAATCCGGGCGGTTGAACTAATCGACCTTTTTCCGCTTTCCCGGAGCATATTGTCGCCGCCCCGGTTAACGCACCGATATAGGGGTTCCGCGAGCTACACCGAGCAGGTGATGGAATGAACTTCTTCAATGGTTTCGACCTGGAAGGGCTTAGGGAGAGATCCGAGAGGTCTCAGGAGAAAGAGGCGAGCGCGGTCGTACTGGACCGAGGTGTCCTGAAGGTCATGGTGCTGGCCCGAACGACCGGAGATCGCAGCTGCTTCTTCATAGAGCTCAGCATCTTCCCCGGAGCGGACAGGGGGCCGCTGGACCCTGCCATGATGAGAAGGGCATGCTCGCTCATCTCCGAGCTTCACTCGCTCGGCTATATGTTCTATCATGACGGCAGCCTGATAATCGCCGAGCGCGGGACCTCGGCAGACGACATGCATGGAGAATTATCGATGCTCTGGAAGGTCATTTCGAAGCTCGAGGGATGGCCGGAACGGCCCTCTCCTTGAGCAGCTTGTCCCGCCAGGTGGAGTAGTATCTCTGATGCAGGAGGACATCGTGGTAGATGCTCTCCACGCCGTCGAAGCCGACAACCCTCTTCAACAAGCGGAACAACTGTTCCATGTTCTCCACATCCAGGGTGAAGAGCACGGTGTTGGGGGCGTTGCTGAACGTGACGTCCTCATCGACGAAGCAGTCGGGGTCCTCCCTCATCTTCTCGACGATCTTCCTGCGATCGGCGTCCGGCCGTATCCTGACGGTGAGCAACACCTCTGAAGTGTACAGGTGAGGGAGCGCTTCGACGTGGAATTCGATCAGTCCCTTTGAGATCATCCTCTCCAGCCGGATGCTGGCCGTTTTCGCCGACACCCCGACATCGGCGGCCACTTCGGCAAGGGGGCGGCGGGCGTTCTCATGCAGGGCCCAGATGATGCGGTGATCGAGATTCGTCAGATCAGTCGCGTCCGAGCATTCCCCCTTCGGATTCCTGACGCAGGTTATGTCCGAGCTGGTGTTGAAGATCAATGCCTCCGGTTCAGGGATTTGACCGGCCTCCTTCACGAAGGTTACCACCGCGTCGAGATGGTCGATCCTCTTCAGGAACGCGCCCACGTAGAGATGGTTCTGCGCACCGCAAAGGACGGTGGACACGGCCTCATGACCGCCCAGGACGTCCATGGTCTCTATGGCGAAGTCGGCTCGCGACCTCCCATGAATGAGCACGAAGGTCCCACCCAGCGCAGCCAGGCTGATATGGGCAGTGTATCCCTGTACGATCCCCGCCTTCTCCAGGGAGACGAGCCGCTTCTGGACCGACGTGATCGAGATGCCCAGCTTCTCGGACAGCTCTCGAAAGGTTATCCTTGCATTGCGCTGAACGGTCTGCAATATCTTCCGGTCGGTCAGGTCCATCCGATCACTCCGCGGCCCTGGCCCCATGGGCCAAGATGGCAAGGGAGGAGAGGTAAATAAAAAATTTGCAGGGCAACGGTGCCGGCATGGCAGACAGATCGGACATCGGGACCGCCACCATCTTGGGGATGGACATGGGGGGCGCGGCGGGGGCGGGGAGAACATACCAAGAAATCGAACCATCATATAGGGAACGGAGCAATCTACCTCTTCAGGAAGTGAGGGAACCCATTGGACGAGTACGACCTGATAATCATCGGCTCCGGAGCCGGATTGAATCTGGTGGACGCGGCGGTCCGTTCGGGGATGAGGGTCGCCCTGGCGGAGAACGGACAGATGGGAGGCACATGCCTCAACCGGGGGTGCATACCGAGCAAGATGTGGATATATCCCGCCGACGTCATCAGGCAGATCGAGGATGGTCATAGGGTCGGTGTCCACGCGAGGCTGGAGAAGGCCGACTTCGAACTTGTCCAGCAGAGGATGTGGGATTCCGTCGTGAAGGAGAGGGATGGCATTTCGAACGCGGTGAAGGAGGACCCCCAGGTGACCCCCATCCGCGACACCGTCAGCTTCGTTGGCGACAGGACGTTGAAGGCCTCGAACCGCACCATTCGCGCACCCCGGATAGTCATCGCTGGAGGGGCGCGCAGCGTCATCCCCGACATCCCAGGCTTGGACGATGTGGATTATCAGACCTCGGAGACGATATTCGATATCGAAACCCTGCCGAAGAGCATGGTGATAGTCGGAGGTGGGTTCAAGGGGTGCGAGTTCGCCCACTTCTTCTCCGCCTTCGGGGTCGATGTCACCATCGTCCAGCGAGGCTCGCGGCTGTTGCCCAACGAGGAGCTGGAGATAAGCTCGATCGTGACCCGAAAGCTCGGACACCACGTCACGATACGAACGGCTCACGATGTCAAGGAGGTCAGGAAGGGTGATGGCGGCATCGAGGTAATGAGCGTCGATCGGAACAACGGGAAGGAGGTCATCGATGAAGGGGAGATGCTGCTGCTGGTCGCCGGGATGAAGAGCAACGCCGACTGGCTGGACCCTTCCGCGACGGGGGTGGAGCTGGACGAGAGGGGATACATCAAGGTCAACGAACATCTCGAGACGACCGCGGAAGGGATCTGGGCGCTGGGGGACATCACTGGCCGCCACATGTTCCGCCACACCGCAAATTACGAGAGCCAGGTGGTGTGGTACAACATGATGTCGGATGAGAAGGTCAGTGTGGACGAGCACGCCATACCTCATGCCGTGTACACGTACCCCACGGTCGGCAGCGTTGGAATGACCGAGGAGGAGGTCAAGCGCAGCAACATGAAATATCTCGTCGGCTACAACTACTACTCCAACGTCGCCAAGGGAGTGGCCATGGCCAACGATCATGGGCTGGTGAAGGTCCTGGTCGAGGCCGGGACGCGGCGCATACTCGGAGCGCACATCGTGGGCCCGGAAGCGGACCTCCTGGTGCAACAGGTCGTTTATCTCATGAACGCCGGCGACCAGAGCTACCTGCCGATGGCCAGAAGCCAGATCATCCATCCGTCCCTAAGCGAGGTGGTGGCAGGCGCGTTCGCGCATCTGGCCGAACCTGGGGCGCACCACCATCACTGATGCCATATCGGGCCCATGCTCTGCGAATCGGTCCTCTCCAGCAGCGCCCATTTTCGGAACAGTTGCTGGGACTTCATCCCTACGATGAAAGGTATGGGCGGAGTGAGATAGACGAGCGAGCCGAACAGGGCGCCGATCCTCTGGGCAGCGTTCATGCCTCTCACCTTCAATCTTATCGGGTCCTCGGTCTCACCCTTGTCCAGACCGAGCACGGATCGTAGTATCAGGATATCGGAGTGGTATACGACCTGCATGCTCCAGGCGATGGCATCGGTCATCGGTATCGTGACTCCCCCGGCCGATGTGGTCTTTTTCAGGATGGAACGTCGCAGGTCCTCTGCGGTGCTCCCTTCGAAATTGGTGTATGCATACCCCACGGTCTTCAGATAATGGGAATCCGAACCTCCAAGGCGCGCCCATCTTCCGGTCATGGAGGCGCGCTCGGCCTCGGAGTTGGAGTAATCATCGATGTGCCCGCCGTTGAGCACTTCGATGCCGTCCAGATCGAGCTGGTCGATCAAATGCTTGAGACAGGGGCAGTGGAGGCTGAACGGATGCGGGGCGATGGCCAGCCCGTCTTGCTCCCTTATCCTCCGGATGGTCTCCACAGCGGTGAGTCCAGGGGGGATCTCTTCTTCGATGAAGAGGGCTAGCACCTCGCCGTCGGAGGTGGTTATCTCCTCTCCCTTCACCACCTCGATGCCCTTTATGCAACCGGAGGCCCTCTGGGCGACCTCTGCCCCTCTGATGGAGTTATGATCCGTTATGCAGACCACGTCCATGCCGGCCTCCTTGGCTTTCACCACTACCTTCTCGGGAGATGACACGGATTCAGGAAATCGAAGGACCCCCATCCGGTGAAGGCCTGAATATTTGGTATGGACATGTATGTCCGCTTTGCCCTGCACGCGTATCGGAGATTTGTCCATATTTAAAAATTCTATGACTGCTTGGGTTGTTCCGGAGATTCATCGCTTTATAAGGTCCGATCGGGTGATGATGCCTATCGCGTGATCCTGCTCCATCACGATCACCGCGGGAAATTCCAGAAGGAGGTCCTTCACGGTGTCGGCGGAGGTGTTCCCTGAGACCATGGGTGGCGGTTCGGACATCGCCTTGTCGGCGTTGGACGTCAGGTCACCCGGGAAGCGCAGCACGTCCTCCTCGGTGATCATGCCGATGACGGAACGGTCTCGGAAGACCACCACCTGCGACACCTCCTTCTCTCGCATGATCCTCGCCGCCATCGAGACCGAATCGTCATGCTGGACGCCATGGATGAACGGTGTCATGTACTTGCGGCAGTGATCCTTCTCCTCTTCCTTGAGGCATTTGAAGATGCGTTCCACCGTCGAGAACCTAGGGTCAACCTTCCCGCTTTCGATCTTCGCAATATGGGCCTGGGATACGCTGGCCTTCTTCGCAAGGGCAGTCTGGCTCAGCCCTACCTTGATCCGCAGCCTTCTTATGTCCGACAGGTCCATCTATAACCACCAGTTATAATTCTATGAGCAAATCAATGCTCGAAAATATATATACCCTTCGTACAATCGCACCGTATGGTAATGATCATGGGGAAATATCTCTTCACCTCTGAATCCGTGACCGAGGGTCACCCGGACAAGCTTTGCGACCAGATATCCGATGCGTTGTTGGACGCGTACCTGGAACAGGACCCCGAGGCTCATGTGGCCATCGAGACGGTCACCACGACCGGCATGGTCATGGTCATGGGCGAGGTGAAGACCGACCCCTGCAAGAACGTCAACATCGACGTCGACCGCGTGGTGAGGGACACCGTGCGCGAGATAGGATACTGCTCGCCGGAGATCGGCTTCGATGGATCGTCCATCTCCGTCCTGTCGTCCATACACGATCAGAGCGCCGATATCGCCCAGGGCGTATGCCGCAGTTCCAAGGGGAAGAAGCTTGCCACGGGAGCGGGCGACCAGGGATTGATGTTCGGCTATGCTACGGACGAGACCCCCGAGTACATGCCTCTCGCATTGATAACCGCTCACAAGCTGGCGTACCAGCTGGCCAAGGTGAGGAAGGACGGCACGCTGCCATGGCTGCGCCCCGATGGCAAGACCCAGGTGACGGTGGAGTACGAGGACGGAAAGCCGAAGCGGTTCGACACGATCGTGGTCAGCACCCAGCATGCGCCTGTCATCGAGGGGGAGACCGACGATGCCAAGATACATGCCATCATCGAGAGGGAGATAAGGAGCAAGGTCATCGAGCCGGTATGCGGCAAGTACCTTGATGACAAGACAAAGTACTTCATCAACCCCACTGGACGCTTCGTGATAGGCGGTCCGTGCGGCGACTCGGGACTGACGGGCAGGAAGATAATAGTCGACACCTATGGCGGAATGGGCCGCCACGGTGGCGGCGCGTTCTCCGGCAAGGACCCGACCAAGGTGGACCGCTCGGCAGCATACATGTGTCGATACATCGCGAAGAACGTCGTCGCCGCCGGTCTTGCCAAGCAGGTGGAGGTGCAGGCCGCCTATGCGATAGGCGTGGCCCACCCCGTCTCGGTCATGGTCGACACCAAGGGCACGGGGACGATATCCGACGATGCCATAGCCAAGGCGATCACCAAGGTCTTCGACCTCAGCCCCGACGGCATCATGGAAGCGCTCGACCTACGCCGCCCCATATACAAGAAGACCGCGGCCTATGGACACTTCGGGCGAAAGGACGAAGAGTTCACCTGGGAGAGGCTTGACAAGGTCGACGAGCTTCGCAAGGCCGCCGGCGTCAACGGCGCGGTGAAGGCCAAGACCAAGGCGAAGGCCAAGAGCGCCAAGGTCTCGGCCTGAGCCGAAACACGGGGGCCTTGCCCCCTCTTGGCCCGGGACGGCGCATCACGCCGTCGGGCCCCTTTTTCCCACCTTATTTCTGGGGCGCCTTGATCAGCTCGGCTATGCGGCGACCCATCTCCCTGCACTTCTCCTTCTCGGCCTCATGAGGGACATAGTTCACCTGCAGGTCCTCCAGGGGAAGCTCGAGGCCCGTGGCCTGTAACTGCTCCCTCACCGCCCTGGTCCCTCCGCCTCCCCATCCGTATGAGCCGAACACGGCGCCGATGCGGCCCTTGGGGCGCAGGCCCTTGAGATAGAACACCATGTCCGCCACGCTGGGGAACATGGTGTTGTTTATGGTGGGCGTCCCGACGACCACCGCCCGCGCGTCCAGGACCTCCTTGATGACCCAGCTCCGGTCGGTGTTTCCTAGCTTGAGGACCTCGACCTCGACTCCCTGTGACGCGATCCCGTCGGCGATATGCTCGGCCATGGTGGCCGTGGAGCCCCACATGGTGTCGTACACGATCACCGCCTTCTCCCTGGTCACACCAGAGCCCCAGTCCGAATAGGCCTTCAATATCTTGGGCAGCTTCTCTCGCCAGATGACGCCATGCGAGGTCGCCAGGATCCTTATGTCCAACTGGCTGGCCTTCTCCAATGTCTTGACGACCCTCGCCCCGAACGGCATGACGATGTTCGCATAGTACTTGGCGGCCTCCTGGAAGAGAATGCCCTCGTCGACCTGATCGTCGAAACGGGCGTTGGTGGCATAATGCTGACCGAAGGCGTCCATGCTGAAGAGCAACTTGTCCTCAGGCACATAGGTGAACATGGAATCGGGCCAGTGCAGCATGGGGGTCTCGATGAAGGTGAGCGTCTTCCCTCCGCATCTTATCTCGGTGCCGTCCTCCACCGCGTCCACCTCCAGGTCGGGGTAGTGCAGCGCCAACCCCTCCTTGCCCTTCTTGGAGGCCAGGACCTTTGCTCCAGTCAACTTCTGCATCTCCACCAGCGAGGACGAGTGGTCCATCTCGGTATGGTTGGAGACTATGAGATCGATATCGGCAGGGTCGATGACGCTCCTGATGCGCGATATCAGATGATCGAGGAAGGGGCGTTTGACGGTGTCTATCAGGATGTTCTTCTCGCCGGTCATGAGATACGCGTTGTAAGTGGTCCCACGCGGCGTGGTATAGCCGTGGAAGTTCCTGATGTTCCAGTCGATCGCTCCTACCCAGTATATGTTGTCCGTTACCCTTATGGCTTCCATTGGCTCACCGGGATATTATCGGCCTGCAACATATGTATCTTCTTCGGAGCGCAGGCCGCGCTTCGGACCTCAGCTGTAGTAGTACTCACCCTTCTCCTTCTGCTCACGGTCCAGCCGGGAGCCTGGCTTGTTGATCCGCGGTCGATTGGTGTCGTTGTCGCGTCGGAAGGTCACGTCGATCGCCTTCAGGAACATGTTCATGCCCTGCCTCATGTCGTACGGTCCTGTCGCAAGACCTTCCACTCCCGGGGTCCCACTGAACACCATCATGCTGTCCGACACCATGTCAAGGAAGTAGATGTCGTGGTCGACGATGAGGGCGCTGCGACCCTTCTTCTCCATCACCCTGCGGATGGTCTTGGCCGCTTCCATGCGCTGGTTGGAGTCAAGGTACGCCGAGGGTTCGTCAAGGAGGTAGATGTCCGCGTCCTTGGAGAGGCACAGGGCGATGGCCACCCGCTGCAGTTCGCCGCCCGACAGGTGCATGACGTTCTTCTCATACAGCCGTCGAAGGGAGAGAGGGTGGGCGATCTCGCTCTCGAAGAAGCCGGACTGGAAGAAGTCGAAGGCGGTGGCCATGAACAGCTCCGAGACCGTGCCGTCGAAGTCCGGCGAGATGTACTGGGGCTTGTATGACACCGTGGCGTTCTTGTCAAGCTTCCCCTTGGTCGGTTCCTGCACGCCTGCAAGCATCTTGACGAAGGTGGTCTTTCCGATGGCGTTCGGACCGACGACGCCGACTGATTCGCCGATCCTTATCGTCCCCCCTTCGACCTTCAGCTTGAACTGCTTGTGGTCGCATTCCAGATCTCCGAACTCCATCAGCGGGACCATCTCCACCGTGTCCCGGGGAGGATGAGACTCGAAACGAATGGCCGTATCGCGGAACCGTATGTTCTCCTCCCGCATGTAGCCATCCAGGTAGGTGTTGATGGCCGTCCTTACGTGGCGGGGCTGGGCGAACACGCCGTAGGCGCCCTCGGAACCGTAGACCAGGTATGCATTGTCGGTCATGAAGTCGAGGATGGCGAGGTCGTGCTCGATGACCATCACCTGCTTGTCCTTCGCCAGTTCCTGGATCAGCCTTGCCATGCGGATGCGCTGGAATATGTCCAGATATGAGGACGGCTCGTCGAAGAAGTAGATGTCGGCGTCCTTCATGAGCGTGGCGGCGATGGCCACCCGCTGCAGTTCGCCGCCCGACAACTTGTCGAGCGGGCGGTCTATGACCTCATCCAGGTCTAAGAGGGAAGAGGCCTCTTCAACGGTCATGCGTTCGGCGACCCTTCCCAGCAGATCGCGGGGCACGCCCTTGACCGCCGCTGGCAACTTGTCGACATATTGGGGCTTGAGCGCGGTGCGGACCTGTCCAGCGTAGACCTTCACCAGATGGTCGCCGAGCTCGGTGCCTGACAGCCTGTCCAGGACCTCCTCCTTGGACGGCGGGTCGTCGAACTGGCCGAAGTTGGGCACTTCCCTCCCTGACAGCAGGCCTATCGAAGTGGTCTTGCCGATCCCGTTCGGACCGAGGATGCCTGTCACTAGCCCGGTCTTCGGCACTGGAAGGCGATATATGCGGAAGCCGTTCTGACCATACTGATGCATCAGCTCGCTCTCGATCTCCTCGGGCAGGCCGATTATCTTGATGGCCTCGAAGGGGCATTTGTTGATGCATATGCCGCAGCCTGCGCACAGCTCCTCGGATATGATGGGCCTGCCCCCTTCGCCCATGACTATCGCTTCAACGCCTGTCCTGACCTTGGGACAATAGCTCCTGCACTCCGCATTGCATTTCTTCGGCTGGCAGCGGTCACGAAGCAGGACTGCGATACGCATGAGGTGCCCAATATACCCGCTGTTAAAAAACTTGATTGTCCGCCATTGCGCTCCCTGACCGTCTTGGCCGCGGTCAAGCATTAAATCCTCATTCCTCTATGCGCCGTCGATATCATGGCCAAAGTCCTTGTCTGCGTAGCATGGCCCTATGCCAATTCGCCAATTCACCTGGGACATGTGGCAGGTTCACTGCTTCCTCCCGACATCTTTTCCCGTTATCGCCGGCTCAGAGGCGACGAGGTCCTGATGGTCTCCGGCTCCGACCAGCATGGCACACCCATCACCGTGAGGGCGGAGAAGGAAAACGTCACTCCGCTGGAGGTCGCGGAGCGCTACCACCAGATGAACAAGAAAGCCATCGAGGACCTGAACATCGAGTTCAGCCTGTTCACCAAGACCCATACCGACAATCATCTGCGCGTCGTAAGCGACGTGTTCCTCGATCTACTGGAGAAGGACCTCCTCTACGAGAAGGCCACCCTCCAGTACTTCTGCCCGAAGTGTGACAAGTTCCTTCCCGACCGCTATGTGGAAGGAATATGTCCGGCCTGCGACAACGAGCGCGCCCGGGGAGACCAGTGCGAGCAGTGCGGAAAGGCCTTCGAGGGCGGGGAGCTGCGAGAGGCCAAATGCGTGCACTGCGCCACCGCCCCGGAGTTGCGTGAGACGAAGCATCACTTCATCAGGCTCTCCGCGTTCCAAGACCGACTCATCGACTGGGTGAAGGACAAGCGGTATTGGCGTCCGTCCGTCCAGCTGTTCACCCAGAACTGGCTTGAGGCGGGGCTGGAGGACAGGCCCATCACGCGAGACATGGAATGGGGCGTCCCGGTGCCGTTGCCTGGCCAGGAAGGCAAGGTGATATACGTCTGGTTCGAAGCGGTCATCGGCTACCTCAGCGCATCCATCGAATGGGCCCAGAGGTCGGGAGACCCGGATGCATGGAGGTCGTACTGGACCGACCCGGAGGTCAAGAGCTACTATTTCCTGGGAAAGGACAACATTCCGTTCCATACGATCATCTGGCCGACCATACTGATGGGCCGTGGAGGTCTGAACCTCCCGTACGATGTACCGGCCAACGAGTTCCTCACCTTCAAGGGGGACAAGGTGTCCAAGAGCCGCGGCACGACCATCGACATCCCGTCGATGCTGAAGAAGTTCGAACCGGACGTCATCCGTTATTATGTGGCCGCCAACATGCCGGAGAACAAGGATGCCGATTTCTCGTGGGAGGACTTCGAGGCCAAGATCAACAATGAACTGGTGGCGACGCTCGGGAACTACTATCACCGCGTCCTGAGCTTCACCTACAAGCATTTCGGCGAAGTGCCGGAGTTCAAGGGCAGCCCGGACGAGCTGGAGGAAATACTGGGCGCGATCCGAGATGCCCGCCGCGACGTGGAAGAGGCCCTGGACGGATGTCATTTCAAGCGGGCTCTCAAGACGATCATGGACCTGGCGCAGTTCGGCAACCGCCACTTCGACTCGGTCGCACCCTGGGCCCTCATAAAGGGGGACCGCGAGAAATGCGGCTCCGCACTTCATCTGCATCTTCTCCTGGTGAAGGCGCTAGCGGCGCTAAGCTACCCGTACATGCCTGGCTCATCAGAGAAGGCATGGAAGTTCCTGGGGCAGGAAGGCACGCTGCAGCGGTCCGGATGGTCCGCAGTCGATTCGGAGATCGCGGCGCATCAGAAGCTCAATGAGCCAAAGCCTCTCTTTTCAAAGATAGAGGTGGAGAAGGACGAGGGAGATCCCATGTATGCCGGATTCGAGACTCTCAATCTCAAGGTAGGGCGGATATTGAAGGCGCGAGACCACCCCAATGCCGACTCGCTTCTCTTGCTCGATGTGGACATCGGCAAGAAGATCCAGGTGGTGGCCGGCCTGAAGGCCTATTACACGAAGGAGGAGATGGAAGGTAAGAGCGTCGTCGTGGTGTCGAACCTCAAGCCCGCCAAGCTCCGCGGCGAACAGTCCCAGGGAATGCTCCTTGCCGCCGAGGAAGGCGACATAGTCAAGCTCGTCTCGCCGCCCAGCGACTCCCAGCCCGGCGACCCGGTCGACAGCGGCCTGAGGCAGTCGGACCGCGTGATCGAGTTCAAGGACTTCCAGAAGCTCATCCTGCGCGTCGCCGAGGTATCCGGCGATCAACTGGACGTGGGACGCAAGGTCCGCGCCAAGGCCGCGGGAGACCTGAACGCCAAGAAGGTCATCGTGTACATGCCCTCGGAGGACGCCGAAGAGGCCCTGGTCCTCTCCACCGACAAGGGACCGGTCACGGCCGATGATGCGCTGCCCGGCGGGGCCACGGTGCGATGAGGGCGGACCTCCACATCCATTCCGACCGTTCGAGCGACGGCCGGCAGAGCATCAAGGAGATAATCCGTAGAAGCAGGGAGATAGGCCTTGGGGCGATCGCCGTCACCGACCATAACAACATGGACTGCTACCCGCTGCGGGACGATGACATCATAGTGCTTCCGGGCATGGAGATCACGACCGCCGACGGCCATGTGCTGGCGTACCTCATCACCGAGCCCGTGCCCAGGGGAAGAGGCGTCGAGGAGACCATCGACCTGATCCACGATCAGGGCGGCATCGCCGTCGCCGCTCACCCCTACCGCTGGTGGTCAGGCCTGGGTGAGGAGAACGTCAGGGGCCGAAGGTTCGATGCGGTGGAGGCATTGAACTCTCGCTCCATGAGGATAGGGAATCGTCGCGCGGCTCGCCTGGCCCGCAACATCGGCCTTCCGGCCACAGGAGGCAGCGATGCGCACGTCACGGATCATGTTGGACGGGCCGTCACGATGTTCCCGGACGATTGTCAGAACGCCGAGGACCTGGTCAAGGCGATAAGGAGGGGAGACATCTCACCCGACGGACGCAGCAGAGGCCTTGGGGAATCGTTCGCATATGGCACCAGGAGCATAATGAAGTGGATGAGGAGAGGGTTTAGAAGACTCTGATCAGAGCACGTTCTCGATGTTCTCGACGACCGACCTGACCTCCTGAACCAATCTGCCGTCGTCCATCCCCCGGTCCACCGTGACCGCGATCAGATATCTTGGGCCCGCACCTATCAGTACAAGGTCGTTCTCACCCATCATCACCTTAATCCGCTCCATGCGGTCCTTCATCTCGTTCGTGATGGTCTGCCCCGCTCCTGCAATGACGGCGCACATGGTCGAGAACGTCTCACGATGCGTCGACTCTGGCGTGTTGCCCATTACGAACATCCCCTCCCGTGATATGAGGGCTACGTCCCTGACATGCTCTTCCGCCCTGATCCTGTCGAGGGCGCTCCTGACCGCAGAGAGCTCGCTCATTTAAGTCACACTTCTAGAGCTAATAATCGTTAAAGCTAGCAGCGATGATAAATAGGTTGTGATAAAAATCGCCGTGCTCATGAAGGCTTGACTACGTTCTACCGTTTCAATTATAAGAAAATCTGACGCTTATCGATTAAATTCTACGAGATGGATGATTTCCAGTCATCATGAACGTGTTCATGATGTAGGAGATCGCTCATCCGTCTTACCAAAATGCCCGGGCGGTTCGGTCATGACATTTTTTGCTTGAAAATACAACGTGCCTATCGAAGGGATCTTTGAGAAAATGAATATTATCCAACAAGATAATTAATGCCTGAACAATTCATCTCGCAACATTTATATCTCCGCGAACCGGTATTCCGAAAGAGGGATGCACTAATGCCAAATTCATTGGTACGGGAGGCCTTAGGTAGCAATTATGCTGTAAACGGACCGCCAGCTGGGGAGCAACAATACTCTGACGCCGACAGGGAGCTCTTGGAGATCGCGAACAGGCTGGACGTCTGCATAAAGATCATCGGATGTGGCGGGGGCGGTTCGAACACCATCAACAGGTGCGTGGACGCTGGAGTGGATGGAGCGCAGCTTTGTGCGATCAACACTGACGCCAAGCACCTTCTGACGATCAGGGCGCCAAAGAAGATCCTCATCGGGAGGAGCGTAACCCGTGGGTTGGGGGCCGGAGCACTTCCGGAGAACGGGGAGGCGGCCGCTCGAGAGAACGACGCCGAGATCAGGGACTTCCTTTCACAATCCAACATAGTGTTCGTCACGGCAGGCATGGGCGGAGGGACCGGTACGGGCGCAGCCCATTATGTGGCCTCTATCGCGAAGGAACAGATCCGTGCATTGACGATAGGCGTAGTGACATTCCCGTTCAAGGCCGAGGGTATTGTCAGGGCGGAGAACGCCATGCTGGGGCTGAACAAGCTCCGCAGGGTTTGCGACACCACCATCGTCGTCCCGAACGACAAGCTCCTCGAACTCGTCCCCAAGTTGCCGGTGGACGCAGCGTTCAAGGTGGCCGACGAGGTCCTGATGCAGACCATCAAGGGACTTACCGAGATCATCACCAAGCCTGGCCTGGTCAACCTCGACTACGCTGACATCCAGACGGTCATGAAGGAAGGCGGGGTCGCCTTCGTGGGCATCGGCGAGGCCGACGAGGACGATGACGACCGCGTGAAGGCTGCGGTCCATGAGGCGCTGAGCTCTCCCCTGCTTGGCGAGATCGACCTCAAGGATGCCAAGGGGTGCCTGATCCGGGTCGTCGGCGGACCTGATATGACCGTGGCAGAAGCCCAGAAGGCAGCACAGATAGTCAACGATTCCATCAATGACAGGGCCAGGATCATCTGGGGATGCTCCATCGATCCAGAGCTGGAGGGGACAATCAAGGTATTGCTGATCGTCACCGGAGCCCAGTCCAAGTACATGTTCGGTAAGGGTGGCATCCCCACTGCGAACGAAGCGTTCGAACCGCAGGCTCCAAGGCTTGGCGGCCGGCCCGCACCTCGAGATGAGCCCATTCGGCAAGCTCCCGCTTATGACGATGGCATAGACTTCGTCCGCTGAGCGGAGGGGGCACTCGGGGAATCGTCGAAACCTTTTCCCCTTTCTTATGGGACGAGGTTAGAAGTCAAAGGCACTATCGCCAAAGGTGACCGCCGGGCAAGGCTCCGCACACCGTCCGCAATGGATGCACACGGAATCGTCAATGACGATCTTGCCTAGCTCGATCCTTAGTGCACCCTCGCAACATCTGGCGACACAGACGCCGCATCCGACGCACTCCTCGGCTTTAACCACCGCTCGGCGAATTCTTTCCACCTTTTCCTTCAATGCTTCCGGGTCCGGGTCCTTTGCCACAAGGGCGCCTTCTTCGAACAAGGTGACATGTTCGACGGCGCACCAACCTTCCTCGACGTTCAATTCAACGGGCCCGATGATGTTCAATACGTTGGCCACCCTCTCCAGGTCAAGGGAGCGGGAGAACGCCCCCTCGATGCTGAAGCCCATGGTGCAAGGCGATACGCCCTTGGCCAGCGCCAGCCGGAGAGCGGTCGGTTCCGCGGCCTTGTCATCGATGCGTTCTATCGCGATGCCCGCGCTCTCCAGTTCCTGACGGTAGGACTGAGGTATCTTCCTCCACCTCCACGCTCCATGTTCGGCCCATTCGTCCGGAAGGCCCTTGGAGCGGGCGTAGGAACGCAGTGCTTCAAGCCAGTCGCCGTAGAGCGGTGAACCTTCCTTCACCAGTTCCAGCTCTGCAAGGTCGGAGGCCGGGCACAGGAAGCATCCGATGCGGTCCAGCCCGCGTTCGTACCAGGGGTTGGCATCCTCCCCTTCAGACATTATGAGGACCCAGACGTGAAGGGAGGTCCAGTTCTGTATTGGCGAAGCCCCGACCTGCCCTGGCGTCCAGGGGTTGTTCCACACCCTTGGCTTGGATGCCCTCGCCTCGGATTCATAGCGGCGCTGGCCTATGAACGACAGGACGCCCTCGGGGTAATGCTTCATGACCGCCCTGACGGTGGGTCCGAGCTTGTTGGTCTTGCAGCACCAGCGGTAGTCGCGCCCTGGCGGACCGAAGACCCGTAATCCCTCCTGGAAGGCCTCCCGGGGCGCCTGTTCGACTATCAGCCTTGCTCCGTGGCGGGCGGCGACATCCTTCACATGCTGGACCGTCTCGGGGAATTCCAGACCCGTATCTATGAAGAATATCGGTATGTCAAGGCCGGCCTTCTTGACCAGCAGCAACGTCGCCAGGGAGTCCTTTCCTCCTGAGAAGGAGACCATGGCCGGCAGGTCATGCTCCTTGACCACCCTTTGAATGAATCGGACGGCCTCGGAGACCTTCCGTTCGATCTCCGTGCGGTTCGCTTCGATGACCTCTTCCCAGGTCGCCTTCCGGGGGGTCGTGGGAAGAACCTCCTCGCCGGCCCACCGGACCTTGACCGCCATGCCGCGTCCGCGAGCCGACATCTCCTCCGTCGACATCCTCGACCGGCCGGCGGCGATCGCCTTACCCTGCCTGTCCAGGATGACGATCTCATCGCCTGGTTTGATGCCAGGGTCCGCACCGACGACGCCCGGCGCAAGGAGGTTGGAGCCCTTTAGGATGAAAGGTATGGCACCGTCGTCCGCCACTACCCTTCCGCGGGAGGCGACGCCCTCCATGGCGCGCGCCGCCTGCATTCGAGGGATGAAGGTCCATCCCCGGCCCACGTCATAGCGCATCGTGCCCAGCACCGCTCCGTCGGCTATGATCTCGTCCATGCGGTCGAGGGCCGGAGCCTTGTTGAGGACCGTCACATGCCCGTCGGGAAGGACCGCCGCTCCGACCCCCTCGCCGAACTGGGCGTCCAGGGTGCGTCGGGCAAGCTCGATGTCATGCGAGAACGCTGGACGGGCGTCACCGGGCGGGGTGATCTCCATCGCCCTTGTGCTCGCCCCGCATCTGCCGCACACCTTGCTCTCGAGGACGGGGACGTTGCATCCATCGCACCAACGAAGAGCTATCCTCCCTAACCTGATCTGGGCCACGCTCTGCGAGTAAGGATGCTGATATAAATCGATTTGCACCGACGGCCCGCATGGGCTGGATGGACGCCGCGGTCGGGTGAATGCAGGAACCGTTCAAGCCTCAAGCGCCTGGCGGCACGATCCTCTGCACCCTGCCCGAGGAGCCCGACGGCCCCTCCGTCATGGACGTCATCACGTATAGCTCCCCCTCGGCATCCTCCCCGAACGCAAGCACGTACTCTCCAAGCTCCCGACGTCCGTGGATCGCCATCTCCTCCATGGTCCAACGCCCCTCATCGTCCTCGGTGCCGATGAACAGCTTCCCCTTCGCCCGACCGCTCCTTCCGCTCAGGTCGCCGAAGATGTACCTGCCGCGGAGGTGTGGCATCGATCCGCCTCGATAGACGTATCCGCCGATCACTGCCGTGCCGATGCCGCCGCGCCGATTTGCCGCGTTCGGATACTCCAGTATGGGGTCGATGAGCTTCTCCCCTCTCGCTCCCCGGTCGGGGCAATCCTCCATCTCCGCCCTGTTGTCCTCGGGGTTGAAGCAGTGGCGGCCCTCGCGAATGTTCCAGCCATAGTTGCCGCCCTTGACGATGATGTCCACCTCTTCCCACCTTGTCTGTCCGACGTCGCCGGCGAAGAGCCTCCCGGTCTCCCGGTCGAAGGATATGTGGTATGGGTTCCTCAACCCATATGCATATATCTCCGGAAGCCCGCCGCCATCGGCGAAGGGGTTGTCGGGCGGGATGCCATACTCCCTTCCCTCCGAGCGGTCGTCCACGTCGATGCGAAGGATCTTTCCCAGCAGGACGTTCAGGTCCTGACCGTTCCCGGTGGCAGGGTTGTGTCCGATGCCCCGGTCGTTCTGTCCTCCCCCATCTCCCAGGGGGATGTACAGCAGGCCGTCCGGCCCGAAGGTGATATGTCCTCCATTATGGTTCATCTGGGGTTGCTGCACCTTGAGGACGGTCCTGACGCGGCGCGGCTTCGCATCGCCCTCCGCCACGTACTCGGCCAGGATGCTCGTGCTGTTCCATCCCGGGACCTCGGGGGGAGCGTTGTAGTAGAGGTAGAACTTGCCATTGTCGGGGAACCGAGGATGAAGGGCCATCCCCAGCAGCCCCCTCTCATCATATCCGGGATCGAGCTCGACCATCTCATCGCCGATGTCGAGGAAGATCTTCGAACCCTCCTCTGACAGCAGGTGCACCTTGCCGATCTGGTCGACGATGAACATCCTGCCGCTGCCGTCGTCCGGACATGCCATTGCCACGGGATTGACCAGCTCGTCGATGACGGTCTCCAGGCCAACGGTCACACTTCTGCCGGTGAGAGCACTGATGGTGCTACCTCGTTCCATGTCAACACCATATTAGGCCTTGGCATTCTCCAGTTAATATATCGCGATGGTCACGGGAGCACTGGGCGGAAACCTTCATAATGTGCGGCCTGGGATTGTTACTGATGCGCGCTCCGGGCTAGGGCGTGAGGAGATGCCGATGGAAGCTGTTCATAGTTGGTGGGTGTTCCCCGGTTTCAGGCTTGAACTGGTGGCATCAGGGCTTCATAAGCCGGTCAACATAGCCATCCCCCCGTGGCGGGATGGGGGCCCCATGCTGTACGTCTCGGAGCTGTACGGCAGCGTCCGCTACGTCACCCATGACTGCAAGGTCGGCACATTCGCAGACGGCCTGTTGAACTATGAGCCGGACTACGTGCTGCCAGGCTCGGGTGAATCGGGCGTCACCGGCCTGTGCGTGGACCCTGCCTCGGGGGACCTGTTCGCATCGATGCTGTACATCGATGACGGAAAGCCATGCTCCAGGATCGTGAGGATGAGAACGGCCGACGGCATGAGGATAGATGGCATGGAGGTCATACTGGATGGCATCCCGTCGACCTTCAACGCGCACCAGATACAGGCTCTCACCATAGGGCCCGATGGGAAGTTATATGCCACGCTGGGTGACGGCTATCACGAGCCAGAGGCCGCACGGCGTGACGATGACCTGAGGGGCAAGGTGCTGCGGATGGATCTGGACGGTTCGGTCCCTGACGACAATCCTATCAAGGGCAGCCTGGTCTACGCCAAGGGGTTCCGCAATCCCTTCGGGGCGGCATGGAGGAGAAGCGATGGCTCCCTCTACGTGACGGACAACGGGATGCAGTCCTATGACCGCATCGCCCGCGTGGAAGGAGGCGGCGACTACGGCTGGCCGCCAGACATGAAGAGGGGATCGTTGTTCTGGTGGACGTTCACCCAGGCGCCTGCGGCGCTCGACTTCGCCCAGGACGGGCAGTTCGGGGAACGTTTCAACGATCATCTGTTCGTGGCCCTCGCGGGGCCGGCAAGGTACAAGGTCCCGTCCATGAAGGGCAAGAGGATAGTGAAGCTCGAGCTCGGGAAGGATGGGGGCGTTCGGTCGTACGACGATTTCGTGGTGTATGCGGGCGATGGGCTGGCCATGCCGGTCGGCCTGGCGTTCGGCCCGGACGGCATGTATTTCACCGACCTGCACGGCGAGGGGGACGTATATGGCAGGAAGCCGGGCGGACATGTCTTCAGGGTGGTGAAGGCGGAAGGGGGTGAGGGTCCTGGCGAGGGGCTGCGCTATTGATTCAAGGGACAAATGGGTGGAGGACAACGAGCGTAACTTCCGGGAATGCTATTGTCCAGGATGCCCGACGCACGATGAGTGCATGAAGGCGGGAGGGGAGAAGCTGTACTGCGCGCGACAGACCTCCCGATGCAAGATAGTGCGCCGGGGCTGCGAATGCGGGGAATGCACCGTGGCCATCCGCTCGCGTCTTTCCCTCAATTACTATTGTGAGAATGGCCCGGCGAGATTCTAGGGGCCTCGCTCGCCCTCGGCGGCCTTCCTGCGCCTCGAGGCGACGGGATCCCTGGCCTTGAGGAGGGGAAGGCTTGCACCGATCGCGATCAGTCCGGCCATCACGAAGGGCGCCGCCTCGATGCCGCCTCCTTCACCCGGAAGGAAGAGGGTGAGGGTTATCGGGCCCAGGAACGAGCCCACATCCCCCATGGTGCGGAACAGTCCCATCGAGGCGCCAAGCTCGGATGGTCTGGAGACGTCGGAGATCCATGCCCCGATGGGTCCGGTGAGTCCCAGGGCCGCGCCCATCGCGACCATGACGGCCGCGAAGAGCAACGGGTCGTCCACGAACGAGAGCGTTATGGCCAGGAGACCGGTCATAAGCAGGCTGGTGAACATGAACGGGCGGCGGCCCAGGCGGTCGCTCAGGGCGCCGGCGGGGAGAAGGGTGATGAAGTTCGCCAGGGAGAAGGCCGTCAGGATGGCCCCGAACTCCACCGGCGACATGTCGAGGTTGCGAGCGGCAAAGACCGGGAGGATGGTCGCGATCAAGCCTATGCGCACCACCGATATCGCCAGCAGCCCCACGTTGATGGACGCGAGCGTACCGTCACGCAGGGAGCGGTTGAGCTGGCGGACGCCGATGCGGCCTCCGGAACCTTCCACCTGCGCTCCCCCGATGCCGAAATGGACGAGCGCCAGGGAGATCGTGGTGAAGGCGGCGTATATCAGGAACGGCGCCCCAAGTCCAAGGGTCTGGCCGAAGAGGCCGCCGATCAGGGGGCCACTGGTGGAACCGAGGAACTGCATGCTGACGAACATCCCCATATGCCTGCCCCGCTTGCTGGCAGGACATAGGCGGCTGACGGCCAGGTATGATGAGGTGAAGTAGACGGCCGAGCCGGCGCCTTGCATCACCAGGCCGACCAGGAGCATCCATTGGTTCACGGCGAACGCTGACACGATGGCCGATGCGGTGACGATGATGAGGCCAAGGACCATGAAGCGCTTGGTGCCGATACTGTCGGAGATGATGCCCGCAGGGATGTCCAGCACCACCTTGGTGATGCCGATGCTGCCCACGAGAACCCCCACCATCGCAAGGTCCACGCCAAAGGTCAATGCGTAGAGCGGAAGCACCGGCGTCAGCAGGCTGAAGCCGAAGCTGACAAGGAACCCTACGGCCGATATGATCAGCGTGGCCGCGAACCCCTGCCGCGGCGAGCACAGCTCCCTGGGTGCCTCCTTCGCCTTCATGTCCGGCTGGAATAACCTCAACTATCAGTATATGGCAACGTCGCGTGCCGGCGCTCCTTGATGGCCATGGGCCGCGAACGTGTTCATGGATATCATTCCACGTGGTAGAAGTCCCTATATATGTTGAGTCATTTCCCGTCCCTGGGTCTGTATGAGGGCAACCAAACGCTCGATGGACGTGTCCTACGCCATCCGCGATATCCTTCTGCCGGCAAGAGAGCTGGAGAAGCAGGGTCATGAGATAGTGAAGCTGCACATAGGCGATCCCAACAAGTGGGATTTCGAGACTCCCAAGCACGTCCGCGATGCGTTGTGCCGGGCAGTGGAGGTCAATGACAATGGTTACGCCGAGTCGGAGGGGTACGTCGAGCTGCGCCGCGCCATCCTGGACAAGGAGAAGCAGAAGAACGGCATCAGCGTCGACATCGACGACTGCATCATAACCAACGGCGTCACGGAAGCTATACAGACCATAACCGCTGCCGTCATCGATGCCGGGGACGAGGTGTTGCTTCCTGGCCCTGGCTATCCGACATACAGCGAGTTCACCAAGTTCTTCGGGGGCAAACCGATATCCTACCGGGCGAACGAGGATGACGATTGGCAGCCCGATATCGACGATATCCGGAAGAAGATCACTCCGAAGACCAAGTTCATCACCGTGATAAACCCGAACAACCCCACCGGGTCGCTGTACTCCGACAAGGTCCTGAAGGAGATAATAGACCTGGCCGGGGAGCATGACCTGTTCATCATCTCCGACGAGATCTACGACCTCATGACGTTCGATGGCGAACACCATTCCATGGCGTCGTTCTCCAAGGACGTGCCGGTCGTCCTGTTCAACGGTTTCTCCAAGGTGGACCTGCTGCCCGGGTGGAGGCTTGGCTATGTAGTGTTCAACGATCCCCTGGGGAGGCTTGATGAGATCAAGGAGGGCATGATGCGCCAGCTCCGCCTGCGCATATCGGCCAACAATCCATGCCAGATGGCGGTGATCGAGGCGCTGGAAGGTCCGAAGGACCACCTGGCCGTCACCAACCGCAAGCTCAGGGAACGCCGCGACTACATAGTGAAGAGGATCAATTCCATACCCGGCCTCAGCACTTCCACCCCGCGCGGGGCGTTCTACATCTTCCCCAAGATCGAATCGGACCACTGGAAGAGCGACACCGACTTCGTCCTGGACGTATTGAAGAACGCTCATGTCCTTCTCGTCCCCGGCTCGGGCTTCTGCCCCCAGAACGGAAGCATGCACTTCCGCGCGGTGTTCCTTCCCCCGGTGGAGATACTGGAGAAGGCCTTCGATTCCATTGAGGAATACATGGGCAAGATGGCCTGAGCCAAGGGTGGCATCCTACCTTCTCTTTATGTTCTCCCTAGGCGGCAGCGGGAGCTCCGATGGACTCGTAGAACATCCACTCGAGGCAGTCTCAGCCCTCTGCATCTGCATTGCTGTCATTTCGGCGGCTTGTTCGGCGTGAGGAAAATGCTTGACGGTCGACCCTGAAAGCGGTCAACACCATCGCATTAGCCCTGGGGTGAGATAGTGACAATTAAGCGCGGGATCGGAGCATCAACCATGTCTGAGCGCATCGGACGGTGAAATGAGAAGAAAATAGGTTTAGGAAAGGTTCTTGAGAAGCTTGACGCAAGCTTCCATGGCGTCCCGCCCCTTCTCGATGCGATCTTCCGCCTGCAGGCGGGTCATGCCGGGACCGCTTATGCCGAGAGTTACGGGCTTGTCGTACTGGAGGCTGAGGTCTATGATCTTGCGTGCCGCATGCTGAATGACGATCTCGTCATGCTCCGTCTCTCCCTCGATCACGCAGCCGATGGTGACCACGCCGTCTATGCCGCCGTCCTCTAACAACCTCTTGATGGCAAGGGGCATGTCGTACACTCCGGGCACGCTGATGACCTTGCTCACGTTGACCTCCAGGAATGCCGCGTGCGCCTTGGCGCGCTCCAGCATCATGGAGGTTATATCGTAGTTGAACTCAGAGACCACAATTCCAATGTTGTATCGTTCCATATGTCCTCACTCCCTTACCGGTCCGGCGTCTTCGAACCCCTGCCGCAGTCCCTTGCCGGCGTTCTTGATGAGCGCCTCGGGGCGGAACAGCAGGTCGTAGGCGTTCCGGGCATGCTCCCTCGCCCTCCTCTCGGCCAGCCAGGCCAGCGTCTTGGGATCGGAAGCCTCGTCCTCATGGACGAACACCTCGATGATGTGATGATTGGTCATCAACTGAGCGCGAATGAGCCCTGTGGAGGCCTCATGGGCGCAGTTCTTGTCCTTCTCCTTCGGCCCGGGCATGCCCAGGGCCATGACTATGTCGCATCCCTGCTCCTCGATTAGCTTCTTGCAGGCCACGGGCAGGTCCTTGATGCCAGGTACGGTGTAGCGAACTATCTTGAAGCCCGTCCCGATGCTCTTCAGCTCATCGATCGCCGCTCCCCCCATGTCCACCCTTGCGAAGGTGGTGTCGGCGATGCCTATGAGCTTCATGACTCGCCCCCGCGGCGATCGGAGGAATGCCATTCGATAATCTTGCGAATGATCTTACGCGTGCCGTTCAGGTCGTCGGAGTAGCGGGACATGCGGACCACCTTCACATCCAGACCTCGCTTCCTCAGTTCGTTCTCCAGGGTCTTCTCGTCGAACGTCTGGTCGTAGCCGATGGCGATGATGTCCGGGCGTATCTCCTCGACCACCTTGTACATGTCCCCCTCTCTACCCAGCACCGCTCGGTCCACGGGCTTGAGGCTGTCAACCAGCTCCAGCCTCATCTTCTCCGGCGTGATGGGGTCGTGCTTTCTTCGCCTGGCTGTGGCATCGGTAGCCACGACCACCACCAGCTCATCGCCGAGCTTCTTCGCTTCGCTGAGGTAGTGCACATGCCCGGTGTGCAGGATATCGAACACTCCGCTCGCCATCACTCTGGTCATTTTGACCACTTGCTAGCTTCCCATGCCTCGATTATCTCGGCGCCATCAAGGTATACCAGTCCCGAGCGACTAGCATACTCTTGAGCCTTTTCCTTCCGGAGGGACCTTCCATCGTCGCCTAGCATCTCGCATACCGTGGCCGAAGGATACATCCCGGCCAGGGTGAGAAGGGCGGACGCCAGTTCGGTATGCCCCCTGCGGACGTCCAGCATGCCAGGCTGAGAGTTGAGGAGGAATACGTGGCCCGGGGCTCTGAAATCCTTGCCCAGGGCTTCCTTCGCTTCCTCCTGCGTCATGCCCCTCACCCTCTGTCCGAGCTTGGCGAACTCGGAGATGGTCAATGCCCGGTCATGATCGGGGATGCCCGTGAACGTACGGCGGTGATTGATGGTGATGCCAAATGCGGATTTCGTGTCATACGGCAGGTCCGTGGGGGCCAGCAATCTCAAGCCAGGGTGCTTGTTGTAGGCTTCCACGAAGAGCTCGGCAAGATATGGAAGATCAAGCTTCTCCCAGGTCTCGGCCGGCACCGTGGTGCAGATGAGCCCGCCTGCATCCTTGCGCATGGTCCGTATCGACTCAGGGGTCATCTTCTCGGAAGCGATCACCATGTCGGTCTCCGCCTCCCTACTGTCAGAATCAAAAATTAGCACGAACTTGCCCTCTCTAAGGGCATTGATAGCTTGCTCTATGTTCGTTGTCATTGTCCCCAACGCCATGCTGACATTCATATTTATTTTAAGTGTAAGTACGCGAAATGAGGTATCCAAGCCGTACCAGTAAGCATCGGGATCGTTTCCCAGGTCAACAATTATAATTATCCCTTATCGCCCATAGGGAGGGCATGCTTGCTCAACTGGATGACCTGGCCTCACTTACCCGTATAGATGCATCGGGCATGTTGGACCAGATGACATCCTTTCCATCACAGCTCACCTCCTCGCTCTCGGTGGACATCCGCAGGGACGTGGAGGCGGAGAATGTGGTGGTGGGCGGACTGGGCGGCTCGGCCATGGGAGGAGATGTACTAGCGGAGTACATGGCGATGAACTCCAGCGCTCCAACCTTCGTGGTAAGGGACACAACCCTTCCTAGATGGGCCGACGAGAGGACCCTGGTCATCTTGATATCATACTCCGGGAACACCCGGGAGACCGCCTCCATGTACGCATCTGCCCGTGAGCGGGGCTGCCCCATGGTCATCATAACCTCCGGCGGCAAACTGATGGATGTGGCGGAACGAGAGGGCCTGGACGTGGTCAAGGTCCCCCCAGGCTATCAGCCGAGGGCGGCGCTCGGACATCTGCTGGGATCGGCCGCCTGCATAGTGGAGTCGGTCGGACTTGCACCCATGGCAAGCGACATTCGAGCCTTCTTACCTTCGCTGGAGACGCTCATGCAGGACCTGCTTCCATCCTCACCTCAGGCAAGGAACGCCGCCAAGAGGATCGCGTTGCGCCTGCTGGACACCGTGCCTTTCGTGTACGCTCCCCGGCCCATGCGCTCCGCCGCCACGCGGTGGCAGACCCAGATCAACGAGAACTCCAAGATGCTATGCCTCTCTGGCGAGGTCCCGGAGATGGACCACAATCAGATCGTGGGGTGGATCGACGGGGCCAGGGACGGGCGCAACCGCCCCGTGATGCTGCTGCCAAGGTCCGGTGGCTACATGGCCCTGGACCTCATGCGCGCCACCATCGAACTGTTCGACGATCATGACATCGACACCGTGGTCGCCGATCTCGAGGGCGCATCTCCCCTGGAAAGCGCGCTCCACGGGATCATGCTGGGGGATTTCGTGAGCTATTACCTTGCGATCCTCAGGGGGGTCGATCCCACTCCCGTCCCGTCGATCAAGGAGCTCAAAGGCCGATTGGTCTAGTTGCCTCGATTCTCGGTGCGCTTCCGGCTGTCATCCCCGGTCATCTCCCGGAACTTCCGCGGACCGGTGGCCCCGCCAGCTCCCTCACCGCCGCCTCTCTCCATCTCCAACAGGTCGGAGAGAACCTGTCGTCCTCGTGAGATTATGTAAAGCTCGCCCTCCGGGCCGCCTATCAGCTCTTCGGCTCGCAGCTCCTGTATGGCCCTCTCGACGCTGGCATAGGGAAAGCGATTTCGTTTGGCGATGTCATCGCTTCCAAGCTCGCCGTTGGAAAGGTCTTCGAGGACCGCCCGCCGATATTTGTCCCTCAGGATGAACTGCACGTCCACGATCTCACCTTCGCCTTCCTGCTCTCCAGGCGTATTTATTCCTTGCCAGCTCCTCCAGTGCCGCGTCCAGTCGGATTTGGGAAACCAACATGTTTTATTACGGGTTGGATTATGTCAAGACGGTAAATTTCATGAAAGAGGATGCATGCTGGATTAGAGAACAGGTGAAGGAACACACGAAATGGTTCGAGCAATCACTCCCCTTGATCGCCTCCGAGAACCTGATGAGCCCGCTAGCCAAGGAAATGATGATATCCGACTTCCATGACCGCTATGCTGAGGGCATGCCGGGCAAGAGGTACTACCAGGGCAACATCTACGTCGACAAGGTCGAGATCAAATGTCTGGAGCTGGCAAAGAAGATATTCAACGCGCAGTTCGCGGACGTCAGGCCCATATCTGGCACGGTCGCGAACATCGCAGTCCTCTTCGCACTCACCAACCCCGGCGATAAGATCGCCACCCCTGAACTGGCATCTGGCGCCCACATCTCCACCGCGCCCTTCGGTGCGGTAGGCCTTCGCGGCTTGAACCCTGTGCACTATCCCTGGGACTACAAGAACTGGAATCTCGACATCGACGCGACCAGGAAGTTCCTCGTCAAGGAGAAGCCGAAGGTGGCCCAGTTCGGCCTTTCCGTCTTCCTTTTCCCCACACCCATCAAGGAGCTGGAGGATGCGCTTCAGGAAGCCGGCTGCATGGTATGGTATGACGCGGCCCACGTGCTCGGCCTGATCGCCGGCAAGAAGTTCCAGGACCCCCTGAGGGAAGGCGTGGACATCATATCGGGCAGCACCCACAAGACCTTCCCTGGCCCCAATCACGGCATCCTGCTCGGGAACGACCTGAGCGAGGAGGTCGAGGCCAAGCTGCGCAAGGCCGCGTTCCCCGGCGTCACCTCGTCGCACCACCTGCACGCCATGGCCGCCCTGGCCATCACCCTGGCGGAGTTCGAGATCTACGGCAAGAAGTATGCCAGCCAGGTGATCAAGAACGCCAAGGCATTGGGCAGTGCCCTTCATGAGATGGGCATGGACGTCATGTGCCCACACCTCGGCTTCACGGAATCCCACGCCCTGGCGATCAGCGTTGCCGAACACGGCGGCGGCGCCCAGGTGGCGAAGGACCTCGAGCGGGCCAACATCATCGTCAACAAGAACATGCTGCCGGGCGATACAAGCTCCGTCAGGCCGTCGGGCATACGCCTCGGTACGCAGGAGCTCACCCGCTTGGGCATGGAGAAGGGGGAGATGGAGGAGGTCGCACGCCTCATCTACCGCGTGGTAGTCAAGAAGGAGGATCCCGAGGTCGTCAAGAAGGACGTCTGGGAGCTCAAGAAGGAGTTCACCAAGGTCCGCTACTGCCTGGGCGAAGGCGCCGAGGCGTACGAGTACCACGAGCTTCTCTGAACAGGGCAGCGCCCTCCCTTATTCCTTTTTACACATCTGAGCTACTGGCTCAGATACTTCTTTCTCTCTTCTATCTCCTCGACCATCTTGCAGGCCATGCATCTGCCGGTGGGGGCGGGCTCACCGCAGACGCACGTTCGGAGCGCGGATTGCGGATACTTCTCCCCGAGCAGGGGCCGAATGGCATCGTAACTCGCCAGGATCGAATGCCTGGTGCCGGGCGTGCGCGATTCCATGCCATCGATGATGTCTCGATATTCGTTCCGCAGGGCCGCCTCCCAGTAAGGGCAGGTGGCATCGGCGAAGTCGATGCCGCGCAGGATGGCGTAAAGATAAGTCTCCTTCTCCGGTATCCGCCGAAGGGGAGCGATGCGGGGCACCAGCCCGGGCTGCACCCGTGTGTGCGGCCCGAGCCTTGCTAGCCTCTCCACGTCCCCACGGGTGAAGTTCATGAGGATGGCCTGCGCGGTATCATCGAGATTATGGCCGGTCGCCAGGGCCTGCACCCCCATGTCCCGGGCGGCCCTGTTCATGCAACGTCGGCGAAACACCCCGCAATATGCGCATGGCGTCCTGTCCCCCAGCAGCTCGGAGATCTCGTCCATGTGCATCCCGACCTCATCCTTGAAGGAGATCACGACATGCTCCACGTCCAGGGAGCGGCATAGCGCCCTCACCTTCTCTATTGACCCTGGCCTGTAGCCGGCGATCCCCTCATCCACGGTGATGCAGCTGAGGCGGACATCGCGCCTATCGCCTATGATCCCCTTCATTATGGCCAAGGCCACGCAGGAATCCTTACCGCCCGACACGGCCACGGCTATGTCCTTCGTAACGTCCAGGTCGACCTGGGCGCGCAGCTCCTTCTTGACCCGGCGCTCCACGAACTCCTCGAAGTGCGGCCCGCAAAGGTGGTTTCCATTGTATCGGATGAAGGTGACCGCTTCGCGGCCGCATTTGCTGCACTGGACCATCGCCGCGCCATGTGGCGGGACGCTTTATAAGGTTTCCTCATAGGACGGTAATGGCGAGACCGGCACCATGGGTGGAAAGCCATGCAGTGATGCCGCCCAGAATATACTCGATCCCGATGGCGGCGATGAGCAGGCCCACTACCTTGGAGAAGACCTCAATGATGGTCGTTCCCAATATCTTGACCACGCGGTGAGCGTTTCGCATCAGCACCCAGGTTATGATCAGGGAGAAACTGCCCGCCAGCAATATCGTCAGCGGGCCGAACTGTGAGGAGAGGATGATCGCGGTCGATATGACCCCCGGGCCTGACAGGATGGGCGTGGCGATTATGACCCATGCCACGTTCTGATCTCCCGAGCGTATCAGGTTCAGGCCGAACACTATCTCCATGGCCATGAGCAGCAGGACCAGTCCGCCGGCCACCCTGAACCCCTCGGCGGTGATCCCGAACAACGACAGGAGAGGCTGGCCTATCAGGACGAATATCGAGAACAGCAGGGCCGCCACCAGGACCGCGCAGTTGGCCGAGGAGATGAGGGCACGATCGTCCAGCCCCTTAGTCAAGGCTATGAACATGGGGACGCTGGCGAACGGATCGAATATGAAGAACAACAGGGTGGCCGCATAGATAAGACCATCAATCTGCAAGCCTCCCAGATCGAACATGTAGCACCTGACTATCTGAACCAGCTAGCGACTAATAATCATTATGCAGTGCGACCGTGGGCCGTGTCGTCACGCATCCAGGGTTTGGCGACGGAAAAAAAGAAAGGAAGGGATAAGGCCTCACCAGGGAGCTTGCCCGGTCCGCCTGACCGTGTCATTGTACTGCTTGGTGAGGTTGTAGGCGTCGATCAGCTGGACGATCCAGATCACCAGTGCTATTATGCTCAGGACCGACATGATCGCGATGATGCCCGTATTGTTCATGATGTCCGATACATCGCCCGACGCGAAGCCCGGAATGGACGTGAACAACACGATCATCGAAATGGCCGTAATCCCGAAGTAGGAGACCAGGACGATCAGTCCCCGCGTGAGGCGGCCCACGTAAAGGTGGCCGGCACCAGGTATCAGGAACGCCAGCAGGATGGTCAGGATCTCGCTCTTGGTCGGTATGTTGAAAAACGGCTGTGCATATGGCTGGCTTGGGGCGTAAGGCGCGTTAGGCCTGGGGGCCTGCCCGGTCTTAAGTCCATAACCGCAGTTGCTGCAGAACTCTGCGTCATCTGGAACATTCGTCCCACAATTTGGACAGAACATCTTCCTCCTCCTCGGGTGGTTGGGTCGGACAATGTATCACGTATTTTTATTTATATCTCGCTCGGCCGCCTGCCCGATGCCTGATGGAGCAGGATCCGCAACTCGATCCTTGTCGAGGGAACACCGTCTCGAGACATCGGTCACATGCCGGGGTCATGGAAGCGGGGACATTGTTCATGAAAATAAAAGGTGAAAGGGGTTGGGTTTCTCGTTTACCAGGGCGCCCTGCCCGTCTGCTGGACCGAAGCGTTGTACTCGTTGGCCTTGGTGTAGGCATCGTACAGCTGCCAGATCCAGAAGATGAAGGGCAGTATGAGACCGAAGAAGGTCAAGAATCCGATGACCCAGAGTATTATGTACACGAGCATGAACATGATACCCTTGCCTATCTGCCCCAGATATATGTGACCGAGACCAGCCCAAAGGAAGGCAAGCACGGCTGCTATGCCCGCGTTCTTCAGTGGTATCGGCGCATACATCGGTTGCCCGAATGGCTGAGATCCATATGCTGGAGGTGCCTGGTAGGTCTGGTCCGACGGCATGGCATTCCCACAGCTCTCACAGAACTTCGCACCGGGGGGCGAGTCCTTTCCGCAGTTTGGACAGAACATGTGAACTCCTCTGTCTTGGGCGAGTAACTCCTTCTAAGATTATAATACTGATGATATTATATCAAAGAACAGACGGCTACAGGCGAACCAGTCATCGTTCCCATCCCCTCTCACCTGTGTCCGGGGACGACGATCATCTTCGCATCCCTGCCTCATGGAAAGGCTGCGTACACCTGCTATGGAACACTTTCACTTGAGCTGTCAAAACATTTAACTGGAACCATTTCCTTTGGTCGCTTCGAACTCGATGAATGAGATATGGATTGAGAAATATCGTCCTCGCAGCCTCAAGGACGTAGTGGGCCAGAAGGACATCGTGGATCGTCTGCGTTCCTATGTCGAGGTCAAGAACCTCCCTCATCTCCTGTTCGCCGGTCCTGCCGGAACGGGCAAGACGACCTGCGCCGTCGCCCTGGCCCGGGAGCTTTATGGGGAGACCTGGAAGGGCAACTTCAACGAGCTCAATGCTTCGGACGAGAGAGGCATAGATGTCGTCCGGGGCAAGATCAAGGAGTTCGCCCGCACCGCTCCTCTCGGTGGTGCCGCCTTCAAGATAATCTTCCTCGACGAGGCGGACGCATTGACCAGCGATGCACAGGCCGCCCTCAGGCGCACCATGGAGAGGTACAGTAGGACATGTAGATTCATCTTCAGTGCTAACTATTCATCAAAGATCATAGATCCCCTGCAATCAAGGTGCGCAGTGTTCAGATTCCGCCCCCTCCTGCCTGAGGATGTTCGAAAGAACCTCCAGAAGATCGCCGAGTTGGAGATGCTGGACATCGACGATGCTGCCCTAGATGCGCTGGTCCATGTCTCACGAGGGGACATGCGAAAGGCCGTCAACTCATTGCAGGTGGCCGCGTCGCTCGGAGAGAGGATAACGGTCGATTTGATCTATCACACCACGGGCATGGCCCGCCCTGAAGAGGTCAAGGAGCTTCTCGAGACGGCCCTGTCCGGGGACTTCATCGCCGCAAGGAATCGTCTTGATGAAGTGATGATAAACTATGGCCTGTCCGGCGAAGACATCATCAAGCAGATACATCAGATGGTGTTCGACCTTGACATACCCGATGCGGACAAGGTCCGTCTGATCGACCGCACGGGCGAGGTGGAGTTCCGCATGGTGGAAGGTTCCAACGAGCGGATACAGCTGGAGAGCCTGCTCGCCTACCTGATCCTTGTAGGTGAGCATCGAGGGGACAGCGCTGATTGAGCCTTCCCCTGGCCAATTTATTTATAGCTCTTTCATATTCATCGAGCGAGAGGACTGAAATGGGACGTTTCAAGGAAGCTGACGATAGGCTTCTTAACAAGAAGATCTGCATGAAGTGCGATGCGAGGAACGCACCAAGGGCTTCACGTTGCCGCAGGTGCGGGTATGACGGCCTCCGCCCCAAGGCGAAGGAAAGCAGGAAAGGATAAACTCTTCGCATTTTTCAGGTGGCTTGCCCACCTGCACAAATCCCACATTTACCATGTGGGAAACTCAATTAAACCATGGCATATCTTTTTAATATGGCGATACGCTTGGATTCCTGTTCATGGTTTATGGGGCCTAGGGGGTGAATTCGATAAAGAAGGTGCTGGTCGTAGACGACAACCCCTCTATCCAGGAGATCGTTTCCGAGCTTATATCTAGGGCAGGATTCACGCCCCTTACCGCTTCTGGAGGAAAGGAAGGTCTAGACATAGCGATCACCGAGCGGCCAGACCTGATACTTCTGGACATCAACATGCCTGACATGGACGGCTGGACCGTCCTGCGAAAGCTGAAGGAGGGTGGCATCACCGACTCGACAAAGGTCATGATGCTGACGGCCACCACGGAGATAGGAACGGACATCTTCGGCCTGCAGGACGTCGTCGCCGGCTATATCCGCAAACCGTTCAACAACAAGGAACTGTCCGAACGGCTTAGAGCAGCCTTGGAGGAAGGTCCTGCCGAAAAGGAGCCTGAGCCCGCCAAGGAGCCGGGCGGCCTGTTCGCATTCCTCTCCAAGAAGAGATCGACCTCCCTCGAGGGGGTCGAAAAGGCTCGAAGATCGGCGAAGAAGTACGAGCTGCGGCGAGGCATCAGCTATCTGGTGAAGGAGCAGAAGCCTGATCGCTCATTCGATATATTCGTGGACCAGGTCACGCATAACATCCCCGGATTGTGCATCACGCGCCAGTATCCTGCAACGGTGAGGCAGGAATGGGGTTTGGAGAAGACCCCGATCATCTGGTTGAGCAACCAGCTTGGAAAGGTATACGTCAATCCATCCAACATCGGCATCCTCGGCGACACCATCATCCGTTTCATCGAGAAGACGGACGACAGCGTAGTCATGATCGACGGCATCGAGTTTCTCATCGTCAACAATGGCTTCGACAAGGTCCTCAAGATGATACACCGGGTCACCGAGGTCGTCATGGAGTATCGTTCAAGGCTGATAATCTCCATAGACCCAAGGGCGCTGGACACGCGTGAGCTGGCGCTTCTGGAGCGCAACATGGAGATCATCGAGGGGGAGCTCCCGACCATCCGGGCCGCTCGTTGAGGGACGAACCCTTATAAAAGTGGCTTCCATAATCCCCACTGGATAAATGGAGATTTGGGTCTGATGTCATCGCACGGTATCACTAGGATCTGGGCCCGTGAGGTCCTGGACTCGCGAGGGAACCCCACCGTCGAGGCGGAGGTGACCGTGGGAAATGTCGTGGCGACCGCCATAGCGCCATCCGGAGCATCAACTGGCAGCTATGAAGCCATCGAGTTGCGTGATGGGGACAAGGGCCGCTACGGCGGGAAAGGGACCATCAAGGCCGTCGAGAACGTGCGCAGGGAGATAGCTCCCGCCCTTGAGGGCATGGACATTCTCGACCTTGCATCCATCGATCGGGCCATGGTGGAACTGGACGGCACTCCCAACAGGTCCAGGCTGGGGGCGAACGCCACTGTCGCCGTCTCCCTGGCATGCGCCCAGGCAGGTGCGGCCGTAAAGGGCGTGGAGCTGCATGAGCACCTCTCCCCTGGATCACATATCATGCCCGTGCCATGCATGAACATTCTCAACGGCGGCAAGCACGCGGGATCCAACCTGCGCATCCAGGAGTTCATGGTCGTCCCGGCCGGAGCGCCGTCGTTCAGGGAGGCCCTTCGCATGGGCACGGAGGTGTACCACGCCCTGAAGAAGAAGCTACGTGAGGCCTACGGGGTCAGCGCGGTCAACATCGGTGACGAGGGCGGATTCGCTCCGGCCATCAACACCACCACCGAGGCCATGGACGTGCTCGTCGATGCCATCGAGGCAGCGAACTACGTGCCTGGCAAGGACGTCTTCCTGGCAATGGACGCCGCCGCGTCCGAGTTCTATTGCGATGGGCGCTACACCCTTGACGGCAAGGACCTGTCCGCCGGGGAGCTGGCCGACGTATACCTCTCGCTTCGCGACAAGTATCCGCTCATCAGTCTCGAGGACCCTTTCTTCGAGGATGATTTCGACGCGATGACCGAACTGACGCGCAAGGTGGGATCCCGCCTGCAACTCGTCGGCGATGACATGTTCGTGACCAACGTGGACAGGCTACGTCAGGGCATCGAGCGCGGGGCGGGCAATGCCCTGCTTCTCAAGGTGAACCAGATAGGGAGCGTGACCGAGGCGATGGAGGCGGCGGATCTCGCATTGTCATCAGGCTATGGCGTCATGGTCAGTCACCGTTCGGGTGAATCGGAGGACACTTCGATCGCGGACATCGCGGTGGCGTTGGGATGCGGGCAGATCAAGACCGGCGCGCCGGCTCGCGGCGAGAGGACGGCCAAATACAATCGTCTACTTCGCATAGAGGAGAGGTTGGGCGATAAGGCCACATACCCTGGTCTTTCCGCCTTCAGGAAGTAGAGCGGGCTGTTCAAGCCGTATGGTCGGCAGAGGGAAGGGCCGCTCGCGGCGCCATGCTCCATCTGGCTAGCCTAGCGGCAACACTCGAACTCCCTTCGAGGATCAGACTGCTGAGAACTCCACTAGGGGACATCCTCGAAGGACATCCTTCCACTTCTTATTCGTGGGCGGCGTCATGACCTTTGAGCAGGTTCCGCCCTCTGGAGGAACGATATGTGATGTTTCGAGCCTGAATCTTGCAACATCCACCTCTCCTTGTAACAATTACAATCCGATGGAATGACGACTCTGCGAGCGCCAATGCTTATTTCATCCCACCCCATTCGCCCTGCGGGAGGAAGAGACTCGATGAACCCGCTTACCGACAGAAGATTCTTCATCGCCACCGAGCAGGACATCCTTGATGGCAGGACTACCGACGTATATTTCGCCCGAACGCTGGAGATATTGAAGGCCAAGGGACTGATGGACATCAGGACCGCAGCGGAGATCACCGTATCGAGGCTGCCCCGGGACTGGAAATGGGGCGTGTATTGCGGCCTGGAGGAGGTATTGCGTCTTCTGGAGGGAAAGGACATCGACGTCTGGGGACTCCCCGAGGGAACGTTGTTCCCGGCTCGAACGCAGAGCGGGATCAAGCTGCCGTTGATGACCATCGAGGGCGCATATTCACAATACTGTCTTCACGAAACACCTTTGTTGGGCATGCTATCCCACTCCTCAGGGGTGGCCACGATGGCGGCCAGATGCCGAGTGGCCGCGGGAGACCTCCCCATATTCTCATTTGGTGTTCGGCGTGCCCATCCTGCAATAGCACCGATGGTGGACCGGTCCTCTTTCATAGGTGGATGCGACGGCGTATCATCCATCCTTGGCGCGGAGATGCTGGGACGACCGGCGAATGGGACGATGCCACACGCGCTCATCATCATGATCGGCGACTCCGTGGAGGCGTTCAAGGCTTTCGATGAGGTCATGGGTCCAGAGGTTCCGCGCATCGTCCTTGCGGACACGTTCTCGGACGAGAAGACCGAGGCCATCGCCGCCGCTGACGCCATCGATCTGTACGGGGTGCGGCTTGACACCCCAGGCTCCCGACGGGGCGACTTCTGCGACATCGTCAGGGAGGTGCGGTGGGAGCTCGATGTGAGAGGGCATAAGGATGTGAAGTTGATCCTATCCGGCGGCCTGAACGAGGTAACGATCCCGCCGCTGGTCCGCGCCGGCGCATCCGCGTTCGGCGTCGGCAGCAGCATCAGCAGCGCCCCGGGAATCGACTTCGCCCTTGACATCGTGGAGCGGGACGGCGCTCCCGTGGCCAAGAGGGGCAAGTTCAGCGGCCGAAAGCATCTATACCGTTGCCCTGACTGCATGGGGTTCGAGGTATCGATGTCAGACAATGTGCCGGTATGCCGTGATTGTGGCAGGGAGATGGTTAACGCCGAGGTCAAGCTCATGGAGCGTGGCAAGCGCATCAAACCTGCCGAGTCGCCCGACGCCATAAGGGACCGGGTGCTGAAGCAGCTCTCCAGGGCGGTGATCTGATGTCCATCGAGGAAGGGGAGTTCGTCACCAGGATCACCCGGGAGGAGAGATACCGGTTCCGTATCGATTTTCCCTCGGGGAAGCTGCCTCCCCTGCTGATGGACGAGCCCGAGCCTCTCGGCGAGGGAAAGCATCCGAACGCCGGCAGCCTGTTGGCCGCTGCGGTCGGAAATTGCCTCTGCGCTTCCCTGGTGTTCTGCATGGAGAAGGCGAAGGAGGAGGTCAAGGACCTGTGTGCCGAGGTGGAGACGACCCTGGAGAGGAACGAAAGCAATCGGCTCAGGATAAAGCACATCTCGGTCAAGATGTTCCCCCACACCGAGGGCGGCCCAAGGTTCGAACGCTGCAGAGAGGTCTTCGAGGACTTCTGCATCGTGACGCAGAGCGTGAAGGAAGGGATCGATATCGACGTCGAGGTCTTCCCAGTTCGGCCGAAGGATGGGAAGCAAGAGAAATGAATTACAATAATTGATAATTTGTTTAAAAGGAATTTATATTGCCCATGTCGCGGTAGAGCAGGTGCCAGTACCCATCGGTTTAGCTATCGAGTCTTGGACTATGATATGTTAAGGAAATGTTTAAAACACGCCAATTACTGTTCCTTAAAACGCCTGCGGTGGTTCGAGATATGAGCGTATAACGCTCGCCAAGAAACACGAAGGCGTGGTCACGCGGTCGACTGACTTACCGGAATGACGTCAGTAGACGCTATCTGCTCTCAGAGGATCATCGAGGGACCGGCACGTTCAAGGCGGACGGGGGTGGGGGTTTCTCACTGAATCCGATGGGTCAAGCATGGGTGGAACAGGCAATGTTTGGTCCGTACTCGATGAACAAGGGATTGTGCTGCTGCGGCGAGCTCACAGACATCGATTCCGAAGTGCTACGCCGCAAGATCGAACTGGGCAAGAAGGTTGAGTGCAGGAAGTGCAGGAACAAGCGGATCGCCGAGGAGCACGAACTGTTGGAGCTGCACTACCTTGGTCTTGACGAGGAAGTAGAGGAGTGGTAGGCCGCTCGAACGAACACATCTTCACACCTTTGTCTGTTCCACCTTCCGATCGCCTGAGCGCGAACGGGAGATTTATATATCGTGTTAAGAATGAGAAGCCGAACAGGTGGACCCATGGAGATGCTCATAGTCGCTGGATTTCTTGGCTCAGGGAAGACCACATTGGTCCTCTCCGCCATCAGCAGGATCATAGAGAGAACTGGCAAGAAAGTTGTCATCATCGTGAACGATTTCGGCACGGTGGGGATAGACGGCAAGGTCATGGAGAAGTACGGCCTGAAGGTGGCGGAGATGGCCAGCGGATGCATCTGCTGCACCCTGGGCGGAGACCTGCTCACCACCATACAGGACATCGAGGACAACATCAAGCCAGACCTCATCGTCATCGAGCCAACCGGGCTGGCGGACCCTTCGGCCATCGTGGACGCCATGCAGCACTATCCCGGCAAGCCGCTGGAACGCATCAGGTCGGCCGTCATCATCGACGCTGCCAGGTTCCCGTCCATCTACAAGGCCCTAAACAGGCCACTGACAAACCAGGTGAAGAACGCTGACCTGGTGTTGATCAACAAGATCGATGCGGTGACACCAGATGCCCTGTCGATGGTAGAGGCGGAGCTCAGGACGATGAACGCCGACGTGCCCATGATCGCGGTCTCCGCCCTCAATGACACGAACATCGATGAAGCCGTGGATGTGATGGTGGCGTCATGATCACCTCTGATTTCGTGGCCTATGCCCTTCGCGTGGGCGTCAAGGTCCCGGCACCCCTGCCCCCCTCGCTGGTGAAGGAGCGGCTTGTGGAACTGATGAAGAGCATCGCGGCAGAATGTGACAAGGCCGGTTCGACGCTCATCGGCCACATCAAGTGCATGCTCGATGCCGGCGAGAAAGGGTTCCTGGCCGTCAGCACGATCGATGCCTCGGGCCACGCCACCGTACGGGGCGAGCTGAGAGGAGGCATCGATGAGCTGAACGTGATCGTCAATGCGCTGCTATATGGTCTGGACCGATGCAAGGTCCAGGAGATAGTCGATTCCCTGGCAAGGAAGCATCTGTCCTTCGAGGGTGGGGAGATGGAGCTGGAGGACCTGGACGAGGCCCATAGCCATGAGCCTTCGTCAGCGCCGGTCCTGTTCGACGGCATCGACCATTGCCATGAGCACGACGACGGGCGCCACGATCACTGCTGAACCGTAGCGCTATCCGCTTCCGCCGCCTTCTCGGGCTTCGCCTTCTTGGTGGTCTTGCCCTTCCCCTTGGCGGCGGTCTTCTTCGCAGTGCCCTTGGCTCCCTTCTTTGCGGTGGCCTTCTTCGTCGACTTCTTAGCGGAGGTCTTGGCCTTCGCGGTTTCGGAGTCCTTCGCTCGGCTTGGACAGTTCATATCGGCACAGGACTGCCATGAACGGCCGCGCATAGATATCTGCAGGATGGGGGCTCCACACTCCGGGCAGTTGTCCCCGGTGGCAAAGAAGCGGCCTGCCTGGGGCAGCGGATATGTCTGAGTGCATTCAGGGTATCCAGAGCAGCCGACGAACCGCTTTCCCGCCTTCGAGTATATGATCCTGAGGTCCTTTCCGCACTTGGGACAAGGGCCCACGATGTTCCTTTCCCTGTTGGTCTCGCAGTCAGGGTCCAGGCATTGCTGGGTGACCGGCTGTCCCCTTCTTATGACCCGCACCATCGGGGAGCGGCACTGCTCGCACACCTCCTCAAGGGTCTCCACCTTGGCGCCCGCGGGCATGGGATACGTGCGCTTGCAGTCGGGATAGTTGGAGCAGCCTACGAAGCTGCTTCCGAACTTGGTCCGGATGGTCTTCAGGTCGGAGCCGCACTCCGGGCATTTGCCTATGAAGTGCTGTGACTCCAATGCCTTGCGTATCTCCTCGCCGATGTTCTCCCGCTGGGCCTCCATGGTCTTGAGGACGTCCGAGAGCATGGCCTGCGATTCGGACACCACCGCCTCCAAGGTCGTCCGGCCATTGGCGATCTCGTCCATGTCGTTCTCCAGGTGGGCCGTCATCTTGTGGTCCGTGACGATCTGCGCGTACCGTCCAAGGGCCTCGGCCACCGCCACCCCGGAAGGGGTGGGGATGAGGTCGTTGCCCTCGATGTATTTTCGATCGTAGAGCTTCTGGATGATGTCATGGCGGGTGGACTTCGTCCCCAGGCTCAGCCGCTCCATCTCCTGGAGCAAGGTTCCCTGGCTGTAGCGCTGGGGAGGCTGCGTCATCTTCATCTCCGAGGAGACCTCCTTGAGCTCCACCTCCTCTCCCGCAGCAAGCTCCGGCAGGAAGGTCTCCCTCACGCGGTAGTAAGGGTAGTACTTCTTCCATCCCAGGAATAGCATGCGGTAGCCCTTGGCATCGAACGTCTCGCCATTAACGTCCAGGGAGGCGGACGACACCTCTGCCTTGGCCGGAGGGGCGACCGTCGCCATGAACCTCCTAGCGATCAGCTCGTAGATGGTCCACTTCTCCCCCTTGAGCTTCTTGCTGGTGGCGGCCTCGGTCGGATAGATCGGAGGATGGTCGGTGGTCTGCACCCTTCCCCTGGAAGGTCGGATCTGCTCCTGGGCCAGAAGCTCCTCCGCTTCCTCCTTGAGATCGGAATCCTTGAGCTTCTCAAGGATGCGCCTCAGTCCGAGCGAGGGCGGGTATACGGTGTTGTCGGTCCTCGGATATGATATGTATCCGGCGGTGTAGAGGTCCTCCGCCACCTTCATGGCCCTGGAGGCGGACATTCCCAGCTTGGTGGCCTCCATGAGGAACATGGTGGTATTGAACGGCGGCAGGGGGTACTCGTCCTTCTCCTCACGCTCATAGGTGACGACCTTTCCGCTTGTGAGCCCCTCGCATTTCTCCAGCGCAGCCTTCGCCGCCCCTTCCTCATGGAATGGATTGCCGGTGTGGGAGGCGGTGAACTCCCCATCCTTGTTGAACAGTGCGTTGACGTTCCAGTAAGGGGTCGATACGAACTCCTCGATCTCCTTATGGCGTTTCACGATCAGCGCCAGGGTGGGGGACTGGACCCTCCCCACGCTGAGATAGTTGCGCCCGCTCTGGTTGGACGCCATCGATATGAACCTTGTCAGGACCGCGCCCCAGGCCAGGTCTATGCGCTGACGGCACTCCGCCGAGTCGGCCAGCTTCTCATCTGGCTCGGTCAGCTGGGAGAACGCGGTGTCTATCTCATGCTTGGTGAACGCGGAGAACTTCGCCCTCCCCACCCGCTTGCCTGCAAGGCTGAGAAGCCGCACGGTCTCCAGGCCGATGAGCTCCCCCTCGCGGTCATAGTCGGTGGCGATGATGATCTCATCGGCATCGACGGACAGATCGCGAAGCACGCCGACGATGTTGTGAGCGGTGATGCGCTTCTCAGGCTCGGCGACGATGAGTTCCTCCAGTCCGACCTCGGACCACTTGTTCAGGTGCTCCGGGTAATCGAGCTCGATGATATGGCCACGCAGACCTACCACAGAGACGAGGCCTTTCTCGTCCTCGAACTGGAAGACGGGAACTCTGTTTATGGAGGTCCTCTTGGACGCTCCCTGGGACAGGATTGTGGCGATCCTGGCCGCAGCATCGCTCTTCTCTGAAATGATAAGCCTGCTCATGCTCATCGACCAAAGACCAGGGGATATAAAAAGAGAACGGGAAGGCGGTCGATGTTAGCGCCGTGCAACATCTAGCGATGCCTGTGGACGTGGGCATGCGGCCTGTCCAGCGATGCAGACGTCATGGTAAGCTTGCCATACAGCACCCCTTTCACCGCTATGATCTCGTCGGCGAGAGCCTGCACCTCCTTGGCCTTGCCCCATACCACCAGCACCTCAAGGCACTGCTCCATGCTGATGTGGATATGGACCGTCGAGGATATGTTGGCATGATGGTGGTGCTGCAGCTCCATGAGGCGGTCCTGCACCGTCGGGGAATGGTCGAAGACCAGGGTGATCGTCCCCACTACCGAGGCCTCGCTGTCGCTCCACAACTCCTCCACCAGCGCGGCCCTGATGAGATCACGTATGCCCTCGGAGCGGGTCGTGTATCCCTTCTTCTTCACCAGATTGTCGAAGTCCTCGAGAAGCTCAGGTTCCAGCGATACTCCGATCCGGGTGACCTTGTCCATACCGGGCTTGGAACTCCTTACTTGGATAAAAAGTTGGCAGGTGTCAGATGGCGTTGTTAAATATCGGAGGGATGATGAACGATCATGAAGCGGGAGGAAACGATCCTGGAGGCATTGGACGCCGCCATGGCGGACATCGCGCCAGGCGCCGCCATCCTGTTCTCCGGAGGCGTCGACAGCGGGATCCTGGCCACAGTCGCCAGGCGCCATTGGCGCCCCATGCTGTACACGGTGGGCGTGGAAGGCTCCCCGGACCTCATCGCCTCGGAGGAGGCAGCCGAGTGCCTGAACCTTCCATGGACGCCGATGATCATCGATGCCTCGGAGGTCGAGCGACAGGCGCTGGCGCTTCTTGACATGGTCCCTCCCGACGATCCGGTCACCCTCTCGTTCGAGCTGCCGCTGAAGATAGTGGCCTCCCAGGTCCGGGAAGACACCTTGATAACGGGCCAGGGGGCGGACGAGCTCTTCGCCGGCTACAGCCGCTACCTGATCATGGGGCCGGAGGAGTTGGAGAGCGCGCTGGTGTCCGACCTGGAGAAAGTGCTCGAACACGCCGCCCCGCTGGAGCGCCGAATAGCGACCCATCATGGCAAGCAGGTCTTCCACCCCTTCCTGGACCCCCGCGTGATACAGGCTGCCCGCTCCATCCCCTCTAACGAGCTGATAGTCCAGGGAACGAGGAAGGCTCCCCTGCGGCATGCCGCCGCGGAGATCGGGGTAGGCCCGCCCACATGGCGGGAGAAGAAGGCCGCACAATATGGGTCGGGCATCATGAACACACTACGGTCCCTGGCGCGCCGACGCTCACTGACATTGCGGGAGTACCTTGAAGAA
>FZPS01000008.1_pt77 | contig 103377 bp, 104 predicted proteins | sample 1817821 | NCBI WGS metagenome assembly FZPS01 (sample SAMEA104158645, study PRJEB21678) | metagenome | place: Germany | collected 2015-04-21
GGGTGTCATTCCTGCTGCTCGCTCTGGGCCTGTTCTGGGGCCCGGTCATCACCATATTCATAGGCGTCTTCTTCCCCGTACTCTCCAATGTGATCTTCGGGGTCAGAAGTGTCGACCCGTTGCTCATCGATGTTGCGAAGACCCAAGGAGCGTCCAACCGACAGGTGTTCACCAAGGTCATCTTCCCATTTTCCATCCCCTTCATCATGGCCGGATTGAAGATCGGAGTAGGGATAGGATGGATGTGCATAGTTGCGGCCGAGCTCTTCGCCGCCCAGGGAGGCGGGGTCGGTGTGCTCATCACCGCAGGACAGACCATAGGTCGCTATGACATCATGTTCGCCGGCATGGTGGTGGTCGGACTATTGGGCATCGTGACCCTGACCGTGAGCGAATACCTGGAGAAGAGGGTGAAAATATGGATGGGCATGATGTGATCCTCTCCATCAAGAATCTGAAAAAGACGTTCCCCAAGGACGATGGGGCGATGGTGGCGATAGAGAACTTCAATCTTGATGTCAAGAACGGAGATTTCGTTTGCATCCTGGGCCCATCCGGTTGCGGCAAGACGACCCTGCTTCGCATGGTGGCGGGCCTGGAACCGCTAACCTCCGGCAGCATGAAGGTCAGGGGAGAGGACATCGAGGGCCCTGGGTCCGACCGAGGCATGGTTTTCCAGGAGTTCGGCCTCTTCCCCTGGCGGAACGTCAAGAAGAACGTCGAGTTCGGCCTTGAGCTCAAGGGCATCCCATCGGAGAAGAGGGCGGAGATATCCCAGAAGTACGTGGAACTGGTGGGCCTGAAAGGCTTCGAACGCTCCTACCCCAAGGAACTGTCCGGCGGGATGAAGCAGCGGGTGGGGATCGCACGTGCCTTGGCCAATGACCCTGCCGTCCTGCTGATGGACGAGCCGTTCGGCGCCCTGGACGCCCAGACCCGGAATCAGATGCAGATGGAGCTCCTCCGGATATGGAAGGAGACCAAGAAGACCGTCCTGTTCGTGACCCACTCCGTGGACGAGGCGGTCTTCCTGGCGGACCGCATCGTCGTCATGACGAGTCGCCCTGGCACGGTCAAGAACCTGTGGAACATCGATCTTCCAAGGCCCAGGGACCGTGCGTCCAGCGAGTTCATCGCCCTGCGCAAGAACATACTGGATGAGCTTGAGGTGCAGAAGACCGGTGCCTAGATGGTCTTCTCCGCCGCCCTGGCGATGGCCCGCACCACGCTCTCCTGAGGGATGACTATGGAGACGGGTATCGTCAATATCTTCTCCACCGTAGGCGCCGCGATGGGGGCGCACACCAGGGCGATTGCGCCATCCCTCTCGGCGTGAACGGCGGCCACGATGGCGTCCTCGATGCTGGCAGCGGGATATTCCTTGATGCGGATGTCCCGCCCGTCCACCCGTACTATCCTCTCCTCTATCTGATTGAGGACCACGCGGTGGCCGATGACGGCGATGAAGTTGCCGCCGGGGCGATTCTCCAGCTTCCTTACCGCCCGTATGATCTCCCGTACGGTACGCAGGTTCGGTTCCCTTCGATCCTGCATGATCTTATAGATGGTGCTGGGGGACAGTCCGGTCGAGGTGCAGAACTCGTGTATGCTCATCTTGAGGTCCTCGTCCAGCACTTCACGGAAGGCGTCCCTGAAACCTCCCTCGTCTCGCAATATGCCGGCGATGAGCTTGTTCTCCAGGGCCATCAGGCCTTCCCCTGCCGCACTGCCTTGGCGGCGTTCTCTCCGGCCACCGATCCTTGTCCAACGGCGCGTGCCAGCTGCCACGGCGAACCGGTGACGTCGCCGCAGGCATACACCATTTCCATCTCGGTGCGGCAGTTCTCATCGACGGAGATCTTTCCGGAGGGGTCTGGTAGGATGCCTAGCTCCAGCGCAAGGTCCATCGAGCCCTTGGCTCCCAGAGTGATGAAGACTCCCTGGACGTCAAGACGTTGTCCATCTTTCAGCTCGAGCCCGGTGACGGACCCTTCCCCAACGATCCTCGCAGGGTCGCCTGGAACCATCGTGACATTCTTTCCAGCAACCTTTTCCAACATCCGGGGCGAGACCTTGAGTTCGCGATGCACCCAATAGACCTGGGATGCATACTCGCTAAGAAGTATGGCGGACTCCGCCGCCTCCGACTCCTCACCGATAACCGCCACGGCCCGGTTGCGGAAGAAGCCCGCATCGCATGAGGCGCAATAGCTGACCCCTCTCCCCAGAAAGTCCTTCTCCCCTGGCACGTTCAGCTTGGCACGGCGTATGCCCATGGCAAGGATGACGGCCTTGGATCTGACCTCGAGGTCGTTTTCGGTGATGATCTTGAACGTGTCCCCATCCTTGGTGAGGTGTATCACGTCCTCCTCGACGATAGATGCGCCGAAGCGCTGTGCCTGCTCCCGTCCGATGCGGAGGAGGTCCTGACCATTGGCCAGAGGTATGCCGAAGTAGTTCTCCACCTCCGCTTTCTTGAGGGCGGAACTGTCGCTTTTTCCTAGGGCAACCACGCTGACCTTCTTCCTGGCTGCATGAATGGCCGCTTGCAGCCCCGCGGGCCCCAGGCCTATGATCGCTACGTCCACATCCATGTTGATCGATAATGGATTCGGCTACGGGAATTTGTACTTTCGGACGCGGCGGGGCCCTGTAAGACAGGATCGCCGTCCTGGCAAGAAGGAAAGGGAAGGTGTTTGTGGTCGGCCTTGCCTCAAAGCATGGCCTGCAAACGGCGAGCCAGGTCTTCCTTTGGTCTAGCCCCTACCCATCGGTCGACCAGTTCTCCATCCTTGAACACGAGCAGGGTGGGGATGGCCTCTATGGTGTAGCGCATGGCGGTCCTCTGGTTCTCATCGGTGTTCAGCTTGGCAAAGGCCACCTTGCCCTGCAGGTCCTTGGCGAGGGCGTCGATGACGGGGGACATCATGCGGCAGGGCCCGCACCACGGGGCCCAGCAGTCTACAAGTGCGAGACCATAGCGTCTGATGAAGTCGTTGATGTTATCATCGTTCACGTTAACAGGCTCTGACGGCCAATCATTCCTGGCGGCCATCTCCTGCATCTTCTTCTCCCTGATCCTTTCAAGCTCGTCCATATGGTCATCCTCTCGGTTGTGCATAACTGATGCAAAACCGTATTATCCATTCGCTAATAAATAGATTATCTCCAATGGGTACGGTCCAGAGCGTCAATGGCCGTGCCATCCTTATATCGTCCATGGTCATGACCGTGGAACGGTCGTGGTGACGTCCTGATCCACCAGGCTCGACTTGCAGGATAATATTTAAGATATACAAGCCGATACCAATGCTGGGATGAACTCATGCTAGAGGAAGCCTCGGAACTGATCGGATTGCAGGTCTACACGCCCAATGGGATTTTCTTAGGAAATGTCAACAATCTAGTCATCGATCTGGACAATAAGCGCGTGGACGGCCTGTTCATCGGAGAGACCAATCCCTTGCTGGTGGAAGAATCCAAGGCTGTCAACGTCCCGTTCCGCTGGATCGGCGCCGTTGGTGATGTCATCCTGCTGAAGTACTTCCCCAAGCGTGTCACCACGAAGAAACCTGTCAAGATCTGACGCCGATATTCATGCAAAGAGACATGATAGGCAAGGGCGTATACATCGACCCAGCCTCGGTCATCATAGGACGTGTTAAGTTGGCCGATGGCGTCAGCGTGTGGCCATACGCCGTTCTCAGAGGGGATGAGAACGACATAGTGGTGGGAGAAGGCAGCAATGTCCAGGACCAGGCGGTCATCCATGTCAACAACGAGCATCCCACCATTATCGGCAAGGATGTCACAGTGGGACATGGGGCGATAATCAATGGTGCCCACATAGGCGATCGTTGCATCATCGGCATGAACTGCACCATAGTGGAAGGGGCGGTGATCGGAGAAGGATGCATAATCGGGGCGGGTGCGGTCGTCACTGGAAGGATGAACATCCCGCCTCGCTCGCTCGTGATCGGGGTTCCTGCAAAGATCGTCAGAAGTGACGATCCTTCTCTAGAAGCAAGGGCCCTGGAGAACGCCAGGGACTATCATAAGCTAAGGGATGAATACCTCAGCGGCAAGCACAAGAGGCTGACCGCCCCGCTGGAATGAGGGTCACAGGTAGTTCGAGCATGGACCTTGGCCTTTGAGGTCTATCGCCTTCGTTATCTCATCCACGTCCATGCCGCATGCCTCTGACAAGGTTCGATGCATATCCAGCATCCTCCTTCCCTGCTCCTCCAGCCCCTTGCCTGCGTAGTCGAGATAGGCGTCCTGGGAGGTTATGACCTTGTCATCGTCGACGAGATTATCAGCATGGCATACTATCATTTCCTCCAGCGTGGATGGCACGTAGTCAAGCGGCGGCAATCCCAGATCACGAGCGTTCTCGGGAGTGATGCCTGCTCCAACATGCTTCTGTATGATCATGACCAGGGATTCAGGCAGCCCTAGCTCCCTGGCGCGTCTTGCTCCCTCGACGCCATGTCGAATATCGTGAGTACGGCTGCGGCCCAGGTCATGTAGGAGGGCTCCGGACCTCACAAGGGACAGGTCGGCGCTGCAGCGCATGGCGATGGCCTCGGCCACCCTCATCACGGTGCAGACATGGGCCACCACGCCAGTGCTGACCCCTTCCTCGATGAGGAGACGTATGCACTCCTCTTCACTGGGGATCGTTGACAACCCTCTTCCCCCGTTCACAGGGCAGGACCTTCATATGCCCGCCCATGTCCCGGCGGAGCCCTTCCCCCTCAAGGAATCTGTCAAGGAACACCGCCAGAGCGGCGACCTCTGAGTGAGGTTGATTGCCCACTCCGACGTTGAACGTCGCCCATTGATAGACCTCTGGAGGCACCTTCTCCGCACCCACCACGATGAGCATCTTCTCGGTAGCCGCATCCCTGACCTGAGGCATGGCATCGTCGACGTGAGTGCCATACATGGTCAGATGGACCGATGTCCCCTCGAAGTCCTTGAGGAACTGCTTCCATTTCACTCCTGTGGTGATCTCGAAGTCTCCTCCGAAGCGATCGACCACCGAGCGGACGCTCCTTTCCAGTTCTTCATCCTTTGTCGAGACGTAGATGCCCTTTGCACCGAAAGCACGTGCCGTGAGGGCGACGTGGGTCGTCACCCTCTTGTCCCTCTCAGGCCGATGTCCCAGCCTGAGGATGTAGATGTCGGACATGGGAGGGCCTACCCCTTCAGCCTCTCGATACGGTGTCCGCGATAATCCAACCTCACCGAGCGTTTTACCAGGCTGCGAAGCATTGTGGAGGTCACGCCCAGCTTCTCCGCGATGTCTCCCGCAAAGCGGCCGTCCCGCCCGACCTCCTCATATATCTGCTTCTCCAGCTCTTCGAACTCCTCCTCTGGCATCATCGCCGCTGCGAGGACGTCGGAGATCTCGTACACAGGCCACGAAGCGTTGATATGGAACGAGGTGTAGTAAGTGTGATAGGCCTTTTCAGGGAAAGAGCCACTGGTGCTCTGCCAACGGGTTTCCACCAGCTTCATCTTCTCGAAGAATTTCAGGGCTTCGGCTCCCTCCGGGCCGAATTTGGCCTCCACATCCTTAGCGGTACGCCATTCTAGCGTTACCTCCTTGAGGACCTCCCTCTTTACAGCGGTATCAACGGCACGCAACATCGGTACAAGTTCCGATGGTTCGTTGATAACCTTTATTCTATTCATAGCCCACCTAATTGGAGTGGCAGAATATAAAGGACTGCTACAGATGTAATGGAGCCATGGGGGCGCAGGACCGTACCGACCACCTCAACCCTTATTAATGGCCTTCCGGATACATGGGGCCATGGGTCTTTGGCAGTCCATCGTTGGTCGCAAGAAGAACAGGATCGTCTATCAGTGTGTCTACAACGGAAAGGTCTATGACACCGAGGAGGAGGCCCTAGAGAAATGCTTCGGACCCGTCCAGGCATTCGAGACCAAGGTTGGACGGTTTCCTGAGAACGGCTTCTTCGGCACCGTAGTCTGGTGGGACGAGAAGGATTTGAAGAGGAAAGAGAAGGCGTAAAGCCCTCCTCATCCGCATCCTGCCATCACAATATCACTCAGCAGCGAAGCTGGGGATTGCCCTGATAACGATATTTTTCACAGCATCATGACGATCGACATGCCTATCAGGGGTACGACCACCATCAGGAAGTCATCATCCACCCTCTTGGAGCGAAGAGCCTCCACACCCACCGCTAGAGGGGAGGCGAGAGCTGCCGCACCTAGCACCTGGACCGACGGCGCATAGAACACCAGCAATGTGGCCAGTACAAGGATGAAGTGTGCCACCAATGGGATCCACGGGTACCAGGGTGTCCGCCTCAGGACGGATATCAGGGGGTCGATCAATGCCATTCCCACCACCACAGGCGCCACCAACGACAGTGGGAAGAACAGCATGACGAATGCCAGGCCTATGGCCGCCCAGGCCCCCGCCGACATCCTCGTGGCCTCGTAGCCGCGCAATCCGGGGACGTGGAAGCCGATGACCAGTCGGAGCGCCTCGACCAGCAGGACGATGAGCAATACCGCTAATAGGCCGACCTCCCTTGGCGGTCCGCCACTCCACAGAGGGCTTGGGAGGAAGTAGTAGACCAGGTAGAGAGGGGCGGAAAGATGGATCGCCCTGCGAAGCACGGCCTCCCGATCCATGGCTCAGGATTCCGGATTCGCGGATTAAACACTATCTCCCACTCCATAGCACGATCCATAGCACGAGGCCATGTCGAACGATGGATGCGAGATGTTCCACGTCGGTGCGTCATCGCATCCGCCGAAACGGGTCGGCGTCTCCGATCGAGCGGGTGTGGTCATCGGTTGAGAAGCACGTCGGCGCCCGTTCGCGCGGACGGCCTCCTCGGCCGATCGGCGGAGAATCATCTTAAATAATACTAGCTCCAAAAATTTCTCCTATGTCGAGCGATTCCCCTCCACCTAGTGATAGGCCCGAGGTAGAGGCTCCCTATGTGCCCCCGCCTCCCTACGTACCGATGCAGCGACAACGCCCCTTCGGCGTTACGCTCTTGGCCATCCTGGAGATCCTGGTGGGCATCATCTACCTCTTCGGAGCCCTGGGCTCGTTCCTATTGGCCGCCGTGATCGATGTTCAAGAGATCATAGATCAACTGGGTCAAGAATTCCCCATGGAGATCGTCGAAGCCATTCCCTCCTTCTTCGCGATAGTGGGCATAGCGCTTCTAATAATGGCCATATTATGGTTCGTCGTCGCCTACGGGTACCTGAAGGGAAGAGGATGGGCATGGACGCTAAGCGTGGTCCTGCTGGTCATCTCCATACTGTTCAGTGTGGTGAGCGGCATCCTCACGTTCAGCCTTGGCGGTCTGGCCAGCATGCTTGTCGGCATAGCCATCCCGGTCATCGTCCTGGTGTACCTGTTCCAGCCCAAGGTCAAAGCGTGGTTCGGAAAGGCATGAGGGTCGCGGAGGCGCGATTGTAAGGAGATGGACGTTCAGACCACGCACGCCAGAAAGGCCAGGCCGGCCGGGGTCGGCGTCCTGACGACACTATATGTGCTTCAGGCGCTCCTCTCCATACTTAGCGGAGTTCTGGCGTTAGGCCTCCTTTCCCTGCTGGGACCTATCGGAATGGCCGTAGGGGTGGCCATAGGGATCGTGCTCATCGCCATAGGCGTGGTCCATCTGATCATCGCCTGGGGGTTGTGGAGAGGAAGAAGATGGGCAAGGCTGTTGGCCATCGCCCTGACGATATTGGGCCTTATACCGGACATCGTCGGCTCGTTCACTCTGAACCCCATATCCTTGGTGGGGCTCCTCATCGGTATACTCATCCTATGGTATCTGTTCCAACCACAGGTGAAAATGTACTTCGCCTGAACATACCGGAACATTTCAATCCATAGATGTCGTTCCGGCTTCGTTGACGGAATATCGCCCGCCCCAGTACCATTATGCGCCGATGCCACTCCGGCATAGACCCACTGGCGTCACCGTGATCGCCATACTCAATATCTTGACTGGAGCGTTGCTGCTGCTCGCCTCCATAAGCATGTTCCTCGCCGTGATCCTGGCGGACGACCCGGCGTTCAAGGATATCATGGCATCATACGATGTTCCAGGGTGGATCATCTCGCAGCTGCCCGTGGTCCTGGGAGCCATGGGAGTGGCCTTCCTGACAATGGGCATCCTGGCCATGATCATTTCATTTGGCTTCCTCAATGGAAAAAGATGGTCTTGGTATCTCGCGGTGATATGCGGGTTCCTGAGCATCGGCATGACGGTGACCTCCATACTCCTCACTGGAGGGCTCGTCGACATCCTCTCGCTGGTGTTGGGCATGGCCGTCCCCGTGCTGATAATAGCATACCTGTTCCAGCCAGACACGAAGGCATGGTTCTCCATCAGATAGTGGCATCAAAGGGCGACCCGTGCGACAGGCATCGCCTCCATGCCAGTAGTGAAGATGTGGTTTGAGGAGAGGCCTTCACGTCCTCCGCCTCGACCGCCATGGATATTTTACGACGAAAGATGCCCTCCAGGTCGGAGATGTCGAGGACTTGTTCCGCCCTTGCGCTGGCGGCAAGACGCTCATTTATATGCCGTCACAGCAATCGAGGCCATGGCGAGATAGGAGAATGAAGGGAAACAGCGTCCTGACGCGGAAGATCGAGAACGAGATCGAACTGCTCCAACGGCATGTGCAAATGCTGAAGGCCATCAGGGAGAACGAACCGATAGGCATCATCCGACTTTCTGAGCTGCTCGACCACCCCCAGCATAAGGTGCGTTATTCCATGCGCATCCTGGAACAGGAAGGGCTCATACAGCCCTCTCCTGAGGGTGCGGTCACGACGGAGGAGCTTGAGTCGTTCATGGAGCACCTCAAGACCGTCTTGGATAACATGGAGAGGACCATGAAGGAGCTCAAGAAGGAACTTGATTGATCGGGACTCTGCCGGAGACGCGACCATAGGTGTGTCATACGGTGAAGTCGAAACGCAAATGATTAATAGGTGTGGATTATTGTGGTGTCCTGCGCTAAGCCGTCGTAGCTCAGCTGGTAGAGCGTGTGACTGTTAATCCCTTTACCGGGAACGGTCATCACAAGGTCAACGGTTCGAGCCCGTTCGACGGCGCCATCCTTTTCCTCTCACTTATTCTTCATAGCGCTCATACATCGATGAGGCAGTTTACGGTGTTGAGCGCATCGAGCTTGTCCATATCGCCGAAGTACAGCTCGAAATCGAAGATGTTGTAGTTCTCTCGTAGATGGGCAGATGACGTGGCCTTCGGTATCACCGTCAGACCTTTTTGCAATGCCCATCTCAGGAGGATCTGCGCCGGGCTCCGCTCATAGGCGTTGGCGATCTGCAGAACCTCCTTTTCCTGGAGGCAGTTCCCCCGGGTCAACGGACTGTACGCTTCCAAGTGGATGCGGTTATTGGAACAGAACCGCACCAGTTCCCTATCGTACACGAAAGGATTGATCTCTATCTGGTTCACCGCTGGCACCACCCTTGCGGAGAACAATAGCTCGTCCAGCATGGGTACGGTGAAATTGCTGACGCCTATGGAGCGGACCAGTCCCCGAGATCGCAGCTGCTCCAGCGCCTTCCATGTATCAAGATTCTTACCTTCCGAGGGCCAGTGTATGAGGTACAGGTCCACCTGATCGACGCCAAGGCGGCCTAGGCTGTCCTGGCATGCCCTTATCGCGCTCTCATATCCCATGTCGGAGGTTCCCACCTTCGTGGTGAGGAATACCTCGTCCCGGTCTATCCCGCTATCTCGCAGTGCGCGTCCTATCTCCTCCTCGTTGTGATACAATGGCGCAGTGTCGATGAGCCGATAGCCGATGTCCAGGGCCTCCCGAACAGCGCGGTAGCAGGTCTCGCCCCGGAGGCCCCATGTCCCCAATCCTATCAACGGCATCCTGTTGCCATCGTTCAGCTCGACCCTTGCATCGGGAGAGAGTTCTATGTCATCGTTCATGAACGCCTCCTACTCCAACAACAGAAGCCCATTCCACACCGGACGGTCCCTGGGCGGGATCTCGAACGGCAGGCCGGCATTTTTAGCGGTCAGATACACGTCTATACCCATCGCCTCCATGGATGGACGCGAGCGGAAGGGATGGCGACATGCTTTCCCGGACCCTTGTCCGACGCACTCGTCGCAGAGACGACAGGGGCCGCCGGTGAACGCCGCTGCGAACCTGTATCCGAGCCCTAGCGCGTCCGACTCGAGGCGGCCAAGCAGGTCCTGGAACTCTCGTTCGCTCCGGGCCATGCGCTCCTTGTACTCTCCGCTGTCATATATGTCCTCGATGGAACTGCCCTCGAATCTCTTCATGAACTCGGTGTCCATCGGGATGGCGTACTGCACCAGTATGGCGACGGAGTACCGCTCGAGCACGGAGGAGAACGTTTCAGGGTCCATCACATTGGGTGGGCACATGAGGTTGCGCCCATAGTTGGCACATTGCGGCACCATGCATTTCAGCCTGACTCTTGGATCCAGTACCACGTCCCGGGCGTCTAAAGCGGCTGCGGCGGAGGCACCGTAGGAGCATGCCGTATCACAAAGCCTGTCGAGGTCAGCGGTGGAGCGCATGATGATGAAATGAACAGGACGGTATTTGTTAACGCTGTCTAATGCTTCGCTCCCCCTGGAAGGACCGTCGATCGCATCCGATACTGGCGATGGAGGCCAGGCACCCCGCTGGCTCAAATGCGGCAGGCTCCGCCGCGCCTCTCATGATATTTCTGATGATACTCCTCCGCCCGCCAGAACGGTTTCGCAGGGACGATCTCAGTGACAACGGGACGCGTGAAGCGGCCGCTCTTGGTCAGTCGTTCCTTCATCGCCTCGGCGGCCCTCCTCTGCTCCTCATCATGATAGAACACGACCGACCTGTATTGCATCCCGACATCAGGTCCTTGCCTGTTGGGCGTGGTGGGGTCGTGCATGTTCCAGAACGCCTCTAGCAGTTGTTCGTAGCTGACCCGTTCCGGATCGTATCTCAGGTCCACTACCTCGGCGTGGCCGGTGCGGTTGGTGCACACGTCCTCGTAGGTTGGATCCTCCGTCCAGCCCCCCATGTATCCGACCTGTGTGCATACCACTCCCTTTATACGGTCGAACGCCGCCTGAACTCCCCAGAAGCAACCTGCTCCGAAGGTCGCCCTCTTTACCGTCGCGCTCATGATCCACCTCATTACTCCCAGTGAGGCAGGATTACTTATCATTGTCCGACGGGCGTCCCTTCGATGACATCATGGAAAGGGCGGCGTCCAGTTCCTCCGCCCGCCGGGAGCCGAGCAGTAAACGGTCGCCATTGGCAAAGGCGAGCTGCACGCCTCTATCGCCGGACACGATGTACGCCTTGCCCCGGTCGCCATATCTGATGCCGGCCCCGCCGAAGTCCCGCAGAGCGCTGTAGGTGACCACTTCATGCCCGAGCAGCTCGTCCCGAACGATGATGCGACATCTTACATGGAAAGGGAAGAAGCGGATCATGAGGTGGTCACGCTTGACGGCCACGTCCAGGTTGGCGGATAGGAGCGACAGCGGGAACAGTACGCCAAAGACGATGAGCATCACCGCAAGCAGCTCGTCCGATGCAGGGTTCTCGCCCCATGGAACGCCCATCACGAACTGCTGGACGAACGCCCATATCATGAGCGCCTCGATTCCTGCGATGAACAGGACGATCCACCATTGCCGGAAGAACTGCCGCTCGGTGAAAAGAACGTTCGCTCCCATCTGAACGGGCAAGGCTAGCGGCGCACCGCTACTAATGAGGAGCGTTACGGGGAGCGTGGAAAAGAAAGGGTTTATATTGAATCCCTCAATTAACCTCACTCCATAGCAAGGGCCCGTAGCTTAGTCTGGTGGAGCGTCAGGCTCATAGGGATCCAAAAGATCCTGAGACACCCGATGGTCGCCGGTTCAAATCCGGTCGGGCCCACCATCATCATTATTTTGACCCGTTCCTTGGGCATAGGTGTCCGTAAGGCCTTGCTGAACGTCATATGAAGGTCGTATGAGGATCGTTCCGAGGACCCAGTGATGAAAAGGTCATGGCCGGTTCCTCACGCCGATCGATGGGCGCCTTCATCTCCCTCATGCTCGGCCCATAGGAGTGCTGGGTGGCCGTACAGTTCTCATCGATGAACATACGGCCGATGTCAGTTCCGGGCCCCTCCGCGGCCCGGGCCGGAAGGACGCTGACCCCCGCCAGTTTGGCGGCCCTGCTTCGCCGGTCCGCGCTTGAGTTGTTTGGAACGGGCCGCATCACCGTGCCTGCCCGCGCACGGCCGGGGCGGGCACGATGCCTTTCCCCGAGCATACTGGGCCGACCTCCTGACCTCCGGCACGGGCTTGCGCACTATCTCCAGCTCCATCGGTTCTATCGGCTTGCCGGTCCGTCTCTCGAAGTCCCTTATCAATTGCATCTCCTCTGGCATGAAGAACGATATCGCCATGCCTTCCGCTCCCGCCCTCCCAGTACGTCCGATGCGATGTATGTAGGTGTCGTGGTCGTTCGGAACGTCGAAATTGACGACCAGGTCCACGTCTTCGATGTCAAGGCCCCGGGCGGCCACATCGGTCGCCACCAGAATGCGGATGGAACCATCCTTGAAGCCCTTCAGGACCTTTTCCCTCTTGTTCTGGGCCACGTTCCCATGTATCGTCCCAGACCGGTATCCTTGGGCGACAAGCCTCTTCGCCAGACGGTCGGCCCGATGCTTGGCGTTGCAGAACACTATCGCCTTGGGTCGGTCCTTGTCAAGGATTGTGGTCAGCGCATCGTTCTTGACGATCCTCTCGGTTACGATGGAGTACTGCTTCGTCAGGTCCAGGACCGGTTCGTCCCGGGAGACCAGAATCTCCTGGGGATCCACCATCTGCCCCATGGCCAGTTTCCTGATGTCCGGGGACATTGTGGCAGAGAACAGCATGGTCTGGCGCCTCTTGGGCACTCGGGATAGTATGTGATCGAGGTCCCGCGCGAAACCCATGTCCAACATACGGTCCGCTTCGTCAAGGACCACGATCGATATCTTGGAAAGGTCCAGGTCCTTGCGGTCCATCAGGTCCCTGATGCGGCCGGGCGTGGCCACCACGATGTCCACGCCCTTCTTAAGCCTGGCGATCTGTGGCTCGATGCCTACCCCGCCGTAGATCGGGATGCTCTTGTGTCCCGTGAAGGATGACAGCTTGTCCAGCTCCTCGTGCACCTGGTTGGCCAGTTCCCTTGTCGGAACGAGCACCAGCGTAGATGGCGCCCTTGCCCCGGCCCTGGTCCTTTCCAGGACGATGGTCCCGTAGGTTCCCGTCTTCCCGGTACCGGTCTGAGCCTGGGCGAACAGATCTCCCCCCTTGAGGCCTTCCGGTATCACTGCCATCTGCACGGGGGTGGGCTCCACCCATCCCATGCCTTCCATCGCCCTGATGATCTCATCGGAGATCTGTAGATCGGTGAATGTCGTCATTTTATCTTCTCGATGAAAAAGAAAACGAACTGCAAAGGTTACAGAATGTTTTGATTTCAGATGGCCGTGGAAGTACAGATATATAAACATGCTTCCCGACGTGGCGGTATGGGGCGTTAGCTCGCAGAGCGACCTCGTTAGACCGGGAGCTTGGACGCAGGCAATACGGCGGCGGCTATCGCAGCGCGGGGGTCATTCCCCTTCGCCGCCTTTCTCCAGAACGTAAAGGTGGCAGATCCCCATGGTCAAGGGGATCGAGCGCAGAACCTTGAAGCCATGCATCTCGTACATCGCCTCAAGAGCATGAGGCGGCGGAAGGTTCTGGACCGAATCGCTCAAGTACCGATAGGCATCCATCTTGCCAGAACGCCATCCGCCGATGGTAGGCAGCACTCGAGTGAGGTAGAACAAGTACACGGGACGGAATATGGTGTTCTGCGGAACCGACAGCTCCAGCACCGCCAGGCGGCCCTTGTCCTTGAGAACGCGCCTCGTTTCATCGAGGAACGCGCCGATGTTCGGCATGTTGCGGATGCCGAACGCCACCATGGCCCGGTCGATGCTGCCATCGATGAACGGCATCCTCAGGGCGTCACCCTGTACCGCCTGGTAGCGCCATCCGAAAGCGCTCTCCCACTTGGCAAGCGCCTCCGACATCATTCCGCGCGAGAGGTCAAGGCCTATCACCGTGCAACCGTAGGCGCGATGGGCGGCGATGGCCAGGTCCCCCGTGCCGGTGGCTATGTCCAGCACGATGTCGTCGTCTCGCAGCGCCAGTTCTTCCAGTGTTCGCTTCCTCCAGCCTACGTCGGCTCTCATCGAGAGCATATGGTTCAGCTGATCATAGGTCGGGGATATGTCGTCGAACAGTCGCCCTATGCGCCGTTGATCCTTGTCCAGGTCCGTTTTCCCAGCCTTGAGCGCCATCATCCTACCAGCAAGAAGGTGATCAACAGCCCGATGGCGACGAACACCTGGGTTCCGAGGATCAATTGCACGTTGGCCTTCTGCCCCTGAAGAAAGGAGGCGGACTTCCTCGGGTCGGTGAACGCCATGCTGGCGGCCTTGAACGCGAATGGAAGTGTAAGCAGCCCAAGAAGGGATAGGGGCGGAAGCATTCGGAGGACCACGAGGAGCAACAGGATGCCGTATACCGAGAAGGTGAGCGCCGCATACAGCCAAGCAGCCCTCTTGGTGCCGAGCCATATGACCAGGTTCCTCCTTCCCCCCATGATGTCCGCCTCTAGGTCCGGGAACTCGTTCAGCAGCAACAGGTTGAAGGTCAGTATGCCCGACATCACCGACAGTGCCAAACAGGGTAGCGTGGGGACAGGATTGTGGACCATGTAGGCTCCCAACACGGGAAGGACGCCAAGACCCAGGCCGGCGGCCACCTCTCCTAGCATGTTCCGAGCGAAGATCTGGGTGTAGAACATCGCGAATACCATTCCCAGCACTACCAGCGGGACAAGGATCAGGTCCGTTCGTGAAACCACGATGACGCTGATGACGGCAGCGATGACGAAGCATCCGATGGCCATGTTGAGCACCTGCCGGGGCGTCAAGAGGCCGGCCTGCAGGATCCCGGTACCGCCGTTGAACATCGTTCTCCGGGTGACCCGATCTATGCCCGTCTTGTGGTCGTAATACTCGTTCAGGGTGTTGACGGTGATGTGGAGCAGTATCAACACCGCGGTGAACAGCAGGAAGTTGATTACATCGAAGTATCCATCGAACAGGGCCAGCGAGCCTCCTACGATGGCAAGGATGACGGGCAGCAAGAGGAACGGAGCCCTGATCTCGACCATCCACACCTTGAGCGACATGCCACCACTGAATGCCTAACCAATATAAACTGATTCGGCATGGAACATTCCCTATCATCGCATGACGGATGGTGGCCGACACGAAACCAGAGAGGAGCCATTATAGATACCTACGGTTTAACGTATCGCACTTCGTTCAGGGGCGATAGGATGAACATTGTCATCATAGGAGCAGGAAGGATCGGCTACAATCTTGCCAGGATCCTCGCCGGCAAGCATTCCGTGATGGTGGTTGAGAGGGACGAGAAGAGGTTCGAACACGTGGTCAACACGCTGGATGTCGGCGCCCTCCATGCCAATGGAGCAAGCCCGCATACCCTGCAAGGCATACTGAGGAACCATGTGGACCTCTTCATGGCAGTGACCGAGAGGGATGAGACCAACATATTCGCCTGCATGCTCGCCAAGAAGATGAGACCGGACCTCATCACCCTGGCCAGGATGAGGGACCTGGATTATACCGAAGGGGATCTCGTCTCCAGTTGCCTGAACGTGGACCAGGTCATCTCCCCAGAATATCTGGTGGCCCGTAAGATGATGCAGATCGCGATGCTCGAGAACGTCATCGACTACAACGCCATTCCTTCCAGAGGGCTGGAGATCGCGAGGTTCCGGATGGGTCACAACCTCCAGGGAATAGCCTCCATACCCCTCAAGCATCTCCAGATCCCAGGTGATTGCAAGATACTGTTCATCCAACGAAACGGTAGGACCTTTGCGCCCACCGATGACGACGTCCTCTTGACGGGGGATGAGCTCGTGGTCATCGCCAAGGAGAACGGCATCGCGGAGTTCAACAGCTTCCTTGGCACGACCAAGTCGTCAAGGGACATCCTGATAATAGGCGGAGGAGTGGTCGCGCAGTACCTGGTATCGATGCTGGAGGAGCTGGAACACGTCTCCATAAGGCTCATCGAGGAGGACGAGGAACGCTGCCGAGAGCTGACTCAGCGTTTTAGCCGCACCATAATCATCAATGACGACGGGGCGGACCCTCTTGTCCTTAGGAACGAGAACGTGGGCATGACGGATGTGATGGTGTGCGCCACCGGCAACGAGGAGAGCGACCTGTTGGCCGGGCTGGTCGGGAAGCATCTAGGGGTTTCGAAGACCATAACATCGTTCTCCAACCCGGATTACAAAGAGATCTTCCAGATGGTGGGCATCGATTCGGCCATCAGCTTCTATGAGGTGGTGGCCAACGCCATAGTCAAGCAGACGGTCCTCGGTCATGACGTCCTGATAATCATGGAAGGCTTCCAGAAGGAGCTGATAAGCGTCGATGTCGGCCGTCACAGCCGCGTCCGTGACGAGCTCATAATGGACATAGACATGCCTCCCAAATCGGTCATCGCCATGGTGCTGACCAAGGAGGGGGCGATAATACCTGAGCCGAACGTCCGCATCCTCGAAGGAGACACCGTCCTGTTATATGCCGACCGCTCTGACAGCGGAGTGCTGGAGAGGCTGTTCAATACCAGAATACCGTTGAGCCCGTGAGAGCGCATCCCATGATGAGAGAGCGAAGGAACAGGGTAAGCAGGGCGATCAGGCACATGTTCCACAGCATGGGTCTGAACCATTACTTCATCCAGGAGAAGATCTCTCGCCGCGGGAACACGGTTGCCTATCTGTTCGGTATCCTGTTCCTGTTCCTATCCATATCCATGCTCGCCCCTCTGGCAGTGGCCTACGTCTATGGCGATGACATGCGGCCATGGATATATCCCATACTTCTCACAGCCCTTCTTGGGATCCCGCTCCTGTTACGCTTCCGACCGGCCGACACGACCCGGCCCACAGAGGCGCTGTTCGTGGTCACCAATGCCTGGCTCATGGTGATGGTCTTTGGTGCCATCCCCTACGTCATCTACGGCATGAACATGGTGGACGCCCTGTTCGAGACCATGAGCGGCTTCACCACGACGGGTGCCACCATAATGCTGAACATAGAGTCGTGGCCAAAGAGCCTGCTTTTCTGGAGAAGCATGACCCAATGGCTGGGTGGCGCCGGCATCATTCTTGTGTTCATCACCATCTTTCCATTGCTGGGGGTGGCCGGCCGCAGCCTGGCCCGCAAGGAGTTCGCCGGCATGGACGTGCAACACTTCTCCCGACGCATCCAGGAAGAGTCGATGAAGTTCCACTACATCTACATCGGCCTATCTGCCCTGCAGTTCCTCCTACTGCTCCTGACCGGCATCGGCGTGTATGATTCGTTCACCGTGATGTTCTCCACACTGTCCACCGGCGGCTTCTCGCCACATACCGACAGCATCGCGTTCTACAACAATCTCGGCGTGGAATGGATAGTCATCATCTTCATGTTCCTATCTGGAACCAACTTCTATCTGCACTTCCAGGCGCTTAGAGGTCGCGACCTGAAGTCCTACTGGCATAATGCTGAGTTCCGCACTTACGCCATCATATTGGCCCTTGCCAGCCTGGCAGGGGTGTTCCTGCTGTGGGGCAACCCCTACACCGATGTATTCGAGGTCATCACCGACTCCACCTTCCACATGATCAGTCTGATGACGTCCACGGGCTTCGCCACCACGGACTACTCGTTGTGGGGCGGTGCGTTGGCCTTCGTGATCTTCATTCTGGTCGTGATAGGAGGAAGCTCTGGATCCACCGCCGGAGGCCTGAAGGTGGTCCGCATCATCCTTCTGAAGAAGTTCATCTCCACCGCCATCTACAAGACCGTTCACCCCAGGGCCATATTCAGCATAAAATTGGACGGAAGAACGCTGACGGAGAGTGTGTTCTCCTCGGTGATGGCCGTCGTCCTATGCTATCTGAGCACCATGGTGGTGGTCTCCGCCGCCCTTATCCTCATGGGCATCGAGACCTCCCAGGCCATAACTGCGGCCATTTCCACCATATCCAACGCAGGCCCTGCGATCGGAGAGCTCGGCCCCCTCGGCACGTACGGCAGCATGCCTGACCTTGCAAAGATCGTCCTGATCTTCGGCATGTGGGCGGGCAGGCTGGAGTTCCTGACGGTGTTCGCTCTGATGACACCGGTGTTCTGGAGGGAGCTGCTCCGATATCGCCGGACCGCAGATGTCAGGCACCATCATCAGAAGTAGTACCAGATGCTGCGGTACTCTTCAACGTCCTCTCCCCTTTCGTGCAATCTCTCCAGATAGTTCAGGATCGGCACGTCGGTGTAGACATAGGTCGGCGCGGTTGTGATGTTCTTCTCCCAGGGATGGAACTCATATATCCTCTCCCCGAGGGGGGATATCATGATCAGGTCATGGTTCTGCCATGCTCGCAGGTGGTTCTTGCCCAGGGCAGGGATGTTGAACACTGGTTCGTCGGTGCGGGACAGGCCAGGAAGCAGACGTGCTTCCTCCTTGCGCTCCTGCATCAGGCGAGCGATCGGGACACGGTAGAAGCTGGTCTCCTCCTTCCCCTTCGTATTGAACGTGTAGTAAGGGTCGACGCCTATCTGCTTCAGCAGCATACGGGTGGCGGCCGTCTCGAATCTCCTGCTGTTCTCTATGGTGAACACTTGCTGGTTATACACCGCCAGCCCTTGCATGCGGAGCTTCTGCACTACCTCCACAGCTTCCGGCGTTATCTCGTAAGGGTGCTCGAAGTGTGTGACCAGGCATAGGTCCTGACCAGGCGGGCGGTGGAACCGGCCGATCGTGGTCACGAGCCTGTCCGTGAACCTCATCGGGAGGACGACCGGAAGTCTCGTGCCTATCCGTATACGGCTGACGTGCTTGATGTCTGAGACCTTCTGAAGGAGCTCAACAAGCACATCGTCGTCCATCAAGGCCGGGTCCCCTCCAGTGATGAGCACCTCCGTCACCTTCGGATGCTCCCGGAACCATTGCAACGCCCTTTCGATCTGTTCGTCAGAGGCTAGCGCGTTCTCTGCGCGAGTGACGTTGTCTATCTCCCAGTTCCTCTGGCAGTATACGCAGATCTGAGCGCATGTGTTGTACGGCTTGAGGATGGCGATCATCGGGTATCGCCTGGTGACCAGGTCCACCGGTGAGGTCTGGCCCTCCTTCATGAAGTCAAGGTCCTGGGGGCTCTGCACCCTGGGACTGATGATGGAGTTTACGTAACTGAGCGGGGGGATCACTTGTGCCCTCACTGCATGGTCCCATCGGCGAGAGGAGTCGCGGTCGAAGAGGGACAGGTAATATGGGGTGATGCCGAACGGTAGACGGTTCTCCACGGCCAGGTCGATGGCCTTCACCTCATCCTCCGTCAGATCTACGATCTCCGAGATGGACGCTGAATCGGTGAAGACGTTGCGTCGCTGCCACTGGAAGTCGTTCCAGTCGTCCATGCTCCCTCCGAGCAGATCGAGAATGCGCCGCCTGGCGTCCACCCTCCTCTCCACGACCTCTGGATCGAGTCCCGAAAGATAGGAGTTCATTTGGCTCTCACAGCGTTCAGCCATCATGTCGAGGAAATCAGAGCGGACCCGAGCCCCCTCCCTACCATCATATTCAAGGAAGTTGGGGGCAGAGTCGATCGGGATATCGGCCTTGCCGAGCGAGCCACGGGACAGCATGTAGATCTCCATGAACAATGCTCTCCTATCCTTGGGGATCTCTTCCGATCCATCTCTTGCCATCTCGATCAGATAGTACAACGTGCTGTGACCTGACCGCCTTTCGTTTCGTCGAGAGAAGATGTTCTTCAAAATACGTATGCATTGGAGGGCATTGGCCCGCTCCATGCTCTCCATCTCACAATCATAGGAGAATAGCGCCATCTCCCTCTCAAAGAGCATGTGGAACAGTTGCTGCCTGATGCCTTCCATTCCCTGCGATGACGTGAGTATGGAATACATCTCTGGGTCAGACTCCCCGAGATGCTCGAACCGCAGGCTCTGGAGGGGCGATACCGCACCGCTGGCCGGCCGTTCCTGGCCCTCGCTGCCGGGGTCTCGCTGCGCTACGCTGGAATGAGAAGCGTCGTTCATATGATCACCTATGAGCGGGCCCGACCGTGACCTGAAAGTGAAGGGGGCCGCGACCTCGCACTATGTGTATAGACCCGAGGATATAACCCTTATTCGTTACCTATTCGTTCTCCGCCGATGAGGGTTCAGGCATGCCACAGACACCATCCAGATCCATCTTGCGTCGGAACGCCCATGTGAGCAGGGGCGGCGCGATTATGGTGGTCGCCATGGACATGAACACCACCACCGAGAACAAGCCCTCGGTGATGAACGCATAGCTGAGACCGATGTTGGCGATGATTATACCCACCTCCCCCCTTGGCACCATGCCTACGCCCACGATATTTGCGGACGAGCGCCCCATGCTCAGGGAGCCCAGACCGCAGCCGAACCACTTGGTGACTATGGCCAGCAGGGTGAGGATTATCGCGATGACTATGATGGCTCCGAAGGAGGACACATCGACCAGCATTCCCACATAGAGGAAGAAGAACGGCACCAGGAACTGGTTGATCGGGTGAAAGTCCTCCTCGCATGGCCATTTGTCCTTGAACTCCGCGAACACCATGCCGGCTAGGAAGGCACCTATGATTGCGGCGAGGCCCGCGACGGTGGCCAGGACCGCCAGGCCAAGGCATACGACTATTGCGAACGGGAGAGGGGACAGCGCCATGCGCTTCCTTTCCCCGCACTGGAGTGGGCTGGAAGGTCCACGTCGCTCCGCATATCTCCTCCTCAGCTTAGGCAGAAGGATGGACCCGAGGAATATAACCATCAGTACGAAGAGGACGGCCTCGGCAGACACCAGTATGATGTCCAGGATGCCTCCTTCCGACCCCATGGCGACGCCCATGACGATCGCCAGGACTATCATGCCGAGAACGTCGTCTATCACCGCCGCTCCCACGATGATCCTGGACTCCAGTGTCCTTGTGAGGTTCATGTCGCTGATCACCCTGGCGGTGATCCCTACGCTGGTGGCCACCATGGCCGCGCCGATGAAGAGCGCCTCGTTCAGATTGTTGTCGATCGCCATGAACATGGCGAAACCGGCCAGGAACGGCAGTACGACGCCCAGTACAGCGACCTTCATGGCCGTGCCGCCTACCTTGCGGAGCTCACTGAACGGCGTCTCGAGACCTACGGCGAACAGAAGGAAGATCACACCAAGCTCGGCCAGTACCTCGAACAGTCCGAGGTCCATGTCCAAGCTGAGCCATTGGAAGAGGATGGTGTTCGCTATGATGATGCCGGCGAATATCTCACCTATGACCGACGGGACCTTGAGCCTCTCGCAGACCATGCCGGCCACCTTGGCGAAGAGGAAGAGAACGAATATCTGTAGTAACACGGTCTCGATGGAAAGCCCGTTCATGTGCACCCGCTGAGTGGAAAGTTACCCGGATATTTAACCTAAATGGAAACGGTCAAGAGCCTCCCCCGGCTAGACCATCCAGTCATCATTATCATGTGAGGTTGATTAATCGACCTTTAATATCTGGAGCTCCCAAGTTCATTCTACCCTCTAGGGGGAGTGGAGAATGAAAAGGAGCAACGTTCTAATTGCTATCGCGGTAGCTTCCGCGCTGTTGGTCGCAGGGGTGGTGGTCATATCCCCTGGAAAGGGGGAGGATGTCCTCCCGGGAAATGATGACGAAGCCGAGCCTCCGGTCGTTCCGGGAAACCTCACGGACCCTATCGCTACGGTCCCGCATCCGATCGGGATCGACGAGGGGGACGCGAAGCTGCATCTTGAGCTGAGCTATCCTGGCCAGGGGGATGGGTCGCGATTCGAATGGAACAAGGAGTATGAGATCGTACTGAGGACATCAGGCAGCGGATGGACGGGACGTACCGTCATCAAGGTCTTCGCCGAGAGGACAGAAGGGATCGGTTCCAAATGCCTGATATTGTCGTACGGAAACGATGTCGCGAAGTGGGAGTCCCACCTGGTGCATGGCATCATCCACCTTAGCACTGACACCTTTGTGTGGATTTCCGACGGGCAGGACGAACGCACCGATTCCTTCAACGTGCTGTTCAATCGCACGGGCACATTCGTCCTGACCTTCCAGGCGTTCGACGCCGATTCCGGTGCGCCTCTATCTGCACCGGTCAGTACCGATGAGATGAACGTGCCGGAGGAAGGCAGGGTGGCCGTCAAGGCGCTTGGCGCGGAGTGGAAGACGATAGGCAATGCCAGTTACCTCGTCGTCCTGATCAACATGACCAATGAATGGAACGTCCGCCACTCGGTGAACATCACCCATCTAGGCCTGTCATACGACCAGGGAACGTCGAAGGTGAGCGAGAGCCTGACCTCGTTCAAGGAGCAAGAACTTGAGCCAGGTGTATCGACGCAGTTCCTGGCATACTTCCCTCTCGATGAGGGCGCTGAAGACGTCGAGCTGATCTATGCCGAGCCTGGGCAACCGCCGACAAGTGTACCTCTCGACCTGTGAAAACCTCTTCTCCTTCCATTTTTTTCATTTGTCGCCAGAGTCTGCCAAATACATCGAGCGCCATAGCGACTGCGATGTTCCCTCACACGCACATCGAACTGAACAACGGCGTCGTCATGCCCTCGCTAGGGCTCGGAACGTACCGGATGGAGCCAAAGCAGGCGAAGAAGGCGGTGTTGGATGCATTGTCGTTGGGCTATAGACATATCGATACGGCGGCCTTCTACGGCAATGAAAGGGCGGTGGGGGAGGCCATCAAGGAGAGTGGCGTCGACAGGGACGATGTTTTCGTCACGACGAAGGTATGGAACGACGATCATGGCTACGATAGGGCCAGGGAAGCGTTCCGGAGAAGCTTGAAGATGCTTGGGATGGATAGCGTCGACCTCTATCTCATCCACTGGCCCATGCCTCCCCGGCTGGAGACATGGAGGGCGCTGGAGTCCATATACGAGGAGGGGGGCGCCCGCGCCATCGGCGTCAGCAACTTCATGCCCAGGCACCTGGACGAGGTGCTGGAGCACGGCTCGATCGTTCCCGCCGTGGACCAGGTGGAGATGCATCCGTTCCTTCAGCGCAACGACGTGCTGGAGAGATGCCGCCGGAACGGCATCGCCGTGGTCGCGTTCAGTCCCCTTGCCAGGGGCAGGTGGCTGGACGACCCTGTGATCGTGGACGTCGCATCTAGGAATGGCGTGACGCCTGCCCAGGTGATGATCGGGTGGTGTCTTAACCGGGGCGTCGGCGCCATCCCCAAGACGACCTCCAGGGAGCGGTTGAAGGAGAATATGGACTCGCTAGACCTAGTCCTGTCGCCGGAGGACATGGCCGTCCTGGATGGACTGGAGCGTAACTCGCGCACGACCACCTGGGACCCTCACGAGATGCTATGAGCGATTGCCGGGGCACAAGCAGATATATCCTCACCGTCATGACGTGATGTGGCGTCCCTGACCTCATTGGACCAGATAGTGCTCGTTCTAGGGTATATCGTGCTAGTGGCCGCCATAATCATACTTGTTTACGCATTGCTGATCTTCACCCTGACCATGGTGTCCATCCGGAGAGGGCGCTTTTACCTCCCAAGGCTCGTCAAACCTGGGCTCATCGTGGTCGAGGGCCTCCTTCGCTCCCTGTGGAAGGCGATGCGGCTGGACGATAGGGAGCTGACATCCTTTGCCATTCGATTGCGGAACCAGATGAACCATGGACGGTTCTGCGCCGTCCCCATGGAGCAGAGGGCCATCTTCCTCCCTCAATGCCTTCGCTCCGCGGACTGCCCGGCCGACCTGACGATAGAGGGCTTGAGATGCAAGCGCTGCATGCGCTGCGACATCGGGAGGGTCATAGACCAGCTGGAGGAAGGGGGGCGGAAGGTGTTCATCGTCCCTGGCTCCACGTTCGTAAGACGGATGGTAAAGAAATACCGTCCCGGCGCCGTCGTGGGAGTGGGATGCCTGCTCGAGGTCAAGGAAGGCCTGGAGATGGCGGACAGCATGGACATGGTGGCCATGGGAGTGGTGACGTCCAAGGATGGATGCGTGGAGACGACCATGGAATGGGACAAGCTCCTCGAGGTAGTGAACCTCGTTCCAGGAGACCCATTGACAGCAATTAGCTTAGCCCCGTGATGCCATCATGACCACGATGAGCGGCGATCTTAGGGAACGGCTTGGGGCGAAGTGCGAGATGATGGACATCCCGCTCATGGGGGTCGCGCCAGCGGAGAGATGGGACGAGGCGCCGTTCAGCCCATGGGTTCCCGAGGACTTTCGACCCCGTTCGATCTGGCCCGAGGTCCGTTCAGTGGTCGTCATCGGCCTCCCCGTTGACCTGCCCATCGTGGAGACCGCCCCGTCCATCTATTACCATGAACTGTACAAGACTGTGAACACGCTGCTCGATCAGTCCGCCTATCGCCTCGCTCGCTTCCTTGACCGGAACGGTCATCCATCCATATACATCCCCCGTGACGGATATGGCTCCCTCAGCGTGCTGAAGAGCGATCCCTTCGCATTCTTCTCCCATCGGCACGCCGCATACCTTGCCGGCCTAGGCAACTTTGGCGTGAACAACATGCTGCTGACGCCTTCTTACGGGCCCAGAGTGCGGTTCACCTCCATCTTCACCATGGCGGAACTGCCCGCTGACGAGATCATGAGGGGGGACCTATGCACCAGATGCATGCGCTGCTCCCGATCGTGCCCGGCGGGGGCGATAGATGATGCGGACTATCCTGAAGGCCTCACGGACAAGGATGCATGTACATCATACAACGCGTCCCTCGCGAAGCGGCATGCATCTCCTTGCGGATGGTGCATCAGGGTATGTCCGATAGGTCAGGACCGCGAGCGCTTCGATCGCGGACAGGCAGGGCTGTACGAGAGGGATGAGGTTCGGCCTGAACTGCATCGTGCATGGAAGCACGTGCGCTCGCATGGCAGCGAGCAAAGCTAATTATCCAGGTAAGCGTGGGGTGGGGCATGAGCTCCGAGGAGGCGTTGGCGGACAGGTTCCGCCGTGCGCTGTACCTGTACATGTCGGAGGCCAGAGACCTCGATCACGAGGACGAGGACCGGACGATCGCAGCATCGCTGTCCCTCCTCAATCGGACCTTGGCCGAGTTTCTGGGTGGCAAGATAAACCTGGCAACGCTGAAATACCGCATGGACAACATGTTCGTGGAAACGGGGTGCTCCTTCCCTCCACGCGATGTGGTGGACACCCTTAGGGAGGCCGTGCTGAATATCGATGTGGATGAGATAACCTCGGTGATCGCGACACTGGGGGCCATGCCGGAGGACCTCGTCGATGCTAAAGGGCGGTTGCTTGACGCCGAGGAGTTCGTTGAAGTACAGTTGTCGAAGGGTACTGTCGGGCGTTCTTTCGCTTTCGAATTCCCCGCCCTCCTGATGTGCCTGTGGCATGTCCAGGCCCCGGGCATGTGGCCCCTACGCTACGGCCCCCTGGTGGACAGGCTCAACAAGGAAGGCCTGATGAGCAAGGGAGACCCTCCCCAGGACATGGTGGACTACATGATGTCGGTACGGCACCTGGAAGAGGCTACGGCGGCTGGCCGCTACGACCTTGGCCGTCTGCTACCGCTGATCGATGAGGATCTCCCGACGGAGGAGGAGTGCGTCGAGGGAAGTGCGAGCCAAGGAAAAGCATCCTTGGATGCCGGGGAATGGGACCGGGCCCTTCGTTGGTACGACCTTCTGCTCGCATTCCGGCCTGGCAACGCGGAGGCGCTGTTCGGGCGCATCGCCGCCTACGAGGGCAAGGGGCTTCGGATGATGGCGCTTGCCGAGGCGGAGGCGCTGGTCGAATCGTTGCCAGAGGACCTGGCGGCTCACCGCAAGCTTCTCTCCCTGTACAAGGAGAGGAGGATGATCCCTGAGCACAACCGAGAGGTAAGGAGATTCAGGGCGATCATGGAAGGCCGACGCGGCGAGCTGGAACGTTAAGGGGACGGGGCCCTCTGGATCGACACCATCGATCGGGCGACTGCCGTTCGTTAATGATGCCACGCGTCACATGAGCGTATGGAACGTCATCTCGACCCCCATTGGCGATGGATGGCCGAGACCTAGGCCCGATGGATAGGGTTGATGTACTATCCCGACCGATTAAGGGACGGTGGCCCCTTGCAGAAGCTTAGGATGGAGTCCCTCACCGACCTGGTGTTCGGTCTTGCTCTTGCCCTCTCATCCATAACGCTCATCATCCGCGCCGATGAAACGGTGGGGGAGATCGTTTACAGCCTGTTCTGGTTCTCCTTCAACTTCATCATCCTCATCAGCGTGTGGTTTGCCTACTCCACACTCCTGGAGAACATACGGATAGAGACTCCCGTCGTGCTCTGGCTCAACGTCTTTCTTCTGTTGCTCGTGTCGATGGAGCCATACGTCCTCAATCTCATGGCCTTCACCGAGGATCCCCAGGGGTTCGGAGGCCTCCTTGATTCCACCTCCTCCCTGTACGGGCTGACGCTTGGCGGCATCTGGTTGATCATGGGAGCGCTATATCACCAGGCAGCCAAGGGAGGAGGGTCGGCATTGACGAGGCAGTTGCGCGATGACCGCCTGGTCGATGCGGCCATATTCCTGCTGTCTGCGGCACCGGTGTTCTGGGACATCGAACTCGTCGACGTCCCGGTGAGGTTCTGGATGTGGTTCCTGACGATACCTGTGGGAGCGGCCCTGTCCGCCACCAGGAAGGTCAGGGAGAAGAGAGGTGAACGGACAGCCTGAGCGAAGGGCGCTCGCCCCAAGGTGGCATGTCGATTCGTTCAACGTCGTTCACCGGGGTCATGCGGCCCTGACGCGATGACCCACGGCATCATGGATACGGCTGGACGTTCTGCATCGATGTTCGGTTCGACTCCTACGTCCATCCGCCCGATTCACGATGTGACGCGGTCGCGGACCGCATCCCGGCCCATACCATGCCCAGAGGCGGGCAATGGATGATGCGAGATGGAGAACTCATCTCACAAGTTCGCTTATCGGTCGAGCGGGCCGGCGGCCCTTGCGTTTACTGACGTAAACGTTGCGGCCTTCCTTGTGAAGCGTGAAGAGGTCCGGATACTCTTCCAGGAACTCCCTCAGGCCGCTCTTCCCCAGGCTCTTGAAGTCCAGGTCGGGAGCGATGCGCTTGAGTTCCTTGCTCATCTGGGGAAGGAACGCGCGGCCGTTGTCCTTCACGGTCGCCTCAAGGGCCTTGGTCGCCAGTCGGACCACTTCCATCGGCCTCAGTTCAGGCTCGGGCGCCAGAGGCGCCATCTCCGCCGGGGCGGGATCCTCGGCCGAGACTATGACCTCCGGAGGCATTTCCTCGTGCTCGTCCTTACTGTCGACCAGCCGGACCAGCATGCTTTTCCCCTTGCGATTGAGCATGAAGTGGGACGGCAATGCTTCCAGAAGATGGGATATCTTCTCCTTGCCGTAGATGGTGCTGTCAAAGGACGGGTCTATCTTGCGTGCCGTCTTGAACAGCTTGAAGGTGTCGACCCACCCATCGGACGACCTCTCTGCCATCTCATACGCTTTCTTGAGCAGGTCCAGGGCATCCTCTGGGGGCTTAACGCAGGTGCATTCGCCCGGAGCGACCTCCGTCTGCTGTTCTTTCTCCAGCCTCTTCTCAGCCCTCTCTCCCTTCCTCTGAACGTAGATGGCGCCACGGTCGAGGCGTTCCACCTCGAACACGTCGTCCAGTTCCTCGATGAGGTTGAGGAGCGATGATTTGCCATAGGTACGGGTGTCGAAACCAGGATCCAGGCGGCGCAGCGCGGCACCGATGTCCCCGTTGAGCGCTCTGCCATCGTCGTTCACCGCCGAATCGAACGCTCTGTTCAGCAGTTCCAATGCATCCCTTACTGGTCTCTGCTTGCGCTGCCCGCGGGAGCGGTCCTTCTCCTTCTCCTCCGTCCCGTCCGCCTCGTCGTGCTCCTTCCCGAGGTTCTCAGTGGATACGAACACATCGCAGGCGCGGCGGAAGGAGTCGTGGGTATCCTTCTTGCCTATGCCGATGACGAACAGGCCATGCTCCCTGATCTTAATGGCCAATGAAGTGTAGTCGGAATCACTGGAAACGATGACGAACCCCTTTACGATGCCATCATGGAGTATGTCCATGGCGTCGATGATGAGCGCGATATCGGTGGCGTTCTTTGTGACGTGTCGGTTTGAAATGTTGGGGAATTGCTGATAGGGCGTGAGAGCATACTCCTTCAATTTGGCCTTCCAATTGTTGACCTGCCCTCCTCCCGTCCAATTGCCGTATACCCTGCGGATGATGACGGATCCATACTTGGACGCTTCCGCCAGCATCTCCTCGATAAGAGTGGCCGATGCGTTGTCCCCATCGACCAAGAAAGCGAGCTGTCTGTCCTCGATCCTTTTCTCGTCCATCAAGACGTCTCCAATAAGTACTATCCATCTCAAAGCTAGGTGTTATAATATAGTTTTGCTAGGTCATTGGACGCTTCCGAGACGGACTTTGGATGCGTCACCATGGCCTTGCCCCGCTCTCCCTCACCGCCCGATTGTATTCCTTCACCGTGCGGTATGCATCGTACACCTGCCATGCCCAGATGGCCGCAGCGACCGCGACCGTGACGATCAGGAAGAACAAGAGGAGAAGGGCTGCCACCACGATGAATATGGCCGCGCCCTGGGCGAAGCGTCGGAGGTACACGTGGCCAAGGCCAGGGACGAGTACCGCCAAGACTATGGCGAGCGGAACGCTCTTCTCCTCCACCTGAGCTAGCTGCCAGGGCGGCGGGGAAGGGTCGGGGATGCTATATGCTCGAGGAGCGTCAACCTCATCGGATATCGGCGTGGATGGCTCCTCGGTCCTTCGCGATGGATTCATGGTCTGACACATCTCGGCGACCAAACTAGTGTTGGCCAGGATATTCATTCTTGCGGCATTGTTGATAAGGATTATGTCTGTCCTCTGCTTAGTGTCGTAACATGGCGCCCGTTCTCAGCATCGTCATCCGCAACTACCGCCGTTTCAGGGGGGAGATAGAGCTGCCCCTGTCAGGCGGCATGGACGTCATACAGATCCCGCCGGGCATGGGAAAGTCCAGCGTAGCAGAGGCAGTGGCATGGTGCCTTACAGGAGTGATGTCAAGGCCCGACGTGATCAACGTGGAAGCGTTGGAGGCAGGCGAGGACACCATGGTATCGCTCACGTTCTCCGATGCTGACAACACCGTGCTGGAGCGCTCCATGTCACATGTAGCGGGGGTCGGCCTGATGGAAAGGCCAACGGTCCGCCCCGTCGGGTCCTTTGAAGAGAGACGGGAGCAGTTGTTCCCATCCGCGTGCATCGACTCCAACATCATATCCGGGGCGTCGATCGGAAGGGTCATGCAGGGGGAGCGGACCGGCGGGGAAAGGGCGTTGGAGCAGATGAAGGGCTGGATGGCGAGCGATGCGATCCTTCGATCGTCCATGGAGGCGACGTCCCTCTACCTGTCCATGGTCAGCGATCCAGCCGTGTCCTGCCTCATCTTCGACGAACGCGGACGCCTTGGCGTACAGTGCGATGGGCCGCCTTCCATAAGCATCGAGGAGTATCGCACCATCGTGCTCGCATCGGCATTGGCCTTCGCCAGAGAGAACTGTCCTGGTTCTCCGGTGATACTCGATGAGCCGTTCAAGGAGCTCGGCGAGCAGGCCGCGTGGCGCGCGGCAGAGGCCGTGGCAGAGTTCATGGACGGCCACCAGCTCGTGCTGCTGCTTTCCGAGCAGAACGAGATAGAGGCCCTCAGGTCCACTGGCCGGTTGAGGAAAGAGCTCGAGATCATGGGGTAGGGAAAGATTGAATATAATCACGGAGCGCATAGCGGTGTAGGTGAGTTTTTGGGCGAAGGGTTCAAGGTGATCGGTCCAGAGGAACTCCGCGGATTGATGAAGGAGATAGAGGAGGGGAACTGCCTCTTGTTGGACGTTAGAGAGCGCCAAGAGTTCGAGTCGGAGCATATACCGCTGTCGATCCTCATGCCCATATCCGAGATCGACCACCGGTGGCAGGAATTGGACCCTTCGATGAGGATCGTGCTGTACTGCGCTTCAGGACGCAGGAGCATGAGAGTGGCCGATTTCCTCGCCAAGGCAGGGTTCAAGGACATCAGCATCCTAGAGGGCGGATTGAAGCGCTGGAGCAGGGAAGATGGCACCTTGGAGAGAAGATAGGGTAGAGGAGATAATATGGATCGAAGGCGAGGAGCGTCCTGCTGACGGTATGAAGTATAGGGCTTATGCATCTGCCATCATCTGCATCGGCTGGCTGGCGTTCTTCCTATTATGGCTGTTCTTCGCTGCCGACGAGCTTAGCATATACCGGAACATTGCCATCATATTCCTCTCGCTGGTAGTGGCGGCCGCCCTTCTGGGCGCCCTATGGGTCACCTATGGCATGAGCATCGGGATGCGGTATGCTCCTCAGATGGCGGAGGCGCGGGAGTTCCGGACCATTCGAGGCCGGATCATCGCCACCACTGCGCTTTGGAGCGCGTGGGCGGCCCTGATCATCATATGGCTGTACTTCTTCGCCGACGGCCTGTCGGGATATCAGAACGTGGCCGTGTTCATCATCTCATTGATCGTCGCGACCGTGGCGTCCTCTTTGCTATGGAGGCGGTACATGGGAAGATGGTGATAGCGTCGTCGCTACCCTCCCTTCACCATCGACCGCCATATCACGGCCCCTCGCGCGCTGACAGGGGTCGTCGTTTGGATCACACTAGCCGCACGATACGGTCCCTGGCAAGGCGGGCTGGGTCGAACATCGAGGGCGGGAATAGGGCACCGCGCATCTGCTGCGCCACCTTCCACCCCCCTGCCAGGGAGGCAAGGAGGCCGATGCCGTTGCACCCGAGGTTGTACAACAGGCTGGGATTGCCAGGGTCAGGACCGACAAGCCTGATGCCGTCCGATGTGTATCCCATCAGCCCGGTCCATTCCATGTCCCGCTCATCATAGCCTTCCAGCGTCTCCCTGGCAAAGGCGTCGATCCTCTGATATGCGTCTGGACCGTAGTCCCGTCCTGCATCATACCTCTCTCCCGGCGAGAGCTCCCGCTCAGGCCCTCCGAGGGTGACCAGTTGGCGTCCGGAGTACGGCCTCCTGGTCATGTAGTAATAGTTGTTCTCGGCGCCGCGGAAGAACGCGGCGGTTCCAGGGCGGCCGTCCCCGAACCTTCCTACCATGAAGGCCACCACTCCCCTCACGTTTCCGACCTATACGGGCACCTGACAGGCCTCGATCCCCATTCCCAGATATCCATTGGTGCACAGGACGACGTTGTCGGCGATCACAGTGCCACGCTCGGTGGAGGCCGCTACCTCATCCCCCAGGCGGAGCCTTCTCACCCGGCTTTTCTCATATATCCGGAACCGGTCCGGGTATGTGGAAAGAAGGTGCTCGGCCATGGCCTCCGTCAAGAGGGTGGCGTTGAGCACCCCTGACGGGGCGCACAGTGCGGCGACATACCGCCTGTCGATGGTACCCAGAAGATCTGCCAGGCGATCGGCGTCCACCTCCATCGCCCCTTCAACCGGGCCAGTCATTTCCTTGACCACCGCGACCTCCGTCCGGGCCGCCCCGACGGCCTTCCACCTCTCCATCTCCTTGATGAGTGAGTGAGCGGTCTCCGGCGAGTCTGTCGCCGCGACCCCTCTCACGCGCAGCAGGTCCCCATGTCTGCCCGTGCTCTCCAGCACCTCCTCCAGACGCTCCCATCCAGACTGGATCTCCCGGTATCCCTGGGCTACCTTCTCCTCGCCCAGCTCACCGGCGATATCGTCGAACCTTCTTTCCATGGCGGCGACGGCCTGACCGGCGTTGTGGCCGGTCGCCCCGTGAGCGACCAGGTCCGCCTCCAGCAGCACGACCTCCCGGTCGGTGTCCCTCAGTACATAGAAGGCCGTGGCGAGGCCGGCGATGCCGCCCCCTATCACGATCGTATCGGCCGACTCGTTGTCCTCGAGCACCGTGGCTGGGCGGTCCCTCTCCAGCTGGAAGATCCACGGAGAGCCTTTCCAGACGGTCATGGGTTGGAATCTGAGGCGGCGTTATTTAACCATTAGATAAGGAAGAGCCCTCGATCACGAGCATGCTCCAGAGCCCTCATGTGCTCCTCGCGGGAAAGAGGCCGGTGCAGCTCGGGATGCTCATACGCCCGATGCTCGGGCCGATACTGGTCCATGAGGTTGACGGCCGCACCGGGCAGATTCTCGGCCAGCCAGTCGATGAGCGGCAGGGTGCAGCACTCCAGGTGTCCCGGGAGCTGGAGATGTCGCACCAGCACCTCGCCCTGCGCCGCTGCGATGATATGGTTACGGCGCACCACCGCCGAATAGTCCGGCGCGCCGCACAAACGCCTCGCACAATCGTCATTTCCGAACTTCAGGTCGGTAAGGTATACATCGATCACGCCGTCCAGCAGATGCATGGAGCTCTCCTCGAGATACATGTTGGAATTCCATATCTGGGCTATGTCCGCCTCCATCATGCGCAATACCTCCAAGACGTACGGCAGCGCCGGGATGGGGTCTCCGCCCACCCAGTTGATGTTCTTGATCCCTTTCCTTTCGGCGATGGCGTCGAGGTCCTTCGCAAGCTCCTCTGCCGACGGCTCCGCTCCGCGATCGGGCATGGTGCTCAGGTCATAGTTCTGACAGAACGCGCAGCGGAGGTTGCAGCCAGCGAAGAACACCGTGTACGATGGCACCAGAGGCGCCTCCTCCCCAAGATGCGTGAAGGCGCTGACGACCCTTGGGCGCGTGACGCCGCACCTTCCCCGACGGCCGGATTCACGGTCCGCACCGCACCTCCACGGGCATAGGGAGCACGAGTTCATGTGCGACCGGGCAAGGGAGGCCTTGAGGTCCAGCAACGACGGGGCCATGGGAGAGATGGCATCATCGGATAAGGTGCGGGAGCGCTTGACCGCTGCCGAATGCTCCTTCCACCGCCCCTCAAGGGAGGAAGGGACATCCACTCCTATCGACCTTGCAGCGAGATAGCGCGGTCTGGCGGCACCGCTGACGATCTGCAGGTATCGAGACAGGGGTTGCATCGATGCTTATCCTCCCATCACAGGGATAATCCTTTTCGCTCCTACGGACGCGGATCGCACGAGCAGTACCGCGGCCTTTCTCGCCGTGGCCGCACATTGGTATGTCACCTCCATCCAACGTCATCCGTTCGATCGCCATCCTCCGCCTCATGGATCAGACGCTCGATCGCCTGGGCAGCGATGCTGGGGACTATCTCATATCCGATGCCGTTGCGTCCCAGACGGGCCGCCGCCACCAGGGTCGTTCCGCTCCCGCAGAAGGGGTCGAGCACCTTCTCGCGTCTGTAGCTGAACGCTCGGATGAGGCGGGACGGCAGCTCGATGGGGAACGGAGCCACGTGGGAGCGCCGGTCCCCGCTCCCCTCGGGGGACATCTGCCAGATGTCTGAGTTCTTCAAGCTCAACCAGAAATCCCTGTCTAGGCGGGAGGCCTCTCGGTCCTCGAGAGAGACATGAGCGTACTTGTTCACCCGCCCCATCGTGGGCTTCTCCAGCTCCAGGATGAACTCGTGCATGTTGTTGAGAAGGATCCCTCCGGGATATGGATAGGTGCCTAGGGGCGCACGTACCCCGTTGGTCTTGTGCCACACGATGTCGCGCTTGAAGATGAACCCTATGTCTTCGCATAGGTCTATCGTCCTCCCGACAAGGTTCAGGGTCCTGTACGCTCCGCCGTCCAGACGCACGGGCAGGTTCATAAGGTTTATGAAGGCCCTCCGTCCTGGCTGAAGCACGCGGAAGACCTCTCTCCAAACGACGGCTATCCGCTGGAACCATTCATCCATGGAATGAACGTTGCCAAGGTCTCCGTCCACGGGCGGGGACGAGTACATCTTGGCGTTGAAATAGGGAGGTGATGTCACCACAAGGTGCACGCTCTCGTCGTCGACCTCCCTCATGGAAGAGGCGTCGGCACATATCACATCCTGTACCGTGCCTCCGACGGACAGCCTCGAGCATCGTGGCGGCATGGCCGTCGTTCCATCCGACGCAAGGGGCCTCAGATCGGCAAGCTCGAACCGCTGCTGCCCGCTGGATGCTATCTGCACCGGGATCTTCTTCTCACGAACCAGACGATGGACTTCATCCACTGTGGTCCCAAGGAACCTCGCGGCTTCCACGGCAGAGAGGTAGCGCCGGGCGCGGTAGTCGGGACGACCTTGCTGCGTCCAGTCAGCCACGCCACGGAACTAGGCACCCCGCCATTGTTAAGCCTTTGCGGCATGCGCGAAGGGAACCTGTCCTGCCTGCTCAGCCGTATCCGTCCGGCTCGTAGTCGATCCTTCCTCCGGGTGACGGGCAAGAGCGGTGACGGATCACGTCCCGGACAGTGTTCCGTATGATGGTCGCGTTCGTGTCGCCCACTATCTCCCCCAGGAACCGTTGTCCGCAGAACAGCTGGATGGTGGGCGTCACCATGACGCCGCGCTGCAGCGCGAGGTCAAGGTTCTCCTCCGCGTTCACCTTGGTGAACACCGCCTCCTCCTTCAGCTCCCTCGATAGCTCCTCAAGCGTGGAGGCAAGTTGCTGGCAGGTAGGGCAATTTGTAAGATAGAACTCCACGACCACTACCTTCTCGGTGGTCCTGAGCAACTCCTCCAGAGAGAGCCTGTCAAGATCCTGGACATCCGCCTCGATGGATAACCGCCTTTCCATGGTTCCTCCTCCAGTCGTTCGAAAGAGGGGAGCGGACAATCTATAAGACTTCACCACGCTGCATATGCATCCAACATAGCCCCGCCCGTCAGGATGGCGGCCTCCCCTCACCGCGCGGGAGGTGTTCGACGCGATACTGGTGAGCAGGGAGATCGACCGAGAACACATGAACGGTGGGAGCCGTATCGGGGGCGGAATATTCAGGCACCATGCTTATGGTCTGGGTCGGACAGACCTCCACGCATGTGTTGCAGGCTATGCATCGATTCCGTATTATCGTCTGGGTCTTTGCCTCCTTGTCGGTGATGATGGCGATCGTTGGGCAGCTTCGTTCACAACGGCGGCAGAAGATGCATCTGCTCATGTCCCACAGTACGCGTCCGCGATTGGTGTCGGGAAGGTCCGCACCGCCCTTCGGATAGGATGTCGTGAAAGGGCGACGGAACAGATTGCGGAAGGAGGATGTCAGCATCGACATGTCATCACCGGTCCGTGCAGCATATGCAGGGGTCCAACGACACCGTGATCACGGGCACATCGGCAAGCCGGGCGCCAGGCAACATGGCCTGGACGGCAGGCACGTTGACGAAGGCGGGCGTACGGATCTTGACCCGGTCCAGCTGCAACTTCCCTATGGCCTTTACATAGTACATCAGTTCTCCGCGCGGAGCCTCCACCCGGCTGATGCCTTCTCCGCTTGGATGTCCCTTGACGCTCAGGACCACCGAGCCTTCCTTGAGCAGCGGGAGGCACTCCTCGATCAGGTCCACCGATCGCAGGCATTCGTCCATCCTGACCATGGTGCGGGCGTAGCAGTCGCCCTCCTCCCTTACCACTGGCCTCAATCTCACCCTGTCATAGGCGGCGAAGCCGTCCTCTCTCACGTCCTGCGCCACCCCTGACGCCCTGGCAACAGGTCCGACCACGCACCAGTCGATCGCCTGCTCTCGCGTGAGCTTGCCGATCCCCTTGGTCCTCTTCACAAAGGTGCTGTCCCGGGAGAAGATGGCATGCAGCTCCTCCAGCCGGGGACGGAGATCGCTCATCACGTCTTCGATGCGCCTCTCCATGGCCGCGTCGATGTCCCTCTTCACGCCCCCGATGACGTTGGTGCTATAGTGCACCCTGTTCCCGGTGATCTCGTTGACCAGGCGCATGACCAGCTCTCTTTCCCTGAAGCATTGCATGAACAGGTTCTCGTATCCTACCACCTCGGCGATGTGTCCCAGCGCAAGGAGATGGGATGTGATCCGCTGGCACTCCATGGTGATGGTCCGAATGATGCGGGCCCTTTCGGGGACCTCCACACCATAGATGGCCTCGACCGTCTGACAGTAGGCTGCGGAATGATGGTTCGAGCATATCCCGCACACCCTCTCCACCAGATACTGTGACTTCTTGTAGTCGAGAGACAGCGCGTGCTCCATCCCACGATGGTTGTAGCCAAGATTGAGCGTCGCCCCCACCACTCGCTCCTCCTTCAGCTCCAGACTGACGTTGAGCGGCTCCAGGAAAGCGGGATGCTGCGGTCCTATTGGGATGATGGTCGTTCTGCTCATGTCCCCTCCTCCGACCGTTTGCGCAACGGCGCCTTGACGCTCTTGCCCGGAACGAGCAGCAGGCCGGGCTCCAGGCCCTTGAACCTCATCCCCAGCAGGTCCATGTTCTCCCTCTCCATGTTGGTGGCCCCGGCGTATATGTCCGATATGCTGTCCACCTCCTCCTCTGCCTCGACCACGAAGCGCCGGTCCTCCACGTCCCCGTTCCTGTCGAACAGATAGATGAGTTCGATGGTCCCGTCCCCACGGTCCACTCCGACGATCGTTATCAATCTCGCGCCGCTTGCCCTCATCTGATACGCCATGCCGCGTATGTCCTGATGGGGCTTCCCGCCATTACCTTCGCTCATCCCTTCACCTCTCTGGCGGCCCGGGCTTTCTCCTCCCACATCGAGAGCGCCTTGATGAGGCCGTCTATCAAGGCCTCTGGACGGGCGGCACAGCCTGGCACGTACACATCGACAGGTATGACCTTGTCGACGCCTTGGCAGACATTGTAGCAATTATGGAACGGCGCCCCGGTGCTGGCGCAGTTTCCGCAGGCCATCACCAGCTTTGGCTCCGGCACTTGTTCGTACAGGTTACGAAGCCGGTCCTCGCACTTCTTCGTTACCGGTCCGGTTATCAGCAATATATCGGCCTGTTTGGGGTTAGCCCGGTTGACACCGCCGAAGCGCTCCACGTCGTATCTCGGCGTTAGCAGTGCCCATACCTCCAGGTCGCATCCATTGCACGAACCGGTGTCGAAGTGCAATATCCACGGCGATCTCGCCCCGATCCTGTCCAACAGTCCCATCAGATCACTCCGGTCAAGTATGATACGACGAGGTTTACGGCGATCAGTCCCACCCCCGCTGTGAGCATGAACGACACCATCCTCCTTCTGGTCAGGCGGGCGGTGATGTTATCTATCACTATGGCGGCGAACAGCAAGGCGAAGGGCAGGATCAACTTGAACGCCACGTCGGTGATGGCACTGTCCCCCCATACGAAGAGCGTGGCGATGCCATATACGAACGCCAGCTGATACCACCTACCAAGTTCCAGCACCGCAAGGTAGGGGCCGGAGTACTCCACATAGGGTCCGGTAGCCAGTTCCTGATGGGCCGCGGGGATGTCGTATGGGGATTTCTCCAGCAGGATGACAAGTACCGGCACGAGGGCCAGGAGGGCCAGGGGAATGCGGCCAAGGAGGTCTCGGGACACCTCGCCAGCCAGAAACGAGCCGTTGACTCCCACCGCTATGATCACCAGGAACAGAACTGGCTCATATGCTAGAAGGGCAAGCAGCTCGCGGTTCGCACCCAGGTGGGAGTACGGCGACGGCGTTGAGTATGCTCCAAGGACCAGGAAGACCGCGCCCATGCTGCTGATGAAGAAGGCCACGACCAGATCCCCTCCCAGCGCGAACAGCCCGAAGGCCGCCGCCTGGAATGCCAGGCAGAACACCGCGAACATTCCTTGCAGGTCGCCCAGCACAAGGGGCCTCTTGCTGAACAGCTTGGCGATGTCATAGAAAGGCTGAAGCAGGGGCGGCCCCCGGCGATTCTGCAAACGGGCGGTGATCCTGCGGTCCAGCCCCATGCTCAACCCCACCAGCAGGGGGCCGATGATGAATATGGCGATCGCCAGAAGGACCATCACAGCACCTCCAGGACCATTGGGACGATCAAGAGCATGGCGATAAGCACGATGCCCACCGCGTTCTCGATGCGCGTAGCCTGGTTGACCCATTCTTCCGACAGGTGATATGCTCCTCCGGCCTGGAAGCTTACCACCTCCCCTCCGCCATAGGCCACGGTGACCCTGCCCCTAGGTCGCCTGAGCAGTCTGAACGCTAGCACCACCAATGCGACCAGGAACAGTATCAGGAAGGCCTGAACCTCCCCCTCGGCGGTGAACAGGGACAGGGAGCTGGTCAGGCCGGGGAGGTGGAACTCCCTGGCCACGAAGGGTGCGACCAGATAGTTGGTTATCGGACCTATGAGCGCCGAGACCGCCACCGCCCCCGCGCTCAAGGCCGCCAGTTCCCACTGGTATGCCCTGTTCGAGATGTCCTTCCTGAGGGGGCGGCGCGGGCCGGTCGACGAGGTCAGCAGGATGCCCAGCCACTTGAAGTAGTAGACCACGATGGAAGCGAAGCCGACTGCAAGAAGGAAGGCTAACGCGGGGAAGGCGACGGCGGCCTCGCTGATGAACCACTTCGAAACGAACATGCCGAAGGGGGGAGAACCAGCGTGGCTATGCCGATGAAGATGGACAGGGTTACCAGCGGCAGATCCCTCCTCAGCCCGTACATGTCCTCGATGTCTTCCGAATCCTTCTCCTCCTTGACCACTCCCACCGACAGGAACAGAAGCGCCTTGGAGATCGCGTGATACAGGAGAAGCACCATGCCCGCGGCCAGAGCCAGAGGGGTCCCGACGCCGGCGCACATGAATATGAGGCCCAGGTTACCTATGGTGGAGTACGCAAGTACGCGCTTGGCGTTGCTCTGCGTCATCGCCAGTAGGGATGTGGCAAGGAATGACAGGCCGCCGACGAGGGCGATGACCGCGGAGAAGGCCGGTTCGCCCTGGAAAGATGAGGTGATGCGCAGAACCAGGAAAGCTCCGAGGTTCACCATGGTCGACGAATGCAGCAAGGCCGATACCGGCGTGGGGGCGACCATGGCGCCCAGTAGCCAGGACTGGAACGGCAGCTGCGCAGATTTTGTGAACGCAGCTATCGACATCAGGGCCAGGGGCATCAGCGCCATGCCGGTCAGGCCACCTACGGGGATGTCGATCAGCTGATAGGTGCCATAGTAGTGCTGCATGAGCCTTGCCCCTGCCAGCAGGGCCAGTCCGCCCCCTGTGTTTATGATGAGCGCCAGTCTCGCCGCGCTCTTGGCCTCATCTGTCCGGGTATGGCCGATGAGCAGGAACGAGAATAGGGTGGTGGCGCTCCAGAACACATCGAACCATCGCAGGTCGTTGCTAACGACTGCTGCATTCATCACGCCAAGGAACGCCAATATGGTGGCGAGGAAGATGGCCCTCCGCGGATCGTCCCTCATATGCGTGACCGAGTACACGGCTATGAGGGAACCGATCGTCGATGTTATCAGGATCAGGACAAGGGCGAAGGTGTCGATAAGTAGCAGCCCCTCCCCCGACGCCGGGGCGAAGGCGATGGCCCCCACCAATGCCAGCTGGCCTACGGAGAACGATGCTACAAGGGCGCTGCGTGTCCTCCAGCCCAGGTAGAGGAACGTCAGTGCCAGAGCGGCGCCCAGCACCTCCGCCGGCGGTACTATCCCCCCGGGCATGAGAAGGGTGATGGCCCTGAAGCCCTGGCCAGCCACCTCCATGAACAGTACAAGGGAAGCGATGGCCGTTACCGCGCCGGTAGCTCCCACTATGTAGCCCTGGACCCTCCGCGGGCCCGCGACCAGGCTGGCGACCGCTCCCGCCAGGGGACCCAGGATGAGCAGTACGATGGCGACCTCTGCGGCGACCATGTCAATACGATAGTGTGTCTTGTATAGTTTTATCTTGCCATGGCGGTTTCCGCCGTCGGCCGAGAACATTCATTAATCCAGTGACCGATGAAGATACGATGGTTGGAAATGAAGGTGGGGGGCTCATCCGGGGGAGGAACCTTCTCCTGGCAACCGATGGAAAGCCGCATTCGATGAAGGCCGCGCAGTACGCCATCGAGCTTGCCGGTCTGGCCTCGTCCCGGCTTTACATGATATACGTGGTGAGCGGCAACGATGAAGGAGATAAGCAGGCCGCTATAGATATGGGGATGAAGAGGCTGGATGAGCTGAAGTCCCTTGCCGCCGAAAGCGGTGTGGAGGCCATAACGCTCCTTGAAGGGGGCAACGTCTACGAGTCCGTCCTGTCCGCCGCCGAGCGCATCCGCGCCGGGGCGATCATCGTAGGCACATCGGGAAAGAGCACCCTGGACCGCGTCCTGATGGGGAGCGTATCGGAGCACGTGGTCAGGAACTCCCGCTGCAGCGTCATCGTGATCCGCTGAGCCCTAGCGGGAGCGCCGCTCCCATCGGTCCAAGGCCACCATCATGCCATGGATTATGGCCTGCGGCCGGGGCGGACAGCCGGGTATGTACGCGTCGACCGGGAGGATGCTGTCGACGGCGCCCACCACCGCATATGACGGTGCGAACAGGCCACCGGAAGCGGCGCAAGAGCCCATGGCCACCACCATCTTCGGGGAGGGCATGGCCTGATACGTCTTGACCAGGGGCATCTCCATGTTCCGAGCGACCGCTCCGGTGACGAGAAGCATGTCAGCGTGGCGAGGCGATGCGACTATGTGCATGCCGAACCGTTCGATATCATGAACGGCATTGGTGAGGGCGTTGACCTCCACCTCGCATCCGTTGCAGGACCCAGCGTCCACCTCCCGTATGGCCAGGGAGCGTCCGAACAACCGGACGATGCGGTCCCTCAGTTGCTCACCCAGTCGTTCGGTGGCCTCATCCACGGGCGAACACCACCTTCAATCCATCTCTGCTCTTTGCGGCCAGTTCGAACTCCTTTCCCATGGTGATGTGGTCTGGGCAGATGCGGGCGCATTCCCCGCAGAATATGCATGACGAGAGGTCCAGCTGTATCCCCTCGTCGATGAGCGTCAGCGAACTGGAGGGGCATGCAGAGGCGCACCGACCGCACATATCGCAGCCGTCAAGATCGACCTCCGGACGCCCCATGGAAGCGGAGGGCGGCATGAAGGCCTCATGGGGATACCGTATCGTCCTACATCCTTTTCCCAACACTCGTCTCAGCAGTTCAAGCATCATCTTTCCTCATAGATCGTTTCCAGCATATGACAGGCTGAAGCTCTTGTTGATCAACGGAAAGTCCGGCACGATGTTTTCCCGCACCGCCATCTCCATGCCCAGCCAGTTACAGAAGCTTGGGTCTCGGACCTTGTGGCGGAACGGTGCGTCCTCCCCGCCGATCATCCAGTGCATCAGCTCTCCGCGCGGCGCCTCCACCAGGCTGAGCGCCGTCCCTCCGGCCGGGACCTCCTTGACCTCGGTACGTATGGGTCCGCCAGGCATGCCGTCCAGGGCCTGCTCGATTATGGCGAACGATTCCCTGATCTCGTCGATCCTCACGAGGGTCCTTGCGTACACGTCGCCAGAACCTTGGACCGGTACGCGGAACGACATGTCTCGGTAGGCAGCGTAAGGATGGTCCCTCCTGGTGTCCATGTCCATTCCGCTCGCCCGAGCTATCGGCCCGACGCAGCCAAGCATCCGTGCGTTCTCTGGGCTCAATCTCCCCGTCCCCTCGACGCGGTCGAGCATGGTGGCGGAGGAGAGCATGGTGGTCGCCAGTCGATCGAACCGTAGCCGCAGGTCCACCAGGCGAGAGAGCAACTTGGCCGCGTCGTCCCGGCCGATGTCCCGGTTGACGCCACCGATCGTGTTGACCGAACGGAGCAGGCGGGAGCCTGTCAGCCGTTCATTGAGGTCCAGAATGTTCTCCCTGAGAACATAGCCGTCGGCGGCCGGTACGGCGAAGGCCGTGTCCAGGGCGATGCCTGATATGTCGCCCATATGATTGTACAGCCGTTCCAGCTCTAGCAACACGGTGCGTATGTACTCCGCCCTTTCCGGCGTCTCGGTCCCGGACAGTCGCTCCACGGCCTGACAGTAGGCGGTGGAGTGCGCCACCGAGGAGTCCCCCGATATCCTCTCGGACAGGAACACTCCCTTGCGGTAGGACGTGCTCTCTGAGAGCTTCTCCACCCCCCTGTGCACGTAGCCCAGACGGATCTCCAATGCCATGATGGGTTCCCCGGCGACAGAGAAACGAAAGTGACCTGGCTCTATGACGCCAGCGTGCACCGGCCCCACTGGGATCTCGTAGACGCCTTCCCCCTCGAGCCGGCGGAATCGGTATTCCCCGGGGACCCGCGGCACCTTGGCCGAGGGATCGAAGTCCTTGCGGAGAGGGAACGCGCCTTGGGGCCAATCGTCGTACAGCACCAGCGGCCTGGGGTCAGGATGTCCCGACGGTCTGAGCCCGAACATGTCCTGTATCTCCCTCTCGTACCAGTTGGCCGCATGGAGTCTGGGGACCAGCGACGGGAACGCGTCTTCCGGCACGTGCCCCATGACCTCGGCCAAACGGCCTCCGATGTCCAGGATGGCGTACAGCGAGAACGACCCGGTGCGTTCGCGTTCGTCGGCTGCGTGAAGGCTCACCAGCCGTCCACCGGCCTGGTGCAGGCTGGCGACCACATCGGCGAACCGGTCTCTCTTCACCGTGATGCGTAGCAGGTCCCCATGGCAGTCCAGGCCCTCCGTCATCGAGGAGAGCATGCGACCCATCTCTTCCATGAAGCTCATGACATCCCTCCGGTGAGTAGCGCGACCATGCGCTCCAGGGCCTCTTCCAGCACGTCAGGCATGTACAGTCCCAGTACCGCCACGGCGACCAGCAGGGTGGCCATGATCACCGGGCGCCAGCGGCCGACCTCTCCGCGCTCGATGCCCGGGGCCTCGCCTACCAGCATCCGCCCCGCATGATACAGGAGAGCCGCGAACACAACTGCTAGAAGGCCGAGGTATGCGGTCGCCGCCAGGAGGTCGCCCCCCTCGATGGCACCTGCCAGGATCATGATCTCGCTGATGAACGTGCCGAAAGGGGGGCATCCCACGATGGCAAGTGCGCCGCCAGCCACCAGCACCGCGGTCGCGGGCATGACCGATGCCAGGCCTCTCACCCCGGCGATCTCCCTCGTGCCGTATCGCTGCAGCACGTTGCCCGCCCCGAAGAACAGCAGCGTCTTGGTGAGCGCGTGGTTGAGCATGTGGAAGAGCGCGCCCATTATGGCCAGCGGGCCGCCGATGCCGAAGCCTATGGCTATTATCCCCATGTGCTCGATCGACGAGTAGGCCAGCATGCGTTTGTATTCCTTCGACGTCACTATGAACGCCGCAGCGGTGGCCAGCGATAATATCCCGAACAGCAGCAACAGGTCGCTGCTGAACCCTGGCCCCACGGCGGAGCCGGAGAGGATCATGTGGAAGCGCAGGATGCCATACATCGCGCAGTTGAGCAGCACGGCCGACAGCAGGGCCGACACGGGAGTGGGAGCCTGGGAGTGAGCATCCGGCAGCCATGTGTGCATCGGGGCCAGGCCCACCTTCGTGCCGTAGCCTACCAGTACGAGGATGAATGCTATGCGCAACAGGTCGACGTCCAGGTTCGCCAGCACCGCAGGGTCCATCAGGGTGGACCAGCTCAAGGCATCGGAGGCCTCTCCCAGGAAGCTCACGGACGAAGCGTACAGCAGCACCGTGCCGAGCAGGGCCAGGGTGATGCCCACCGAACATATGATGAGATATTTCCATGCCGCCTCCACCGAGGTGTCGCGATCGTAGAAGCCCACCAGATAGGCGGAGGCCAGGGTGGTGCCCTCGATGGCGATCCACATGATGCCTAGATTGTCCGATACGCCCACCAGCACCATGGTGAATATGAAGAGGTGGAAGAACAGGTGGAAGTTGCGCAGCTTGGCCTCCCCGATCGTCCCCTCCCTGAGTTCCCATCCCATGTACGATACGGAATACAGGTTGGCCGCCAGGCCCACGAAGGCTACCAGCAGCAGCACATAGGCCGACAGCATGTCCATGTACAGCAGACCCTCGTCGATCGTGCCGAAGACGTAGACGCGGTACGCGAGATAGGCCGCCATGGCCAGAGTGATGGTCGAAGCCGACACCGATATGGGCACGATCGCACGGCGTCGGCGCATCGGAAAGAGCAGGAAGGTGGCGGCCAAGGGTACCAGGAGCAATAGCTCTATCAATCGTGCAACCTCCTCAGTATGGTGGTGTCCACCGTGTCAAATGTCCGGTTGATGCGGAACGCCAGCACTCCCAGAAGCAGGGCCGCCACCAGTATGTCGAAGAACACTCCCAGCTCGACGATGAGGGGCATGCCATAGGCGACGGCGTATGCGGCCATGAACAGGCCGTTCTCCATCATCAGCAGGCCGATTATCTGGGTCAGGGCCTTCTTGCGGGCGATCATTATGAAGAAGCCGATGAAGACCACTGCCAGGGAGATGGGCAGACAGTTCTTGGTGATGGTGTCCAGTGCTCCCTGTCCAGTGACGAAGGGTTGCACTATGTAGAAGCTCAACACCGTGAGCACCCCGCATACAAGCAGAGAAGCGGGCAGGGGGATGAGGGGCTCTACCTCCTTATGCACACCGATCTTGTCGATGATGTATCTCAGACCCCAGGGTATGAGGATGGCCTTCAGCACGATGGTCAGAGCGGCCACCGCATAGATGTGTTCAGCTTGGGTCAGTGCGGCGACCGTCGCGGCCGTGAGCCCCAGTACCACCGAGTGAATGGAGTACAGTCTCACCAGGGAGACCACGCGTCCGCTCGCCACCGCCAGTATGGCGAGCAGCAGGAACACGGCGGCCAGGCTATCGATGAGGTTGGTGGCTACGGCGCTCGTTCAGGCCACCCCCTGGACATAGTACGCTACGACGGCCAACAGGGATAGGATGAATGCCATGGTGAACAGATTAGGAAGGCGGAACAGTCGCATTTTGGCCATGGAGGATTCTATGACGGCGATGGCCAACAGCAGGGCGCCGATCTTGACCAGGTATGCCACCAGGCCGACCGCCAGCGCCGCCGGGTCCGCTGAGGTGGCGATCCCCCATGGGAAGAACATGTTGGCCATCAACGTTAGGAAGACCAGCAGTTTAGCCATGGAGGCGTACTCCATGAGCGCAAGGCCCTTTCCCGAGTACTCCAACATCATGGCCTCGTGGACCATGGTCAGCTCCAGATGCGTGGCGGGATTGTCCACGGGCATCCTGGCGTTCTCTGCCAGGATGGCGATGAAGAAGGCCGCTGCGGCCAGCAGAAGCGAGGGTCCCACCAGCTCCAGTCCGGTGGATGCCACCTGCAGCGATATGCCTCCAAGGGCCGTGGTGCCGGCCACAAGGGCCATGGCGAATATCGAGAGGAGCATGGCGGGCTCCACGATGGAGGAGATGAACATCTCCCTGCTGGAGCCCATGCCTCCGAAGGTGGAGCCGGCGTCCAGGGCTGCAAGTGCGGTGAAGAACTTCATTATTGCCAGCAGGTAGATGAGCAGGAGGAGGTCGCCCATGAGGCCGAACGTGCCCACGTAGACGACGGGGAGCAGAAGAGCCGCCGTCACCACCGCGGCGACGCACACGTATGGGGTGATGGTCGAGATCCACGAGGAGTCCTTCGACATGACGGAGGACTTGTGGAACAGCTTCACCAGGTCGCGGTACGGCTGCAGCACGCTCGGCCCCGTCCGCCCTTGCATGCGGGCCTTGAGCGATCGCACCGTCCCGGTCGCCAGAGGCGCTGTCGCCAACAGTATTAGGGTCTGCAGCAGCTCGACGATCATCTGAACACCACCAGCAGCACCAGGAGCGTGACGAATATGTAGGCCAGATAGGCCTGGACGCTCCCCATCTGCATCCAGCCGATGCGATTTGACAGCGCCACCGCGGCCCGGTGCACCGGCTCGTACAGATAGCGTTCGAACACTGGCTCGATCCCCTGGCGGAAGGTCATGCGCTCCGGTATCAATGGCGACGAGGACGCCGTCTCGCGAACCTCGGTCCTAACGCCCACAAGCTGGCCGAACAGCCGGACGAGCGGCTGAGAGTGGCCTGTGGCCGTATACTGGTTGCGAGGACCCAGTGGCGTGCCGCAGTCCCAGGTTTCTCCACTAACTACCCTCTGCGGACCGCCCAGGCGATCGGCCGCCAGGTAGATCAGGGGCAATAGCAGAAGGAACACCGCGGCCAGAGCCAGGGGGCTGATGTATGAGAAGCCGCCCGGGATGTTGAGGGTGATCCCGCTTGCCATCTTGGAAGCTATGCTCGTACCCAGAAGGGAGGCAGATACATCGTCCACCACGGGGACGATGAAGGTGACCATCACGCCGGTGAGAACGCACAGTGCGGCCAGGGCAAGCATGGCCACCAGCATGAGGCGGGGCGCTTCCTCGGCCTTCCCCGCATGATCGCTGCGAGGTCGGGCCAGGAACACCGCGCCGTACAAGCGGACGAAGCAAGCCGCGGCCATGGCCCCGGTGAGGGCCAGTGCCGCCACGGCGGCCGGTATGAGGATGTTGACCATGGGATCTCCGATGGTCTGGGAAAGGAACAGGGATTGGAACAGCATCCATTCTCCCACGAACCCGTTCAACGGCGGTATGGCGGATATCGACAGTGCTCCCACGAGGAACAGTGCCCCGGTGTACCGCATCCGTCTTCCGATCCCGCCCATCTCCTCGATGTTACGTGTATGGGACGAGGATATCACCGCCCCCGCGCCCATGAACAGTAGGGACTTGAACATGGCATGGCTCATGACATGGAAGAGGGCCGCCACCAAGGCAAGGGCGGCTATGTCGCCCAAGTATGGAGAGGTCGCGGGGCCTTCATTGGCGAACGCCTGGAACACCATGGCCGCCCCGATCCCGATGAAGATTATGCCCATGTTCTCCACCGTGGAGTACGCCAGCACCCGCTTGATGTCCGTCTCCACAATGGCGTACAGCACCCCGATCAAGGCGGAGATGCAGGCGATCAGCAGGACAAGGAGTCCCCACCATACCTCGGTCACCCCCAGGAAGCCGAAGCAGCAACGGACGATCATGTAGACGGCCGTCTTGACCATGATCGCCGACATTAGGGCGGAGATGTTCGACGGGGCAGCTGGATGCGCCCTTGGGAGCCAGATGTGCAGGGGGACCAGGCCAGCCTTGGTGCCGAACCCGACCAGCAGGAGCAGAAAGATCGCCGAACGCATGGAGCCCGAGACCTCTTCCATCTCCCTGATCCCTGCGAAGGACGAGAAGTCGAAAGAACCCGTCTGGGTCCACATCAGCATGAAGGCCGCGGCTATGAACGCCGTGCCCACGTGGGTCATGACCAGATAGAGCAGTCCCGAGGACACGCTGTCCTCCTTCCTCCACTCGTACATGACAAGGAGGTACGAAGAGACCGACATGATCTCCCATACGATGAGGAACAGGACGGCGTTGCCGGCCGTGAACACCATGAACAGGGACAGTACGAATATGTTGAACAGGAAGCCCATGCGGCCCAGGCTGTACCGGCCCCGATATTCGCGAAGGTATCCTACGGAGTATGCGGAGACGCACATGGTGACGATGGCGGCCACCAGGAGGAAGTACGCCGAAAGGTTATCGACGCGCAGCGAGAACTCACCGAGGCGCTGAACATACGTCGGCAGGGAGAGCACGAAGTCTTCATGGCCGAGCAGTACGGTCAGCGACATGATGATGGCCAAGGCTGAGCTGAGAGCTGCCGCGGCGTAGGGGACGAGTAGGCAAGAAGGCCGTCTGTCCAACATCACTGCCAGCGCGGCGCCGGCAAGTGAAGTCAGTATGATGGATACAAACAACATGTGGCTGATCATTGGAAGGACTCCGGTGGCGTCGAGCTGTCGAAATACAAGCTAATTCTCGTGGTCGGGACCTTCCGAAACTAGAGGAGCATTGGGCTCCGAAACATAAACGTATCGGAGCATATCTAAAGTTGGTAAGTAATATATGAATCAGTATATCCTTCGGCGAATCGTCGACGAACGTCGATAGTTATTTAACACCCCTCAACGTTCAAAATCCAGACATGCCTATGGGACAAGGTTGAACGGGCGAAGGGACGTTCCACGGACTTCCTTCGACGGCTCCCTGTCAAAGCCGTATGGCGGCCATGGGCACCTTGGCATGAGCGAGGCGCCGTCAGAGCATGTGGAGACATTTGATGAGACGTCCATGAAATTGTCTGGTCAGGAGGACATGGATCGGTCAGGCCTGGCTGTGAAGAATGATGGCACGGCTTACCGTCCTGTCTGAAATGGGAAGGGGGGCATGTGCCATCTGCTGATGGGTGCAACGCCAAATCGGCGGTTCCGTTCAATAGATAAATATATGTGAAATCGTTCCATACACAGTCTCCATTCATAACTTAACGGCATGAATTCGGTTTGCTGTCACGAGGTGCGCTAATGGTAAAGATGCCTGATATCAAGAGAGAACTGCTCGCATGCTTGCAGTGCGGTTACTGCGTGAGGGTCTGCCCGTCCTACGAGCAAACGCCCTGGGAATCCATAACTCCTCGCGGAAAGGTCTATTATCTCAATCAGCTGGCCAACCGTTCCCCGATGGACACCATACTCCGCAGGGGCGTCAAGATCGACGATGAGTTCGTCGAGGCCGTATTCAAATGCACTGGCTGCGCCCAATGCGAGACCGTATGCCACGTGAACATCGAGTTCGCCGACTTCTGGGAGAAGGTCAGGGAGTGGCTGGTGGAACAGGGAAAGGGACCCATGCCAGCCCATTCCAAGCTGTACGAGAGGATCAAGCAGACCAAGAATCCGTATGGAGAGCCCGCCGAGAAGCGCGGCGCCTGGTGGCCAGAGGAGATCCCCCGCAGTCCGCAGGCGGACGTCGTCTTCTTCGCTGGCTGTACCGCTTCATACCGCATGCAGAGGATCGCCAGGGCAGGCGCGCTGGTCCTGCACCGCGCCGGCGTGAAGCTGGACATCATGGGTGGCGAGGAATGGTGCTGCACCTCTCCCGCCCTCCGTACGGGCCAGACGGACATCACCCACGAGTTCGCCCAGCACAACATCCGTGAGGTGGAGACGAGGGGCGCCAAGGCCATGGTCATGACCTGCGCGGGATGTTACAAGACCACCTCCCACGACTATGGCACGTACTACAGCAACCCCACCTTCCCGGTCTACCACTTCACCCAGTACGTGTTGGACCTCATCAAGAGCAGGAAGCTCAAGTTCACCAAGGAGCTGAACCTCAAGGTCACCTACCACGACCCTTGCCACCTAGGCAGGCATGGTGGAGTGTTCGAGGAGCCGCGTGAGGTGCTCAAGAAGATACCGGGCGTGGAACTGGTTGAGATGCCCCGCAACCGCATGGGCTCCCGATGCTGTGGCGCGGGAGGCGGATATAAGAGTGCCTTCAATGACCTGGCCGTCAACATCGCCGCCGAGAGGGTCAAGGAAGCGCTGGCCACTGGGGCCGATATCCTTGTGACCACCTGCCCCTTCTGCGTCCTCAACCTGCAGGCCGGAGCCAAGCAGATCGGCTCGAACATCCGTGTCCTTGACATCTCCGAGCTGCTGCTGGAGGCCACTGAGCCCGAGGCCGAAAAGGTGCCTGCCGCGACGGTCGAGAAGGCCAAGGCGGCCACCAACGCTTAAACTCCTTCCCATTTCCCTTTTCCAGAAAGATTGAAGTAGCGCTGAGACCTCGGAAACAGGTCAATGTCGTTCGAGCTGCTGGACCCTCGCATCAGAGAGGTCCTGAGAGAGAAGAACATCAATGAGCCCACGGGGGCTCAGCAGGAAGCGATACCGCGCGTACTCGACGGCAGGAACGTCCTCGTGGTGGCGCATACCGGCATAGGCAAGACCGAAGCGGCCATGCTGCCGATCTTCGATCGCCTCCTGAAAGATGCTGGCAAGGGCATCAAGTGCATATACATCACTCCTCTCCGCGCCCTTAACCGGGACATGTTGAAGCGCCTAACCGAGTTCGGGGAGGCGCTTGACCTGAACGTCGCGGTCCGTCATGGAGATACTTCACAATCGGAGCGCCAGGCTCAATCCAGGAACCCGCCGCACGTGCTTATCACCACACCGGAGACGCTGCAGGTGCTGTTCACCGGCAAGAGGCTGCGGGAGCACATATCCAGGGTGAAGTGGGTCGTCATAGACGAGATACATGAGCTGGCCGGCAACGAGAGAGGCGCTCAACTGTCTATAGCCTTGGAGCGGCTGGCGGAGCTGGCGGGGGAGTTCCAGAGGATCGGCCTATCGGCCACGGTAGGCTCGGTCGAGGAGGTGGCCAACTACCTGGCTGGCGTCGGACGAGAGGTCGACATAGTCCGAACCCATGTCTCCAAGGAGCTTGAACTGAGGGTGGAGGCCCCCCAGGTCCTGGACGAGGACCGCGACCTGGCCGGGCGCTTGCTCAGCGATCCCCAGCTTATCGCTGGCATGCGAAGATGCCGCACCCTGATTGAGCAGCACCGTTCAACCTTGCTGTTCGTCAATACTCGCGACACCGCCGAAGCATTGGGAGCGCGCTATCTCATGTGGGATGAGGAGTTCAAGGTAGGCGTTCACCACGGTTCACTGTCCAAGGAAATACGGATAGACATGGAGGAGCGGTTCAAGGAAGAGAGACTGAAGGGCCTGATATGTACATCGTCGCTTGAGCTCGGCATAGACGTGGGCTCGGTCGACTTCGCCATCCAATACAACTCCCCAAGGCAGGTGTCCCGCCTGATCCAGAGGATGGGCAGATCCGGCCACCGGGTGGGCGAGAGGACCAAGGGTGCAATCGTGGCCACCGATCCTGATGAGATCGCAGAAAGCTTGGTGGTGGCCCGGAAGGCCATGGCGGGCGAGCTTGAGGAGCTGCGCGTGAGGGAGAATCCCTTGGCCGTCCTGGCCAATCAGTTGGTGGCCATGACAATGAGCGGAGCGGCGAATAAGGAGATGGCATACTTCCTGGTCCGTCGCTCATATCCCTTCCGGAACCTGTCCCGCGAAGAGTTCTTCGGAGTGCTGGACCAGCTCGTCAGGATAGGTCTGTTGTTCGACGATCAGGACAAGTTCCGCCGCACCAGCCGGGGCATGAGGTATTTCTACGACAATCTGTCCATGATCCCGGATGAACGCACCTTCCTCATCCGTGAGATCGGCAGCCGTCGCATCGTCGGCTCCCTGGATGAATCGTTCGTGATCTCCTTCGCCGAACCTTATGCCACCTTCATCACCCATGGCCGCTCGTGGAGGATCGTCGAGGTCAGAGAGGACGAGCTGCTGGTGGAGCAGGTGGCGGACCTGGGCTCCATCCCCTCATGGGTAGGGGAGGATATCCCCGTACCATATGAGATAGCCCAAGAAGTGGGCCGGTTGCGGAGGACCGCAGATGTGTCACCCTACCCTGCGGACAAGGATGCGGCAGATGTGGTGCTGAACTACCTTGAGGAGCAGAGGAAGGAGGGTGCGGTGCCGTCCGATACGACGGTTACGCTGGAGATGGGGAAGCGACTGGCAGTGCTGAACGTGTGCTTCGGCACCAAGGTCAACGAGACCCTGTCGAAGATCATATCCGTGCTTCTATCTGCGAGGCTAGGCGAGTCGGTGGGGGTGCAGACCGACCCGTACCGCATCATTCTGGAACTGCCTCGCGACGTGTCGCCGTCGGTCATCATCGATACCATGCGATCCATGAAGGCGGAAGGGGTGGAGAGCCTCGTCCGACTTGTCCTGAAATCATCAAGCTACCTGCGCTGGCGGTTCGTGTTCGTGGCCAAGAAGTTCGGGGCCATCGAGAAGGATGCCGATTATCGTACGGTCAACTTCACCAGGCTGGCGGAGGCATTCGAAGGCACCCCCTTGTTCGAGGAGGCGGTGCGCCGGGTGCTATGGGAGGACTTCGATGTCGAGGGCACCATGGACGCCGTCAGGCGGATGGAGGCCGGAGAGATCTCGTTCGAGGTCACGGCCCTGTCGCCCATTGGGCGAGCGGGCTTGCAGCATTCACGAGAGATGATCATGCCCCAGCGTGCGGACCACAGCATCCTGATGGCGCTCAAGCGCCGGCTGGAGGATGAGTCTCTGCACATGTCCTGCCTCAACTGCCGGACCCAGTGGAAGATGAAACCTCGCAATGCGCCATCCAATATAGTGTGTCTGAAGTGCGGGGGCCTCATGATCGCCGCGCTGGCTCCCTACAATAGAGAGGACATAGCATTGTTGAAGAAGAAGGAGCCGACCGCGGAAGAGGTGAAGGAGATCCGCCGGCTGTACAAGAACGCCAGCCTGGTGAAGGAGTTCGGCCAGCGGGCGCTGATGGCGCTGGCCGGCCGTGGCATCGGCCCTGACACCGCGTCCCGCATCCTATCGTCCCTCTACGACACCGAGGATGAATTCCTGCGCGACATACTGACAGCAGAGACGACCTATGCCCGGACCAAGCGGTTCTGGGACTAGACGCGCCTCACGCGATTGGTGACCTTTCCAACCCCGGGGATGGACGCTTCCACGATGTCGCCGTCGTTCAGCCCTGACACCCCCTCCGGAGTTCCCGTTGCGATGATATCTCCTTCCTCCAGGGTCATGTACGCGGTGATGTAGGATATGAGCTGCTCAGGCGAGAACAGCATGTCGCCCGTATGTCCGCGCTGGCACACCTCGCCGTTTACACGGAGCTCGAGTTCCAGCTGGTGTATGTCCATCACGGAAGAGCGCGGAACCGGCGCCGACATGGGGGCAAAGGTATCGAGGCCTTTGGAGAGCGCCCATGGCTGGCCGGAGCTCCGAGCTTCCGACTGGATGTCCCTTGCCGTGATATCGTTGAACACGGCCACCATGGATATGTAGGAGAGTGCGTCCTCCTCCGATACGTTCCTGGCACGCTTCCCCATTATGAGCGCCAGCTCCACCTCATGATCCACCCTCCCAAGTTCCAAGGGAGCTTCGATGACATCGCCATCGGCTATCAGGGACGATGGCGGCTTCAAGAACAGGACCGGTCTTGGAGGCGGTGCGAAGTTCAGCTCCCGGGCGTGGGCAGGGTAGTTCTGCCCTATGCAAACTATCTTCGAACAGCGCAAGTTCATCACGGGTAATCGCTCACGGTCTGCAGCTTGAACAGCACGTGCTTCCCCTTGAGGGTCAGGAACACCTTGTCCGCAAGGTATATCGCATCCTCCACCGTGGCCTGGTTCCCCCACCGATAGATGAAGTCATAGCTTCCCGTGGTGGGTTCGAACCCAAGACCATGCAAGGCCTCCATGACCTCGGACGGCCTTGCGCCTTCAGTGCTGAATGTTACCGTGAGATAGGTAATCATCGCTGGAATAATGGGATGGTGACGTTATAAGATTTATCGGCCAGCCAGGCTATGTTTCCTTCTCCCGGTCCTCGCCTTCCGCCTCTCCCCCTTTGAATCCGCGTGCGATTATATAGATCTCGGAGCTGCTCGAGCGTGAGGCCTGGGGAGAGTGGAGCTTGACGGTGGAGAAGCTTTTCCTCACCTCCCCCAGGAAATCGCCCATCATGTCACCCTCGAATATCTTCATCACGAGATTGCCGCCCGGTTTGAGCGTTTGCCTCGCGAAGTTGAGTGCATGAGTGCATAGCTCCACCGAACGGGCATGGTCCAGGGAGTATGAGCCGGAAATGTTGGGCGACATGTCCGAGAGTATGGTGTCCGCCTTACCGCCCAGAAGCTCCTTCAGACGTTCCACGGTCTCAGGTCGAGTGATGTCCCCCCTGATCGTCGCCACACCCTCCAGGGGCTCGATGTGCTGGAGGTCGACTCCCACCACCCTACCCTTGGGCCCGACCCTTTCCTGGGCCACTTGAAGCCATCCTCCCGGGGCCGCCCCCAGGTCGGCCACCGCTCCCCCCTTCGGGATGATGTGGAAGCGTTCATCGATCTGCATGAGTTTGAACGAGGCCCTGGAGCGGTAGTCCATCCGCTTTGCCTTCCTGTAGTAGAAGTCCCTCTTCCGCTCCCTAAGCCAGCGCTTGCTCATGCCCTTGCGATTTGAAAGCCCGTCCTTATAACTTTGGTCAACACAAGGATGCGTAGGCAAGAAAAGTTACAAAGCTAGGCTGTGGATACAGGGGCGATTGACCATGAGCGACAGGAAGGAGGGAATGACTTATGCCGGCTCGGGCGTCGACATCGACATGAAGTCCCGGGCCATCGCGGCGCTGGTAAAGCAGCTCAGCTTCCGACGGAAAGAGGGGCCGCGTATGATCGATCTCCCCGGGCAGTTCACGGGGCTGATCGACTTCGGGGAGACCATCCTTACCCTGGCCACCGATGGCGTAGGTACCAAGCTCCTCCTGGCCAAGGCCATGAACAAATGGGACACCGTGGGCATCGACTGCGTGGCCATGAACGTCAACGACACCATTTGTGCCGGTGCGGAGCCCATAGCCTTCGTAGATTATCTTGCCGTCGATGTTCCAGACCCTGTTCTGCTGGAGCAGATCGGCATCGGCCTCAACGAGGGGTGCCGGCTGGCCAATTGCGATCTTGTAGGTGGAGAGGTAGCCGTCCTCCCGGAGATCGTGAAGGAGGTGGACCTCTCGGGCGCTTGCCTGGGCATGGTGCGCCGGGACCGTCTGGTGGACGGCTCCAGGGTGAAGGCGGGCGATGTAGTGGTCGGATTGCCATCCTCAGGCATACACTCCAACGGCCTTACCCTTGCAAGAAAGGTGCTGGAGGCTGCAGACGTATCATTGGATGAGAAGTTCCCATCACTGAGGGCGACCATCGGCCTGGAACTCCTTACTCCCACCGAGATATACGTCCAGAAGGTGCTGCGCGTAGTGGCGGAGTGCGACGTGCATGGCATGGTGGACGTGACCGGCGGAGGGCTGCGTAACTTCCTTCGCCTTCGCGAGGGAGTGGGCGTGGTGATCGACGATCCCCTGCCAGCGCAGCCCGTCTTCGATATACTGGCCAACCTTGGCAAGATCTCGGTGGAGGAGCAATATCAGACCTTCAACATGGGCATGGGATTCGCCATCATCCTCCCGGAGGAGGAGGCGGACAAGGCAAAGGCCATCTGCGGCGACGGAGCCCGCGTGGTAGGTCATGTCGTGGATGGCAGCGGGGTGAGCGCGCCGTCGCTGGACATCAGCTACGCTGAGTATTAGTGGCCCCGCTCCCGCAATCTATGCGCAATGACGCCGGCCACGGCCCCCATGGCCGTGCAGGTCTCCAGGGAGAAGCCTCCAGGAGTGATGTCCAGATGCATACGGCACATCTCGAACACTTCCCTGGGAGCTCCCCTTGGCCCAAGGCCGAAGACCACGAGCACGCTTCGGCCAGAGCGTAGGGCGGCCACGACGTCGTCCATACCTACCTTCCGATCCGCCGCGGGCTTGCTGGTGGTCAGGATCGCCTCGCCCAGCTGGGGAGGGAAGCCGCGATTGGGATAGGGGAACGTCTGAAAACGCCCTTTCCCCGTGAGTTTCTGAAGAAAGCCGCCATGCTCTCCGATCGAAGTGGTCGTGGCCACCCAATCCGCTATCTCGCGAGGAGTCTGCAGCTCCGCTGGAAATGGGAAGCCGAAGGTGGCCAGGTTGAGGTCGAAGGCCAAGGCCAGAGGCCCCGCGCGAGCCAGGGCGCGGCGATGGGCCTCCCTGAACTTGGTCGGATCGTAGGAGTTGTAGAGGGCGATGGTGGCCCGACCCAGGCGTGACATGGGATGCGGCAGATGAGACGGTTCCACTAATAGTTTGTGTGATGGAAGGAAAAGGCCGCCCCGTGGGGCGGCGATTTGTTCTCAGTTGCCGTCAAGCATCTTGGCCCAACGGAACCTGGGCCGGTCCTTGAGGTCGGCGTTATGGTATACATAACTGAAGATCAGCGGGACGACGGTGGTCGCCTCTGCGTACACCATCTGCTCGTAGGTCGTCTGCACCTTGCCCCATGAGCTCGCCTCCTTCAGGGTTGAGGAGGAGCAGGCGCCGTCGCGGACATCCGCCACGGTTATCTGCACCGCATATTGGTGCATTGGCACCTCGGAGCCAAGGACCTCGGCGCACACGACCGTATCCTGTGCAAAGTTCTTCGGCACCCCGCCGCCCACCATGAACAGACCAGAGGTCTTTGCCGCCATCTTGATCTTGGTCAGTTCGTAGAAGTCCTTCACGGAGTCGATGGACAAGTGCCTCTCGGGATTCTCATGCTGATGCATGACAAGTCCGAACCCGGCGCTGCAGTCCGAGAAGGCCGGGCAGAACACTGGAACGTCATGCTTGAAAGCAAGCTCCACAAGTGACTCCTTCTTCTTGGCGTTCTTTGTAAGCCACCGCCCCATCTCCCGGATGAACTCCCTTGATGAATACGGCCTCGGCTCCAGGGAGTCGGCGATCTCCTTGATGGTGGCGTCGCACTTCTGGAGCTCCTCTTCGTCGATGTATGTGTCGTAGATCCGGTCGACGTAGTTGTCCCTCAGCATATGGTCGTCCACGAACTGCGTGCCGTGATAATGCTTGAAGCCCAGGGCTTCGAAGAAGTCCATGTCCACTATCGAGGCGCCCGTGGCGACCACTGCGTCGATCATGTTGTGCTTGATCATATCAGCATAGACCTTCATGCAGCCGCCGGCGCTCGTGCTGCCAGCCAGCGTCAGCATGGTGGTGCAGTCCCGGTCCTCCAACATCAACTTGAAGATGTCGGCGGCGCGAGCGGTGTCCCGAGAGCTGAAGGACATCTCGCGCATGCTGTTGATGATCGGCGTGGAGTCAAAGCTTGTCGCATCTACATGCGTCACGACTTTCTTGAGGAGGTCTTTCTTGGTCATGGACACTCACTTAGACGATGGTGGAATGTTGGCATGGCTTAGGGGCCTCTGAGGCCTTGGCGCCTCCCGCCATCCACAATGCGATAATATCGAAGCTAATAAGCTTAGCCCAAGAACGTCCCGACCCGACCCAGGTACCGTCGAGGTTACGACGGCTCATGGTTCTTTAACGATCTTCCGGGGTCGGCTGCATATGGAATAGGAGTCGCCGTCGAAGAATACATCCCGCTCAGGGTGCTCGGCCTGTATCTCCTCGATCTTCCGCAACACCTCTCGCAGTGTCATGTCGCTCTTCTTATCTATCTTGACATGGACCTGCTTCTCCATTAGAACACCTGGCGCCCTTCAAAATTATAATTATTGAATGAGTGAGTCGGTATTTATCATTATCCAACTAAGTGGCACTGGCGACGCATGCTGGGGCCAGTCATGGGCCGTGGCACGACCGCATGGGCTGGCGATGCCGGCATGCGGCCGCCATGTCCGCGCCGCTCTTGCTGGATCGTGGCCGATCACTCGCCGTCGGCGGAGATCGTGAACGTCGCCCGGCCTCTTCTCGTGCGACATCGAAGCAGCTCAGGCGAACTCAGGGCCTGGCTGCGAGCGCTTGGAAGCGTCGCCTTTCTTCTGCACGTTTATACGTGGCATGGGAAAGGGCGGGGGCAGGCGTATGTCGCGGGCGATCAGCAATGCGGTCGGTATGCAGTTGCCCACGATGGCATTGTGAACGAGATTGGCCACCTGGCCCGGCATGGAACCGGTGGAGCTCCATTCTTCGATCAGAGGGTCTACCTCGCCCTGGAGGAGCAGGGAGCCTTCGATCCTTATGTAGCCCATCCCAGAATAGTTGGCGGTGAAGCGGAACTCCGCGGAGGCGGTCTGGTCGGATGCCTTGCTGATCCTCGTCACGGTACTATTGTGATCGATCCGAATGTTGACCAGGTGCTCCCCCTGTTGAGAGAACCGCTTGGCCTCTATGGCCGAGGCCTCATAACCGATTACCTTCATGTCCCGATCAGGGCGAGCAATGACCTGCCGAGCTATTAGACATTTTCCAGAGAACAGGATGATTAGAGTGCCGCAGGCCGGGCTCGAACCAGCGACTTCAAGATCTTCAGTCTTGCACTCTCCCAACTGAGTTACTGCGGCGTCCGAGGTCAGTAAAGTGGATTCATATTATAAAGTTTCCTAGCGGCATCCAGCGGATGAAACGTAACGTCGGCATGGTCTCCCGGTTCGGCCGTTTCGGCTCATCAACAATTCTTCTAGAAGCATTTAATAGCTAACTGGATGTTTCCGTCGAAGGGTCGAGGAGCAAAGGGGCGCATATGTTATCGAGGAGTCATGGAAGAGCCATTTCCTGGAGGGTCAAGGCTCGTTCCCTCAAGAAGGACCGGCAGGGGGTGGCATCCGCCGTGGGCACCATCCTGGCTCTCCTGGTGTTCCTATCATTGATGGCCCTTGTCGTCAACACGTTCGTCCCGGCATGGATGATGGACAACGAGCGGGGGCACATGAACCAGGTCTTGGATCAGTTCGGAGGCCTCAAGGGGAAGGTGGATGGCATGATGCTGCAATGGACCATCCGAAGAAGCCCTTACGGTCCCATGTACGCGCCCATCAGCCTTGGCTCGCCAGCAGTGCCGCTGTTAGCATCTCCCACGATCGGGATAATGAAGACGGTGCCCAACGGCTCCGCCATCTCGGCCGTCCAGATGACGGTGACGTTCGGTGACCCCATCGCCAGGGAAGAGGAGACCATCAGGGGCGGTGGGAAGATAGAACTGTACTGTCCCAACCGCTACTATGTCCAGCAGTGGGTGGCATACGAGAACGGCGCCATCATCTTGAAGCAAGAGGATGGACAGGTCATGCTCGCATATCCTGGCATGCTCATCGAAAAAACCCCTGATAGAGTGCAGGTTCACTTCACCTTGATAGACCTGGAGGGGACGGGCATGATCGTATCCGGCAGCCACTCCATGGGATTGAACCTGGAGATGCGCCATGCCAGCAACCGAACCTACACCGGCGTGGGCAGCTGGACCCTCGAACTGAAGACAGAGTATGGACAGGCCTGGAGGACATACCTGGACGATGCGCTCTCACAGTTGGATAAGGATGATTACACGATAGAGCCGCCCGATGACGAGAGCGGCGTGACGACGATAAGACTGACTATAAACGACGTGGACACCCTGACCGTGGACCGTGTCGTCATCGGCATGACCGTGGTCAATTCTTGAGGTGAGAGATGCAAGAGGCCGGGCCTCGGAAGACTGGTGACCTGGACGGGAACGAGCGTGCAACCAGCCCGATAGGGGGCCTAAGGGGCAGGCTGAGAGGGAGCTACGTCAGGGCCCTGCAAGGGCTGACCTCTCGATCCGCCGCCGGGAGGACCTCAGACGATGGAGCGACCGAACGATCAGGTTGGGGCGATGAAGATGACCTGCCCATCACCGAGGTCCCGGAGATCGAGGGACAAGCTGTCCGATCCGTGGAGACCTACGCGGTGATGGAGCCGTACAGCTACGTCCGCATCACATATGATAAGGACATCAGCGAGTACTTCCTGGAAGTGCTGGAGCCTCGACTGGAGCAGGATGAAGAGAGGTTGCTGGCCGCGGCCAAGGAAACCATGGGGAGAGCGCTTCGCTATGAATGGGATGAGCCGAACGCCTCAGACAAGAGGGATCATCTTCTGAGGAACTTCGATAGCTTCGCGCGCAGCCGCGGGTATATGATAAGCCCCCTATCCAGGAAACGGATAGGCTACTACATCCTGAGGGATTTCATCGGATATGGAAAGACGGACGTCCTGATGCGCGACGGCAACATAGAAGACATATCCTGCGACGGTGTTGGCGTGCCACTGTTCGTTTATCACCGCAAGTACGGCAGCATGAAGACCGGACTGGTCTTCAACGACGAGGAGGAGCTGAACTCCTACGTTGTGGCGCTGGGACAGAAATGCGGGAGGCAGATCTCCGTGGCCAATCCGATCCTTGACGGCACCAGTCCAGAAGGGCACCGCGTCCAGGCTACGTATGCCCGGGAGGTCACGACGCGGGGGTCGACGTTCACTGTCCGCCGATTCCGAGACCATCCCTTCACGCCGGTGGACCTGATCAAGAACGGGACGGCCAGCCCGGAGATGATGGCCTACTTCTGGCTGGGGGTCGAGTTCGGTTCCTCCACCATGGTCTGCGGCGGCACGGCCTCCGGCAAGACATCCACCCTCAACAGCATCGCGCTTTTCATACCGCCCGGATCGAAGATCGTGAGCATGGAGGACACGCGTGAGATCAACCTCCCACATGAGAATTGGGTTCCCAGCACCACCCGCTCAGGGGTAGGTGAACGGGGGCCAAAGGGTAAGGCCCCGGGTGAGATCGACATGTACGACCTCATGCGCGCCTCACTTAGGCAGAGGCCCGACTACATCATCGTCGGCGAGGTCAGGGGGAGGGAGACCTATACCATGTTCCAGGCGATGGCCACCGGGCACACGACATACTCGACCATGCATGCCGACTCGATGCAGTCCATGGTCAACAGGCTGGAGAACGAGCCCATCAACTGCCCCCGCATGCTTCTTACATCCCTCTGCAATGTGATCTTCCAGTCACAGGTCAGGGTTGGGAACGACCTCGCCCGCCGGATGAGGCAGGTCATCGAGATCATTGGCTACGAGCCAGATACCAACGAGCTCATATCCAGCACCGTCTTCGAATGGGACCAGGCCAATGACCGCTTCGTGTTCAAGGGCCACAGCACCCTGATCGACCACATCATGGAGGTGCGCGACCTCACATACAAGGAGATGATGGCCGAGTTCGACCGGCGGATGGACGTGGTGAGATACATGGTGCATCACGACATCACCGACCATCGCCGCATCTGGGAGATCATCAACAGGTACAGCAAGGATCCAGAAGGGGTCGCCGAACGCATGCGCAATGAGCTACGGGAGGAGGGGTGAATGATGGCATCTAGGCTGTCCAACGGCCCATCCAGGCAGGATGTGCGCAAGAAAAGGCGCATGAAGGCCGGTCAGGGTCAGGATGCTGGCTCCCATGATGTCGGCCGATCCGGCGGGTCGGCTCCCAAGTATATCGATCTGACCAGGTACCAGATGTTCTGCTGGAAGGTCATGGGCGGGGCCGTTGTCAGAAGAGCGAAGCTGGATTCCAGGCTTGAACTGCAGCTTCAACAGGCTCATGTGCGCATGAGGGCGGAGGAATACACCGCGTATGTGTGGACGACCGTCCTGCTGGTCCTGTTGTCTTCCCTGGCGATCGGCCTCTTGCTCGCCATCGCCATGTTGTCGATGCTTCAAGCACCGGCGGAGATCGTCATGATGGTGTCCGTCCTCATCATCCCTCTGCCGCCGGCCATCACGTTAGGGATGCTCATGGCCATGCCCTCGATCAAGGCCAAGGAGAGGGGGCGGGACATAGACAAGCGCATAGGTCCGGCCATGAGCTTCATCTCGGCCATGGCTTCCGCCGACGTCAACATCGACGTGATATTCAAGGAACTGGCCAGGCAGGACATATATGGTGAGATCAAGAACGAGGCGGAATGGATCGCCCGCGACAACGAGCTTCTGGGCTTCGACATACTCACCGCCATCGGCCGCGCCGCCCAGAGGACGCCGTCGGTGAAGTTCCAGGAATTCCTCCAGGGCGTGGTGACGATCTCTACCTCGGGCGGCCGGCTGAAGCCATACTTCCTGCAAAAGGCCGAGCAGTTCGAGAAAGAAGGGAAACTGGCCATGCGCTCCCAGTTGGAGACGATCGGTCTCATGGCGGAGACCTTCGTCACGGTGGTGGTGGCGTTCCCCCTGTTCCTAGTGGTGATCATGGCCATCATGGCCATCATCCCGGGAGGCGGGAGCCCTGCCCTTACCATGTTCCTGTTGGAGGTGGTCATTGTAGTGATAGTGCCGTTCTCACAGTTCGGCTTCATATTCCTGATATGGAATACGACCAAGGAGTCGTCGTTCTGAGGTGGGCATGACCGAGGAGATATTGGACCTGGACCAACTGAAGCGAAACCGCCTCGACCATGGCAAGGCCATCCTTATCGCCGGCATTGCGGTCGCCGCGCTCATGTTCATTCTCGGATCCATGGACCACGTGGGAGGGGTGGCCCTGCCAGGGGAGTGGATCGACTACCTCATCTTCGGTCTTATGGCCATATCCGGCCCCTATGGATTCTACATGACCTATCAGAGGATGAGGGTTCGCGACATAGAAAGACGTCTTCCCGAGTTCCTTCGAGATGTGGCTGAGGCAGGCCGCTTCGGCATGACCCTATCGCAAGCCATCGTGGCCGCGTCCAAGGGACGCTATGGGAGGCTGACTCCGGAGATCCGTCGAATGGCGGCCCAGATCGAATGGGGCGTGCCTGCATCGGACGCGATACGGCTGTTCGCCGACCGCGTCGACACCCCAATGGTCCGCAGGATGACGGCCATAATAATCAAGGCGAACGATGTTGGAGGCAACGTGGCGGACGTGCTCACGATGGTGGCGCACGATGCCAGAGAGGTGATGCTCAACCAGAACGAGAGGAGGATCACCATGGCCACCTACACCGTCGTGATATACGTTGCGTTCGCCGTGTTCATCGCCACCATATTCATCCTGAACACGACCTTCCTGCCAAAGATGGTGGAGGCGGGCAGCCAGCTGACGGAGGCGGCCGAGAGGGCGGGCGCCTCGGGGTCCCTGGTGACCATCCAGACCGATGTCGTCTCCACGGTGCAAACCCTTCTTGTGCTGGCCGTCGTCATACATGCCTTCGGCGACGGCATATTGGCAGGGGTGCTGCAAGATGGACAGATATCAAGCGGGCTTCGTCACAGCTTCATCATGCTGGCGATAGGGTTCGTGGGAACGAGGCTGATATGATGCGGTCGACCATGCCTGAGGACGATGTCTTGCGATCGTCAGAGGAGTCTCCAGATGATGTTTCGACGAAAGCAGGTCGTCAACATGCTCCTCCGCAACCCCTGGAGGGCCGCTCTCCGCGCGACCGGTCCGGTCATGGGAATCATGACGAACCCATCATCGACATCGAACACATCGTCTCGAACGGTGCGGGGACGGTGGAACTGTCGGTCATCGAGGAAGGCCGCTCGTACGCTCGCATCACCTATGACGATGCGACGGCCGAGCACATGTACGAGGTCGTGGAGCCAAGGCTGAACGAGGATGAGCTCGCCGCATTCGAGCTGTTGAAGAAAGCGCTGATCATCTCACTTAACGCTCCATCGGATCCCTCCCCGGAGCATCGCAGGAAGATGCTCGACAAGGCCGTCGATCGGCTGACATCCACTCTTGGTCTGACCTTGCGGCCTGTCTCCAGGGAGCGCATCCTCTACCATCTTCATAGGGACTTCATCGGCTACGGACCGATCACCGTGATGATGGCCGATCCAGACATCGAGGACATATCCTGCAACGGTGTCGGCGTGCCACTGTTCGTGTACCACCGCAAGTACGGCAGCATCAGGACCAATGTCATCTACGAGGACGAAGCGGAGCTGGACAGATACGTGATATGGCTGGCCCAGAGATGCGGCAAGCACATCTCCCTGGCCAGGCCCATGTTGGACGCCACCATCCCGGACGGCTCCAGGCTCAACGCCACGCTTGGCAGGCACGTCACAAAGCGTGGCTCCTCCTTCACCATCCGTCGGTTCAAGGATGATCCGTTCACCCCCGTCGACCTCATCGGGTTCAATACCATGAGCACCGAGATGATGGCCTATCTCTGGATCTCAGTGGAGTTCGGTTCCTCGATGATGGTCTGCGGCGGCACGGCCTCCGGCAAGACCTCCACCCTCAACGCCTTGATGTTGTTCATTCCGCCTCAAATGAAGATCGTCAGCATCGAAGACACCAGGGAGCTCAACCTTCCGCATGAGAACTGGGTGCCTGGTCTGACCAGGGAAGGCTTCTCGGGCATGGGTGACAATGGCGGAAGCATAGACATGTTCGATCTACTGACGGCGGCCCTGAGGCAGAGGCCACAGTACCTGATGGTCGGCGAGGTCAGGGGGAAGGAGGCATACGTGATCTTCCAGGCCATGGCCACCGGGCACACGACATATTCGACCATGCATGCCGATTCGGTACAATCCATGGTCAACAGGCTGGAGAACGAGCCCATAAACCTCCCCCGATCGCTGCTGTCCTCACTGGACCTGGTGCTGCTGCAAGGCCAGGTCAAAGTAGGTTCAAACATGGCTCGGCGGGTGAGGACGCTAACCGAGATAGTGGGGTTGGACCCCGAGACCGGGGAGCTGATCGCAAACACCGTATTCTACTGGAACCCCGCCGACGACTCGTTCACCTACTCCGGCCATTCCTACATCTATGAGAAGGTGAGAGCGGTCCGCAATTGGAGCTCCCTCGACATGGAACGAGAGGTGAAGAGGCGCATCGACATCCTGGAGTACATGAAACGTATCGGGGTGGAGAACTACCGCCAGGTGGCCAAGATAGTCTCGGCGTATTACAAGGAGCCGGATAAGGTCATCGAAGAGGTCCGGGCCAAGTTATCGGAATGATGTTCGCAATGGCGATATCGGCCCGATATTCGTGAAGGAGGATCGTCCTGGGATCACAGACGCCACGCATGGCCATGAAAGGACAGGGCATGTGGGGACCTGAACGGCCCTCCATCGGCGGCCAATGTCGAGATGTGTCATTGGCGGTGCAGGCCGCGGGATGCGCGCCCGAAGCCTGGAGGAGCCCTTTCGCCGTCCAGATGACGGAGTCCGGAGCTGCCGTGCCCTCGCGACCGTCGCGCATCCGGTCAGGGCACGGTGGGCCCTCTCACTCGTCGTCCGCTTCAGTGAGGTTCTCCACCACCAGCTCGCTCTCGTGCACCTCGATCTTGGCGATCTGCTCCTCCTCGTTGGCCCCTACGAGCCGGGCCACCGCGGTGATCTTGTCGCCCTCCGCCAGGTCCATGATCTTCACTCCCTGCGTCGAGCGGCCCATCGTCCGTATCTCTCCGGCGGCCACCCTTATCACCTTGCCCTGCTGGGTGGTTATGAGGAGCTGGTCGTCGTCACCGATGGTGCGGACCGAGACCACGCCGCCGTTCCTCTCGTTCGTCCTGATGGTGATGACCCCTTTGCTCCCGCGGTGGGTCTTCCGGTAGTCCGATACCAGGGAGGTCTTGCCATACCCGTTCTCGGTGATCGTGAGAAGCTTGTCCTCCGGCCTCACCACCGCCATGCTGACCACTTCATCGCCATCGTCCAGACGCATGCCCTTGACGCCTATGGATGCGCGGCCCACCGAGCGGACCTCGGAGACGCTGAACCGCGCGGCCTGCCCGCTGCGGGAGGCCAGCACGATCTCGGAGTCCTGCCTGGCCACTCTCGTCTCCACCAGTTCATCGCCCTCCATCAGGCTGATCGCTATGATGCCGCTGGCGCGGATGTTGCGGTACTCCTTGAGCGGGGTGCGTTTGACTATCCCGCGCCTGGTGGCGAACACCAGATCAAGGTCGTCATCGAAGCCGGTGATCGATATGTTGTCCTCCAGCCTCTCGCCCTCCTCCAGCCGGGGAAGCAGGTTGACTATGGGTCGCCCCTTGGAGTGTCGTCCTGCCACGGGGATGCGGTATGCCTTGAGCTGATAGACACGTCCTCTGTCGGTGAAGAAGAGGATGTTGTTGTGCGTCATGGTGACGAACAGATCGACCACGCTATCCTCTTCCTTGGTCTCCATGCCAAGAAGGCCCTGGCCGCCGCGATGCTGTTTCTTGTATGTGTCGAGTGGCAGACGCTTGATGTAGCCATCGTTGGAGATCATGATGACCATCTGCTCATTGGGAATGAGGTCCTCGATGTCCAGCTCCCCGTCGTCGATCAGGATCTCGGTCCTGCGGTCGTCGCCGTACTTCCCCTTAATCTCCAGAAGCTCCTCCCTGATAATGGCCATGATCTTGGCATTGTCAGCGAGGATCTCCTGCAGTCCGCGCATCCTCTCCTCGATCTCGACGTACTCCTTGCGAAGCTCCTCGATCTCCAGGCCGGTGAGGGCGCGCATCCGCATCTCCAAGATGGCCTTGGCCTGTTCCTCATCAAGTTCGAAGCGCTCCATGAGCCCCAGGCGCGCCTCCTCCGTGTTGGCGGCCTCGCGGATGATCCGGATGGTCTCATCTATGGCGTCCACGGCCTTGATCAGGCCTACTAGGATGTGATGCCTTTCCTTCGCCTTGCGAAGGTCATACTCAGTGCGCCTTATGACCACCGATTGCCGGTAGTCAAGATAGGCCTGTAGCATCTCCTGCAGGGAAAGGACCTTGGGCTGACCGTCCACCAGGGCAAGATTGATCACGCCGAAGGTGACCTCCAGCTGGGTGTGCTGGAACAGCTGGTTCAGCACGATCTCTTCCATGACGTCCTTGCGCAGCTCGATGACCACGCGCATGCCGGACCGGTCGCTCTCATCTCGGAGGTCGGTGATGCCCTCGATCCTTTTCTCCTTGACAAGGTCAGCTATGCTCTCCACGAGATTGGCCTTGTTCACCTGGTAGGGGATCTCGTGGATGATTATGCGTTTCTTGCCGTCATTGTCCTCTATGCTTGTGCGGGCGCGGACCTTGAGCCTCCCACGGCCAGTGGAATACGCCTCCACGATGCCGTTGGTGCCGTATATGATGCCTCCCGTAGGGAAGTCGGGCCCCTTGATGAAGCTCATCAGGTCCAGGGTGTCGGCCGACGGGTGGTCGATCAGGTGCACCAGGGCGTCGCACACCTCGCTTAGGTTGTGAGGAGGGATATTGGTCGCCATGCCCACGGCGATGCCCGACGATCCGTTCACCAAGAGGTTGGGCACCATGGAGGGGAGGACCTCCGGCTCCTTGAGAGAGCTGTCGAAGTTGTCGACCCAGTCGACCGTGTCCTTGTCTATGTCCCTCAGCATGTCCTCCGCTATCTTCTCCATGCGGCACTCCGTGTACCTCATGGCGGCCGCCGAATCGCCGTCCACGCTGCCGAAGTTGCCGTGGCCGTTGACCAGCGGATAGCGCAGGGAGAAGTCCTGGGCCATGCGCACCAATGCATCGTAGACGGAGCTGTCACCATGCGGGTGGTAGCGGCCAAGGCAGTCACCGACGACCCTGGCGCTCTTCTTGTGAGGCTTGTTCGACATGAGCCCCATGTCCCACATCGAATACAGTATGCGGCGATGCACCGGCTTCAGTCCGTCGCGGACGTCCGGAAGCGCCCTCCCGACGATGACGCTCATGGAGTAGTCGAGGTAGGATTTCTTCATCTCCTGCTCGATGGGCCTCCTTATCTCGCGCGCCGGCGTCGCCTCGTTGCTCTCGTTGATGTCTGGTTGAATGTTATCGGTCATGTGAGATCACCTCAAATGTCTAGGTTCTCGACCTCTCGGGCATGGGCGGTGATGAACTGCCGCCTTGGCTCCACCTGATCCCCCATCAGGATGGTGAACAGTTCATCGGCCCGCATGGCGTCATCGATGGTGATCTTCTTGACCATGCGATTGGCCGGGTCCATGGTGGTCTCCCACAGCTGCTGTGGGTTCATCTCTCCGAGACCTTTGTACCTCTGGACGGTGGCGCCCTTGCCAAGCTGCGCGAGCGCTTCCTCCAATTCCTTATCGTCGTAAGCGTAGATCTCCTTCCCGCCCTTCGACGCCTTGTACAGCGGGGGCATGGCCAGGTAGACGTATCCCGCATCGATCAGTTGCCGCATGTAGCGGAAGAACAGCGTCAGTAGCAGCGTGCTGATGTGGGCGCCGTCCACATCGGCATCGGTCATTATGATGATCTTGTGATAGCGTACCTTCTCCACATCGAAGTCCGGTCCCACACCACCGCCTATGGCCGTGATGAGGTTCCTGATCTCCTGGTTCTTGAGTATCTTGTCCAGCCTGGCCTTCTCCACGTTCAGGATCTTGCCCCTGAGAGGCAATATGGCCTGGAACACGCGGTCGCGGCCCTGCTTTGCGCTGTTGTGGACGAACGCTCCCGCGGCAAGAGCGAAGTTGTGGGTATGCGGAACCTCCAGGTCATAGACGTCCGCCCGTTCATCGAGCCTCTCCACAGAGACGACCTTGTGGTTGAAGTTGGCCACCGCTTCCTCGAGCATGCATTGTTCTCCGGCCACCGTATTGTTGACTCTGGTCCGAAGTTCGAAGCGGCCCGATACCATATGGGTGAACGCCCAGTCCTCAGAGCTGGGGTCCCAGACCATTTCGCATCCTTCGATGGCGATCCCCGGCTCGCTCATGTCAGATGTCCTCCTGTACAGGGGCATCAGCGAATCCCCGGCGCGGAGATCCATGGCCTGACGATAGCTGCCATCACGGAGCATGAAGCGGTGGTCCGGCGTGCATTCGATGGTCTCGCCGTTGTCGAGGGTGACGCGGACCAGTTCGGCATTCTTCTTGGTCATGCGAGCGTTGATCGCCCTCTCGATGCCGACCTTTCCATCATTCCGGATGGTGTAGCAATAGTGTTCCTTGCCCTCGGCCTGTTCGGCCACCAGCTCCTTGAACGACAGTTCGCGGCCGTCGGCCAGCGCCACCTTCGTATCGCCGGTGAAACACCCGCCGGCCGAATCGCCCTCCACGATGTACAGCTCGCACTTGGAGGGATCCTTCTCCTGGCAGTCGGCCAGCTTTCCAGGGAGTCCACCGCCTTCCAGCAGACCCTTGCGCCTGGTGAGCTCACGCGCCTTCTTGGCGGCCTCCCGGGCCTGGAACGCCAATATGCCTCTCCTTACGCAGGCCTCAGCGACCTTTGGGTTCTCATCCAGGAACGTGGTGAACCTCTCGTACACGCAGGACTCCATTATACCCTTGATCTCGCTGTTGCCCAGCCGGGTCTTGGTCTGTCCTTCGAACTGGGGCTCCGGGACCTTCAGGCTTATGATGGCCGTCAGGCCTTCGCGGACGTCCTCGCCGCTGAGGTTCTCCTCATTGTCCTTGAGGAGCTTGTTGCCCCTCGCATAATCGTTCATGGCCCTGGTCAGGGCGGAGCGGAAGCCCATGACATGTGTTCCGCCTTCGATCGTGTTGATGTTGTTGACGTACGAGAACACCGATTCGGAATAGGCGTCGGTGTACTGCATCGCCACCTCGACCATCACGTCGTCGCGCTCACAGCTCAGGTAGATGGGCTTCTCGTGCATCACGGTCTTGGACTTGTTGAGGTGCTCGACGAACTCCACGATGCCGCCTTCGGCATGGAATACTTCCTCCCGCTCCTTCCCCTCACGGAGGTCGCTGAAGGTTATCTTCACTCCCTTGTTCAGGTACGCCAGGTCCTGGAAGTGATGTGCCAGGATGTCGGCGTCGAAGTTCACTTCGTCGAATATCTCGGGGTCGGGCATGAAGTGTTGCTTGGTGCCCGTACGATCGGTCGTGGCGACCTCCTTCAGGGGAGAGGTCATGACGCCCCTCTCGCATCGCATGGAATAGACCTTGCCCCCCTGGCAGACCGTGGTCTCAAGATAGAGGGAGAGGGCATTGACGACGCTCAGGCCTACGCCGTGCAACCCACCCGAGACCTTGTAGCTCTTTCGATCGAACTTTCCACCAGCATGCAGGGTGGTGACGACCAGTTCCACCGCCGGCCGCTTGTACTTCTCATGCATGCCGGTGGGAATGCCCCGACCGTTGTCCCAAACCGTGCAGCTTCCGTCCTTGTTGATGGTGATGCCGATCTCCGTACAATAGCCGGCCATCACCTCGTCTATGCTGTTGTCGACCACCTCATAGACCAGATGATGAAGGCCCCTTGCATCGGTGCTACCGATGTACATGCCAGGCCGCTTCCTTACAGCTTGCAGCCCTTCCAGGACCTGGATGTTATTCGCACTATAATCGCCGTCTTCCATTGAATCATACCTCTTTGAACAGGAACGCGTTTATGGCGGATCGGCTAACCGACATCGATACTCGCCACTGAATTATGTGCATCCCTAACGCTCTCTCTACGGCCCGAGGTAAGGCTTCTAAGTATTAATATGCTTCTAGGCATGCTGGCTATATAAGCAGGGCCCCCCTTCGGAGCGCCCCATTCCGAGGGGGTCTTTCACCATTGTTTTTGCATCGCCTAAAAATGTGCCACACAGGGAAGGGTCTTTCTATCACATCGGTTTTGGAAGGAGAGAGGAAGATGAGCGTAATGGGCGTTTCAACGGACCTTCTGAAGGAGATCTCCAGGAACGAGCGTGTGGACATGGACCGGCTCCGCCGTGGCGTGGAAGCGGGGCGCGTTGTGGTACCCTTCAACCCTTTGCACTCGCCGAAGCCGTGTGGCATAGGAGAGGGATTGAGCGTCAAGATCAATGTCAACGTGGGCACCTCTCGTGACCGAGCGGTCCTGGAGGAAGAGCTGGAGAAGGTGAGAATCGCCCAGCGCTACGGCGCTGACGCCATCATGGACCTGAGCACCGGAGGCGACATAGACGCCATCAGGCGCCGCATCGTAAAGGAATCGTCCATGCCGGTGGGCACGGTGCCCATATACCAGATCGGTCTGACCATGGCAAGGAGGAGCGCGGTCGTGGACATGGATGAGGACGACATGTTCAACGGCTTCGTCCAGCATGCCAAGGATGGCGTCGACTTCATGACCGTGCACTGCGGCATCACCAGGGAGGTCGTCGACCGCCTGAAGAGGTCCCCACGCGTCACGGACGTGGTGTCCAGGGGCGGCTCCTTCCTGGTCGCATGGATACTGCACAACGAGAAGGAGAACCCGTTCTATGAGAACTTCGATTACCTGCTGGAGCTGGCAAAGGAGCACGAGGTGACGCTGTCGCTTGGCGACGGGATGCGGCCGGGCTGCATCCACGACGCCACCGACGGAGCGCAGGTGCAAGAGCTCATCGTCCTGGGGGAACTGGTTCAGAGGTGTCGGAAGGCAGGCGTGCAGTGCATGGTGGAAGGTCCAGGCCACGTCCCCCTGGACCAGGTGGAGGCGAACGTCAGGCTGGAGAAGAGCATCTGTGACGGGGCGCCCTTCTACGTGCTCGGTCCCCTGGTCACGGACATCGCGCCAGGCTATGACCATATAACCTCGGCCATAGGTGGCGCTCTGGCGGCATACCATGGCGCCGACTTCCTGTGTTACGTCACCCCGGCCGAGCATCTATCGCTGCCGACCCCCGATGATGTGAAGGAAGGAGTGATCGCTTCGAAGATCGCCGCCCATGCCGCAGACGTGGCCAGGGGGCGCGGGCGGGAGCGGGACATGCGAATGGCGGAAGCCCGTAGGGAGCTTGACTGGGAATCCATGTACCGTGAGGCGCTGGACCCCGATAAGGCCAAGGAGTACCGCGCCAGGGGCAGTACTGCCGAATCGGACGGTTGCTCGATGTGCGGAGATGTATGCGCCATCAAGCTGGTGCAGAAATATCTGAGAAATGAGTGACGTGGAGCCACTGGAGGGAATCGAACCCCCGACCTACGGTTTACGAAACCGCCGCTCCTTAGCGATGCGCGCCTGAACGGAGCGCATGACCGCTGAGCTACAGTGGCATCGAGAATCCACCAAGAGATACCCTAGTCTTATATTTTTCTTCTCCTCCCGGCAGGTCGGCGGCGGCCCAGGCCTGCCGCGGCATCGCACATGCGCACAGCTGGCTTGGACGGGCCATCCGGTTTGCCGGGAGCGATCGCCTGCCCATCCCGATGGGGTCCGAGGACGACGGTTTCCCGATGGCCATCTCGATCGATGGCCGCGACTTGGAACGCTCATGACAACATGGCCAGCATCCGTACGGCGTCCTCCGTCGGAGCGGGCGTCTCGGAGATGATCGTCATCTCCCTCCGTTCATCCTGGATGATGGATGCGAGCAGGGCGAAGTCGGGCTCCTTCTCCTCGAGGAGGAGATGCCGCTTCTCGCCCTTGGCAGTGTACTCGATGCAACTGAAGTGACAATGCAGTCGTCCCTGATGCATCTCGGAGCAAGAGTCCAGGACCTTGCGGAAGTCATCCTCGGTGCGCAGCTGGCCTCCATACCGGGCATGGATGTGGCCGAAGTCAGGGACGGGTTCTATTCCATCGACCTCGGCCATCACGGAGGCGATCTCCTGCAGAGTCCCCCAGCTGGCCGATTTGCCCATGGTCTCGAGGCCGATGATTGTATGCAGGTCCTCCGATTCCATCTGCCTGCGGATGCGCCGCATCGCCTCCACGACCTTCCTGGTGGCCTGTTCCGACGTATGGCCCATGTAAGAGGCGGCATGCACCACCACGATCCTGGCGCCCATGGCGTCGGCCGCCCGGACGGCACGCATGAGCCAATCATGGCTCTTCTCCACGGTCTGTTCGTTCGAGTTGAAATTGATGTAGTAGGGCGCATGCGCACTGAGCGCGACCCCTAGTTCCCGTGCCTTCGCTCCTATCTCCCTGGCCTTCTCATCGGACAGGTTCACGCTCCTTCCGAATTGCACCTCCAGGGCGCTGAGGCCGAGCGCCTTGGTCCTCTCGACGGCGTTCACACCCCCCTTGCTGCCCGGCGGATATCCTGCGGGGCCTACGAACAACATGCTATGCCCAACGATGTCATGGATGATAAGCATGTCCGGCAAGAATTTTTATCTCGGCGATAGGCTGTTCCTGATAGGATACTATGCATACCGAGAGCGTCAGGATAATGAAGCCGCAGGAGGCCAACGTGATCATAGGCCAGGCTCATTTCATCAAGACCGTGGAAGACCTGTACGAGGCGCTGGTGTCGTCATGTCCAGGCATCCGTTTCGGGCTGGCGTTCTGCGAGGCTTCGGGCGACCGCCTGGTGAGGGCGGACGGCAACGACGACGCGCTGAAGGCCGCCGCCGTGGACAACGCCCTCCGCATTGGAGCGGGGCATAGCTTCATAATCCTCATGATGGACGCGTACCCAATCAACGTGATGAGGAGTGTCAAGGACGTCCCCGAGGTATGCACCATATTCTGCGCCAGCGCCAATGAGGTGGAGGTGCTGGTAGCCGAGACCGAACTAGGCCGAGGCATCATTGGGGTCGTAGACGGCCAGACCCCGCTTGGAGTTGAGAACGATGAACACGTCAAAAAAAGGAAAGAGCTCCTCAGACGCATCGGATATAAGCGCTGACAGAGAGATGCTGGACCCCTATGAGGCGTCCGCCAGATACTACGATCTGTGGCATGAGGACTTCAATGATGACGTGGAGTTCTACCTGCGGCTCGCCGAGCGCACCGGAGGGCCGGTGCTGGAATGCATGTGTGGCACCGGGCGCGTCCTGATACCGTTCGCCCGGAAGGGATACGAGATCGCCGGAGTGGACCGCAGCGCCACCATGCTGGACCGTTGCACCACCAAGGTCAGCTTCGAGCGCCCAGACGTCCAGCATCGCATCGAACTACATCAGGGGGATGTGGTGGACATCAAGCTGGATAGAAAGTTCCGGCTGGCCTTCATGCCTTTCAACTCCTTCCTGCACCTGCTCACCACGGCGGAACAGGAGAAGGCGCTCCTGAACGTGCGCGACCATCTGGAAGATGGAGGGCTGTTCAGCTTCGCGGTGTTCTCCCCCCGCCTGGACCGCCCTGAGCACCTGGTCCGTCACCGCGGTACCAGAGTGACCACGCAAGGAGAGATCATCTCGTGGTTCGAGGCCCAGGTTTTCGACCAGGGCAATCAGAGGACCACCGTGACATACTTCTACGACATATCGAAGCAGGACAAGCCAGTGCGCCGAGTGACCACGGAGTTCACACTTCGCTATCTGTTCTTCCGAGAAGCGTTGGAACTGCTGTCGCGTTGCGGCTTCGAGGTCATCGAGACCTATGGAAACTACCACGGCGGAGGGTTCACGGCCACCAGCCCCATCATGGTGTTCGTGGCCAGGAAGAGATGAGAACGCCACTCTTCAACCTGGACCACACCCTGGACAGCGGACAGGTGTTCCGCTGGCGGAAGGAGGGCGAGTGGTGGCGAGGCGTGGTCAAGGACCGCTACATCCAACTGCGCCAAGACGGCGACCGGCTCGAGGTTAAAGGGACCTCGGAGGACATGATCGCCCATTACTTCCGCTTCGACGACGATCTCGAAGAGATATATGCGGAGATCTCGAGGGATGAGTGCATAGCCTCCATCATCGATCGCTTCCGCGGACTTCGATTGATCAGGCAGGATATATGGGAATGCTCCGCATCATACCTGCTGGCCACATACTCCAACGTGCCCCGCATCAAGAAGATGATAGATTCGTTGTGCCGCACCTATGGGCGGGAGATCGAGAACGGCGTGTTCGCCTTCCCCACGCCGCAAGAGATACTGGAGGGGGAGGCGGACATCGCCTGCTGCCGGCTTGGGTACCGGGCGGACTGGCTTCGAAACTACGCGGGCATGGTGTACAGCGGCGAGTTTGACCTTTACGAACTGGCCACCAAGGATTACCAGGGAGCGGTGGAGTACCTGAAAAGGGTGAAAGGCATAGGGAGCAAGGTCGCCGATTGCATCGCCCTCTTCTCGCTCGACCATCTGGAGGCATGCCCAGTGGACGTTCGCATCGCGAGGGCTATGCGTGAAATATATGGGGTGACCGGCCAGTACGATAAGGTGGCAGGCTTCGCCCGCCGCCACTTCGGCCGGTTCGCCGGGTATGCCCAAGAATATCTTTACATAGCGGAGGACAGGACGCGGAAGACCATCAGATCATGCCCTGGGAATCCGGACACACACAGCTAGGCGCCTTGACGCCGGTATGGGCCTCATAGACCTTGACGAGCATGCCGCTGTGCTTGACCATGTTGCATATCCGGCAGGTCTCGGTCACTATGTCCGAACCGTCTATGATGCGCTGCGCCGCCCTCTCGACCTCTTCCTTGAACTCTTCGTACCTTCCGCTGCTCTCCAGTTCCTTATTCGTGCCGCGTTTCGACTTGAGATACTGGGAGACGGCCGCGTCCGTTACTCCGAAACGGCGGGCAACCTCGGCCTGGGTGAGGTTGTGCTTCTCCACGAGAACCCTAGCCAATTCCCTCCGGATGGAGGGGAGGACATACCACACGATGAGCTCACAGGGAATCTTCATTAACAGGGGTAATGTCTTAACAATAATAAAATGTTGCTAGGTCGCAATCAAACTTCTCCCGGATGCGTCTTCTCGTAGAACGCCTGCACCTCCCAGTCGGGCATCTCGTCCACCGCCGAAGGCATGCGAAGGGTCAGGCCAAGGGAGCGAAGGTGCGTGGCCAGAACCGCCCTGGCCTCCGCCCCTCCCTGGAGCTCCTGCAGTTCCAGGTCCCGGGCCTTGACCTTCCCGCGGAAGGAGCCAAGGACGCGCGGCCCGCTCATTATCAAGCTGTAGTAGCTGCTGCCGAGCATCTGCTTGATCCAGGGATGCAGATAGCTGTGCAGATTGTCATCGGGGCTGAGAACGAACTGCTCTTGGACCTTCACAGTACCGATCCGGCCGACGTCCTCGGAGAGAAGCCAGTGCACGGAATCATCGTCCTCCATGAGGAAGCCCTTGACCAGGAAGCCTTCGTCCTCCAATTCTGCAAGGATGGACCGCAGTTCCTTCTTGGGCATCTCATATCTCATGTACCTCTGGAGGTTGTCCGCGGTGAATATGCCGAAATTGCGGAACAGCTGACGGACCACCTCCTTTCGCGCCTCTGCTGTGCTCATCTCGATGTCTGGCACCAGGCGGACGCGCTTGTTCTGGTCCACGTATATGAAGGTGCCGTTGTTCAGCTCCTTCATGGCGTCATATGTCGCGCGGTGGCCCAGCGGGGAACGGTCGAAGACCTGCTGTCGGGTCATGGGCTTCTCATCACGGATCATCCGCAGGATGACATCCATGTCCGCCGTCACCTTTCTGCCCTTGGCCTTGCGGCATAGCGCCGCATACTCCATGCTGGTGTACATCACATAATCAGGGATCGGCTGGACCTTCACCACGAAGCCCATCTCGAACATCTTCTTCAGGGGGATCCTCATCCGGCAGCGCAGCGCCGCCTCGGCGTCGGAGCGCAGGCCGCCGACGGACTTGATGGCCGTCGCCACGCTGGAGAATCGGCGGGAGGCCTCGATCCTCTGCTTGGACAATATATAGGACAGAATGTCCTCCCAGGGATGGCGCTCGCATATCATCCTGCCCTTGGCGTACATGTCGCCCATGCGGACGTATCCATGTCGCCTCAGCACCTCGGCGTGCTCTTCGGGCAGGGCCGCGGGGCTGTGGCCAAGCACCTCCCTCAGACGCACCAGTTCGTAGCCCATCATGTGGTAGAAGCGCATGAACTCGTCCAGGGCGTCCAAGGCCTGCGGCAGCAAGGATGGGTCCGTGAGGTCAAGCTCCCGGATCTCGATGCAGCCGCTCATGTTCCACTTCTCCACCCCTCCGACGAGTTGACCGTCCGCCACGATGGGGTAGATCCAGCGGTCTCCATAACGGGCGGCGATGGATGCCCACATGCTCTGGACCCCGGGATCGTAGAGGGATACCAATCGCATGCTGGAGTCCGGAGAGTGCTTCTCATCCAGGAGGAGCAGCTCATCCCGGAAGAGGTACATCTCCTCCCGGGACGGGCCGACCGATATGGTCACCACGTCCAGGGAATCAAGGGCCCTGCCTATCTCCTTCATGGGCACCTTCAGGGCCTGAGCTATGGAGTGTAAGGAAGCGGGGGAGTGGGCGCGGAGGAAGCGGGCGACCACACGCTTCAGCGGATCGTCGGCGGCGGGAGGCGCATCGTAGGCGAGATACACGTTCTCAGTGGACCATTCCTCCCTCTCCTCGAACCGCCGGACCAGGTACATGTTCCTGTCCAGCCGGTCGATCGATTCCTTCAGCTGCTCCTTCGGGATATCGAGGACCGCCGCCAGCTGACGCATGGACATGCCATCCTCACTTGCCCGCACGGCATCCAGCACCATCCTGTCCAGGGGGCCGGGGGAGTCGTTACGGTACAGCGCTACCAGATCGGCGGCGTCCTCCGCCCGGACGTATCGAACGCGTCCGTGCATGAAACGGCCCAGAAGCAGCCGACCAGAGCGGCGCATGTCCTCCCAATCGGAGAGCTTGAAGCCGTTCACTCGATAGAAGGCGTCCAAGGGCGTGCCTATGGTCCACAGGGCATCGAACAGTCGATCGATGCTGTCGAACGGCCCGTCCTGCTTCTGACGGCGATATGACTCCACGGTGCGGTGGTCGTAGGCTCGCAGGTCGTTGGTCCTCAGACGCAGGTAGTCCCTCTCCAGCATGTATTGCTCATGCTCCGACACGAGGAAGCGTCCCTTGGCCACCAGGCCCTCCTGGGTCAGATCGTTGAGGGTCCGCCTGACCTCTTCCTCCGCCAGCCCCAGAGAGAACGCCACCTCCTCGGCTGTGGCGGGAGCGTAGCACTCCAGATGGCGGACCAGTACCTCGTCCAGTGCCTCCTCCCTCGCCCCCTCATGGAAACTGCGGGCGCGGTATACCCACTTGCCGTCACGGTATCCGATGCGTCCCACGCGGCCCGTGGCCTCGAGGCGCCTGAGGGCCTGATGCACCGTGCTGGACGGCAGCTCGAGCGCGGACGCCACCTGGGCGGGGGAGTGCGGTTCTTCAAGAAGCGCCAGAACACGCTCCTCGTCCTTGCTCAGTCTGCGGGGCTTCGCCATCACCGTAAGATAGGTGTCCAGGTCCTCGGCCGGGACGAAGTAGGCGTCGTCTATGTACACGGAGGCTATCTTTCCCTCGTCCAGCAGTTCGATGCACCATCCGTCCACCTCCTCGCGGTCGGCTACCGTGTACGGATAGATGGAACGGCCCTTCTCCTTCAACACTCGCAGCGGCCCGGCCCTGCCGATCAGGGAGAGGACCTCATCCTTGGAGGCGGCCATGCCTATGCGGCGGCGGAAGAAGGGGACCACCTGGTCCTCTGTGAACTCGAACTCCGAGATGTCCGCTCCCATGACCTTGCTGAGCACCTTGCGATGCAGCTCTCGGAGCAGGGCGCCGCGGTCCTCCATGAGCACCATGTCGCTGATGCCGGTCAGGATGGCGTTGTGGGCGAACGGCGAGGGCGTGGAGGTGTAGTCTATCGGAACGACCCTCATCGAGCCGTTCTCAATGCTCTCCAGCACGAACCTGGCGTTCTTGATGTCCATGACATCCTCCATGATCTCGCGGTACGTCTCATCGATCACGGGAACGCCCTTCATATCCCCCAGCGCGTCGAGCAGATACTGGGAACGGACCTGCTGCCTTCCCACCGATACCTCGCGACCGCGGTAGTTGCGCAGGATCATGAAGGACCTGGAGGCGGTGTGCCTGAACCGCTGCTTGAACAGCTCGCTGTCCTTCACGGCCCGGACCAGGACCGGCTCCAGCATGCTGCTGGTTAGCACCCTCTCTATACCCTCCAGCTCGATGCGCTTTGGCGATGTGATCATGAACGTATCGTCGGTGACGGACACCGAGACGTTGCAGCCATATTCCTGGGTCAGGATGAACGCGTATGCACGAGACAGGGAATCGTTGACACGGCGGCCGAAGGGGAAGTGGAACACTACGTTGAAGTTTCCCGACATGTCGATGTAGCCCTCCACGGCCAGTTCCCGGTCGGTCGGTATGATGCCGCAAGTGGCCTGCTGCTCCTTGAAGTAGGAGAGGATGGAGCGCGATGATCCATGATCGATGCCGAAGGTGGCCAGCCAGGATAGGATCTCGTCCTCCGGGTCTCCCCTCTCAAGCCTCTCCCTCATCTCCCGACGGAATATGGCCACGTCCATGCTCAGGTCGAAAGAGCGGGGCAGCATCTCGCCGCTCCATGACGGAACGGTGGGCTTGCGCCCGGCGGCCTCGCGCACGAAGACCTTCATCCCCTTGGTCCTAACGTACTCATACGAGCGGCCTCCTAGTACGAACACGTCCCTGGCCGACAGCCGTTCCACGAACTTCTCCGACAGGTCGCCGATCAGTCCGCCCTTGTCGGTGAAGACCTTGTAATTGGCCTCCTCCGGTATCGTTCCGAGGTTGAGGAAATAGATCATGCGCGAGCCGCCGCGCTTGCCGAAGCGCCCCTCCTCCTCATCGTACCACAGCTTTGGATACACGCCCTCGAAGGCGTCCTTGCTGCTCAGGTACCGGAGCACCTCGAAGAAGCTCTTCTCGTCCAGGTTGCGGTAGCAATATGAGGAGCGCACCACCTTCAATGCATCCTTGACGTCCCACCTTTGCTCCAGCGACATTCCCACCAGGCTCTGGGCCAGTACGTCCAGTGCGTTCTCGGCGATGGCCACGCGGTCTATGCGCTTCTTATGAGCTGCGCGGCAGAGCACGGCGCACTCGACCAGGTCGTCCTTCTCGAACACCAGCATTCGGCCCTTGGACGTCAATCCCGTAGCGTGCCCGGCCCTTCCCACGCGCTGAAGTCCCTTGGCCACCGATTTGGGTGAGCCTATCTGCACCACCAGGTCGACCGAGCCGATATCTATCCCCAGCTCCAGCGAGGTTGACGAGACGACACACTTGAGCTCTCCCCTTTTCAACCGCTCCTCCACGTCCAGCCGGGTCTCCTTGGCCAGGGAGCCATGGTGGGCCTCGACGTCCTCCAGACCGCGTTCCTTCAGCTTGAACACCACGGCCTCCGTTCCCGAACGTGTGTTGGTGAAAACTATGGTGGTACGGTGCTCCAGGATCATCTGGTACAGCTGGTCGTACATCTTCGAATTGACGATCTCGAACGGAAGGGTGGTCATGTCATCGGTGGGGCACAGCACCCTGATGTCGAGCTCGCGCTGGCGAATGATCTCCACCACGTTGACCTCACGAGGTTTACCGTTCTCGTACCCCACCAGGTAATGGGCCACGTCCTCTATCGGCGCCAGCGTGGCGCTCAGCCCGATGCGGGTGATGGGGTGGCCGCAGAACGCCTGCAACCGCTCAAGCGTCAGGGACAGGAACACGCCGCGCTTGGAATCGCACACCTCATGGATCTCGTCCACGATGATGTACTCCACCTGGGCGAAGCTGTTGCGGAACTTCGGTGCGGCCAGCACGAGGGCCAGCGATTCAGGCGTGGTGATGAGGATGTGAGGAGGCTTTCGAAGCATCTTCTGCCTCTCCGCCTGGGAGGTGTCGCCGGTGCGCACTCCTACCCGTATCTCGGGGAAGTCCACACCCTCCGCGGCGGCTACCTCTCTGATGCCTTCGAGGGGCTCGTTCAGGTTCCTGTTGATGTCATTGGCAAGTGCCTTGAGAGGTGATACATAGATGGCGTACACGCGGTCCTCGAGCCTTCCCTCCTTGGAGTACTTGAACAGTTCATTGATGATCGAAAGGAAGGCGGTAAGGGTCTTGCCGGATCCGGTTGGAGACGATACCAGGACGCTCTTCCTCTCATGGATCAAGGGGATGGCATACGATTGTGGCTCCGTGAAGTCATTGAAACGGGATTGAAACCATTTTGCAATGAGCGGATCGAGGAGTTCGATCAACTCCTCCTTGGTGCAACGCTCTTTGACCTTCTTCATTAGATTTCTCCTGATAGTGAAATCACGTTCGATTACCCCTAGCTATATTAGTCATTTTCGGGAGGCGGTCCGAAAAACCAGAGTGGATGTTGCTCTGAAAGATTCATTAGAGGGTATGGCGTTCGTAATCTCGCATGCGGAGCACAAAGATAGTCACCCTGGCTCTCGCAATGATCTTGACCGCCATCGTCCTGGTGCCTTCAGCCGTTGCTGAGGGACCGGTCCAATCGGACGGCCCGAATGAAGATGCAGGAGCCACCTTGGACACCACCGAAAAGGTGACCACCGTGCATGGATTCGTTAGGAACGAGACAGGACCGGTAAATGGTACATTAATACTCCTCAGTCTTTCTTCTGGACTCCCCCTCTATAACGCGAGCACCGACGTAAGCCGTGGTGGTGAATATCACCTCAAGAACGTTCAACCAGGTAGCTATCGGGTGATGATAGTGGTCTCCACTGGTTTTCTTTTTCTAGAAGAGAATAAGGAGGTCCACGAAGGAGAGAACGTATGGAACTGGACCTTGACGGCGAGATATGCCCTGCAAGGTGTCGTCAGGTCTGGTCAGAATCCCATGCCGGACGTCACTGTCACGCTTATTTCGGAGAGAGGAGGGGACAAACACACCGTCACGACATCCGGCGATGGCGGATACGAGTTCAACGACCTTCTAGCAGGTAACTACACCGTCACCTTCTCCAAGAGCGGATATCGGACGATGGAGAAGGCGATCAGCCTGCCCGACGACAGCACCCTGGACATAGAGATGGAGCGCATGGGGCTCCCGGCCAGGGACGGGTTCCTGGCCGGCTATGACCTCGGCCATTCGCTCATGGTCGTCGCGCTCGGACTGGCCGTGGCGACGCTGATCGTCGCACTGTTCGCTCGATACCAGGTGAGGAAGAAGCCAGAGCTCCTGAGCAGGGATGATTCAGAGGCCTAGGCGCAGCCTGACCGCGGGCAGGCTCTCCTGCACACGTTCCTCTACCATCTCATATAGGGAGTTGCCATGAGCGTCGATGGCGACGGTCAAGGGGCCCAGGCCTTTGGCCTCCACGATCCATAACGCCTCTGGCATCCCGAGGTCGAGCCATTCCACGCCCCTGACCCTGCTTATGCCCTGGGCCGCCAGGACGGCCGCGCCACCGGTGAACGCAAGGTACACGCAGCCATGTTCCCTCATCGCCTCGACCGTGGGACGGGACATGCCGCCCTTTCCGATTATGGCCCTGATCCCGAACTCCCTGATGAAGTCTGGCTCAAGCGCGTTCATGCGCGCCGAGGTCGTCGGTCCGGCGGCGATCACCTTCCACCCCTTGGAGTCCCTTTTCACGATAGGACCGCAATGATAGAGAATCCCGTCCTCCAGGTCCACCGGCAACAGCTTCCCCTGACCATGGAGTTCGAGAGCCCTCATGTGCACCTCGTCCCGGCCGATGAAGACGGTACCGTCCACGCTCACTTGCTGTCCCACCCTGAGAGAGCGGACCTCTTCCTCGGAGAGCGGCGCCTTAAGGATCAAAGGGAGACCTCCCGAATCTCACTCTGCCGTCAGGATATATCCTTGCCGTGGCCCTGCGGGCGGCCCAGCACTGGAGGTTCACCGCCACCGGGAGCGATGCGGTGTGGCAGTATGCGGTGGAGACCCTTACACCGAGGACTGTGGTGTCTCCCCCCAGCCCCATGGGGCCAATGCCGGTGAGGTTGAGCGCCTCGGTCAGTTGGTCCTCGAGAGCTGCGAGCTCGGGGTCGATGTTCGGCAGGTCCAGCGGACGAAGCAGGGCCTCCTTGGCCAAGCTGACCGCCAGGTCCGAAGTTCCCCCTATGCCGACGCCGACGATCGTGGGAGGGCAAGGCCGCCCGCCGGCCCTGACCACTGTATCGAGGATGAAACGCTTGACCCCGCTGATGCCGTCGGCCGGAGATAGCATGGCCAAGGCGGTCATGTTCTCCGAGCCAGCACCCTTGGGCAGCACTGTTATCTCAAGGAACTCATCGTCGGTCGGATAATGCACGATGTGCGGCAGGCCAACTGCCACGTTCGTTCCCGGGTTCTCCCTGGTCAGCGGATGTACGGCGTTGGGCCTCAGCGGTATCTCCTCAGTGGCTCGCGCGACCCCGCTCCTTATGCTCTCCTCTACGGAGGCGTCGACCGGCCCAGTGACATAGAAGACGTGGACGCCGGTGTCCTGGCACATGGGAACGGCCAGACGGTCGGCGGCATCGATGTTGTCCAAGATGGTGCGCAGCTGGGAGCGCGCCACCTCCGACGTCTCGCGAGACTCGGCGCGACGCAGCGCCTGGACCACGTCAGGCGGCAACGTCGTCACCGCGTCCCGGAGCAACTGGACGACTACCTCCTCTATCAGATTTCCGACCATGGTGGCCAACATCGCGCCGCCGTTAAAATAAACTGTCGGGGGCGCGCCATTTTTTATATAAACAACTCCTTGCTTTCCCCCTATTAGGGGGAATCATTTGGAGCCCATCGTCATAAAAGACCTCGTCAAGGACTTTGGGGGATTCAGGGCAGTCGACAACCTCAGCCTCACTGTCCGTAGCGGCACCTTCGTCGGCTTCCTCGGGCCGAACGGCGCGGGGAAGACCACCACCATCAAGATCCTGACCAACATGCTCAGGGCGACCAGCGGCTCTGCCTTCCTCAACGGCGTGGACGTCGTGAAGGACCCCAAGGCGGCCATGGCCAGCCTGGGAGCTGTTGTGGAGACGCCTGAGTTCTACCCATATCTGACGCCAAACGAGACGCTTGCATACCTCGGAGAGCTTCGAGGCATGAGCCCCGAGGACATCCGCACCCGCACCAGAGAGGTGCTGGAGACTGTCAAGATGACCGAATGGGCGGACAAGCGCATAGGCAGCTTCTCCAAGGGCATGAAACAGCGCATAGCCATCGCACAGGCCATACTGCACAGGCCAGCGGTGGTCATTCTCGATGAGCCGACCTCGGGCCTCGACCCGCGTGGCATGGCGGAGGTGCGGAACATATTGGCAGGGTTGAAGAAGGAGGGATACACCATCTTCATGTCCTCCCACTTGCTGAACGAGGTGCAAGAGGTGTGCGATGAGGTGGCCCTGATCGACCGCGGGAAACTGCTTCGCTCGGGGCCGGTGGACGCTCTTCTAGGCTCTGTGAACGTTCATCGCATGGAGGTCCGGACCCTGCAGCAGATAGACGGCGCCTGGCTGAACAAGATATCGCAGCTGGAAGGCGTGCAGGAGCTGCGCGCCAACGGAGCCATGGGATTCTCCTTCACGCTCACCGGCGGAGACCAGGAGCAGGCCGAGATGTTGCGCAAGCTACAAGGCATCGAACTGGATGTGGTATCGTTCAGGGAGTCGGGCGTGGCGCTTGAGAATCTGTACCTTTCGATGATAAAGGAGTCGAGGTGAGCACATGAGCGAAGTAGCGCACACTGGCACGGGCGCGGCCCCTAGCGATATGCAACAGTCCCTTACCGTGATGAAATACGACCTGCTGAAGCATATGCGCAGCCGCCGCCTCCTAGGCATGTTCGCCATCGAGGCGATCCTTCTCGTCCTGATCGCTGGCCTTACTCTCGGGGAGACGGCAAGACCGTTCATCGACACCATGGGCAACTTCGCCTCGCTGGCATCGACCTTGGTCATCATCGCTGCCACGCTCTTCGCCGGCGACGCGATCGTGTCGGAGTTCCAGGGCCGCACCGGCTACCTGCTGTTCCCCAACCCGATCAGACGCTCCTCCATCTTCATGGGCAAGTTCCTGTCCGCCACCCTTGCCACCATGGTCGTGGTGGTCATCTACTATGCCGTGGCCATAGGCATCAGTGCCGCGGTGTCCAGCAACCTGCAGAATTTCGAGCTGGCGTTCGCTTCGCTCGGCCTTGCGCTGTTGTACAGTGTCGCCGCGGTCGGACTGGGCATGCTGGTCAGCTCCTTCATGAAGGGGAGCACCGGGTCCCTGATCCTGACCTTCTTCCTGCTGTTCCTCATCTTGCCATCGGTGGACAGCATATTCTCGCTGGTCGATTACCCGCCGGTCATCTCACTGACGTTCGCATCCATGGCCATAACGGCAGTGCTCAGGGTGCCCTATCCGCCCGCGACCGACAAGTTGATCATTCCCCTGGAGGGCTTCGGCGAGTTCGTCACCTATATCCACACCCCCCCTGTACTGACAGCGGTGACGGTCATGATCGCCTGGACCCTGGTGACGATCGTGCTGGCATACTTCCTGTTCCAGCGTAGAGAGATGTCGGCGTGACCGTAGCAGCGTTCATTCATGTCGGGGATGAACTGCTGACCGGTCGCATCGACCCCTATCCCAAGGGGATGCTCGAGCAGATGCGCCGGAGGGGCTCCAGCATCGCCTCCGTCACCATGGTCCGGGACGATGTGAGGGAGATAGTCTCGGCGTTCCGCTTCGCATTATCCCTGTCGCCCGACATCGTCGTGGTCACCGGCGGTCTGGGGCCGACCCTCGACGATGTGACAAGGGAGGCGTTGGCCGAGCTGATGGGGGTCGAGCTGATCGTCAGCGAGGATGCGGCAGGATGGATGGACGAGGCATTGGCTCGAATGCATGGGCGGCCAGGACGAAGCGGGATAAGGCTGCGGATGGCCCGCGTGCCCAGGGGAGCGACGGCGCTTCGCAACATCGCGGGAGCGGCGTGCGGGGTGCGCGCTACCGTCGACGGCGTCACCTTCTTCCTCCTTCCCGGGTTCCCCGAGGAGTCGATGCCGATGTTCGAAGCGTACGTCCTGCCCCTCGCGGATAGCGATGGCATGGAGGAACTGGAGACCAAGGTCTGGAAAGGGGAGAGTTCGCTGGAGCCCATCTTTCAGAAGGTCGTGTCCCGCTTCCAGGTGCGCATCGCCTCGCTTCCAGCGTCGGACTGGAAGGAGCGGGGCAACAGCGTGGTCATAAAAGGTCCGAAGGATGAGGTCATTAAGGCCATGGAATTCTTCAAGGACGAGGTCGGAAAGCTGGGACCAGACGTCAGTTGCCAATGATATATAGCTCCCCCTCGTGGAGGAAGACCTTGATCGTGTCGCCCTTCCTCTCGAAGCCCTGAGGCTTGCGGACATCCATCGTCTCGAACGTTACAGGGTGCATGAGCTGTAGCTCCCTCCTCCCTTCGCCTAGGACGACGGCCTCCTTCACATCCTCCTTGGTGCCCACCACCTTGACGTTCCGGAGGTCGACGTTCGTCATTGTGAGGTTGTCACCGTGCTTCAGGTTGCGTAGCTTGGCAGAATGTGGGCCGGTCGATTGTACCAGATACAGCTTGCCGCCTATCTCCACGATGTCCCTCACGCGGTACGGGGGAAGGCGGACCAGGTAGGTGACGCGATAGAGGTCCACCCCGTCCTTGCGGCCTTGCAGGGAGGACGATTCCTTGTACTCGGCGCCGTAGATCGATACCAGATTCCTCGCCAGCCCCTTCCCGAGGGCTATCGTGCTGAGATACAGGTCGTAGCCGCCATGGGCCTCCACGGCCTTGGCCATGAATGCGTCCCTGCTCTCCTTGGAAGCGGTTTCGACATAGGAGACGGAGCGCTTGAGGATCTCCGCCTTCTCATCGTCGGAGAAGCGCTTCCCCGTGGGGCGGATCTGCACGATGCTCTCATAGTAGTTGCCCTGGATCTTGTTGCACCTTGGGCAGGCGTCCCTCTTGAAGCGGACCACCGTCTCGCTCTCTTCCACGGTCTCCAGGTCTTCATGCGCCACGGTGGCCATGACGTGCACATGGTATGACTTGCGATCGATCTCCCTTGCATCGATCTCGAGGTCTCGCACCATGGCGTCCTTCCTCACCTTCAGGTTCGCCGCTACATGGTCGTAGACGGCGTCCAGATCGCTGTCGTAATGTACCCATCTCTTGTCCATCAGGTACTCATCGCAATGAGCGCATTGTTGCAGGTTCAAGTGATCGGGCAACTGGGTGAAGCGATTGCTCTGCAGGTAGCAGGACGCGCACAGGCTGTCGTAAGTCCTCCCTTCCTTTCCGCATCTGACACAGAACATGGGACCGATGGAGTGCCATAAGTGGTGAAGCTATATATTCGAATGCACGACGCGGTCGGGTCCGCCCCATCATGCCGGACGGGTCGGACGGGGCGCACCGTCACATCTTGGCCAGCTGGGCGTGGGGAACGCCCTCGATCATGAGCACGTTGCCGCGGTCGATGTAGCCCCCCTGTATCGCCACCTCGATGACCTTCTCCCCTACCAGATTGGCGACGGTGCACATGGATAGGCGATTGAGAAGCAACTCCTCGTCAGCATCCTCGCCCTCGTAGAACGAAGGCAGCACTTCCAGTCGAAGCTGGCCCTCCCTGAGCTTTCTTCCCAGCAGATCCTTGTCGGCGGCAGCCAGCAATAGATCGTTCCCACAGCGGTGCATCTTGACCGTGAACATGTTCATCCCTCCGAAGTGAGCTTGTAGAAGCCGCTGGACGGTGAATATATCTCCCCGTTCTGACTCAGTCTCCGGAGCAGGGTCTTCGCTCTATCCTCGGTGATGCCCCGGTCAGCGGCCGCCTTGAACAATGCCTCGGCGCTCACCCCGCGCCTGGGATCGCTGCCTTCGCCGCTGCGCTGCAGCGAGCCGATGAGGCTCTTCAGTATCGTGATCTGCTCCCTCTGGGAGTGCGAGGTGCCAGTGGCGATTATGTCGAAGTCCAGCCTGTCTCCCTCGCCGGCGATCTTGCGGAGATAGTATTCCACGATGCGCACCGCTCTTTTTGCGTCCTCCTCCGTGGCGATGTTCGATAGGCGAGCGCGGGCGCTCGCCTCTGACAGACGGACGAAGGCCTCTAGCTGACGGGCTGTGATCGGAACCGAGGCGCCCTCTCCCTCGCCCTGCTTCCTGATCTTCAGATAGAAGTCGGAGATTAGCTTCATGGCTTCATCGCTCAGAACCGGGTTGATCCTCTTTGCATATGCCACATACTTGCGGAAGAACTCACGGTCGAGGACCGGCTCCACGGTCTTAGTCTCGCACATGATGCTGGCGACGTCGACCCCTTCCAGCTCCATGGGGTCTTCATACTTCTTAATCTGGCCTCGTCGATGGGTCCTTAGGATGTGCGCGGTGATGTTGGCATCCCTCTCGGCGGACGGCTTGTCGGTCAACGCGAATATGAGGTCGAACCTGGACAGCAGTGCGGGCGGCATGTTGATCTGGTCGGCTATGTACTGGTTCTGCTCGAACCGACCGTACTTGGGGTTGGCCGCGCCAAGCAAGGAACAGCGACATTGCAGGGTGGCGGTGATCCCGGCCTTCGCGACGGATATCGTGTTCCCGCACCACACTGGCTTCCCATTGCGCCGAACGTATATGATGTGGTCGGGGACCTCCACGCAGTATATCTTGCCCGAATAGCGCTCCATGGTGATGCTGCCTGGACCTACGTCGAACGCCTCCATCCTTCCATCGTCGCTCATCCGCAGGAACCTCAAGCTCCTGTCGAGAGGGAGGCTGTCCATTCGCCGAAGGCCGAACTCACCCCATCCTTCGCCCTCCTTGATGGCGACGTACATGTTGTGGTTAGGAGTAATGGCCAGGTCGACCAGGGGCCCCCTGACATGATACATCGCTCCCTCGTGATACGCCTCCACGTACTGGATCGGCCTGACGAAGCTGAACTTGCCGCTGGCGAGCGATGCGACCAGATCGTTCTCGTCCAGGTCCTTGAAGAGCTTCCATCCGCCGTCGGTCAGGACCTCTGTACGGTCGTCATAGCACTGGCTCTCCATGGCCTCGTGCATGCTCGACCGGTCTTGATCGGTCATCTTGTCCATCTCGTCCACGCAGTTGTGGACTGTCCCGCCGGCCACGAGGAAGTTCGGCTCGCCGTCGATGGTCAGGTCGTACACCGGCCGAAGGTCGCCTTCCTCTATCTCTACCACAGGGTTGAGCAGATAGTTCCTCGGCGGATCCCTGAACGGCTCACCGGTGATCCTTTGCCAATGATGTCGGAGCGTCTCCATCAGGGCGGTGGTCACCTTCCGCTCCCGCACGGCGTCGTGGATGAGGGAGCGCAACCCGAGACCCTCGATCTCCGAAGGGATGAAATCGACCGAGGCCAGCCATTCCACGTATTCATCGTCAAGGAGGTCGTCGCACGCGTCCATGCGTCCGATGGCCACCATTGAACGGAGCACGTCCCTGTTCTCGCCTTCAACATATGGGCCGATGAGGCCGACCAGGCGATCGAAACCGCTCGGTGAGGCTATATGGATCCTACCCTCCCTCTTGATCGCCATTATGCCGAAGCGGTGGAAGATGGTCAGCAGCGTTTCCTGCTCCCTCTCCGTCCATCCCGATCCACTTTCCAGCCGGCGCGCCCCTATCTCGGCGATCGCTTCCCCATCATGAGAGATGCGGCAATCGGCGCTAACGACGCCGGCAAGAAGCCCTATGCAATAATCATCATCGCTCAGGGGGACGTGGGTACCGTGCGTCGGGGCCGCGACCGCCACCTCATGTCGGAGATATGTGAGATGATGCCCTGAACCCGGACCGGTCGCTTGATGACCGGCCATCTCCACAACCTCGTCCATCCCCTCCGTTCCGCCGTATTTCCTCAGAAGTCCGCCCACATGGGATTCGAGCCTCGCATCGTTCAGAATTGAAGAGGACTCCACGCATGCCGCCGTCGGCATCCCTTCTTCATATGTGCGGCATAGCGAGAATCCATGTAGGAAGCCCCTTTCGAAGCGCTCCCTGTCCATGAGCCGTGGAGTGGAGCGTTCCGCGGGGATGCGTACCTTGTCCTGACAGGTCAGCGCACTGGCCTCCTTCCATCCCGCGCTCGTCAGGATACGATGGTCCGGCGTGCATTCTATGACCTGGCCGGAATGAAGACGTATCCGGACCGTCCGTCTCAGGCCGTTCTGAATGACCTTCCTCACCACGCCATGGCTCGGACCGTTCGAGTAGTTGAGGACGGTGTCGCCGACCCTGACCTCTCTGATCGGCACCAGCCCACGACCCGTGGCGACCAGCTGATTCTCCTCTATGCATGCCATACCCTTGTCCGCCAGGACCAGCGCACCGGCTTCCAGCGTCCATCGCCCTTCACCGAAGTCGTCCTTCACGGCGGCGGCGGTATTGTGCACCACGAAGCCATTGGCCAGGAAGGAGTGGGAATCGTCTACCGTAAGGTCGTACACGAAGGGGGGAAGCCCCTCGTCCAGCCTCCGCACCGATGAGACCTGGCTCCAGCGCATGTCGTTCGGCCCATCGGAAACGAGTATGGGCTGGCCCTCGCGAAGCTCCATCGCTCTCAGCCATCCTTCCCCTGCATCATCTGGCCTGCACCATACTTTGGTCTCCGGGGTGAGCGTCAGCCGCTTTCCCGAGCTTTCTACGATTTCCACAAGAAATGAAGGGGTCTTGATTCGCCATACCGCCGTCGCCCGATGATTGGCCTGGCGCATATCGGTCATGGTCGCGACCTCATGTTGGCCTTGGAGCGGTTCCATCCACTGCCCGGGCCTCACTTCCCGTGGTGAGGACATGTGCCGTTCGACGAACTCGCGGATCTCCATCGCCTTGCCGTCCACCGTTATCAGGGTGTCCGGCGCCACGCACAGGCCGGCCGCCGATGACGATTTGCCCGAAGTGTATATCCCTCTCGGGGCCAGACGGCTCATGTACCGCAACATCTGGCTGTTGTGCGACATGATGCCGTTGGCGATATAGTTGTGGCTATCCTCGACCTCCAGGTCATAGACCCACTCCTCCTCGGGCTCGATCTCCTCGATCGATTCGATGACGTCGTAGCCGAACCCCAGGTTCCAGCCGTAAGAGCCGTCCTGGTCGTCGCCGGTGTACACCACGATGGACGTACCGACCTTGAGGTTGCAGGCCTCCCGAGGCATTATGCGGTTGACCCACGGAACGAAGAGGGGATGGGTCGGCGTCATGGTCAGCGTCCGTCCTTCCACGGTCCGGATGCGTATCATCCTGTCCGGCGCTGTGCGCTTCCACACCCTGATGGCGTGGCCCTCCTCCATCCGGCCGCATGCCGAGAAGGTGATGACAGACAGGTCTATTGGCGCGGTCAGACCGTCATCGATCTCCTCTGCACCGGCCGCCAGAGCTTCGTCCACTATGTCGCGGATCCTCCTGACGGAACCGTCGGACAGCGTCACCAACGTATCGGATGTGACGCATTTGGCCACACCAGGGTCCCCTACGAGAAGGATGTGTATGTCCCCCCTGATGCGCGTCCCATCGTCCAGCACCTTGGGCACGCCTCCGAACAACTGCAATGCCAGAGACTCCTTCTCGGTGCTGTAGCCATAGATGGTCGGCGAGATGGAGGCGATGATCTTCTCGAACAGGTCCGGCGAGGCGGCCACCTCTTTTATCTTCTCCTCATCCTCCTCGGTGATGTTGACCTCCTCGTACTCGTGCTGCTGAAACTCCGCCGATATGACGTCCAGGTTTATGTCGAACAGTGTGGACTTTGCCGGCTGGCCTTTCTGCACCGATCGCAGGATCCCATTGAGGATGACCCTGTCGCCCGGTGATACCGTCCCCGCGATGTCATCCTCCAGATAGCCGGTCAGACGCTCGGGCTGCGCCCCGCCTCGCAGTCCCTCAGGGCTCTCTTGCACCTCAATCTTCTGCGTATCGACGAAGCGGGACTCGTCGGTGAGCAGCTTGAACTTCGTGGTGCCAGGCGTCCGGCCGCAGCCGTCCTGCTCCTTGTAGCATTCCATCGGCTCCTTGAAGAACAGACCCTCCTGCGGCTCCTTTATGACCTGTCCGCATCGGAGGCATTGGAAGAGGGCGTCGGTGATCCTCGGCCGCACCTCGGTGGCCTTTCTGGCCAGACCTTCCACGCATACGAGCTTGCCGACGTGCTTCGCTCTCAGGTCCCTTATCTCCACCTTCGAGTCGCGGGGCAGCGAGATTATCCGGAGGTTGATGTCGGCACGCCGCATCTCCGCGTGCATGAGGTTGTGAATGGCATGCTTGCCGGCCAGTAGCGCTAGGTCGGGATGCTCCAGGAGATATATGGCAAGATCTGCATCGAAATGGTCCAGGTCGGCATAGACGACGTTGATGCTTCTCACTTCAGGATATAGGTCGGACACCTCGCGGATCTTCTGTATGTACTCGGTCCCCTGGAAGAACGCTTCCCATCTGGACACTATGCTGATGTCCACTCCCCGGTGCTCGTTCTTGCCTCCCTCCGGAGCCTCGTTGACAGCGATATCTTCCTGAATGTCATCTACCGGCAATGCCTCACCTGTCGCCCGCCCCTGCGGTAGCGCGGAAGCTGACCCATTGTTTGGGACCTTTTGAGGGTTGTGCTGCTAACATCCCGCGCGATAATCATCACCTCCGGGGCGATGTCCCGCTGGTTCCTCCTGGGGCTCCCATCCAGACCTTTGCGGCAGAAAACCTGACGGACGTAACGAAGTACGGGAAAGGCGATTTAAGAACTTGATGCCGTGGTCGCGGTCAAGATACAGTTTTTTGAGTACCTAGCCGTACATCTTGGAGGGAACATGTAGCCCATCACGCTACAAGATGTTCGGCAGATATGCGAAAGGTTTTCGCATATCGTAGAAAAAACGACTTAAATATATTGAAGGCATTTTAACGTCCTCCAACCCATGCCTTCCCTGAAGGTCTGAACTAAAGGCGGAAACGGCTTAACGGGGCCCTTGCTCCTCCTCTTGAGGCTTCTCGTCCACCAGGTACTCGGACTGTATCGCCACGACCTCGGCGCTCGTCTGAGCTTCGGAATACAGCTCCAGCGGCTCCCTGTTCACCCGAAACAGCTCCTCGCCCCATGTGAACTTCGACATCGTCTTGTGAGCCTGCTCCTTGAACCCCATGATGTACAACGAGGCGGCCAATGCCTCGGCGCTCGTCAGCTTGCACGGTCGGCCCCAGTTCACCGGATTGGCGGCGACGAGGAACGGCAGCGACCTCTCGGCCACTCCCTTCATCTTCCTTGGCAGTGTGTCGATGTTCTTCCATGACAGGTCAAGGGCCACGATGCCGCGGGCGGCGGCTCGTGCCGCGTCCTCTCGAGACACCGCCTTCTCGGCCCAGGGAGTGAGGACGATCGCTCCGTGCGGGATGCGGCGCAGGGAACTTATCTCCTGGGCAAGGTTGAAGCGGACCAGTTTCCTGCCGGTGCACTTCTTCGGATCGCACTGCTTCTCGTCATAGATGTATAGCCTCACCGCCATGGCGCTGACCTACACTTCGCTCATGAATATATGTTTGGTCCCATCATCGGCTTTATTAGGCCGGCCGGCATGCCCTCGTCCATGGAGATCGGCGTGTCAGTACTGGTACTGGCCGTGGTCTTCGCCCTTATCGCGGTAAGACAGGTGGGCAGCTTCCGCCTCAAGATATGGCAGATCATGACGGGGGGTGCACTGGTCGTTCTGCTGACCGGACAGATCGGCCCGCTGGATGCGCTCCAGGCCATCGATGTCGACGTCATGCTGTTCCTGCTCGGCATGTTCATCGTTGGCTCGGCCATGCAGGAATCCGGTCTCCTGTATCATTTGGCTCACCGCCTGTTTCGAAGGGCGGCGAGCGTGGATCGCCTGGTCCTGCTGCTGCTGTTCTCCTTCGGCATGCTTTCGGCCGTCCTGATGAACGATACCATCGCCATCATCGGCACGCCGCTCGTCCTTCACTACGCCAGGACCCAGAACGTATCGGCGAAGATGTTACTTCTCGCCCTGGCCTTCTCCGTCACCATCGGAAGCGCCATGAGCCCCATCGGAAATCCCCAGAATCTGCTCATCGCCATGAACGGCGGCATACCCGATCCCTTCTCGTCCTTCCTGTCCGCGCTTCTCTTGCCGACCATCGTGAACCTTCTGATCGCCTACGCCATCCTTCGCATCTTCTTCCGGGGAGAGTTCGGGGAAAGACCGGTGTGCCTGCACGACGATGGTATCGCCGATGCGCGGCTGGCCAGGCTGTGCATGGCATCGCTGGTCATCATTGCGGTCATGATAGCCGCGAAGATCCTGTTGGCCGCGCTCCGTCCCGAGATGGACTTTCCGCTCACGCTGATCGCCCTGACGGCCGCGGCGCCCATCGTGATCCTGTCGCCTAGACGGGTCGAGGTTGTCAAAAGATCGGACTGGCCGACGCTGATCTTCTTCGCCTCCATGTTCGTGCTCATGGCCGCGGTGTGGGCATCCGGTTTCTTCCAGAGCATGCTCGGTGGCGCGGAGAGCCTGACGTCGGTGCCCATGATCCTGCTCGTCAGCGTGGTGCTGAGCCAGTTCATCTCCAACGTGCCGTTCGCCGCTCTATACGTGCCGCTCTTGCAAGACGCGGGGGCCGGGGCGACGGAGATGATCGCCCTGGCCGCCGGCAGCACCATTGCCAGGAACCTATTGCTGCTTGGCGCGGCCAGCAACATCATCGTTGTTCAGGGCGCCGAGAGAGAGGGCGAGACCCTGACCTTCCTGGAGTTTGCCAAGGTGGGCGTCCCGCTGACGGCGCTGAACTGCCTGGTCTACTGGTTCTTCCTCTCCCTGTGATCAGCGGAAGAAATCATCGATCCAGTTGGAGATCTGGTCTCTTAACGAGCGCATGTTCGCCAGCCGCTCCTCCTCTGTGCCGTAGTAGCGGGCGGGGTCGGCAAATGGCTTGTGGACCTGGTGGATGGCCGGCAGGAAGGGGCATTCCCTGGCGGCCTCCTCGCAGAGAGTGACGACATAATCGAACTCCAGACCGGGACGGATGAACTCGTCCACGCTCTTCGGCCTGCTCATGGATATGTCGATCCCCATTTCCTGCATGACCTTCACGGCCAGAGGGTTGAGCTTTCCTGGCTGCGATCCGGCGCTGCTGACCTCGTAGCGGTCCCCGTACTTCCTCTTCAGTAGCGCCTCTGCCATCTGGGAGCGTGCCGCGTTCTCCTTGCATAGGAATATAACGCGCCTCTTTGGTCCTGGAGCATCGATGGTCTGTCTTGCCATGTGGTCACCTGCGCTATGAGCTATGGCGCTCGTGGTAGAGAAGAATATGCCGTCGCAACGTTTATCTCCGTTCCCCATCTTCTACACCTCACAGATCTCTTGATGATGATACCTTCAGAGCTGAACTCTGATGAATGATGGGCGAGCTGAGAGAGATCTGGCGCCCTCACCACGGCGAGAAAGGGCCTGTCAGGACGTTTTGCATAAAAATAACAACCAAACTATTATTTGCCATTATCCCGATTTCCCACCTGGGATAGGATGTACACCGGGTTCGATCTACTGGAGAGCAGCGGCGCGCTCCGAAATCATTGGCTGAGACGGTTCGTCGCCGGCTTCATCGACATAGCGATCATCTTCACCCCCATATGGGTCCTGCTGTCGTATTCCGACGTTCCGAACAAGACCGTTGTCGCCGGGATCGGCGCTGGAGTTATATGGTTCCTCTATGCCGGCTTCTGCGAGGGGCGCTACGGCCGAACACTGGGCAAGGCGCTCGTCCGTCATAAGGTGGTATCGCGGCAGGGGAGGCGCTCCTATCGGCAGACGTTCATACGGTCCATCCCGAAATTGTTCTGGTTCATCTTCCTCCCCTTCGATGTGGCCGTGGGCCTGGCCATCGAGGGCGATCCTAGAAAGCGGTGGTCGGACACGGTGTCGAACACCCTGGTGATCGCCTATTATCCACCAACACCGCGTGCTAGAAGGGCGCCGGCGCCGCAGCCGAGGAGACACAAGGACCTAGGGCCAGAGGACTGAGCTATCCTCTTGACAGGAACCGGCCGAGTATGAGGTCGGTCGCGTCGACCGTCTTGGGATCGTGTTCACCGCCCATGCGGACACGGCCGCCTGGCCACACATGGCCAGCGTTCTTGACCAAGATGGACGTGACGCCGCATGAGGCACCGCCATGATGACGGACGACGGCGTCCGCCGTTTCATCCTCCCTCACGAATGAGCAGTCGTTGACCCTTGCCCAGTAGCGCTCCGCCTCCGCGGCCGGAGGGATGCGATCGTCTCCCCTCGCATGGTATGGCACCAGGTCGTCCTTCTCCCCGTGAACCATCATCACATCGACTGGCCGCCTGGGAGCGAGCTCAAGGACATCCTTGCCGAGCGTGGCCGCCACTGGAGCTATCATATCCACCTTGTCGGACAGGTTCACGCCGATCAGGTGTGCGAGCATGCCGCCTTTCGAGAAGCCGGTGACCAGAACGCGCCCGATATCATGCTCGTCCCGCAGCGCATCGATGAGGTCCGAGATGAACAGAACGTCATCGGCCCTTCCAGCCAAAGAGCGGCGGTCGCTGGAGCTGGCGTTCCATGAGGTCACGCCGCTCTCCGGCGAACGGCTTCCCTCCGGATAGCAAACGATGAACCCGTCATCGTCCGACCTGGACGAAAACAGGGTCATGGCCTCCATCAGGCGCGGGTTGGAGGCAAGCGCATGGAGGGCGATGACAAGGTCTGGATCGTCCGAGACATTTGCGGGGACGTGTTGGAGATACCGCCTCTCCCGGCCGCCAGAGTGAAGTGTCCGCATGGTCTTGTGTTGAGCGTTCAAGGGATCGTTCGTTCCTCGACCCACCATACCCAGGCGCCTTTCTCGGGAGAGGGCGCTCCGTTTATGAGGCCTTTGCGGCGCATTACGTTGAGCGTTCTGGCCAGATCGTCAGGGCACGGGGAGCCTTGCTCCCTCAGCACGGCGTCGAGTTCCAATGTGGTTAGAGGTTTCCTCGACAATATCTCTCTTATCCGCATCTGTTGACCGTTCGATACCGTCATCGTGATACGCTCGCAGCAAAGGCGGTCATCTCCTTCTAATTATCGAAAGGGTGGGAAAAGCGTTCCGGCATTGTCATCGATGTCAGGGTGGACGCCGGCGATGCATGACGCCATCCATGTGAGACATGGTGCCTAACGCGGCTTGCTTCCTCGCCATCCATCGATAGCGGCACTGCTCGACGATGTGCCATCATGGTGTAAAGAATGGGAAAGACGTTTATCAGCGCCGATCAAGCGCTGGGAAGTGTCGTTTTCGTGATCTCGCCGCCCGACGGCCCGTGCAAGATGGCGACCGTTGCGCCTTCAAGCTTCACGGTCGCACCATCGGCGAGCTCCACGGTGATGTAATCACCCTGGCTGACCTTTCCATCGCCTGCCTGGTCCGTCACGGTGATTCTCACGGTGATTCCATACATATAATCCTTATCAGGCACCCACGTCTTGCCATCGCTGCTGGTGAACAGAGTACCGTTGACGTTGACCTTGATATCGGTCAACTTGGTGCTCGGGGAGAACGTGCTGAGGGTCAGCTTGTATTCGCCGGTCCCCGTCTTCTCCACCTTGGTGATCTGCCCATTTGGCGTAGTGGAGATGTCACCGAGGCCCATCACCATCACGTACAACACCGCGGCCAGTACGACGGTGATCGCGACCATCAGGATGGTCGCTATGACCGGCGACACGCCCTTGCGGTCCTTCCAACTTCTCTTCATATTAAGTCCTCAATTATTATGGGTAGACCCCATTGAAGCGGGATGAAGTTGCGAATTAGATAAAGATATCCATCTGGATATTTCAATATCAGAACTTTGCGTGGAGGCCGATCAACGGCCTTGCCAGTACAGCATTCGGCCGCGGTGAACGCTGGTCGCCGCTCCTTCGCCTGCGGCGCTGAACCCCGTTTTTCCATCCGGGATGCATGGGACCACCCGGCGATGTCGAGAAAAACATAACTACAGCGGATGTTCTCCGCCAAAACATGAGGCCCGTCCTCCAGGTGGCACTAGACCTTATGCATCTGAAGAGAGCCGTGGAGATCGCCTCCGAGGCGGTGGAAGGTGGCTCCGATTGGATAGAAGCAGGCACTCCTCTGCTCAAGTCCGAGGGTTCAGAGGCATTGCGCGTTCTGAAAAGGACGTTTCCGGACCGCGTACTGGTGGCAGACATGAAGACCATGGACGTGGGAGGGTTCGAGGTGGAGATCGCCGCCAAGGCCGGCGCAGACGTGGTATCGGTCCTGGGATTGGCGGACGACGGGACCATATCCGAGGCTGTACTGACCGCTCGCCAGTATGGCGCGAGGGTCATGGTCGACCTCATAGGCGTGACCGATAAGGTGGCCAGGGCCCAGAGGGCTGAAGAGCTGGGAGCCTCATACGTATGCCTGCATGTGGGCATCGACGAACAGATGCGCGCCGAAGGGTCTCCGATCGATGTTCTGAAGAAGATCGCATCCTCCGTCTCCATCCCCATAGCGGTGGCCGGAGGCATAACGTCGGAAACGGCCCCACAGCTGCTGGAAGCTGGTGCTTCCATCATCATCGCTGGGGGGAGCATAATAAAGAACAGGGACGTCCGCTCCGCGGCCGCGCGTCTCAAGACCGCCATGGAGGAGAGGAGGGCGATCGAAGGGGCCGCATCGCGCAAATACTCCGCCGATGAACTGTTCGAAGCGTTCTCCAAGACCTCGACATGCAACATCGCTGATGCCATGCATAAGTTCGGCGTGATGAAGAACATCCATCCGAGGATCGCCCATGGCACCAAGATGGTGGGACGCGCGTTCACCGTTCAGACCGCCAAGGGAGACTGGTGCAAGCCAGTGGAAGCGATCGATCGCGCCTCTCCCGGTGATGTTCTGGTGATCGACGCAGGGGGGAGCGATATCGCGGTATTCGGCGAGCTGGCGGCATGGAGCTGCCGGTCCAAGGGAGTGGTGGGGGTCGTTATCGACGGCGCCATCCGAGACCTTGACGGCATCTTTGCCATGGGGTTCCCGGCGTTCTCGAGACACGTCGCCCCCAACGCAGGCGAGCCCAAGGGATACGGCGGATACGGGCATGAGATCATATGCGGTGAGCAGCCCGTGCGCACCGGGGACTGGATAATCGGCGATGATTCCGGCGTCGTCGTGGTCCCGCAGGAGAGGGCCGTGGAGATCGCCAACCGCGCGGTCGACGTCGCCGAGCGGGAGGAGCGCATCCGCGAGGAGATCAAGCGCGGCGGCACGCTGTCCAGGGTGCAGGAGCTGGAGAAGTGGGAGCAAATCCGCTGATCAACCTGCATAATCACACAAGTTACTCGGACGGCGACTTCACCATCGAGCAGGTGGTGGACGCCGCTGAGCGCGGTGGCCTATCGCACATCGCCATCACCGACCACTTCGAGACCCGCAAGGTGTATTGTCTGCAGACGGCGCAGTTTGATGAATACCTTGAAGAGATCCAGGCAGCGGCCGAGCGCCATCCTGGAGTGGAGGTGCTGTCGGGGGTGGAGATAGATACGGACCCCTCGAGGTGCGATCTTGAAGACCTGCCGATCGACCTGCTGAACCGTCTTGACATCATCCTTTTCGAGTATGTCGACGATAGCGGCTCCTCGCTCGAAGAGCTGGAGCCCCTTCTGTCGCAACTGCGCCCCCTTCGAGGGTTGGCGCACATGGACATCGAGCGCATCTACTCAGGGAGGGAGCCGGATGAGGTCGCATCGAGATTTCGCGACTTCGGCATGTTCGTCGAGTTGAACAATGCCCTACCATACCGTAGGGATGGGGTGCCATTCTATGAACTTGCATCGAGATACTTCGAGGCGTTCCATGGCCGCGTGCGGGTCTCGGTCGGAGCGGATGCGCATCATTCGCTCGAAGCGGTCGTCAGGTTGGATCGGCCGTACCGATTCCTGAGGAACGGTGGGCTGACGAGGGACCTGCTGTTCCATCCATAAAATATGAAATGAAGGGAAAGGGGTTTTCAGAACCGGCCGAGGCCGGCCATCTCTTCAAGGCGGCGCAGCCTCTCCTCCATGGGAGGATGCGTGGAGAACAGCGTGACCAGGCTTCCGCCCCTGAAGGGGTTGACTATCCACAGCGAAGATGACGTGGGATTCCCCATGCGCATCGGCATCTGCTTGTTATAGCCATCCAGCTTCCTCAACGCGTTCGCCAGCGCCATCGGTCGCCCGATCATCTTGGCGCCTTCCTCATCGGCCAGATACTCCCGGGATCGGGATACGGCCATCTGCAGAAGCAGGGCGGCGATCGGTGCGGTGATGGCGGCGATGACGGCTATGATCACCGTTCCACTGTCGCGGTCGTTGCCCCCGCCGAACACGGTCCCCCAGAAGAAGTAGCGTGCGGCGAACGATATCGCTCCGGCCAGGGTGGCTGCCACGCTCATGACCAGTATGTCTCTGTCCTTGACATGGGCCATCTCGTGAGCTATCACGCCGGTCAGCTCATCATCGTTCAGCAGCTTCAACAGACCTTCCGTCGCCGCCACCGTGGCATGCTTGGGATTTCTGCCAGTGGCGAAGGCGTTGGGCGTCTGCGTGGGTACGATGGCGACCTGAGGCATCGGCATCCCAGCGGTCTGAGACACTTGACGGACTATCCTGTACAGACGAGGGGCCTCGGCCTCTGTCACCGGCCTTGCCCTGTAGGACATCAAGACTATCTTGGATGAGAAGAAGTACGAGATGAAGTTCATTAGCCCGGCTATGACCAGGAAGAACACCGCTCCCGTGACCCAATCGTTCAGGAACACGGTGCCGACCGCCCACCCTATCCCTACGAAGATCGCTGTGAGGGCCGCGAATATCAAGAGAACACGTGCATTCGCATCGACTGCTCCCATAGTTTTTCACCTTGGCTACACGACGCCCTTGTTGCTTTTAAGGTTTATCCAATGACAGGCAGTTGTTGACACAACGGTACACATGGCGGCCCTTGCTGTCCTCGTCGTGGGCGTCGATGCTATGGCATGATCGTCTTTCTCATCAGCCGATACACGATGGTGTGGCCGTTCTGCTCGGCCTCCACCGAGCCGTCCCTCACCATGGAGTCCAACGCGTTGAAGACCTCCTCCTCGGACGCATCCAGTGCCTCGCCGACCTGGTGAGCGGTCATGCCACCGGTGGCCCTCAGCATCACGATTATGTCGTCCCGCATCGCACTCCTCATCCTGCCGGCCCTCCTCTCCGCCAGTTCCTGCTCCCTCATGGCCGCCAATCTCTCCACTGCGATCTTGGTGGAGATGAGGGCGGCCTCCCTTAACGCCGCTGGATCGTCATCGAGGAGGTCCAGGGCCCTGTCGTCGATCAGTCCGTCCTCGCGCCAGTGCATGGCAACGTCCCTTGTGGTGCCGCTCCACTTCTCGGTCGGCGACGGATTGGGGACGATCGTGTAGCTGACGCCTGTGCCCCGGAGCGCATCGTGCAGTTCGGTCAGACGCATGAGGATGTCGCCCTCGACCACATAGTATATGCCCTCGCGTCGGAAGCCAGCCTTCGACACCGCCCGGTCCACCTCGGCCGGGGAAGGGCCATCCGCCGAGTATTCCACCTGGACATAGGCCCGCATGACATCTCTTCATTTCATCGCCGCCTTTAAGAACATTATCGAAAGCGTTAATTGATATAGAGGCAGGCTGTTGTTTTGCCCATGGGCCCGGATCAGGAGCTTTTGATGTCATGGTTCCATCGCTTCTACAAGGCCCGGCCTCCTTGCCCCCCGACGCGGCTGGACCGCAGAGAGTTCGGGTTCATGTTCTTCGACCGCGACTTCGTTCAGCGCCACATCGGATTCGTCACGCCGGGCGAGCTTCAATCGTTCCTCATCTCCCAAGTGCCATCGCACGCCTACCATTCCACCGCCTTCTACCGATTTCCCAACGCCCCGACCATGGACGAGAAGCGGTGGGAGGGCGCCGACCTCATCTTCGACCTGGATGCCGACCACGTAAAGGGTGCGGAAGGGCTGTCGTACGAAGACATGCTCGGCCGCATCAAGGAGGAGCTGCTTCGCCTGATCGACGATTTTCTGCTGGGCGACCTAGGGCTGGACCCTTCCAGCCTCAAGATAGTGTTCTCCGGCGGACGGGGATACCATATCCACGTCTCCGACCCGCGCGTCGCGGGTCTGAAGAGCCATGAGCGGAGGGAGATAGTCGATTACGTGTCAGGGACGGACCTGAACATGGACTGGGTCTTCCCGGAGCGGGTGTCGGCCTTCAAGTCCTTCCAGGGGCGGGCTCAGGAGAGCAGGGTGCGTTCCATTCCGCCGCCGTCCGCAGGGGGCTGGAAGCGCAGGATGCGTACCGGCATCGAGTGGCTGGTGGAAGACATGCGCGCCAGGGACATCCCCGACCTGAGGGCCAGATTCCCAACGCTGGCCGGCGTGCAGGACGGCATCATCGAAGGAATGCTTCGGGACCTATACGATCGCCGCAATGGGACCGAGGGCGCAAGGCTGACCCTGGAGAACAACGTGCTCGCCTATTTCTCCAACGATCGGCACCTCAACCTCTTCCTCTCATTGCTTGACAAGGAAGTGCGTCCAAGGTTCACATCCGAGATAGATGAGCCAGTGACCAGCGACATCAAGCGATTGATCCGCCTCCCGCAATCGCTGCATGGCAAGACCGGTCTGCGCGTAGTCCCCATGGACCGCGAAGCCCTCGACTCCTTCGATCCGCTTCGCGACGCGGTGCCCGACATATTTCCCGATGACGAGATCGAGATATTCGTCAAGGGACGCCAAGAGGGTAGCTTGAAAGGGCGAAGGTTCGACCTGGAAGGCCACTGCAAGGTGCCGTTGTACCTCGCCATATTCCTGGTCGCTCGTCGGTCTGCCACCCTGGAGATCCCGCCGGAGTAATCGCCTTCCTCCTGCGATGGGTCAGACCCTGCCCGCCGGCGTCCCGTGAAGAGCGCAGCAGACATCCTCCTCGACCATCTCGTAGCCATTCTCCCTAAGCCATTCTATCGTTCTAGCGGACGGGTTCGCCATTCCGGCAGCCCCCGCCTGAACGCATCGGACCTCGGTCTCCCACCGACCGCGCGGACGCATGCATCCCACCAGGACCGGGACGGGCATTTGGCTCGCCTTCTCCACGAAACGCACCAGCCTGTCGTCGAGGTCGGCGACCGGCCTGTTCCCGGGCGGCGGCATCAAGGCCAGCACCACGATGCTGGCGATGTCGATGCGCCCAAGCAGCTCCAGGCATCGGTCCTCTCCCTCGATCGACTGAAGCCCGACGCACACATGGGGGACCACCGAGGCTCCTTCCGCAACCAGCGACCGTATCGTGCTCTCATAGTCATCTGGACAGGCATCGAGATGCAATCGCGAACGCATGGTCTCCGCATCCTGCAAGAGGTCCACGGAGAACACGTCCGCCCCCGTCGCCGCAAGCTCCCTCGCACCGTTCTCATCCAGCAATCCGGTGTGGACGTTGATCCGTAGCCCCTCTGAACGGATCTGTGCTATCGCGGCGAGGAATGGCCGAAGAGGGACCGTGCCCTCCGCGTCGCAACCGCCACTGACGAGGATGCCTTTGGCGCCTCTCGACCTGGCCTCCCTGGCGACGCTCAGCAGACGCTCCGGGACATCGGCGGGGATCATGCTCCGGAGGTACCGGCCGCCGCAGTGCTCACACTGAAGGGCGCATCTCTCCCCGGTGACGGAGACGGCGGGAAAGGCCCCAGGGCGATATATCTTGAACGTCTTAGGCATGGTAAGGGTTAAAGAGTAAGAGACCAAAAGATTTAATGATACGATGAGCTTGGAGGGGCAGGTTATCCACATGAAGGCCTTTAGAGCAACTGGTTCCTTTAAAACCGGCAAGTTCACCTGGCAGAAGTACAGCATCGAGGTGGCCGCGCTGGATGAGGCAGGCGCTGCGGAGAAGGTCATGTCCGACCTTGGAAGCCGCCACAAACTTAAACGCACCGAGATCAAGATCGACGAGCTCAGAGCCCTTGAGGCCAACGAGATCGAGAACCCCGCCGTCCAATATGTCGTTGGAGGGGCCCAATGAACGAGGACGAGCTGCGCCAGGCAATGTCCGCCCTGGAGGTCTACCGCATTCAGCTGCAGAGCATAGCGGAGAACATGCAGCTCATACAGATATCC
>FZPS01000110.1_pt47 | contig 103265 bp, 108 predicted proteins | sample 1817821 | NCBI WGS metagenome assembly FZPS01 (sample SAMEA104158645, study PRJEB21678) | metagenome | place: Germany | collected 2015-04-21
TAAATCAAATGAAATACTTGCAGATATGGCTGTTTTTGCAGATGGCGAGATTAATTTATCAGGATCAGGCAAGATTATCGGGGATGTAGGTACAAACCTAACATCTGCAAATGCAATTAGTATTGAAGGCGGGGGCGGCGTTAGAATACAAGGCGATTGCCACTTTCCTGAAGGTGCTAGTGAAGAGGCAATTAGTGTTGCAGAAGGTATCACTAAACCAAATATGAAAACGACACCAAAGCGTAATTTAATATTACCCGAATTCCCAGAATTCCCGAGTTTTAGCAAGTTAGACCCTCTACCTATTGAAAAAAATGGGCATACATTTTATCTAATAGATAATCAAGGAAATATAACAGTGAGGGGGAACGATAGTTACGAGCTAGAGATAAATCAAAATGCATATATACCCAAGATAAATGTGAATGACGATACAAAATTAACTATAAAGGCTGACACAAATATTGAGCTAGTAGTTGATGATATTAGCATAAATGGTAAAATAGATATAATAGGTAGTGGTAAAGTTAAACTATATGTAAAAAACACTATTAATATAATACAAGGAATATTAAATGATTCACAAGGTGAAACTGAAAACCAGGCTATTGAGCAACTCACTATCTATTACAAGGGGACAGAAAAGTTAACCGCACCCACAAACTCAAAAGTTTATGCTTCAGTGTATGCTAAAACAGCTCAGGTTCAATTAACAGATGGCTCTGGATATATGGGTCACATTTTTACAGGTAGCACAGAGCAACTTGAAATTAGTGGTGCTGCAGATGCACATTCTAGAATCATATGTGCACCATATGCCCCAGTAATTTGTACAGCTTCAGGTAGAGTAGAGGGTTCTATTATATGCAAAAGTATAGAAGTTTCTGGAGATGGTGCAATAGAGTTCGTAGCATCTGATGAATATGCAGATATTCCATTCGAGGTAAAAAATCCTGGGGAGCAAAATTTACTAATCATTAATCCTATAAGAGAGAGATAATCAATAACAAATGAAGGTGAGGATGTAGCATGGCTAGAAAGAAAAGTAGTACAGATTTATTATCTGATCCAACCTTACTCTATAAGGCTAATAAGCCTATAATAGGAATAGATGTAGGGACAAACCAAGTAAAGCTTGTCCAGATGAAAGGCAATAATAAGATGAAAGCATATGGTATAGCAACTATACCTGAGGGATTGATAAATCAAGGTAAGGTAGAGGCAATAGAGCCCTTTGCCAATACTATAAAAAGTATTTTAAGAAAGGAAAAGATACAAGGGAAAAATTGTGTGCTTTGCCTTTCTAATAATGATGTGATTATTAGAGAGCATAGATTACCGTTGATGAACGATAAGCAGATAAGAGAAAATATTATACATGATATCATATCATATCTACCACTTGAGCCTTCTGAATATTCAATAGACTATAGGATTATTGAGGAGCTAACATCTGACAAAGGAGCTAGAGAATATAGGATAATGGTTACTGCAGCTCCTGTTAGCCTCATTGAATCCTATACAAAGGCCTTAAAGAAGTCAGGATTAAATGTAATGTATGTTGACGTAGCTGCAAATGCAAGGGAAAAGCTCTTTAATTATTCAATGTTATCAAGAGGCAGATCTGTAAATGAAAATGTATGCTTTATAGATTTTGGTGCTATGAAGACAGACCTAGTTATGCTACATAATGGTAAGTACAGCCTGCATAAAACAATAATTAACGGCGGCAATAGCCTAAGTGCTGTTATTGCAGAAACTATAGATACAGACCTCTTTACAGCAGAGGACTATAAAAAGAAAATCAACTTCTTCTACAATAATGATGGAAATAACTATGGGCAGATAACTAACTCAATAGACTATTTATTAGTTGATATAGAGCGTACTATAGAGTTTTTCAAGAATAAAAATAATCAGGCTGAAATCAGCCATATATACTTAAGTGGTGGTGGTAGTCAGCTACAAGGGCTAGGTAAGTACATAAGCGATCACCTAGGAATAGAAGTTTCTCCGATAACCGATTTAGTTCAAATCACCTATTTAGGTAGAAGGAATATGAGAAATGAGATGGTCCTATTAACAGATGCAATAGGATCAACAATAAGGGGGCAGTGGTAAATATGAATTTAGATATTAACTTACTTCCTAAGAGTAAAAAAAGGCTAACAGGCATAGACGCCTTATTACTAGCATTAATTATTATTGGTATACTAGCTTTACTTGCGTATTTTGCCTTTTATGCCCCCATAAATCATAAAAAGACACTAGAAAAGCAAATAGAGGATAGAAAGATTGAGCTAGAGAAGGTAACAAAGGATGTAGAAGAGTATACTTCTCTATTAGAGAATGTAGCTGTTCAAAAGGATAAGAATAATACAATAAGTTCAATTAAGGATAGCTATATTTTGAATACCACTTTATTAGAAGATATTGAAATGTCCCTTCATAAAAGTATCTCTATAACTGACATTAGACTAACGCAGTCTAATATAGTAATTAAGGGAATTTCAGATGATTATGATAATATAGCCCAATCCATAGTAAATCTTAGAGAAAAGGATTACTTTGTAACTGTTAAATTTAACGTTGTTGAATTAAAAGAAGATGCAGAAGAATCAAAAGAATATTATACTTTTGATATGAGCATTAATTTAGCAAAATCTATAGATGACCAATCATTAGAAGAGGATTCACAAGATGTAGAACAGGAGGTCGAGAACAAGGATGAAGCTTAGTAAAAGGGAGTTAATTTTACTTATTTTAGTATTTGTTATAGCAGCTGGAGCTCTATACTATACACGGTTTTACACTCCAATAAAGGATGATATTAAGGTACTTCAGGACGAGTCAGATGACCTGATGATTAGAATAAATAACCTTAATATGCAAAAAAACAGGATACCTGACCTAAAAAATGAACTATCGACACTCCAAAATGAATTTTCTGAACTAACTAGTGATTTCCTTTTAGGATGGGACGAACCTCTGTTACTTGTTTATTTAGAGAATATGATAGGTGATAATGCTATAAAGAAAAAATCAACCTTCTACTTAAGCGAACCAGAGGCATACTATAGTTCAGGAACAATTGACCTCGAATTAGTCACTGACTATCCTAATTTGAAGGGAATAATCAAGGAACTTGAAGAAGCACCCTACTATAATAAAATTCAAGCAATAGACGTAAAAAAGCAAAGTGGAGAAGATAATAAAGGAGATCTTGCTGTAACAATAAGTACTGTTTTCTACACACAAGACGATCCAGACTTTATTCAGGATGATTATGACTTTATGACCCCAGATCATGGAAAAGAAAATATCTTTGAATAGGAGCTTTAGGCTACTAGACTAATTATAGGAGACAAGAATGAAGATATCAGCCTCAACCAAGCTTGTAGGTCTAATAGGGCATCCTATAGGCCATAGTATGTCACCAATAATACATAACGCCCTATACCAAAGAATTGGACTTGACCTAATATATCTAGCCTTTGATATAAGGCCTGAAAATTTAAATAATGCCAGGATAGGCATCAAAGCCCTTGATTTAAAGGGCTTTAATGTTACTATTCCTCATAAAGAGGCAATGATTGGTCTTGTAGATTCTTTGGATCCTTATGCTAAAAAGCTAGGTGCAATAAATACAGTAAAGGTTAAGGATGGTCAGCTTATAGGCTATAATACTGATGGACAAGGCTTTATAAAGTCTTTAAAAAGAAGGAATATAAGTGTAAAAGACAAAAGTATTGTAATTATCGGTGCTGGTGGTGCGGCAAGATCTATTGCTGTATATATAGGCCTAGAAGGGCCAAAGGAAATAAGGATAGTGAATAGGACATATGACAGGGGAAAAGTATTAGCCAACCTTGTAAATGATCTAACGGGATCTTATATCGCAAGTCCAGCAAGCCATATACCAGATAAAAGTGATATTATAGTAAACACAACATCATTAGGTATGTGGCCAAATATTAAGGAAAACCCAATATCTGATCTTAGCTTAAGTCCTCAAACTATAGTATGTGATATAGTCTACAACCCAAGAATGACTGCCATGCTAAGGCAAGCAGAAAGGACTGGTTGCCAAATAGTGGACGGAACAGGCATGCTTATAGGGCAGGCCCTTGCCTCTGTTGGAATTTGGACCGGAAAAGAAGTAAAGGATGAGTACTGGCAGATAATGCAGGAGGAGCTAGATAAATTATGATTGGTGTAATTATTTTTTTATTGGGCTTAGCCCTAGGTAGCTTTTTTAACGTATGTATATATCGAATACCAATTGATAAGTCAATTGTGTTTCCTCCATCCCATTGTACTTCATGCAATAACAGGTTAAAGGCCAAGGACTTGGTACCCGTATTTTCCTATATTTTCTTAAAGGGCAAATGTAGATATTGCAAGTCAAAGGTATCAATTAGGTACCCTTTTGTAGAGCTATTAACGGGGCTAATGTATTTAATCTCCTACCTAGTATTTGGACTTAGCTGGTCCTTACTAATTAGCCTTGTATTTGTATCCCTTCTTCTTATTATTACCTTTACAGACTTGGACCATATGATAATACCAGATGAGATTATTTTAGTAGGTCTTATAGCAGCTCTTGTTTATCAGCTAGTTAGGATAACACCTGTAGACTATTTTGATGCAATAATAGGTTTGCTAGTGGGAGGGGGTTCTTTTCTTCTTATCGCCCTGCTTTCAAAGCTTATACTAAAAAAGGAGGGTATGGGTGGAGGCGATATAAAGCTAATGGCCATGATAGGGGCAACTATTGGTTGGAAGCTCACTGTCTTAACGATTTTTCTTTCCGCTTATATTGCTGCTATCTTAGGTGGAGGAATGATACTACTAAAGATAAAGAAAAAGGGACAATATCTACCCTATGGACCCTTTATAGCAATAGCGGCTATAGTAGCCTTATATTGGGGAAATGATATAATTAACTGGTGGCTAGGTATGTAGCTAGGCCAGATGATTAAATTTAAAGGATGCCGATTGTAAAGATACAATCGGCATTTAATATAGGCGCTTTTGATTTGTAGTTAATGCTGTGCTAAAGAACTTGGCAGATTAGTCTGCAGATGCACATCCTCCACAGTAATCGTTACCACTGAACAAGAAAACTAGCAAGAGGAAGAAGAACAAAAGCTCACTTCCATTTCTAAAGTACCTACAATTGCAGAATATAATCACTAAAAGTAAAAAGAAAAAAAGTAAGGAATCATCATTACATGAACCCCTTTGACCTGCAAAACCAAATCCCATATACTTCACCTCCATATAAATATCTACTTATATAATATTAACTATCTAGCTCTCTTGTGCATACGTACATGTATATAGATATGTAATGAAAACTATGGCATAATATTTTTATCTATTACTAAAAGGAGAAAAGATAAATTGACTTACAAAATAGAAAGGCTATCAAATGAATTTTATGAGAAGGCACATAGCTTTCAATGTGAATACCTAGACCAAGAAGATTACTCAACCTTTTTAAAAAGAGTTAACAATGATCCAGACCTATATTTAATCGCAAAATATAAAGATGAGCTCGCCGGCCTCTGCTATGGTCATGAAAATGAAAATGATAATTTACATATACATCTGCAGGGTATAGCAGTTGACCTAGATAAAGCCAAAGGGCTTGCTAGAAAAGGTATAGGCTCAGCCCTGCTAAAGGCCTTTGAAGATACAGCAAGGGACAAAGGCTATAGGCTTATCAGCTTAGGTGCAGCAGATGATGAAAAGGTCGAAGCCTTTTATCTTAAAAATGGATATATAGCCTATGAGCTTGTTGCCAAAGATGGGCCTGGTATAGAATATGCCAGAGAGCCGATAAATGGTTATTTAGAGGGTAAGCTACTTCAAAAAAACTTACGAGAAAAATATAAGCCAAGGGAAGTAATTTTTATTTTTAAGAAAGACTTATGCTAATAGCAATATTTTATATTCAATTGAATTTATTGTTTTATACAGGCCCATATAGTATTATATGATTAATGGTAATTAATACTGAAGCAAGGGAGGGAAGGTAAATGACCGGGCAAAAAAGAACACCTTTATTTGATTGCTATAAAGACAGGGCAAGGATAGTTGATTTTGCAGGCTGGGACATGCCAGTCCAATTCGAAGGCATTATACAGGAGCACCATAGTGTTAGAAACAAGGCTGGTCTATTTGATGTATCTCATATGGGAGAATTAGAGATTACAGGATCTGAAGCAGAGCTGTTTCTAAATACCATTCTAACTAATGATATAAAAAAGCTATCAGATAACAAGGTCCAGTACACCTTACTTTTAAATGAAAATGCGGGTATCATAGATGATATTTTAGTTTACAAATATTCAAAGGATAAATACTGGATTATTGCAAATGCATCTAACAAGGACAAGGATCTATCATGGATTAAAAGGCAGGCAAAGGATTTTGTTGTATCAGTAAAGGATATCTCATCGTCAATTGCACTATTAGCTCTGCAGGGGCCAACTGCATCAGAGATTCTAGCCTCTATCGGCTGTGATACGACCACAATCAAGTTTTTTAGCTTTGATAGTTCATTGTACATAAATAACAAGCAGTGTATGGTTTCAAGGACTGGATATACGGGTGAGGACGGCTTTGAGATTTATGTAAATGCTGGAGATGCAGCAGGTCTTTGGGACTTTTTGCTTGACAAGGGCAAAGAATATGGCCTGGTACCAGCAGGTTTAGGCTGTAGAGATACCCTGAGGTTTGAGGCAAGTCTTCCTTTATATGGCCAAGAACTATCCGAGGACACAAACCCCTTAGAAGTTGGCTTGACTAGCTTTGTTGCCCTTAATAAGGATAACTTTATAGGGAAAGAAGCACTAGTAAAGATAAAAGATAAGGGTCTAAAAAGAAAACTAGTAGGCCTTGAAATGATAGATAGGGGTATTGCTAGGACTGGCTATGAGGTCTACTATGAGGGTGAAAAGATAGGATTTGTAACATCGGGAAATCACTCACCCAGCCTTTCTAAAAGCTTAGCAATGGCCCTTATAGATATTAAGCACTCAAATCTTGACTCTAATGTTGAGGTTTTGATTAGAAAAAAAATGCACAAGGCAAAAATAGTTGAGATGCCATTTTACAAGAAAAAATATAAAAGGTAGGAGGATGAAAGATGAAATTAATTGAAGGCTTGTACTATTCAAAAGACCACGAATGGGTAAAGGTAGAGGGAGAATATGCGACTATAGGAATTACTGACTATGCCCAGGATAGTTTAGGAGATGTTGTTTATGTTGAACTACCTGACATAGATGATGAGCTAGATGCAGGCGATGAAATCGGTATAGTTGAATCAGTAAAGGCAGCCTCTGATATTTATACTCCTTTATCAGGTAAGGTCGTAGCAGTAAACGAAGAATTAGTAGATACACCAGAAGCTATCAATAAAGATCCCTATGCTAGCTGGATTATAAAACTAGAAATTAGTCAAGTTGAGGAATTAGAAAAACTTATGACAAGTCAGGAATATGAGGCTTTTATAAAGCAGGAGGGTTAGCTATATGTTTCCATACATACCCGCTACCGATGATGACATAAAGTACATGCTAGAAAAGATAGGGTTTTCTAGTGTGGAGGACCTATTTACAGACATTCCGGAAGACTTAAAACTAAAGGACGGCCTTAAGCTAGATCCAGCAAAATCTCAGCTAGAGGTTGAAGCAATAGTATCTAGATTAGCTAATAGAAATATAGACGCATCAAAAATGCCAATATTTCTAGGTGCTGGAGTATATGATCATTACATACCAGCGGTTGTAAACCATATTAGCTCAAGGGCCGAGTTTTACACTGCCTATACGCCTTATCAACCTGAAATAAGTCAGGGAACTTTGCAGGCTATTTTTGAGTACCAGTCAATGATCTGTGAGCTCACAGATATGGATGTAGCTAATGCCTCCTTGTATGATGGGGCAAGTGCCCTTGCAGAGGCTGCCCTTATGGCTGTTTCAGTTAAAAAAAGGCCACAGGTAATGGCCTCAAGCCTAATTAATCCTGAAAGCCTGACTATACTAAGGACCTATCTAGAGTCACAAAACATAGATTTAGTTTTGATTCCTATGGACCAGGGTCTGACTGATGCTGATTATATAAGGGATAATATAAGCGAGCAAACAGCAGCAGTAATAATTCAGTCGCCAAACTTTATAGGCTATATAGAAGACCTAACACAGATTGAGGAATATACCCACGAAAATGCTAGTCTTCTAGTTATGTCAGTTGATCCAATATCACTAGGGATACTCAAAACTCCTGGCCAGTTAGGAGCTGATATAGCTGTAGGTGAAGGGCAAAGCCTGGGTAATCCTATGAACTTTGGGGGTCCTCATCTAGGTTTTATGGCATGTAAAAATCAATTTATAAGGAAAATGCCAGGTAGGATTATTGGACAAACCGAAGACAAAGAAGGAAGACGAGGCTTTGTTTCTACTCTACAAACGAGGGAGCAGCATATAAGAAGAGAGAAAGCCACCTCTAATATTTGTTCTAATCAAGCCTTAAATGCTCTGGCAGCAAGTGTTTACCTAGCTACTCTTGGTAAAAAGGGTATAAAAGAAGTTGCAGAACAGAGCTGGCATAAAGCACATTATGCAATGAGGGAAATTACAAAGAGTGGACACTATAGTATTGTTTATGACCGTCCATTTTTCAAGGAATTTCCCATAAAGTCCAATATAGATGCGGATAAAATTGAAAAAAGCCTATTAGAGTCTGGCATAATAGGTGGCTACAAGCTTAAAAACAGCTTACCTAATTTAACTAATGCAATACTATATTGTGTTACTGAGAAAAGGTCAAGGCAGGAAATAGATAGGCTAGTAACTGTATTGGAGGGCTTAAGATGACCTATAGCAGACTAATATTTGAAGTTTCTAAGGAAGGAAGGGTAGGCTATAGTCTACCTGCTCTTGATGTGCCCATAGAAGATATACCTACTAGTATAAAAAGGTCAAAAGATGCTGAACTACCACAGGTTAGCGAAGTTGATCTAATAAGGCATTATACCAATTTATCACAAAAAAACTATGCAGTTGACCTAGGTATATATCCTTTAGGCTCATGTACTATGAAATATAATCCAAAAATTAATGAGGACATGGCAAGTCTAGCAGGCTTTGCTCACATACACCCTTTACAGCCAGAGGAGACAGTGCAGGGGGCTATGGAGCTTTTATATAAAATGGAAAGACTTCTTTGTGAAATTACGGGAATGTCAGCCTATACCTTGCAGCCTGCCGCAGGAGCCCAGGGTGAAGCAGTTGGCCTTATGATAATTAAAGCCTACCATGATAGCAAAAAGGATTTTAAACGCAATAGAATTATAGTTCCTGACACAGCCCATGGTACAAATCCAGCTACGGCTTCAATGGTTGGTTACAAAGTTACAGAGGTAAAGTCTGATAAAGAGGGTAATGTTGATCTTGAGGCTCTATCGCAGGCACTAGCTGATGACGTAGCTGCCTTAATGCTAACAAATCCTAGTACCTTGGGTCTTTTTGAAAGCAATATAAAAGAAATTGCTGATATGGTCCACAAGGCAGGTGCCCTTTTGTACTATGATGGAGCAAACGCCAATGCAATACTAGGTATCACTAGGCCTGGTGATATGGGTTTTGATGTTATGCACTTAAATCTTCACAAGACCTTTTCAACACCACATGGGGGAGGAGGACCAGGCAGTGGTCCAGTAGGAGTTGTAAAAGAGCTTGAAGACTTTTTACCAAAGCCTGTTATAAAAAAAGAAGGAGATAGCTATAGTTTTGACTATAATAGGCCTAAATCGATAGGAAAGGTAAAGTCCTTTTATGGTAATTTTGCTGTTATTGTAAAGGCTTATTCTTATATCTTGACTATGGGTGCACAAGGCCTAAGAAGGGTAAGTGAAATAGCGGTATTAAATGCAAACTATATGATGAAGTCATTACTAGGCCACTATGAATTACCTTATGATAGGACCTGTATGCATGAGTTTGTATTAAGTAAGCTAAAGGACAACCCTAACAACATAAATACCAAGCAGATAGCAAAGCGACTATTAGATTTCCGCCTGCATCCACCCACCACATACTTTCCTTTGATAGTTTCAGAAGCTATGATGATTGAGCCAACAGAGACAGAGAGTCTAGAATCCTTAAATACCTATATAGACGCATTAATTAGAATTGCAAAAGAAGCAATACAAGCACCAGAATTAATAAAAGAAGCTCCTCATACTACATCAGTAAAGCTACTAGATGAGGTAAAGGCAGCTAGGAAGCCAATAGTAAAATGGACCAAATAAACAAGCCGATAGGCTTGTTATTGGTTTATAGGAGGAAACAAAAGATTCATATAGAAAGAGTAGATATGACTAATTGGTATAGGGTGTGTAATGGATGCAAGAAATAGACCAACTATATTGGGTTTGGCTAAGTACAGTTCCAGGGATTGGCGCTAAACGATTTTACAAGCTACTAATGGCCTTTGGTGACCCTAAAAGCGTATATGAGACTGCAAAAGGTGAAGAAACTCTAATTAAAAAGATACTAGGTAATTCTTGTGCTGATAGGCTTTTATCTTCAATAAATAAAGAAAGCTTAGAAAAAGCTGAGCAGATATTGAGTTCTGCTGATATTAGGGTAATGACACTAAATAGCAAGGATTATCCGCCCCTCTTAAAGGCAATTTATGACCCTCCAGCTGTTCTATACTTAAAGGGACAAGAACTTAATACAAGTAGTGGATCTATTGCAATTGTAGGCTCGAGGAGATCCTCTGATTATGGTAGGATGTCTGCCAAGAAACTGGCCTATGAGCTTGCACAATGCGGTGTACCAATAATTAGCGGGCTAGCCAGGGGAATAGATACCTACGCCCATAGAGGAGCACTAGAAGCCAAATCAGGCTATACAGTAGCAGTACTTGGCTGTGGCTTTAATTATATATACCCACCAGAAAATAAAAATCTATATGAAAAAATAATAGAAAGGGGTACCTTAATAAGTGAGTACCCACCAAACACTCAGCCCCTGCCTGGTAATTTTCCTGCCAGAAATCGAATTATTAGTGGACTTGCAAATGGAACACTAGTAATAGAGGCAGGTGTAAAGAGTGGAGCATTAATTACTGTAGATTTTGCCCTTGAACAGGGTAGGGATGTTTATGCCTTGCCTGGCAATTTTAACAGTCCCTTTAGTAAGGGGACCAATGAACTATTAAAACAGGGAGCAAAGATAATAACCTCTGTTGATGATATTTTAGAGGACATAAATGTAGAAAAAAAACTAAATCCCAAGCCGGCTTCAAAAATACCTGTTCTTGATTTATTTGAAACTCAGGTGTATAATGCCTTGGAAACAGGTCCAAAGGGTATAGAGCAGCTTCTTGAGATGACAGGTCTTGATTCTGGAAGACTGAATGCAGTTCTAACGCTTATGGAGCTCAAGGGAATAATAAAGAAGCTACCTGGAAAAACATACAAGATCGAATGGACCAATTAATGGAGGTAAATATGGCAAAAAAACTAGTTGTGGTAGAGTCTCCAGCAAAGGCTAAAACAATAAAGAAATATCTCGGTAGAGGCTATACTGTAGAGGCCTCTATGGGTCATATAAGAGATCTACCAAAAAGTCAATTAGGTGTAAATGTCGAAGATAACTTCGAACCAAAATATATAACTATTAGAGGAAAGGGAGAACTTTTAGCTAAACTCAGGAAAGCAGCCAAAACTTCAGACAAAGTATATTTAGCAACAGACCCGGACAGGGAGGGTGAGGCTATCTCCTGGCATCTTAGCCATTTACTAGGTATAAAAGAAAACGAGCCATGTAGGATAGAGTTTAATGAGATTACCAAGGATGCGGTTAAAAATGCAATAAAAAATCCAAGGCCCATAAATCAGAATCTTGTAGATGCCCAGCAGGCACGTAGGATCCTAGATAGGCTAGTAGGCTATAAGATTAGTCCCCTTTTGTGGAGAAAGGTTAGAAAGGGCTTGAGTGCAGGCAGGGTACAATCAGTAGCAAGCAAAATTATCTGTGAGAGAGAACGTGAAATAGAAGCTTTTAAACCAGATGAATATTGGAACCTTAAGGGTATCTTTATTTCATCGAAGAATAAGCAAAGTTTTGAAGCCCAACTTCATAGTAAAGGAAAAAAGAAAATAGACCTTAAAAGCAAACAAGAGGTAGACCAGGTCTTAGCAGCTATTAAGGGAGAGGACTACACAGTTACAAAGGTCCAAAAGGGAAGCAGGAAACGTTCTGCGCCACCTCCATTTACTACTAGTACAATGCAACAAGAGGCGTCTAGGAAATTAGGCTTTACAACAAAAAAGACAATGATGTTGGCTCAACAGCTTTATGAGGGAGTTGACGTAAAGGGTGAAGGTTCTGTTGGTCTAATAACCTATATGAGAACAGATTCAACCCGTGTATCAGATCAGGCTCTAGCTGAAGTGAGAACTATAATTCAAGAAAAATTCGGTAAAGACTATGTACCTAGCAAAGCCAATATTTTTAGGAGTAAAAAGGGTTCTCAAGATGCTCATGAAGCCATTAGGCCTACATCAGTTAGGTACAGTCCAAAGGATTTACAATCCTCATTAAAGCGTGACCAGCTAAGGCTATATACTTTAATTTATAACCGCTTTATGGCGAGCCAGATGAAGCCTGCCTTGTATGAAACGCTTACTGTTAACATATCAGCAGGTGAGTATATTTTTAGGGCATCAGGATCAAGAAAGGTTTTCCCTGGCTATACAGCCCTATATATGGAGGGCAATGATGAAGGCAAAGAGGAAAAAGACATAATGCTGCCTGACCTTGAAGAGGGTGAAAAGCTAGAATTAAAGGAATATAAAAGCGAACAAAAATTTACTCAACCACCAGCTCGTTATACAGAAGCTTCTCTCGTAAGAGCTTTAGAGGACATGGGAATTGGTCGTCCTAGTACCTATGCCCCCACTATATCAACAATTATTTCTAGGGGTTATGTTGTAAGAGATGCTAGGATCTTATATCCTACAGACCTAGGCTTTATTGTAAATGACCTTATGGACAAGTACTTTCCAAAAATTATGGAATACAAGTTTACCGCTGCTATGGAAGAAAAACTTGATAAAATCGAAGAAGGAGAGGTTAATTGGCGTGACTTACTAAATGAGTTTTATCCTTCTTTTGCAGATTATTTATCTCATGCCGAACAGGATATTGGTAAGATTGAAATCAAGGATGAAGAATCTGATGTAGTATGTGAAAAATGCGGTGCTAATATGGTAATAAAGACAGGACGCTATGGTAAATTTTTGGCCTGTCCCAATTTCCCAAAGTGTAGAAATACCAAACCCATAGTCGAAGAGATAAACATACCCTGTCCAAAATGTAGTGCACAGATTGTTGTACGTAAAAGTAAAAGGGGCCGCAAATTTTATGGTTGTAGCAACTATCCAGAGTGTGACTTTGTTTCTTGGGATATGCCCATAAAGGACCCTTGTCCAAAATGCGGAGCTTTAATGACTGAAAAAAGCTCAAGGGCTAATGGGAAAACAGTCCAATGTACAAACAAGGAATGCGGATATACAAAGGAAAAAAAGGATGATGACAAATAGATGAAGGCTACCGTATTAGGTGCAGGCTTGGCAGGTAGTGAAGCAGCTTGGCAGCTTGCAGAAAACAAGGTTAAGGTAAGCTTATATGAAATGCGACCAAAAAAAATGACACCAGCCCATAACACAGACAAGTTTGCAGAGCTTGTTTGTTCCAATTCATTTAGGGCTGATAGGCTTGAAAATGCTGCAGGTTTATTGAAAGAGGAGATGCGATTACTTAACTCTCTCATACTAAAGGCAGCTGATTACAACCGTGTACCTGCAGGTGGTGCTTTAGCAGTTGATAGGGAGGGCTTTTCAGCCTATATAACAGAAAAAATTACGAGTCATCCCAATATAAAGTTAATTAGACGTGAAGTAGAAAAGATCCCAAATGACCAGCATGTAATTATTGCAACAGGTCCATTGACAAGTGACCCCCTATTTGAGAATATTGCAAAGCTGGTAAAGACAGACCATCTTTATTTTTACGATGCTGCTGCACCAATTATAAGCTACGATTCTATTAACCATGACAAGGTCTTTAAGGGTTCTAGGTACAATAGAGGCGACGATTATATCAACTGCCCTATGAATAAAGAGCAATATTTAAACTTTTATAATGAACTAATAAAGGCTGAAACTGCTCCAATTCACGAGTTTGAAGACATAAAGCTCTTTGAAGCCTGTATGCCTATAGAGAGTATGGCAAAGCGAGGAGTAGATACTCTAAGGTATGGCCCTCTCAAGCCAGTTGGCTTTAGGGAACTATTAGGTGGTCAAGACCCCTATGCTATTGTACAGCTAAGGCAAGACAACGCAGAAGCAAGCCTCTACAACATGGTAGGCTTTCAAACAAGGTTAAAGTTTAAAGAACAAAAAAGGGTCTTTTCCATGATACCCGGACTTGAAAATCTAGAAATAGTTAGATATGGAGTTATGCATAGGAATACTTTTATAGATTCACCAAGACTTTTAGACAAGTATTACCGTTTAAGAGCAAATAAAGCTATTTACTTTGCAGGACAAATAACAGGTGTTGAGGGATATATAGAATCAGCTGCTTCAGGCTTGGTGTCTGCTCTTAATCTATCAAGAGTACTAGCTGGTAAAGAGCCACTTGATTTTACTAATAGGACTGCAATAGGAGCTTTAGCTAACTATATATCAAATCCTACAATCAAAGACTTTCAGCCTATGAATATAAATTACAAAATAATTGAGCCACTAGAACATAGGATTCCAAATAAGGCTGAACGTAACAAAATGATCTCCCAAAGGGCCCTTAATACCCTCAAAGATATTATTGAGAGAGAGATGTAGTGCTTATCAATCTTGAACAATAGGGGAGAATATGGTAAAATTAAACGATATATCTTTTAAGAGGTGTTCAGTATATGTTAAAGGGGACAACTATAGTTGCAGTAAAGGGAGAGCAAGGAGGCGCAGTAGCAGGTGATGGCCAGGTTACTATGGGCCAGGCTACTATAATGAAACATGGAGCTAGAAAGGTTAAACGCTTATATAATGATAAGGTGATTGTAGGCTTTGCTGGATCAGTAGCAGACGCCTTTACCTTAAGTGAAAAGTTAGAGGGCAAGCTAGAGGAGTACTCGGGCAACCTGCAAAGGGCAGCTGTTGAGCTGGCCAAGGAATGGAGAACAGACAAGGTACTGCGCAAGCTAGAAGCTATGCTTATTGCTATGGACAAAGATAACCTTCTTATAATATCCGGTACTGGTGAGGTAATCGAACCTGACGACAAGATTGCAGCCGTTGGGTCTGGAGGCATGTATGCACTAGCAGCGGCCAAGGCACTAGTAAAAAACACAAGCCTAACACCAGACCAAATAGTAAAGGAGGCCCTAAAAATCGCATCTTCTATATGTGTATATACCAATGACAATATACATGTTGAGCAATTATAAAGGAGATTGAGCTTATGGATTTCACACCAAAAGAAATAGTAAAAGAACTTGATAAATATATAATAGGTCAAGACGCAGCAAAGCGTTCTGTCGCAGTTGCCCTAAGGAACCGTTATAGGAGAAGTCTTCTTGATGACTCCCTAAAGGAGGAAATCACACCAAAAAACATAATAATGATAGGGCCTACAGGAGTAGGTAAAACAGAAATAGCCAGAAGGTTAGCAAGGCTTGTAAATGCCCCCTTTATTAAAGTTGAAGCTACTAAATTTACAGAGGTGGGCTATGTAGGTAGAGATGTTGAATCCATGGTCAGAGACCTGGTAGAGGCGTCGATTCGAATGGTCAAAAATGAGATGATGGAAAACGTAAAAGCTAAGTCAGAAAAGGCTGCTGAGGAAAGGATACTCGATTGCCTACTCCCTATAAAGAAGAAAAGATCCTCCACTCCATTAGATGCTATATTTGTACCTGAGGATAGTGAGGAATCCAGCAAAGACTTAGCCAGTACAGACAACAATGATAATAGGTATAATACTACCAGAGACAAGCTCTATCAAAGATTAAAAGCAGGAGAGTTAGAGGATTCTATCATTGAGATTGAGATAGAGGAGTCTGTTACAGGTATAGGTGCTATCCCAGGGCTAGGAAACGATGAAATGATAATTCAAATCCAAGATGCATTTGGTAGTATGTTTCCTAAAAAGAAAAGAAATAAGAAAACAAGTGTCAGAGAAGCAAGGCGGATCTTTGAACAAGAAGAGGCCCAAAAGCTCATAGATATGGATGAGACTATTGAAAAAGCAATCAGTCTAGCAGAACAAAAAGGGATTATATTTATTGATGAAATAGACAAAGTAGCAAGTAATGATCTTGGCCACCGAGGACCTGATGTATCAAGAGAAGGAGTCCAAAGGGATATTCTACCGATAGTAGAGGGTACAACTGTAATTACTAAGTACGGTCCAGTAAAAACAGACTATATGCTCTTTATAGCAGCAGGAGCCTTTCATTTGTCAAAGGTTTCTGACCTAATCCCTGAGCTTCAGGGCAGGTTCCCTATACAGGTTGAGCTAAATAGCCTTACTGAGGAAAACTTTAAGGAGATTTTAACTAAACCGGAAAACGCAATAATCAAGCAGCAGGTGGAGCTGTTAAGAACAGAGGGAGTCAAGCTGGTATTTAATGAAGATGCCATCGACGAGATTGCTAAAATAGCCTTTAGTATGAACGAAAGCAGGGAGAACATTGGGGCAAGACGCTTACATACTGTATTAGAGAAGCTATTAGATGAGGTATCCTTTCATGCTGAGGACTTAAATGGCCAAACAATAACTATAGACAAGGCCTTTGTAAATCACAACCTACAGGACCTAATAAAGCAGAATGATCTGCAAAAGTATATATTGTAAATTTGACTAACAGATTATGTTTACATATTATAATTAGCAGTTCATATCTGTTCAAGGAGGATTTTGATGAAGCACATAGACAAAATCAAAAACCTTGTTAAGGAAAATGGCTACAAGCTGACACCCCAGCGACTAGCTACTATTGAGATTATCCTAAAAAATAAAGATAAGCACTTGACCACTGAAGAGATATTTACAGAAGTTAAGAAAGCTTATCCAAATATAGGTCTAGCAACAGTCTATAGAACAATACTCCTATTAGATGAGCTAAAAATACTTACAAAGCACAATTTTGATGATGGAAAGTATAGATATGAATTAAACGACAGCAGCGAAAGCCACCATCACCACCACCTGATATGCAGTAAATGCAGTAGGGTTTTAGAGGTTGAGGACTTGCTAACGGATTTAGAAGAAAAGATAGAAAAAACCTACAAGTTTAAGATAACAAATCATAACCTTCAGTTTTTTGGCCTTTGTGATAGGTGCATAAAATAATTAAATTTTGATTTGCTTTTTTGCCTATTGGTCTAATCATTAATAGAAATTGTGTCTTTAGATATTTTTTCAATTCTAATATGCCAATTATGACCCTTATTGTTGTCCCAATGTCCCTGGTTATCATGAAAACAAAAATTAAGTAGGCTATAAGCCTTTATTTTTATAGTAGCATGATAACAACCAGAGGCCAAAAACATCTCTTTATTTTCACAAGCAAGCCAAAGACCACTACAACCATACCCATAATAGATAAATAGTTTATTATTTTTAAGCCTAGTTAGCCTTCCTTTGTAGACTATATCTATGCTTGCATACTCAATTATTGGATAAGGCTTTACTACAACATTAGGTAAAATATATTCCATTATAATCTATCCTTCATAAGAGCTTACTATTATTTTAAAGAATATTCAAAAGAATATTCAAAAATATAGTGAACATACTAATTAAAGCTTAGGATAACTGTTGCTCATGCTTTTCTAACAAGAAAGGATGATTACATTGAAGGGTATTATAATGGCAGGTGGAGAAGGTTCTAGGCTAAGACCCCTTACTTGTGGCCTTCCAAAACCCATGGTTCCTATATTAAACAAACCAATAATGGTATATTGTATTAAACTTTTAAAAAAACATGGTATTACCGATATTGGAGTAACACTTCAGTATAAGCCTGAGGCAATCAGAGACTATTTTGACAATGGAAGTGACTTAGGGGTAAAGCTTAACTACTTTCTAGAAGAGACACCCTTAGGGACTGCAGGAAGTATTAAGAATGCAGAAAGCTTTTTAGATCAGACCTTTATAGTTGTAAGTGGAGATGCCCTAACCAATATAGATCTTGAGTCAGCTATAAACTTCCATAAAGAAAATAAAGCCACGGCTACACTTGTCCTTAAAAGAGTTAAGGTTCCTCTAGATTATGGAGTGGTTGTAACAGACAAGGCTGGCAGGATAGAAAGGTTCTTAGAAAAACCAAACTGGGGGGAGCTTTTTTCCGATACTGTCAATACCGGCATATATATATTAGAACCTGAGGTCCTTAGCTACTTTGATGCTGGTCTTAAGTTTGACTTTAGTAAAGACCTATTTCCTTTGCTTATGAAAAAGAACAAGCCCTTGTATGGTTTCATAACAGATGATTATTGGTGTGATATCGGAAATACAAAAACATACCTAGAGTCTCATTTTGACCTATTATCTAACCCAAGTTTAGTACCCTTTTCAGCCTCTATCCATAAAGACAATGTCTATTATGGTAGAGGAGCAACCATAGACAAGGAAGCACTTATCGAGGGACCAGCCTACATAGGTGACTTTAGCAAGATTGAAAAAGGAGCCTATATAGGCCCGTATTCTGTTATAGGCAAGAACTGCAGGATTAGCGAGGGTGTTAGCATAAAAAGGAGTGTATTATGGGATAGGGTAGCAGTAGGGGCTTTGTCTGAGATTAGAGGCGCCATACTATGTAATAATGTTGATATCAGAGCTAGGACCTCCATATATGAAGGAGTAGTTGTAGGTAGTAATAGTCAAATCAAAGATGGCGCCATACTTAATCCTTTGGTAAAAATTTGGCCCTTCAAAACAATAGATGAGAAAAGCATAGTCAATGAAAATCTTATATGGGGGACCAAGTCAAGTAGGCACTTGTTTGGTAATGATGGGATATATGGTACAGTTAATAGAGATATTGACCCCTTGAGGGCTTGCAGGTTAGGTGCTGCTTTTGGAGCTTACTTAAAAGCTGGTAAAAGAGTAGCTGTTAGTACTGATGGTGGAAGAGCCAGTATAATGCTAAAGCATAGCATAATTTCAGGACTTTTATCTACAGGACAAGAGGTATACGATGCCGGCCACCTAAGCAGTCCCTTACTCAGGTTTTCTATTAGAGAGCTAGGAATCGATGGTGGTATACATATATTTACTGTATCAGACAAGCCAGATGGATGCAGAATACATATGCTAAATGAAAAGGGCGGTAACCTACTTGTAGCAGAGGAGAGAAAAATCGAGAACCTTTTTATAAGGGATGACTTTCCTAGACAAGCAAGTCAGGATATTAAAAGAGTACATGAACTTTCGGATCTTATTCTTTTTTACATTAGGTCAGTCTTAAAATCTTTAGATCTTAAAACAATGCAGAAAAAGGAGTTAAAGATTTTACTGTCATGTCCTAACAGGATATGCAGCTATGTTATTAACAAAGTATTAGGACAGGCTGGCTGTAAAATCATACCGACATCAGCCAATCTAGAAAAGACTATGAGCAAGGTTAGCTTTGATCTAGCTTGCAGGATTGATGAGACTTGCGAAGATTTTGACCTATACGATGAAAAAGGAAACAGACTAGAAAAAACCCAGGTCCAGGCCCTATTAAGCCTTATCTACCTAAAGAGTCAGTCTAGACAAAATATTGTAATACCCTATACTGCTTCTGATCTACTAGAGGACCTTGCAAAAAAGTATGATTGTAGTGTTAAGAGAAGTAAAACAGTTCGCAGTACCTTTATGGAAGAAACAATAAAGCTAGACCAAAATCATTTAGGGGAGAGCTTGTTTGCACTATACTTTGATGCCGGTTATGGTATTATCAAGCTCGTAGAATTACTTTCCAAGGAAAACACTAGCCTTTCAAGACTCAGCCAAGATTTACCAAAGCTTAATTTAAGAGAAAGGCAAGTTTATTGTCCATGGTCATCTAAAGGTAGAGTTATGAGAAAAATAATTGAAGAAGAGAGAGACAAGCAAAGGCAAGTTGAACTCTTAGAAGGAATAAAGATTAATCATAAAGATGGCTGGGCACTAATTTTACCTGATTCTGAAGACCCTATTTTTAGAGTATATAGTGATGGTCTTAGGGGAGAGTATGCAGAAGAATTAGGAGTTTTCTATGAAAATAAAATACGTAAATTAAGTAATGATAATGATAAGCATTAGGATAAGCATTGGATCTGGCTACTTGCTAAGTCTATTTTTATAAAGTATAATGAAAATACTGGTATTGAGCGGAAGAAGATTATAAGGAGGATTTTATTTAGTGACATCAAAAACAAATACCTTAAAGGTTATACCCTTAGGTGGGATTGGAGAGATAGGCAAGAATATGACCATATTTGAATATGGTAATGATATTGTTATTCTTGACTGTGGTATTAGCTTTCCGGAGGAGGACATGTTAGGTATAGATTTAGTTATACCCGATATTTCTTACCTGCATAAAAATAAAGAAAAAATACGCGGAATTGTGTTAACTCACGGACATGAGGACCACATAGGTGCTCTACCGTATTTTTTAAAGCAAATTAACGTACCCGTATATGGGACAAGATTAACCATAGGTCTTGTAGAAAACAAGCTTAAAGAGCATACAATAGAGAATGTAAAGCTTAACTGTGTTAGACCTAGGGATAGAGTAAAACTAGGTTGTTTTAAGGTTGAATATATTAAAAGTAGCCATTCTATTGCAGATGCAGCAGCTCTTGCATTTCATACACCTGTTGGTATTATCCTGCATACTGGAGATTTTAAGGTTGATTTTACACCAATTAATGACGAGGTTATTGACCTAAATCGTTTTGCTAAACTCGGAGATGAAGGTGTACTAGCCCTGATGGCAGATAGTACTAATGTTGAACGAACGGGATACACACTATCTGAGAAAATTGTAGGTGATACCTTTAATAGTATGTTCTCAAAAGCAAAGGGAAGAGTCATAGTCGCATCCTTTGCATCAAACACCTACCGATTACAACAGGTAATAAATGCTGCCTACAAGCACGGTAGAAAGCTATTTGTTTCCGGTAGGAGCATGGTTAATGTAGTATCAGTTGCCTTAGAGCTAGGTTATTTAGAAATGCCAGAAAATATGCTCAAGGATCTAGATTACATAAATGATTATCCAGACGAAGAGATAGCATTACTTACAACTGGTAGCCAAGGTGAACCCATGTCAGCCTTATCTAGAATGGCTACAGCAGAACACAGGCAAATTAAAATAAAGCAAGGTGATATGGTTATTATATCTGCCAATGCAATACCTGGTAATGAGAAGCTTGTTTCAAAGATAATTGACCAATTACTTAAAAGAGGTGCAGATGTTATCTATCAAGCTTTAGCAGATATACATGTATCAGGCCATGCCTGCCAAGAGGAGTTAAAGCTAATACACACTCTAGTAAAGCCAAAGTTTTTCATACCAGTCCATGGCGAGTATAGACACCTAAAGCAACATGCGATTTTAGCAGAGTCCCTCGGGATGAAGAAGGACAATATATTCATATGTGACAATGGAAGCGTTTTAGAGTTTACAGAGGATTCCTGTAAAATTTCAGGTGCTGTTACAGCTGGTCGAGTACTTGTTGATGGATTAGGCATTGGAGATGTTGGTAATATTGTCTTACGCGATAGAAAACATCTATCTCAGGATGGTCTAATGGTAGTTGTAGTTACAATTTCAAAGGACAGTGAAGGCCTTATAGCTGGTCCAGATATCATTTCCCGAGGCTTTGTATATGTTAGGGAATCAGAAGCCCTAATGGAAGAAGCTAAGGAAATAGTTATAGACATACTAGAAGAATGTGAAGAAAAGAATATAACTGATTGGGCCACCTTAAAGTTTAAGATTAGAAGCGGTTTAAAAAGCTTCTTATATGAGAAAACAAAGAGAAAACCAATGATTTTACCAGTAATCATGGAAATCTAATAATAGCAAGCAAAGAAAGGGTTTGGTTGACCAAACCCTCTTTTTTTTAGAAACAAATCTTTCGCTCCTAGTTGACTGCTTGCCAAACAAATGGCAAGACTATATAATAGTACTATCAAAATACGACTTATTGTGGAGGTTTCTAATGGCAGAGCTTACTCCTAAAGAAAAGAAAACTGCAAAACCACAAAACGAAACTTTGAAAAAGGTTATACGTAAGCTTTTAATATACTTAATTAGTATTTCTATAGTGGTAGCTACAGTTTCTATAACAGTTAGTGTTGCTTATAATAAATATATAAAGCCTGTAGATATAGAGGACAAAACTTTAATAGAAGTAGAAGTCCCTATGGGATCTTCAGTTAATGATATAGCAGATATCCTTTATGAAAAAAACTTAATTCGTAGTGCTAGTGTCTTTAAACTAATGGCTGACTTTTCAAATAAAGCTAACAAAATGCAGGCTGGCAAGTATGAACTTTCAAAGAGCATGACTATTGAAAGGATTATAGATGAGCTATTAACTGGTAGGGTCAGTGTAACTACTATTAGTATCACTATCCGTGAGGGAGATGACATTAGAAAAATAGCATCACGCTTAGCCAACGAATATAAAATGAATTTTACCGAAGAGGAATTTATAAAAGAAGCAAAGCAAATAGACAAGTATGTAGATAGCTTTCCTATCCTAAGTAACATTCCAAAGGAAAGGTATGAAACTGATTTCCCATTAGAGGGCTATTTGTTCCCAGATACTTTTTATGTTTTTGCAGATAGTACACCCGAGCAGATAATCAATAAGCTTATAGGAGAATTCCAAAGAAAATTCGACGATGAAATTCAAGATAAGGCAGAGCAAATGGGCCTTAGTGTAGATGAGGTCGTTACACTTGCTTCGATAATACAAAATGAAGGCACATATGAGGATTTTGAAAAGATATCTGCAGTATTTCATAACAGGTTAAAAATGAATATGAGATTAGAATCCTGTGCAACAGTCAACTATGTACTAGATAAGGAAGTATCACAAATTAATATTACTACTGAGGATACCAAGATAGAGTCGCCTTATAATACTTATAGAAATGGTGGCTTACCAATAGGTCCAATTTCTTCACCAGGACAGGCTGCGATCTTAGCTGCGCTGAACCCATACGAAGAGTACATGAAAGATGGAAATAAGATGCTCTTCTTTGTCCTAATGGACCCAAGGGAAGGCTTGCACGCCTTTAACACAAACTATGATGACCATGTTAGAGACAAGCGAAAGTATGAAAAGCTATGGTACGAGTAAAAATGTTAAGTTTAGAAAGTTGGAATTATGGCCAAGGCTCACTTAAGTGAGCCTTAGCTTTTGAGGGATGGAGTAAATGAACTTAATAAATAAAAACTATATAAACGAGTACTTAAAGATGCTAAACACTTTCCCACATGATAAGGAAATGGAGCAAATAATAAAATATGCAAAAGATAATGATATTCCAATCCTAAGGCCTGAAACTGCCTCCTTACTAAATATTATTGTCCAAGCTAAAAAGCCCGAAACAGCCCTTGAAATCGGGACATCAATAGGCTTTTCTGGACTAGTGATACTAAGGGCTATGAATGAGGATGGTAGACTAGTTAGTGTAGATATGGACGAGACTAGTCTTGAAATAGCAAGGGAAAACTTTAGGCTTCAGGGCTTTGCTGAGAGGATAACTCTTATTAACAATGATGCAGGTGAGGTCCTGCATAACTTAACAGATAGTTTTGACTTAATTTTTATAGATGGTCCAAAGGCTCAATATATTAATTATTTATCATATTGTATTAAGCTACTTAATAAGGGTGGTATATTAATCTGTGATGATGTGCTTTTTTATGGAATGGTAGCAGATAATAAGCTAGTTAATAGACGTAAAATTACAATTGTTAAGAGGCTTAGGAAATTTTTAAAGATAATATCTAGTCATCCCCAACTAGATACTAGCATAATCCCAATAGGAGATGGCTTATCTATTAGTATTAGAAAATAACAAAGGAGTACTAATCTAAAAATAGGCTGGTATTTGTAAACAGATATTATTAGTAGATATGAATAAAGAACAGAAAAGGAGTGCTGTATATGAACAAGATAGAAATACTAGCACCAGCAGGCAATATGGAAAACCTGAAAATGGCTATAGCCTACGGTGCAGATGCAGTATATATAGGTGGAAAACAATTTGGACTAAGGGCATTTGCTAACAACTTTACAATTGAGCAAATGAATGAAGCTGTGACCTATGCTCATCAAAAGGGCAAAAGAGTATATGTCACACTGAACATTTTTCCTCGCAACGAGGATTTCAGTCAAATGGGAGACTATATAAGGGCGCTTGCAGACATAAAAATAGATGCACTAATTATATCAGATCCTGGCATACTTACTTTAGTAAAGGAGCTTGCACCAGAGCTAGAGATACATTTAAGTACTCAGGCTAACAACACAAATTGGAGAAGCGCTAACTTTTGGCATGAACAAGGGGTAAAACGTATTATACTTGCTAGGGAATTGTCTCTAGCAGAAATTATTGAAATAAGAGAAAAGACTCCATCTACTCTTGAACTAGAAGCCTTTGTTCATGGAGCTATGTGCATGTCGTACTCTGGTAGGTGTACAATTAGCAATTACCTAAGTGGAAGAGATGCAAATAGAGGAGAGTGTAGCCAGCCTTGCAGGTGGAAATACCATATAGTAGAGGAGAAGCGGCCAGGTCAGTACTTCCCAATAGTTGAAGATGATAAGGGTACCTACCTTTTCAATTCAAAAGATCTATGCATGATAGGCCATGTAAAAGAACTAGTTGAGGCTGGTTTAGTTAGCTTAAAGATTGAGGGGAGAATGAAGTCAAGCTATTACGTAGCAATAGCTACCCATGCATACAGGAATGAGCTAGACAAGTATTTAAGAGACAAGGAAAACTACAGCTTCAATAAGGATAACCTTATTGAACTAGAGAAGACAAGCCATCGTCCATTTACAACTGGCTTTTATTTTGGTGATACTGATAAGATTACAGAATATTCAAGTACTAGCTACATCAGAACATATGATTTTGTAGGTCTCTATAAGGAATATTTAAATAAGGATAATTTGATGCTAATTGAGCAAAGAAACTCCTTTGCAGTGGGAGACAAGCTTGAAATAGTACAGGCAAATGAAGAGTTTTTTACCTATGAGGTAAAGGCTATGTATGATGAGGACTTAAATCCCATAAAGATTGCTCCACATCCGCAACAGAAAGTATATCTTCCTATAGACAGGCCACTTAAGCCTTGGGCTATATTAAGACGAGGAAAATAGTGTCCTAAAATCCTCAATTCATGCACCTTAATGCCATAGAACTCATATAATAAAAGGCAGGGTTCTTATGGAGGTGGCTACATGATTGAGATTTCAGCTGGACTACTTGCTTTAATAAAGTATTTTTGCCTAATTGCACATATATCAGGCAACAACTCCTTTCCTCAGCCTCTTAGTCCAGAGGAAGAAAAGTATCACCTAATCAGGTATTCGGAGGGACACGAAGACTCTAAAAACATTTTAATAGAGCATAATTTACGACTAGTAGCTCATATTGTCAAAAAGTACAATAATACAGGCAAAGAAATTGATGATCTTATCTCAATTGGGACTATAGGTTTGATAAAGGCAATATCAACCTATAACTTAGACAAGAAAACAAGACTGGCTACTTATGCAGCAAGATGTATTGAAAATGAGATACTTATGACCATTAGAGCAGCAAAGAAAACCAAGGGAGAAGTTTCATTACAGGATCCAATTGGTATCGATAAAGAAGGAAACGAGATTAGCTTAATAGACATACTAGGAACCGACTGTAACTCTGTGACCGATCAGGTGGAGTTAAAGCTTCAGATCAGAAAACTCCATAGTAAAATGAAAACAGTCCTAAGCAAAAGAGAGCAGTTAGTTTTACAAATGAGATATGGTTTACTAAATGGTAACAACAAGACTCAACGTGAGATTGCACAAATGCTAGGAATTTCTAGGTCCTATGTATCCCGTATTGAGAAAAAGGCTATTATGAAACTAAGTAAAGAGTTTGATGTAGATAGGATATCAAAGGCTGGTTTAAGTTGACATCTATATAATCTTCTAATAATATACAGGTAATAAAGCTAACAAAAGCAAGGAGCAAGAGATGTTAAAGGCTATTAAACCTAAAATACACCTTAGTTCCATTTATGAGATAGATTTAAGAGAGTTTTGGCTCCTAGGCTACAGAAATATGATTATCGATGTTGATAATACAATAACTAAATGGAACAACCATGTAAATGACAAGAGACTAAAGGACTGGTTTATACTAGCTAAATCCATCGGCTTTGACATTTGTTTACTTTCAAATAACCGTAAGACAAGTGTCATAAGTTTAGCTAAAGAACTAGAGGTACTTGCTGTTTTAAATGGGGGCAAGCCCTTTAGAAGAGGCTTTGATAGGGCGCTAGCGGCACTGTCAGCTAAAGCTGATACAACATTACTAATAGGTGATCAGATATTTACAGATATCCTAGGAGGAAATAAGTCAGGCCTTTATACAATACTAGTTGATCCAATTAGTAATAAGGAATTTATAGGTACTAAAATCACAAGATTAATAGAACGAATTTTTGGCAGGAGAAGGGCAGATGATAAATAATCTAAAAAAAAATCAACTTCACTTTAACAAGACAATTGTTCTAGTTGGATTTATGGGTACTGGCAAAACCACAGTTGGTAGGTTACTTGCTAAAAAAACTGGTCTAGCCTTTTATGATACTGATGCCCTTATAGAGGACTTAGAAGGGACAAGTATAAATGATATATTTTTAGAAAAGGGCGAAGAGTACTTTAGGTTTATAGAGTCTAAACTTTTAAAAGAGCTTTTAGCTAAAAAACAAATTATATTATCAACTGGTGGTGGCATAGTAAAAAGCCAAGAAAATAGAGATATGATCAAGGCTTCTAGCATATCAGTAGCCTTGAAATCTAGTCCCAATAGCCTAATAAAAAGATTAAAGGGATCCCAAAAAAGGCCACTATTACAAAAGGAGAACTTTGAAGAGAATCTAATAAAGCTATATAATCAGAGAATCAACCTATATGATTTTGCAGATATCATAATCTCTACTGAGGGAAAGACAGCCCAAAAGATAGCTACAGAAATATATGATAAAGTGACAAGGCAATATTTAAAGCTTTAGAGGGAAAGATAAACAGCCTTTACCTGCACTTTATAAACAATGATTAGGAGTGATATGATGAAACTAATGATGATAAACGGTCCAAATCTAAACTTATTAGGGCATAGGGATAAATCTATGTATGGTCCTATGAGCCTCGATGAACTTTCTTTAGGGTTGACAGAGTATGCCAAAGGCTTAGGCATAAGCTTAGACTCATATCAGTCCAATTCAGAGGGAGATATAATCGATAAAATTCATGCATCTATAGGCAAATATGATGGGATAATAATAAATGCAGGTGCTCTAACCCATTATAGTTATGCCTTGCATGATGCTTTAGAGGAATTTAGATTACCCGTTATAGAAGTGCATATCACAAATATACATAAAAGAGAGGATTTCCGTCATAAATCTGTCATAGCAGCAGCCTGTAAGGGACAAATTGTAGGACTAGGTCTAGAGGGCTACTATCTGGCAGTAGACTATTTTAGTAAACTAAATAAGAAATGAAGCATATGTATTGGAGGACTTATTAATGAAAGAAGCAATTAAAAAGCTAAGATTATCAATGGAAAAAAAGGGGATAGATGCTTCATTGATAACCCAAAGTGAAAACATCAGATATTATTCAGGCTTTACTGGTTCGTCAGCTATTGTTCTAGTACTAGCTAGTGAAAAATATTTAATAACAGATTTTAGGTATGTTGAGCAGGCCCAGGCTCAATGTCCTGGCTTTAAAGTAATTGACGCAGCAGGAGTAAAGGGCTTTGATTTCGTATTTGACAGATGTAAAGAATTTGAAGCCAAGAGCCTATGGTTCGAGGAGAGTACAATAAGCTACATGTATTATTCTAGGCTAGTTGAAAGGGCAGCCACTATAAGTCTACTAGCTGATGGTAATGAAATTAGCAAGCAAAGACTAATAAAAAGTGAAGATGAAATAAGTAATATAAAAAAGGCTGCTCAGCTAGCAGATAAGGGTTTTACTCATCTTTTAGGAATTATTAAGACAGGGATGACAGAAAGAGAAATAGCTTTAGAGCTAGAGTTTTTCCTTAGAAGGAATGGTAGCGAAGGCTTAGCCTTCCCTATAATCGCAGCATCTGGGCCAAACAGTGCCCTACCCCATGCTGAACCCTCAGATAGGAAGCTCGAGCAAGGAGATTTTCTCACCTTAGATTTCGGTTGTAGGATAGGTGGTTATTGCTCAGACATGACAAGAACAATTGCCATAGGTGAGCCCTGTGAGAAATTAAGGGAGATTTATGAGATAACCCTAGAAGCTCAAAAGAAAGCACTAGGTATCCTAAGACCTGGAATTAGCTGCAAACAAGTAGATAAAGTAGCCAGGGACCACATAAACTCAAATGGTTATGGTGAAAACTTTGGACATGGCCTAGGACATGGAGTAGGCCTACATGTCCATGAGGAGCCTAGGCTATCGCCAATGGGAGAGGGTGAACTTCAAGCTGGGATGATAGTAACAGTCGAACCTGGTATCTATTTACCAAAGCTAGGTGGTGTTAGGATAGAAGACCTAGTAGCCATTACAAGTGATGGCTATAGCAATTTAGTTACTTCCATAAAGGACCTTGTTATTATATAATAATTACAAATAAACGCATTCTTACGAAAGAGAGGAATAAAGCTATGATTTCTGCAGGTGATTTTAGAAAAGGAATAACAGTTGAGATGGACAACTCAGTATTTACTATTGTTGATTTTCAGCATGTCAAACCAGGTAAGGGATCTCCATTTGTACGGACTAAGCTAAAAAACATAGTTACAGGCGGTATTATAGAAAAGACCTTTAGCCCTAGCGAAAAGCTACCAAGAGCTCACATCGAGAGAAAGGAAATGCAATACCTTTATAATGATGGCGAACTGTATTACTTCATGGATACTGAGAATTATGAGCAAATTCCACTTAATTACTCTCAGGTAGAAGAAGCAATTGTATATGTAAAGGAAAATACCAATGTAATTATAAAGTTTTATAAAGGAGCAGCTTTTTCAGTTGAAGCACCCAACTTTGTTGAGCTTGAAGTTACAGAAACTGAGCCTGGATTTAAGGGTGATACAGCTACTGGAGCTACAAAACCTGCAACACTAGAGACAGGAGCAGTTGTCCATGTTCCCCTATTTGTAAATATCGGAGATATAGTTAGAATAGATACAAGAACAGATGAGTATATGGAAAGGGTATAAGGGGTATAATTTAAAGACAAGTGCATTTTAAGGAGGTACTATTATGACTGGTTTAGATGAAAAGATCTCTTATTTACAAGGCCTTATTAAAGGCATGGGCTACAATGAAGATAGCAATGAGGGAAAGCTCTTTATTACTATTTCTGAGATCTTAGAATCAATGGCAATAGCTATAACAACTATGGAAAAAGAGCAAGCAGAGCTTGAGCAATATGTTGAAGTCATAGATGAGGATCTTTCACTTGTAGAGGATGAGCTTTTAGATATCGATGATTTTGATGATTTAGATGCTTCCCGTTATATAGAGATTGAATGTCCCGGCTGCCAGGAAACTGTCTACTTTGATGAGGATATATTTGATAATGATGATGACATTATTTGCCCAAACTGTACTAAAGTAATCTATTCAGAAGATAAAGAAAAAGAGATAGAAAGACTCGAAGAGGACTAATTATACTAAAACTTGAATAAAAACGTTTGTATATTCTAAGAAAACTCCGACCTATTATCGGAGTTTTTTTATTTGTAGTGATAATTTGTATAAGCCCCTCATAGATATAGATATAGATATAAAAGGGGGACGAGTATTCCTATGTATGCAGGATTCAAAGAAAAGAGTGATAGATTTGCTTGGCAGGAACCTGTGCTAGATTCCCTACCTGATAATTTCAAAAAGATGATTATAAACTTACCAGCTTCTATAAGAGAGGACTTAGAGGAAATAAGAGTTAGAGAGGCTAGACCCTTAATCGTTTCTTGTAGGGGCAGAGACTATTTAGTTAAGGCAGATGGTCAAGTAACAGCCAACCATGAAAGGGCATATATTGTCACTCACAAGGATACAAGAGATATACTGCAGCTGATATCTGATTATTCTATCTATGCATTTGATGAAGAAATCAGGAATGGATACATAACCCTTAAAGGTGGCCATAGGGTTGGAATGACAGGCAAGGCAGTTTTAGAAAAGGGAAGGGTAAAAACATTAACCTATATTAATTCATTCAATATCCGTATCTCAAAAGAAATAATCGGTGTGTCAGATAAGGTATTAAGATATCTAATTGAAAATAATGAAATAATGAACACCCTTATTTTATCGCCTCCACAAATGGGAAAGACCACCCTACTTAGAGATATCGCAAGAAACTTGAGTAATGGAAACCTGGGGCAAAGGGGGGTCAAGGTTGCTATAGTAGATGAAAGATCAGAAATAGGGGGTTGCTATAGGGGTGTTCCACAAAGAAACATAGGAATACGGTCAGACATCTTAGATGCCTGTCCTAAGGCAACAGGGATAATGATGCTAATAAGATCAATGTCACCTACTGTAATTATTACTGATGAGATAGGCAGACAAGAGGATGTACTTGCAATAGAAGAAGCCTTAAATGCAGGGGTAAAGCTAATAAGCTCTGCCCACGCCTCGGATATAGAGGATGCACTTACGAGGCCCTTCCTTGGTAGCCTACTAAAGAAACAGATATTCCAAAGGGTTTTTATCCTCGGAAATTCTTTAGGTGTAGGTACCCTAGAAAAGGTATATAAGGGTGATTTAAGAACTCAAATTCTAAATAGCCCAGTGCGCTGACAAGAGGTGATTAAATGTATTTTGATTTATTGATAAGCCTTGTAATTATCACATCATCTACTTTGATCGGCTGTGAATTTGCCAAGGCTTATAGATACAGGGACAAGCAATTAAGACAGCTTCAAGGTGCCCTTTCAAGGCTAGAGGCTGAGATCATACATTATTCTACAAGGCTATCTGATGCACTACAAAGTGTAGGGGAGTCAATTGAAGGAGAGATAGGTGATTTGTTTATCCTTGTCAGCAAACTACTAGACAAAAGAGGCAACATAACTGTTGGATCTGCCTGGAGGATGGCCCTAAAAGACTTAAAGGATAGACTATATTTAAAAAAGGATGAGCTGGATATCCTATATAGATTTGGTGACCAGCTTGGTATAAGCGATAGGAATGGACAGGCCAAATATATAAAGCTAACGCTAGACCAGCTGTATCATCAAGAACTAGATGCGCGCGAGACAAGAAAAAAATATGAAAAGATGTACAAAAGTCTAGGCTTATTAGGTGGTATTGGCATTGCGGTACTACTCATATAAGGGAGGTATTAATAAATGAGTATAGATATTATCTTTAAAATTGCTGCTATAGGGATATTAGTTGCAGTTATAAACCAGGTTCTAGTAAAGGCTGGAAGGGATGAAATAGCTATGATGACGACTTTAGCAGGGATAATTGTTGTACTGCTAATGATAGTCAATATGATAAGCCAGTTATTTACTAGTATAAAACAAATCTTCCAGCTTTATTGAACTTTAGTGGGGTGAGAAAGTGAATATAATCCAGATAGTGATTTTTGGCCTAGTCACCACCATTATTATAGTTACTGTTAAGCAGCAAAGGCCAGATATAGCCTTGCTAATTTCATTGGCTGGAGGAACAGTAATACTAATTTTTGTAGTCTCAAGCTTATCTGTAGTTATAGAAACAATAAGTAATCTGTTTAATAAATCTAATATGGACTCAGTATATATCACTACTATTTTAAAGGTTATAGGTATTGCATATTTAGCAGACTTTGGAGCCCAACTATGCAAGGATGCAGGAGAAAGTGCTATAGCTGCAAAGATAGAGCTAGGAGGAAAAATACTAATACTACTTTTAGCTATTCCGATTCTAACTGCCTTGATGGAACTTATATTAAAAATACTAACTTAGGAGAAAAAAATGAAAAGAGGTCTTGGACTGATATTAGCAATTATATTTATGAGTATACCTGTAGCGAATGCTTATGAAGCAGAGTCTTCATATAAAGACTTACGTTCTGAGTTTGAGGCATTAATAAGTGAACAGCTAAGTAATATTAATACTAATGAATGGGAGCCTTATTTAAGCTATATCGAAGATGAAGGTTCTTTCATTACAAAGGATCAGACTCCCCTCGAGATTATATCAGGCCTTTTAACTGGTAAGCTATCTTTTTCTGCAGAAGACCTCTTGAAAGAAATCCTGGCTGGCTTGGTTAAAAGTTTAACTGCAAATTTTTCGCTTTTAGCAAAGATAATAGTAATCGCTATTATATGTAGCTTATTTTCTAACCTAAAAGGATCTTTTGCTAGTGATTCAATAGGAGAGATTGGTTATTTTGTTTGCTATAGTAGTGCAATGATATTGATTGTCCAAAACCTTATAAAGATAATATCAGTTGCTAGTGATGGGATAGAGAAGATGGTAGGCTTTATGCAAATATTATATCCATTACTTATTGGGCTATTAGCTGCACTAGGCAATTTAACTACATCTACAATACTACAGCCCAGTGTTGGAATCCTAATAGCTAGTGTATCAACACTACTTAAAAACATAATGCTACCCTTAATATCAACAACAGCAGTAGTCATATTAATAAACCACCTAGGTGAAGAGGAAAAACTAAAAAAGCTGAGCAGTCTTCTTAAGAACTCATGTATTTGGATTATAACAGGTACCTTTACAATATTCTTAGGTGTTCTAACAATACAGGGTGTAATGTCCTCTTCCTTTGATAGTTTGTCGATAAGGACTGCAAAGTTTGCAATAGATAGCTTTGTACCAATAATGGGGAAATTGTTTTCTCAATCCGTAGATACTGTGATAGGTTGCTCATTGTTGGTAAAAAACGCAGTTGGTGTATCAGGACTTTTAATAATCGGTTTAATTGCTTTAGTACCAGCCCTTAAGATACTGGCTTTACTAGTTACTTTTAAGCTATCAAGTGCTCTTATTGAACCGATCTCGGACAAGAGGTTAGTAGAATGTCTTAATAATATGGGAAATTTATTAGTTGTACTCTTTATAACTGTAGTAGGAATAGCTATATTATTCTATATGACTATTAGCTTGATAATAGGGTCCGGAAACATTATAAGTGCATAGGTGGTAGTAAGATGCTAGATTCAATTAAAAGCTTAGTTAGCAATTTATCAGTAATTGTAATTATAGGTGTTATAGTTGATATAATTATGCCAAAAAGCAGCTATAGAAAGTATAGTAAATTTGTGTTTGGCTTGATCCTTGTCCTAGTAATATTAAAACCCATCCTCAATATTGTTTCAAGCGGAGAGGACCTTAGTAACTTAGTCTTATTGGATGGTGTTAGAATAGAGGAAAGTTTATTAGTAAAACAAACAGAGCACTATAAAATGGATCAAGATAAGCAAATAGATAAGATATACAAGCAAAATCTAGAAGCTAGTATTGCAAGTAACCTAAACGCTGCATTTAACTTAAAGAACACAGAGGTAAATTTAAGCTTTTATAATGATGATGACAGGCAAAGTAGTAAAAGAATATACTCTATTGATATATTAACTGAAAAGCAAAATAATACAGAAAGTATTGAACCAATAATAATTGATCTACAAGGTCAAAGCAAGAGTGTAGCTAGTCTATTTAATGATAAAGAAATCAAATCAATTAAGAACTTTCTTAGGGAACTTTATGATATAGATAATGAACTTATAAGCATAAACTTTAGGTAAGGTAGGGTTGGTTATTATGGAGAAAACTAGTTTAAAATCAATATATGAAAAGATTAAAAATGTAAAGCATATTGAGTATTTTATTTTGATTTTGGCCATAGCTATAGTATTAAGTATGGTCGGAAATATTTTTACTAGCAGCAAAGACAAGGCTAGTATTAAGGTTCAAGATGTTGAACCCAGCAAGTTAAGCCAAGAACAAAGCATAGATTATAACAAGGAAGAACGTTTAAAGGACTTGCTGTCAGCTATTAAGGGGGCGGGTGCAGTTGAAGTAATGATCGCTTATAAGTCTAGCAAAGAGATTGTCCCAGCTATGAACTCTACAGAGTCAAGCACTCAGACAGAGGAGTCTGACAACAATGGGGGTAAGAGAATAACAAAGCAACTCGATATCAACTCTCAACCTGTTAGTATGTCAACATCCCAAGGGAGCCAGGCCCTAATCACAAAGGAAATTGAGCCTGAAATCCAAGGTGTAATAGTAGTGGCAGAAGGGGCAGAAGATATCAAGGTCAGATTAGAGTTACAAAATGCTGTACAAACTCTACTTGGTATTAATGCAAACCAAGTTGAGGTTTTTCCCATGGAGACAAAGAGGACAAAGGAGTGAATCTTATGTTTATGATTAAGAAAAAAAGTATAATAATAGGCCTACTAGTCATGCTTTTGATAATAACAGGCTACCTCAATCTCATATACAATAAAAACGCCAACCAGGTTGACAATAAAAAGAAAGGTGTTGATGATCCATTAACCAGCAATACTATAGAGGGTAGTGTAAAGGTTAAAGATACAGAAGGCAATACTGGTACAGAAAAATCTTCCCAAGAAGTAGCGGGAACGAATTTCTTTGTTGATTACAGGTTTGAAAGAGAAAAAAACAGAAACAAAGAGATAGAGTATATAAATACAGTTATTAATGACCAAGAAGTAGATGCAGATATAGAAAAAGAAGCCCATGCCCAATTACTAGAGTTAGCTTCAAATATGGAGACAGAAACAGTTATAGAGAACCTATTAAAGGCCAAGGGCTTCAATGAGGTTATTGCTATTATGCATAAGAACAATATTAATATAATTGTAGAAAAGCAAGAGTTAACTACTGAAGAGCTAGCACAGATACTAGAAATAGTAAAACGAGAGTCTCAGTTTGATACTAACAACATAGTGATCTTCCCAAGGAAATAAGAAGTATAAATATTGTTATAATTGTCAATTTGATTTTTATTTGATATAATAACTTTAATTAAATTCACTTAGGATTTATGAGAACTTTAGGAGGTGATTATATGTCACACGATGAAAGTACATCAATGCATGATTATGGAAATATAACTTTTGCTGATGAGGTAGTAGCTATTATTGCTGGTCTTGCGGCTTCTGAGATAGAAGGAGTTGCAGCAATGAGCGGTGGCATTGCAGGCGGTATAGTTGAAAAGCTAGGCAAAAAGAACTTGTCAAAGGGAGTAAAGGTTCAGTTAGGAGAAAAAGAGGCTGCTATTGATCTATACATAATAGTTGAATATGGCGCTCGCATACCTGAAATAGCCTGGAACATACAAGAGAATACCAAAAAAGCTGTTGAAACTATGACAGGACTGAATGTAGTAGAGGTAAATATTCATGTACAGGGTGTAAACATAGAAAAAAAGTCCAAAGATGATGAACCACAGGCTAAGAACAAGTAAAGCAGTTAACCCTCTGATATCTTCAGAGGGTTAATTTAAATTATTTCAATATTACTTTAGATGAGAGGAAGATTTGAGTGAAAATGAGACTTTTTGATCGTATTTTACTTGCCCTTTATATCTTAACTATTTTTGCTTTTTCTCTATGCCTACTTGGTATTTCAGTCGGTCTAATTCCTTTAGATAGTCTGGCTGGAGCTATTGAGTCAATAGACTACAATACAAGCTTTATACTAGCAAGCCTAGGTATATCACTGTTATTTATTTTAATCAGTCTTAGGCTTATAATATCAACCCTGGCAGGTAGAAAACCCGCAAGTTCATTACTAAAGCAAACTGATTTTGGTACTATAAGGGTGTCTGTAAATACCTTAGATGGTCTAACAAAAAAGGCAGTCAGGACCTTTGAAGAAGTAAAGGATGTTAAAACAAGCATACTAACCGAAACCGATGGAATAAAGGTAAGACTAAAGGTCAACATAATGCCAGATGTTAAGATGCCAGACCTAACCCAAGCAATACAAGCTAAGGTAAAAGACTACATTGAAGAATACTCAGGTATTCACGTTAAGGAAGTTAATGTCTATATTGATAACCAGGTTACCGTTACAAAAAATCGTGTTGAATAAGGAGGTACAGCAATGACTCTTAAAGAAATTGTTGTATCCTGTTTTACAAAGCATAAAGGAAAGACAATAGGAATATTGTGTGGACTCTTATTTGGTATTATTGTATTATTAATCGGTTTTTTTAGGAGCCTTTTTTTGCTAGCCTGTATAGGTATAGGCTATTGGATAGGCAACCTTCATGATAAGCAGGAAAGCTTTCTTGCTTTTCTGGACAAGATACTACCAAATGGTCTACGAAAATAAGCTTTTTAACTTTGATATACTTACACATAGGAGGACATAAAGGGAGATTATGGCTAGAAAAGACGCTAGAGAAGCAGCTATGAAAATCCTATATCAATGGGATATGCTAGGTGAATATAAGCAGGTCACATTGGATGATTTGGCGCTTGAATTTTCATTAGAAGATAGGGATTTAGAATACATAAAAGATATTTTAGACGGATTTGTACTGCAAAAGGATAAAATCAACAAGATCATTGCAGATAGGACAAAAGGCTGGACTTTAGATAGGTTATCTAAGGTTGATCTGGCGATTTTAAGGCTAGCCTTATATGAAATAATATATAGGTCAGACATCCCAGACAGTGTATCAATAAATGAAGGTGTAGAGCTAGCTAAGAAATATGGAAACGAAAAATCTGGCGCCTTTATAAATGGGGTATTAGGGCAATACATAAGGCAAGATAAGGATAAAATGGTGGATGACAGATGAAATATGTCTTAGGTATTGACACAAGCTGCTATACAAGTTCTTTGGCTTGTGTTTCTTTAGAGGGTGAGGTCTTATTAAATAAGCAGGTTCTTTTGGAGCTGGCAGATGGGACAAGAGGCCTACAACAATCAAAGGCTATCTTTAACCACTTGAAAAATCTACCCTCAATTACTAGCGAACTAAAAAGTACAATTGATAAGCCAGAATTAGTAGCAGTATGTTCTAGCGTAAAGCCGAGGCCCCAAAAGGATTCCTATATGCCTGTATTTGTTCTATCACAAAGTTTGGGACAGGTAATAGCAAACATAAACAATGTCCCATATTATGAAAGTACGCACCAAGAAAACCATATCATGTCTGGCCTGTATAGACTAGGTGGTTTTAAAGCCAAGCATTTTCTTGTTGTACATCTATCAGGTGGTACAACTGAACTACTAGATGTAAGAGTCCATAATCATGGCTTTGACATTGATATGATTGGCTCCAGCCTCGATTTACACGCTGGCCAGTTTGTAGATAGGATTGGCGTTTCCCTAGGACTTCCCTTTCCATCAGGGCCTCATTTAGAAGAACTAGCAAACAATGAACTAGAAAGCTATGATATTAAGTACTATGTAAAGGACTTAAATATTAGTTTTTCAGGACCAGAGACTCATATACAAAGACAAATAGTCAAGGGCTTAGATAGCAGGAAAATAGCAAGAGGAGTTTATATTAGTTTAATTAAAACTCTTGGAAAATGGCTGATTAATGCGGTAAAGAAAGGATACCCAAGGGATGTTCTTTTAGTTGGGGGAGTATCATCTTCTAGGATAATAAGAGAGGGCTTAAGGGCTGACTCTGAAATCAAAAATGAAGGCTTATCTTTATATTTTGCAGATCCACAGCTTTCTAAGGATAATGCTTTAGGCACTGCCTTAATTGGTTTAAATATCTACAAAACAAGTAATGTATAACTAATATGCAAAGGGAGGAATTTAAATGTCTAATATCATTGATGGAAAATCGATAGCAGAGGAAATAAGGACCTCTATAAAAGAACGGGTATCTAAAATGAAGGAAGCAATGAACATAAACCCAAGTTTAACCGTTATTTTAGTAGGGGATAACCCTGCCTCCCAGGTTTACGTTAGAAATAAGGAAAGGGCATGCATAGAGGTAGGTATTGATTCTAACATTATTAGGATGAGCGAAAAAACCAGTGAACAAGAATTACTAGATACTATACAAAAGTTAAATGAAGATAGGAGTGTACATGGAATACTGGTCCAGCTACCCTTGCCAGAGCAAATAAACGAAGATAAAATCATTGCTGCAATTGACCCTAACAAGGATGTAGATGGCTTTCACCCCATAAACCGAGGAAAGCTTTTTGCTGGAGAAAAGTCCTTAGAACCATGCACCCCTATGGGTATTATCCGCCTATTAGACCATATTGGATATGAGATTGAAGGTAAAAATGCAGTAATAATAGGTAGGAGCAACATAGTAGGCAAACCTGTAGCATTAATGCTCTTAAAGAGAAATGCTACTGTTACTATAGTCCATACAAGGACTAAGGACATCAAATCTATCACACAGACAGCTGATATACTTGTAGTAGCTGTTGGCAGAGCTAAGATCGTAGACTCTAGCTATATTAAAGAGGGTGCGGTTGTAATAGATGTTGGTATTAACAGATTAGATGGCAAGCTGTGTGGTGATGTAGACTTTGACGATGTCAAAGATAAGGCAGGCTATATTACACCCGTACCTAGAGGAGTAGGTCCTATGACCATTGCTATGTTATTAGAAAACACACTAACAGCAGCAGAGGGGATTAAATGAAGGATATAGTTCTTTCTGTCTACCAATTAAACGACTATGTTAAGTTAATGCTTGAAAGAGACCCCTTACTAAGGCAAGTCAAGGTCAAGGGTGAAATTTCTAACTTTAAGCTTCATTCATCAGGCCATATGTATTTCTCTCTTAAGGATGATAAGGCCAGAGTACAATGCGTTTTTTTTAGGCAAAACAATTTAAATTTAAACTTTATGCCAAAGGATGGAATGAAGGTAATTGCTCTTGGCTCAACTTCGGTTTTTCTAAGAGATGGTCAATACCAACTCTATGTACAAGACTTGCTAGCAGATGGGCTAGGCGAGCTTTACCTAACCTATGAAGCCTTAAAAGCAAAACTAAACAAAGAGGGTTTGTTTGCTCCAGAACACAAGAAAAGCCTACCCTTATTACCCAGAAAAATAGCTGTTATAACATCACATACAGGTGCTGCAGTTCGTGACATTATAAATGTAATTAAACGCAGGAACGCTAGGGTAGATATATTGGTTATCCCTGTTCAAGTACAAGGCTTACAAGCCCACAAGCAAATTGCTAGCGCTATTAGGTATGCAAACACTAGGGATGATATAGACCTTATTATTACTGGTAGAGGTGGAGGTTCTATCGAGGAACTTTGGGCCTTTAACGAAGAAGAACTAGCCAGGGCTATCTTCGAGTCAAAGCTCCCTGTTATTTCAGCTGTAGGACATGAAACAGACTATACAATCGTAGATTTCGTAGCTGATGTCAGAGCACCCACACCTTCTGCAGCAGCAGAGCTTGCTGTACCAGAAGCTAGTAGGCTAATAGATGAAACTTTAAGATTAAAAAAAGACCTACTAAGCAATATGACCAATTTATTTACTAGCAAGATACAACTACTACAAGGACTATCTAGTCATTTATCCCAAAGCACAGCTCAATCTATTGTAAATCAAAAGAACCAGGAGTACGATTTAAGCCTTCAAAGGCTAAACTCAGCTAGTCGAGCCTATTTACAAGATAGGGGTGAAATCCTAGGAAATTTAACTGCAGCCCTTCAAGCACTTAGTCCATTAGCTGTTATCGCTAGGGGATATACCTATATCCTGGACGAGAGCAAGGAAAGAAGCATACATAGTATAGAGTCATTAAAAGAGAAGTCAAAAATTAATATATGCTTTAAAGATGGAAGTGCTTTAGCATTAGTAGAAAAATTAAATAAAGAGTTTGAAATTCAAGATGGTGGTGATAAATATGGGTGGAAAGACAAATGAAGATCTGTCCTTTGAGCAGGCCATAAGAGAGCTAGAGCAAATAGTATCTAGCCTAGAAGCAGGAGATATTCCCCTTGAAAAGGCTCTTGACTTATTTAAAAGGGGTATAAGCCTGACACAAGTTTGTAATGAAAAACTTACTCATGCTCAGGGTGTTGTTAAACAGTTATACAAGGATAGTGATGATAAGTTATTAGAAATAGACTTTGATATAAATAGCAAGGAGCTACCATAAATGAGCTTTAAAGCGGACTACCAAAGGAAAAAAGAGATAATTGATTCAAAACTTCAAGCACTTACAAGTAACTGTAATGATTGTCCAAAGGACCTACTAGAGTCAATCAGATACAGTCTGTTAGCAGGAGGAAAGAGGTTAAGACCAATTCTTTTATTAGCTGCTAATGATTTATTCGGGCCTGTTAATGAGCACACAATGGCTATGGCATGTGCAGTTGAAATGATACATACATATTCCTTAATTCATGATGATCTACCAGCTATGGACAATGACGATTATCGTCGTGGAAAACTAACAAGCCATAAGAAATTTGGAGAGGCTATGGCTATCTTAACAGGAGATGCCCTACTAAACCTAGCCTATGAAACCATGCTAGAAAACCTACCAGTTGAAGCTGAACAAGGATATAGGTATTTAAAGGCAATGACTGTTATTGCTAAGGCAGCAGGCATGTCAGGTATGGTAGGAGGTCAGGTTGTAGATGTCAATAACGAAAGTAATAAGGATATATCATTTGATAGCTTAGAATATATTCATAGGCACAAAACAGGTGCCCTTATAAAAGCCTCCCTACATGCTGGAGTCTTGCTTAATACCGATGACAAGAGTCAGATTCAGGCTATTTTGTCTTACGGAGAATCAATTGGGCTAGCCTTTCAAATTACAGACGATATCCTCGATGTTACAGGAAGTAGGTCAAATATTGGCAAAGAACCAGGCAGTGATGCCCTTATGGGTAAGAAAACCTATCCTGATAGGTTTGGCCTAGAGGCATCAAAGAAAATGGCTAGAGACCTTATAGATGAGGCAGTTTCAAGTATTGACTGCTTTGGTAATAAATCAAGCTTTCTAATGCAGATGGCCCATATGATTGTTGATAGAACCAGCTAAGTAAAATTATCTAAATACTACAAATTGAAAGGTATTTTCATTTATGATATAATAGTTTCTCCGATGCTACAGTATTCTAGTCAGTACAACCAAGTTTGAAGACGGGGCTAAAAATCCGTTAAAGGGCATATCGATGAAGTTTCTGGTGCTGGCCCCTGACGCCCAGTCGGGAGTCGGTGCTGGGAGTTAAGGAAGAAGGGCGATCCGCAATGGCATGCGGGCGTTGACCCAGCTTCCGTGGAGACCCAAGCAGGTGGTTAGCTACTACTACTTGGGATTAAACCTGTATTGCGGTTAATAGCTGTGTACAGTGTAGCCTGCCTTGAGTGGGGGAGAGCGGATTACAAATCGAGCAAAAGGGTAAGGGATCCATTATCGGTTTGCTATTGTTGTTTGAAACCTTTCCTGCAAAAGAGGATAGAATTTGGTATGACTGTTGAGGAAATCTCCTAGACTGGTATAGTATGCTGAGGATTACAGTGTGGACTAAGTGGTGATCCAGTTTTACTGCTAGCGATACAGTAAGTTAGACTTTAAAGGGAAACCACCCCGTCGGCGACGAGGGGCAGTTTATCGGGAAAACCTACTGGACCTAAGCCGCAAAGTTTACTCAGCATATTGTCATCGGAAATATTTATATAGAGAGTAGTGCAATTTGACTAAACAGGACAAAAAGAAGCAAAAAAATACTGACAAAAAGGCTAATCACAGAAAATACTGGCCTCTTAAGGTTTTCATACTTACTTTTTTTATTGCAAGCTTTCTAAGCTTGGGTTCTAGCTCATTAATGGAAGGCTTTAGCATTACAACATCACTAGTTACCCTAATTGTTATTATAATAATAGGAGTTGTATTTGATATAATAGGTATAGCAGTAACAGCTGCTTCTGAGGTTCCCTTTTTATCAATGGCTTCAAAAAAGAAGCGAGGGGCAATAAACGCTGTTAGATTGATTAGAAAGGCAGATCAGGTATCGAGTTTTTGTAATGACGTAGTAGGTGATATATGCAGTATAATAAGTGGGTCTGCAGGTAGTATACTCATAATGAGACTGAGCTCTAATACTATTAGATGGAACCCTACAATGTTTGCAATACTAGTAAGTAGCCTAATTGCAGCCTTTACTGTAGGGGGAAAGGCACTAGGAAAATCCTTAGCAATACGGCAAAGCCAGAATATTGTGTACTATGTAGGGTATTTAATTTCTTTATTAAGAGGCGAACTGAAATAGCCACTGCTAAAGAAGCTAAAGGAGACACAGAATATGAAGTTGCTTGATCAGATAAATGATCCAAAAGACCTAAAAGAGTTGGACCATGACAAGCTTGATATATTAGCAGAAGAAATTCGAAACTTTATTTTAAAATACGTATCTATTACAGGAGGACACCTTGCTTCAAATCTTGGGGTTGTTGAGTTAACAATTGCCCTCCATTACATATATAATAGTCCAAAAGATAAAATAATATGGGATGTTGGCCATCAATCCTATGTTCACAAGATACTAACCAACAGAAAAGATAGCTTCCATACCTTGCGTTCATATGGGGGCCTTAGCGGCTTTCCTAAAAGAAAGGAAAGTGTCCATGATGTATTTGAAACTGGACATAGTAGTACATCAATTTCTGCTGCCATAGGTATGGCCCGTGCTAGAGATTTAAAGAATGAAAATTCTCATGTTATAGCAGTAATTGGTGATGGCGCCTTAACTGGTGGTATGGCTTTTGAGGCAATGAATGATGTAGGACATTCTGAGACAAATATTACTGTCATACTAAATGACAATAATATGTCCATATCGGAAAATGTCGGCGCTCTTTCAAAGCACTTGACAAGAATAAGATCAAACCCTAGGTATAGAGTGTTTAAAAGACAGGTTGCATCCATACTCTCTGGAGTCCCCTTAATAGGCAAGCACATTTCTAAAATGATAGAGAAATTAAAAAACTCTTTTAAATACCTATTTTTACCTGGCATTATTTTTGAAGAGATGGGCTTTACTTATATAGGGCCGGTAAATGGTCACGATATAAAGAGTTTAACAACCACCCTAAGGCAAGCAAAGAAGCTAGAGGGTCCTGTTTTTATACATGTATTAACTACCAAGGGAAAGGGTTACGATTATTCAGAAGAAAATCCTGAGCAATACCATGGAGTTGCACCCTTTGATTTAGACTTTGGTTGCCAACCTGAGACAAATCCTGTGATTACCTATTCATCAGCATTTGGTAGTAAACTATTGAGCCTCGCTAAGGATAATCCCAAAATAGTAGCTATAAGTGCAGCTATGCCAGATGGAACTGGCCTAAGCGAGTTTAAGAAAAAATACCCCAATCGTTTTTTTGATGTTGGAATTGCAGAGCAACATGCAGTAACAATGGCCGCCGGCCTAGCTATCAATGGCTTAAGGCCAGTTGTAGCCATATACTCAACCTTTCTACAAAGGGCATATGATCAAATCCTGCATGACGTATGCCAGCAAAACTTACCCGTGGTATTTGCTGTTGATAGGGCAGGTTTAACAGGTGAGGATGGCGAGACCCACCAAGGGGTATTTGATATAAGCTACCTACAACAGATACCAAACATTACCCTAATGGCACCTAAGAATACATTTGAGCTTGCTAGTATGCTTGAATATTCATTATCATTAGATGGTCCAACTGTAATCCGATATCCAAAAGGGCAGGGAGGCCTTATTGAGGATTTACCCAATAAGCCAATAGTTAACTTAGATTGGGAGATTATCAAAGAAGGATATGACCTAGTTATTTTAGCAATAGGTCCTATGCTAGAAACAGGTCTTGCAGTTAGAAACCTATTGTTAAATCATAATATCAAGGCTTGCCTTGTAAATGCACGAGTAATTAAACCCCTTGATTTAACCATGCTAAATATACTAGAAAATAAATCTTCTCTTTGGGTCACTATCGAGGACAATGTAATAACAGGTGGCTTTGGTTCTAGTATTAATAATTATGTGATGTCAAATCAACTAGGAATACAGGTAATAAACTATGGAATACCTGATATTTTTATAGAACATGGATCTGTAGCAGAGTTAAGACTTAACTTAAAGCTTGATCCAGATAGCATAGCTAGTGATATTTACTCTGTTTTTGATGAAAGAAGAAGGGAGAGCCTGTATGAAGGGTTCAAAAAAAGAACGCCTTGATGTAGTTCTTGTAGATAAAAATTTAGCAGCCACAAGAGAAAAAGCCAAGAAGATGATAATGGCAGGCCTGGTTTTTGTAAACGAGCAGAGGATTGATAAACCAGGTACTAGAATAGATACAGACCTGGCTATAGAAATAAAGGGCAATCCCAACCCATATGTAAGCAGAGGGGGTTTAAAGCTAGAAAAGGCCTTAGATTTATTTGACTTTCCAGTAAAGGGACTCAACTTTCTTGACATTGGAGCTTCTACCGGAGGCTTTACTGATTGTCTACTAAAAAATGGTGCAGAAAAGGTTTATGCTATAGATGTTGGATATGGACAGCTTGCCTGGGAGCTTAGGCAGGATAAAAGAGTTATAGTTATGGAAAGGACCAATATTCGCAATTTAAATAAAGCACAAATAAAGGATCCTATAGATGGTGCAGTCATAGATGTATCCTTTATATCCTTAAAGCTTGTATTACCAGTTATAAAGGATATAATTAGAAATAAGGCTAATATTATTGCCCTTGTAAAACCACAGTTCGAGGTGGGCAAGGGAAAGGTAGGTAAAAAAGGTGTTGTAAGAGATGAAAACCTACATATAGAAGTTTTAATATCCATGCTAACCTTTGCAGAAAGTATGGGGCTAACACCTGTAAATCTTGATTTTTCCCCAATTACCGGACCAGAGGGGAACATAGAGTTTCTCCTTCACTTATACAAGGGCAATCTAGAAGACCATATAATAACAGACGGTAAAGTTAATGAAACCGTAAAAAAGGCCCATAGTTTACTAAGGTAAGGTGAATATATGCGTAAAATAGGACTCATATCAAATATAACTAAGGACACAGATGGGAGCAAAACACTTGAAATTGTAAATTCTATAGAAAAGCATTCCTTACATGTGTACTTATCATCACCCCTATATAAGCTAATAAAAAAAGGTATTGTATGCACTGATGAAGAATTCTATAAGCAATCTGACTTAATACTGGTATTAGGTGGAGATGGTACGATACTCCAAACTGCTAGAAAAGCCGCTATTAACGGAAAGCCCATTTTAGGCATTAACCTAGGTAGGATGGGCTATCTAGCCGAAGCTGAAATAGCTGACTTTGAAAAGACCCTAGAGTCATTAATAGATGGTAGCTATATTATAGAAGAGCGGATGATGCTAGAGGCCAAGCTAAAAAGGCAGGGAAAAGTGATAAGCCACTACTTAGCCTTAAATGATATTGCTGTCGCCAAGGGTTCATTCTCACGTATAATCCAGCTTACTGCCTATATTAATGATATAATGGTAAATCATTATTCTGCAGATGGTCTTTTAGTATCGAGTCCTACTGGTTCAACCGCCTATTCTCTATCAGCTGGGGGACCTGTTATTGACCCTGAAATGGAATGCTTACTGATGACACCAATATGTCCTCATACACTGAGCTCAAGACCAATTGTTACTGCTAACAGCTCAAAGATAGACATAGTAAACAAGGATAAAAGCTCAGATGTCCTAATTACTATTGATGGCCAAGATGGCGAAGAACTCGCCTATATGGATACAGTATCTATAAGTAAGGCACCTTGTGTTACAAAGCTAATTAAGCTAAATAATAGGGGTTTTTATACCCTGTTACGTAACAAACTTTCAGAGCGACCAAACAATTGATTAGGAAGAAGGTATCTATATGAAGTTTAAGAGGCATGCACAGATTCTTAAAATTATTGAGGAAAAAGATATAGAAACCCAAGAGGAATTGGCTAATGAGTTACGCAAGACCGGTATGAAAATAACACAGGCTACGGTATCGAGGGATATAAAAGAACTGAGACTAGTAAAGGTTCTTTCACCTAATGGGGTGCAAAAATACACCTCCATGAACCATACAGATAAATCTATATCTGAAAGACTAATTAGGGTCTTTTCTGAATCTGTACTATCGATAGAACATGCAAATAATCTTATCGTAATAAAAACTATTGTAGCAGGGGCTCAAGCAGCAGCTTCTGCAATTGATGCCCTAAACTGGAGTGAGATTATCGGTTGTATAGCTGGAGATGATACAATCTTAGTAGTATTAAGGGACAACAACATGGTCGAATCTGTAATGAAGCGTTTTAACAACATGCTAGGATAAATCTTATAGGGGGATCATATGATTAGTCAAATCTTGATCAAAAACATTGCACTAATAGATGAATTAAGTATCGACTTTCATAAAGGATTCAATGTCTTAACAGGAGAAACAGGAGCGGGTAAATCAATTATAATAGACTCTGTTAATTTAGCCTTAGGAGAGAGGGCAGACCGTGACCTTATACAAAGTGGCAAAGATTATGCAAGGGTAGAACTTTTATTTACTATAGCTAGTAAGTCACCGGTCAATAAAATTTTAGAAGAGTTTGGCATTACAAGTGAGCCAGATGGTAGCCTATTGCTTGTCCGTGAGCTTACAGTTCAGGGTAAGAACCTATGTAGGGTTAATGGTAGAACAGTTACTCTAACTATGTTAAGAGAATTAACCAAGCATCTTGTAGATGTTCATGGACAGCACCAGCATCAGTACCTCCTAAATACAGAATCCCATATAGATTTTATAGACCAATTTGGTAAGAATGAATTGGATAAGGAAAAGTCCCTTCTTAAAGAAAAGTATCATGAGTGGAAAAAGATTGAGAAAGAAATAAAGAGGATAAAGGGTATAAACAAAGATGGTGTAAGGCAGATGGATCTGCTCCTATATCAAATAAATGAGATAAGCGAGGCCAATCTAGCACTTGATGAAGAAGAAAACTTAAAAAATGAACTAAATCTTCTTTTGAATGCCGAGAAAGTAATCAATTCTACAAACTGTGCATACCAAAATTTATATACAGGTAGTATGGATAATCCATCAATTATGGATAAACTAGCCGAAGTCATTAAGCAACTAGAAACTGCTAAGGAAATAGACAAGTCTCTAGAAGACATTGTCATGCAGCTGAATAATATGCAATTCACTCTTGAAGATGCCACAATAATGCTACGTGACTATAAGGACAACTTAAACCATGAACCCTCTAGAATCGAAGAAATAGAAGAAAGATTACAACAGATTAAAAACTTAAAAAGAAAATACGGAAACTCAATAAGAGAGATTCTAGACTTTAAAGACAAACTAGAAGCAGAGTATCAAATGCTAGAAGATAGTCAATCAAAATTAGAAAAACTAGAAAGTGAATGTAATAGGGTCTATACAGAGGTCCTAACTCAGTGCAAGAAGATATCAAATATTAGGAGACAATATGCCAAAAAGCTTGAAAAGGATTTAGTAAAGCAACTTAAAGACCTAAATATGAATGAGGCTAGATTTAGTGTTTTAGTACAAGAAGCAGATTTAGATAGTGATCAGTCAAATTTATATATAACTGAGAATGGTTACGATACAGTAGAATTTCTCATATCTGCAAATCCTGGTGAACCTCTAAAGCCTCTTGCTAAAATAATATCTGGCGGTGAAATGTCAAGAGTAATGCTAGCACTAAAGACTATTTTAGGTGACAAGGACCAGGTACCAACTATGATTTTTGATGAAATAGATGTAGGTATAAGCGGGCATACAGCTCAGAAAGTAGCTGAAAAAATAGGCAAGATTTCTAAACAGCATCAAGTTATAACAGTGACCCACTTACCTCAAATTGCTTCTATGGCAGACAGGCATTTTGAAATTCACAAAGTGGTCAAGAAGGAGCAAACCAATACACAGGTAACTGAGCTAACTTATGAAGAAAGGATAAGAGCTATAGCCCGTATGCTAGGTGGGGTAAAAATTACAGACCTAAGCCTAGGACATGCAAGGGATTTAATTGAGAGTGCAAATATAGCCAAATAGCAGTTTAATAAAAGGGTATTGACCCTTTTTTTTATTCTATTTTTGAAGCATCTTATTCGTATATTTCCCCCTCAAAAGGTTAAGTTAAATATTAGTGCTACTAGACTTTTAACAAATGACATGCGGGAGCGAATAAGATGAAAAAAAAGCAACTTAAGAAGTTTATAGGTATAATATTAGCTATATCATTTCTTATATTTAATTATTCACCTATTGTACAAGGTATTAAGAAATATCCAGAAGAGATACAGTTGTTAGAGGGTGATATACAAAAACTGGACTTTTCCATACCCTTTTTAGTCAAGATAGAAGGCGATAATAAGAATACACTTAAATTTAATGGAAACCTTTTAAATGAGCAAACTGTTTATAATATGAAAGACCCAATTGCGGTAGAATCCATACAACAGGGGACTACATCCTTAAGCTTTAAACTTTTTGGTCTAATTCCAATAAAACATATGAAGGTTAATGTACATCCTGAAAAAACCTTGATTCCAGGTGGCAGTTCAATAGGGGTTAGTTTAACAACTAAGGGCGTTTTAATTGTTGGGACTAGTGAAGTTTTAGATAATGAGAATGTTATACATTACCCAGCTATGGATGCTGGTATTGCACCAGGAGATATAATTGAACAGGTAAATGGTATAGAGGTTAAAAATGCTGGACACCTATCAAAACTAGTAAACAAGGTAAAGGGAGCAAACACAGAGTTAAAATACAGGAGGGGAGACACCTACCACAAAACGCATATAAAGCCCATCCTAGATAGTAATAGTAAAGAATATAAGCTAGGTATATGGGTTAGAGATTCTAGTGCTGGAGTTGGTACACTTACCTTTATTGACCCATCAAGTGGTAAGTTTGGAGCACTTGGTCACTCAATAACCGACGTAGACACTGGTTCATTGATACCAATAAAGGATGGACAAATAATAGAATCAAGCATTATTGATGTAAAGGTTGGTAGAAAGGGAAAGCCAGGTGAGCTTGTAGGTAGCTTTAGCAAGAATAGATTAGTTTTAGGAGATATAGTTAAGAACACAAGGTATGGTATATATGGTTCAGTAAGGCCAAATTATTTGAATACTATTTCAACAGAACCAATATCGATAGCATACCAATATAACATATTCCCAGGTGATGCAACTATACTAACTACCACAGATTCAGGAGGAGTAAAGGAGTACGATATTAAGATTTTAAAAGTTAATAGACAATCTAAGCCTAATGGAAAAGGTATAGTAATAGAAATAACTGATCCTGAGCTACTAGAGAAAACGGGCGGGATTCTTCAAGGGATGAGTGGGAGTCCAATAATTCAGGATAATAAACTTGTAGGGGCTGTCACCCACGTCTTTGTAAATGACCCTAAGAAAGGATATGGTATATTTATAGAATGGATGCTTAACGAAGCTAATACAATTATGAACTAATTTTATACAATTAGCTATCCAAATTTATATATAAGCAGGAATAATTCTAGGATTGTCGAATATAATTTACAGATAGTAAAAAGTGGGTTTGTTTGTAGGGGGTTCAATAATGACTGATAAAATTAGTGTTTTGGTAGCTGATGACAACAAGGATTTTTGTGAAATTATATACGAGTATTTACAAGATCAAGCAGATATCGATGTTGTAGGCGTTGTAAATGATGGAAATGAGACAATAAAATATATAAATAAGTGTAAACCCGAAGTCCTTATTCTAGATATTATTATGCCTCATCTTGATGGGATAGGTGTTCTTGAGATGCTTAAAGCAGGTGAGACAGACCATTCACCAAAGGTTATAGTCTTATCTGCTGTGGGCCAAGACAAAATTACCCAAAAAGCAATGTCATTAGGAGCAGATTATTTCATAGTTAAACCCTTTGATTTAAAAGTTTTTGTTCAACGTATTAGAGAACTAGCAAGATCAGAGTATGAGCCCATAAAACAAAACTCTACAAACCCATATTTTGATAGAATAGAATCAGGTAAGCCCAGATCTCTTGATATGGAGATTACTAATATCATACATGAAATTGGCGTCCCAGCCCATATTAAGGGCTACCAATACCTTAGAGAAGCCATTAATATGGTAGTAAATAATATGGACTATCTAAGTGGGATTACAAAAAAACTCTACCCTGGTATAGCAGATAGGTTCAATACTACACCGAGTAGGGTAGAGAGGGCAATAAGGCATGCAATAGAGGTAGCCTGGAGTAGGGGCAGAGTTGATACAATAAACAGTCTATTTGGTTACACGATACAAGATGACAAAGGAAAGCCTACTAATAGTGAGTTTATTGCCATGGTTGCAGACAAAATCCGAATTCAATCACAAAATTAATATCTAGATTAAAAAGTAGCCAAGAGCTACTTTTTGTTTTAACAGGTTTTATTACATAATCTACTTATATAAACTAATAGTATTTTGAAGGAACTGCTCTAGGGCAGTTTTTTCTATTTATAATAGTATCATAATAGGTAACAGAGCTTTTGCATAGTGAGTTAGCCTTTGCACCTATACCATGTATAAAAGGAAAATTATATGTAAAACTATGTATAAGAGGCAAGGGAAAAAACAGGAGTCAGCAAATGTATATTAAGGGATATGCAAAGAAGGATAGCAAGACAAAAAATTTGATACGACGGCTAAAGCAAAATGACATAGCAGTAATAAACCATGAAAATATTGATGAACTTGCAGCTAATCAGTTAATAGAAAAAAGGGTACGTGCTGTTATAAACTGTTCAGAATTTATAAATGGATATTACCCTAACAAGGGACCAAAACTGCTTTCTGAAGCAGGAATAACCCTTATTAACAATATAGGAAAGGAACGGTTCCTGCAAATAAAGGAGAACGACTTAATCGAAATAGAAAGTGATACTTTATACATAAATAAAAGGCAACTAGGGAAAATTCAATTTTTAACAAGGGAAAGCATTGATAGGTTAACAAACAGGGGAAAGCAAAATCTAGACAAACTCCTAAACGACTTTATTGATAATACATTAGAATATGCCACAAAGGAAAAGGATTATATATTAGGCAAGCTCCCAATACCGAAAATCAATCTAGAAATAAAGGGGCGTCATGTCCTAGTAGTTACAAGAGGTAGCAATTATAAGAGCGACTTAAATGCTATAAAGTCATATTTAAGAGAAGTTAGGCCAGTAGTAATTGGAGTAGATGGCGGAGCGGATGCTATTTTAGAGTTTGGCTATAGACCAGATATTATAGTAGGTGACATGGATTCAGTTAGTGATAAGTCGCTTAGACTTTGTAAGGAAATTATAGTACATGCTTATCCTGATGGTACTTGTCCTGGACTTAAACGGATACATAACTTAGGTCTTAATGCAAAAAAGCTATCATTTCCAGGTACAAGTGAGGATATTGCATTACTGTTAGCATACGAAAGTGAGGCTGACCTTATAGTTACCTTAGGTAGCCATACCAGCATGATAGATTTCTTGGAGAAAGGTAGAAAGGGGATGGCTAGCACTATTCTAGTACAGATGAAGGTAGGTAGCAAGATAGTAAATGCAAAGGGTGTAAGCGAACTATATCAAAACAGGATTAAGGCAAGTCACTTAATAGCTTTATTTTTAGCTGCCTTGTTCCCTATAACCCTAGTAGCCAAAATGTCACCACTGATACAAAAAATATATCAACTAATAGCCTTAAAGCTGAGGCTAATTTTTGGCCTATAGGTGGAGTATATGTTTAACTCAAAGTACTATATATATCTGATAGTATCAATCTTCCTAGCATTAGGATTAGGAATAATGATAGGTGTTGCACTTGAGAATAAAAATATTATCGAAGACCAACAGGCATCCTTGATAAAGCAAATAGAGGATAATATTTTACTGTATAGATCAGAGACTGAGAGCTTAAAAGATAGTATCAAGACCATGGAATTAGAAAACAAGGTCTTGTATGATGTTTTTGATAAGCTTGTTACAGAAGTTTCCTACAATCAATTATTAGGTACAAGTGTCGGCCTAGTGTGCTTTGATGAAGAACTAGATATTGAATATGTGAAGCAACTACTAGAACATACAGGAGCCTTTATAAAAACAAGTGTAGTATTTTCTTTAAGTAGCTATACTGGTATTTTCTATGATAAAGCAGAAAATGCAAGTGAAAATGGATTTGATTTAATCCACTATGTTATTGAGGACTTAGTATATTCCTTGTACTATGGTGGAAACACAGCCTTAATTGCAGAAATGGAGGAGCTAGGTGTACTGAAATATGAACTGAATTTTGAATCCCCAGTTGATAAAGTGGTAATTGTAGGGGGAGGTAAAACTACTTCTAAACATGACTCAATCTTAATAAAAAGTCTCAAAAATACTGGCTTAGATGTAGTCCTAGTTGAATCAAATAGCATAGCAGATAGTGCAATAGAGGATTATGTAGCTTATGGTATATCTACAATTGATAATATAAACACTATTTACGGAAGGATGGCCTTTGTTTCAGTTATGATGGGGAACAAGGGCAATTTTGGGACTGGTCCACATTCTAGTGAATTAGTACCAGAAAGACTCTTTGTTACACAAGATGAGACCAGCTATAGCAGCCAAACACCAGACTAGTAAGCGGAGGATATGGAACTGAGTATTAACAAGCTAGAAATTACAATTATAATTCCGGCCTATAACGAGGAAAAAACTATAGGTAGTACACTTAAATCTTTAAAAACATTAAAAGAGATAGACTCAATACTAGTAGTAGATGATGGTTCTACAGATAATACATCAATAGTAACAAAAAGCTTAGGAGTAAACCTTTATAAAATCGAAAGTAATCAAGGTAAAGCATACGCTATGAGAAAGGGCTTCGAATTAGCTAAAACGCCTGTTATAGTCTTTCTAGATGCTGACCTTGGTTCAAGTGCAAATGAAGTTATAAAGCTTTGTAGACCAGTTTGCTACAATAAAGCTGACGTAGCGATTGCAGTATTTAATAAATCATCAATTAAAGGAGGTTTTGGCCTTGTAAGAAAACTTGCTGACTGGGGACTTAAGGCTCTAACAGGTAGATCTATCAAGGCAGTCCTTTCTGGCCAAAGAGCCTTTAAACGAAGCATACTATCAATAGAATACTTTAATTATTCAGGATTTGGTATAGAGTTTGGCATGACAGTAGATTTACTTAAAACAGGGGCTAGGTTATTAGAAATAGAGCTTGATATGGAACATCGGGTGACATACAGAGACTTTTATGGATTTTTACATAGGGGTAAGCAATTTAAAGATATTTCTAAGGTCATTATATCTAAAATGATACAAAAAAGATTTGGCCTACTTTGAATAATGTAAACTTGGAGACTATTTGATGAAAACTATGTCCTTGTACTTGTTATTAATTTTGCTGGTATCTTTAACCTATAAATTGAGTAAAAAAACTCTACTTAGTTTCCTAACTAGTATAGGGCTTTTTAGTAGTAACTATCGAGGTAAAAACCTGATAAATGGAGCTGGCTTTGTACTGCTATTACCATGCCTGGTTGGCCTAATATTCATTTTCTTGCTAAACAAGAAACTCATATATATACTTTATTGTCTTGTCCTTATTATATTAGCTTTAACTGGATTACTAGACGATAGCCTAGGACAAGTATCAACAAAGGGGCTTGCTGGCCATCTAAAAGCACTATTTAAGGGTCAGCTCTCAACAGGGATAATTAAGGCTATATTAGGACTTGTAGTAGGAATGATGGTTAGCCTTTTTAAATATACAAAGCTCATTGAACTCTTTATTGATATCTTGGTCTTTAGTCTATCGGTTAACTATATAAACCTCCTAGATCTAAGGCCAGGCAGGGCTATAAAGACCTATTTTCTATCTTCAGCCTTACTTTTACTAATGGCAAAATTTCATGAACCTTTTATGTTTTTGTCTATTTATGTTAGCCTCATTTTATATATAGGTGGTGAAATGAAAGAGCTTTATATGTTAGGTGACACAGGCGCAAACCTGCTAGGGGCTAGTCTAGGCTTTTATACAGTGATGAATTTACCACTATCTGCAAAAGGTTTTTTAGCTATAGTTCAAATACTAATACACATTTTTGCAGAGTGTTATTCGATTTCTAAGATTATTGACAGGTTACCATCCTTAAGATTAATTGATAGGCTAGGTAGAAGGGATTGATTACTTGCTCCATGATAGAAATAAAAAGCGGAAAGGTAATCCGCATACTAGATGAAAATAGTGCCATATCTATAGTATTAGTTGATATTAATCATAAAGCTGAAAAGGCAATAAACTATAATTACATGACAGGTCAGATAAAGATAGGCGATTTTGTATACCTAAATACCAGTGCAGCCACTTTATCATTAGGTACTGGAGGCTTTCACTTTGTTATAGCAAACCTGGCTAATCGAGAAACTGCTTTTAGTGCTAAGGGACATGGGATGAAGTTAAAATATACACCTATGCAGGTGCAGGTACAGTTTATTGAGGAGGATACAGAGAGGAATTTAAACTGTTTTAACAAACCACTTATGCTTGGCGAAAAAGTTGTTATTTTTTCTGAACTACATAGTATGCTGCCTCCAATATGCGCTTATTTAAAGGAGTTATCAGATAAACAGCTTAAATTATCCTATATTATGACTGACCATGGAGCACTACCTATGTGGTTTTCTAAGAATGTACAGACTGTAAGAGAAAAAGGCCTGCTTGATTGTACTATATCATCGGGAAATGCATTTGGAGCTGATTTTGAGTGTGTAAATATCTATACAAGTCTACAAACAGCATCTTTATTAAGTGATATAATTATTATTTCAATGGGCCCTGGAATTATTGGGACCAATTGCAAATACGGGTTTTCTGCGCTAGAGCTAGCGTTTTATATCAACCTTGTATCAAAACATGGAGGTAAATGTGTATTTGTACCAAGAATAAGCTTTGCTGACAAGAGGGTTAGACATTATGGTATTAGTCATCATTCATTAACTATGGTTAGTGAAATGCTAGATAGGCCTGTCATTTTCACCTTACCATACCTAGACGATAAAAGTGAAAGATTCTTTATAAGTCAACTAAGGGAGGCCGGAGCCTTACCTTTTGTCAAGCTCTCTATATATGACGGAACTGACATTATTGAGGTTATCAAAAAGCATTGTCCAGATATAACGACTATGGGAAGGACCTATCTTGAAGACCCATGTTTTTTTTATACTATTGGTGCCTCTTGTAAAAAGGCTTATAGCTTATTTTAATATAGCTTTGTAGTGCTAGTAACTTCTTAGGTCATTAAAGGTAAAAGGCTTAGGTCATAAAAAGTAAACAAGTAGCATACATTTCATTATAAGCATGAATTGAACAAGCATAAGATATAGAGGGGGTTGTATGGCTTGTTAAGGGACCTAAGGGGAAGGATCGGACACCACATCAAAGAAAACCCACTGCTATATCTTGCAATTATATTTACAATCATAACTGGTATTACTTCTGGTTCTTTTACAGTGGGCAATCTAGATGATAGTCAAAGACTAGCATTAGACTCCTATTTAAGGCACTCTATACTAGATGAAACTGCACCTTTCTTAAATAAAAGCAAGGTTTTTTTCCATTCTATTTGGCTTAATATTCAGTTCATTACTCTTATTTTTTTATCAGGTCTTTTTACAGTAACAATACCAATTATATTCATTGTGATTGGAATAAAAAGCTTTTATATAGGCTTTACTATAAGCTTTATTATAAGTAACTTTGAATTTGCAGGTTTTCTATTTTTCCTGTTTTGCTTAATGCCCCAAACTCTTATTTACTTATTCTCCTATACTGGTATTGGGATAGTCGCTCTTGAATCATCTATTAAAAAAATTAAAACAAGGAGACTGAATTATACAAAAGAACAAAGACAACAAACTTTGCTAGCCTATTTATTAAACATACTCTTGTTTTTAACAGGGGCTGTTTTTGCTGCAGCATTAGAGTCTTTTTTAATGCCCTTGCTTATAGGTATGTTTAGATGGGTTTTTAAATAAGACCAGCTTATGGCTTAGAAGTAGAGGATTTTAATTCTTTTTGTAGAATATGTAGAATATCTAGCTAGTATGCAAGATTATTGTATCTAAAACTAGTTAAATGAGACCTAATTTGGATATCAATATAATTAAATTTGCTTTACAAGGAGTTTTTATGAGTTATTATCTAGATGAATACATAGAATACTTAAATAATGAAAAAGAGCTTTCTGACAATACCTTAAACTCTTATATTATTGATATAAAGCAGTATATTAATTTTTTAAAAGATAAAAAGATTTATAGTATAAAGAAAAGCCCTGATTCAGCTGTGCTTTCATATATGCTCTATATGGAGAAAAATAATGCTACATCTACCTTACTACGTAAGTTCTCCTCTATTAGGAGTTACTACTATTATTTACTTGTAAATAATATTGTTAAAAAGGACCCAACCCTAAAAATTAAGCTACCCAAAAATGAACACAAAGCTCCAAATATTCTTACTAGCGAGGATTTAAATAAGCTACTTCAGCAGCCTTCAGGAGATGATCCAAAGTCTATAAGGGATAGGTCGATGCTAGAGATTTTATATGCAACAGGTATTAGGGTAAGCGAGCTAGTATCCCTTAATATCCATGATATTGATTTAACCCTTGGATATATAAAATGTGGTTCAAAGAACAGAAAACGTGTTATACCTATTAATGCAGGGGTTATTGAGTTACTAGCTAGATACATAAATCATACAAGAGACCTGTTAGTTAAGGATAAAGATGAGAAATCCCTGTTTGTTAATGTTCATGGTAGGAGGATGACAAGACAAGGTTTTTGGAAAATCCTAAAGCATTATAAAGAGGCTGCAAATTTAGACAAAGATATAACACCACATACCTTTAGGCACTCCTTTGCCATGAATAAGCTAAACAATGGCGCCGATATTCGAAAGGTACAAGAGATGCTAGGGCATTCTGACCTTTCAACAACACAAATCTACAAGCAAATCAAAGCAGAAGAAAACAAACAGCTTTAATTCTCTGTATTGACTTGTTAGAGTATTTTGTCATTAAAATTTACGATTACTTTTATTAAGCTGGGTAAAAATAATTTAAAGAATATTTGGAGGCAGTTAATGATTAATAAAGTAGTAATTATGGTCCTCGATAGTCTGGGTATTGGTGCTTTACCTGATGCAGCAGAGTATGGAGATGAAGGGAGTCATACACTAGCTAACATTATAAACAAGCTAGGTGGATTAAATATACCCAATTTAGTAAATATGGGCCTAGGTAATATAAAAGAAATAAATATACCCTATCATACTTCAAACCCAATCGCTAGCTTTGGAAAGGCAGCAGAAGTTTCACCTGGCAAAGATACTACAACAGGTCATTGGGAGATAGCAGGCCTGCAGCTAGAGTCCCCATTCCCTGTTTACCCCAATGGTTTTCCTGATGAAGTTATGGTTCCCTTTGTAAAGAAAACAGGTCTTAATTATCTATGGAATAAGCCAGCCTCTGGAAGTGAAATTATTAAACATCTTGGTATAGAGCATATGAAAACATCAAAGCTCATTGTATATACATCAGCAGATAGTGTTTTCCAGATTGCAGCCCATGAGCAGGTGATTCCCCTAGAAAAGCTGTACAATTATTGTGAAATAGCTAGGGATATTTTACAAGGGAAACATGCTGTAGGTAGGGTTATTGCCCGCCCCTTTATAGGACAAGGACCAGAAGATTTTACCCGGACAAAAAATAGAAAGGATTTTTCATTAGCACCAAGTGGCACTACAATACTAGATATTTTAGTTGATAATAATTTTCAAACCATAGGTGTAGGTAAAATCGGGGACATATTTGCCTATAGAGGCTTGACAAGAACAATAAAAACCAACAATAATGAACAGGGCATTGATGTAACAATAGGCCTATTAAGGGAGGATTTTTCAGGTCTAATATTTACTAACCTGGTCGATTTTGATATGCTTTATGGACATAGAAATGATGTAAAGGGCTATGCTAGAGCAATCGAAGATTTTGATAAGAGACTACCAGAACTAATTAATTCTCTAGGTTCTAATGATATACTAATACTGACGTCAGATCACGGTTGTGACCCAACTACTATAAGTACTGATCACTCAAGAGAGTATATACCTATTCTAGTGTATGGAAGCTCAGTAAAAAGAGGGATAGACCTAGGTATAAGGAGCACTTTTAGTGACATAGGCGCAACAGTACTTGACTTATTTGGAATCGGTCCCTTAGTTAAGGGTAGATCCTTTGTAGATATGATATATGAAAGGAGCAATTAGATGCATAAGAAAGCTTCAGAATTTTTGAAAAACACTATAACAGAACCAGCAAAAATAGGACTTATTCTAGGCTCAGGACTAGGTATATTAGCAGAGGAATTTGAAAATCCTATATACTTAGACTACAGCAACATACCTGGCTTTCCTAAGTCTACTGTTGAAGGCCATAAAGGTAGATTCGTTTATGGTGAGTATGCAAATAAAAAGGTATTAGCAATGCAGGGTAGATTTCATTATTACGAAGGTATAGACATAAAAGATATTGTTTTACCTATTAGAGTAATGAGGGAAATTGGTATTAAAACCATTATCATTACTAATGCAGCAGGAGGTATAAACACTAATTACAAGCCTGGGGATTTAATGATAATAGAAGACCATATTAATCAAAGTGGTATAAATCCACTCAGGGGAGCAAATAATGATGAAATTGGACCTAGGTTCCCAGATATGTCATATGCTTATGATCCAGCATTAAGAGCTTTAGCCAAAGAATTAGGAAAAGGCTTAGGAATAGATCTGAAAAGTGGAGTTTATGCTATGATGCAAGGCCCTAGCTTTGAAACCCCTGCTGAAATTAGAATGTTAAGGACTTTAGGCGCAGATGCTGTAGGTATGTCAACTGTTCCAGAGGTAATAACAGCAGTACACGCTGGTATCAAAGTTTTAGGAATATCCTGTATAAGTAATATGGCAGCAGGTATACTTGATCAAGCACTAACTCATGACGAAGTTATAGCTACTGCTGATATGATAAAAGATAAGTTTATAAGCTTAATATTTTCCATAATAAGCTCTCTATAACCATAGTATAAGCAAACATCTTGTGGGAAAACCTAACCTCAGGAAGGGAAAGAGGAGGGATAAAGTTGACCAATAAGATCAAGAGAGTTTCTAACAGATATATTGTATCTATTATAGTATTTATTGTATTAATATCTACATTCACCCTTGTTGTCAAAGCAGAACCTGTTTTTGAGACAAAAGCAGAATCAGCAATACTAATGGATTATGGTACTGGTAAAATCCTATATGAGCATAATCCAAAAGAAAAACTTCCTGTTGCAAGCATTAATAAGATTATGACACTCTTGTTGACCTATGAAGCAATAGAGGATGGGACACTTAATCTTAATGATAAGGTTACAATAAGTGACCATGCAGCCTCTATGGGTGGATCACAGGTCTTTTTGCACGAGGGTGAGGTTTTACCAGTAGACGCCCTTTTAAAAGCAGTCATCCTTGCATCTGCCAATGACGCAAGTGTCGCCCTAGCCGAAAAAATTGCAGGAACTCATGAGGTCTTTGTTAAGAGAATGAATGATAGGGCCAAAGAGCTGGGTATGAATGATACTAGCTTTGCTAATGCTACTGGTTTGCCAGCTGAAAACAGTTATTCCACAGCATATGATGTAGCTATTATGTCAAGAGAGCTACTCAAACAGCCTTTGTTTTATAAATGGAGTACAGTATGGGTAGATACCTTAAAGGAAAGCAAAAACAATACTGCTCTTGCTAATACTAACCGTTTAGTCAGGTTTTATGAGGGGGCAGATGGTGTTAAGACAGGTTCTACAAGTGAGGCTGGCTACTGCCTGTCGGCTACAGCTAAACGTGGTGATATGCGACTAATAGCAATTGTTCTAGGAGCCCCTAACTCAAAGATTAGATTTTCGGAGGCTTCAAAGCTATTGGATTATGGCTTTGCCAATTATAAAACAAAGCTGATACAAAAAAAGGATCAAATAATTCAAAAGGATATTAAAATTAGTGGTGGTAAAACAAACTTAATAAATGGACTTGCCTCAAGGGATATTAGCTTACTACTAAAAATAGATGACAAGGACGATTTTAATAGGACTATTTTGATAAATGACAAGTTAAGGGCACCAATTGAAAGAGGGGACAAGATAGGTAGTCTTAGAATTGAAATAGATGGAAAAACTGTAGATACTATAGATATAATATCTGATAGAAATGTTAGTAAAGCTGGCTTAATAGACTATATCAAGAAAATATTCAACAGCCTTATACGAAAATAAGAATAACTAATATACTATAAAGTGTGCATGATGTATATCTCATGCACACTTTTTTATGCTATAATAGGCCTTAATACATAGCAAGGAGAAAATTATGAAAATAGATATGGATCTAGTAGTTGATATAGTTTTAAAGCTACCAGCTATTTTTTTAGCTATGACATTCCATGAATATGCCCATGCACTTGTAGCATATAAGCAAGGTGACGATACTCCTGTAAAAATGGGACGTTTGACACTAGCCCCCTTAGTTCATATAGACTGGATAGGCCTTGTTATGTTTACTCTACTAGGTTTTGGCTGGGCAAAACCTGTAAGGGTTAACCCCTCTAACTTTAAAAACCGTAAAAGGGGTGATATTTTAGTATCTATAGCAGGACCAATAGCAAACCTATTGGTAGCTGCAGTAGCTTCATTTGTACTTATAATTGTACTAGTTATATTTCGTGGTTTAGACCAGGATAAACTAGAGATTATTAGTAGAATACTCAATAATACAATCTTTCTAAACATTGTTTTTATGATTCTAAACCTTTTGCCTATTCCTCCTCTAGATGGATACCAGGTGCTAAAAACGCTCTTATTTAGAAATCATATAAGTGGCTTTCTAAAGTTTGAAAAATACAGTACTATTGTATTAGTAGCCTTGATTTTTTTCGGAGTCATGGACTTTATAATAGCCATACCGGCATTTACTATTTATAGCTTTCTAGTAAATACATCTAAAAGCATCGTTTCGATATTTCTTTAGTTAGGGAGCCTTTTACTATGACATATGAAGTTAAACTAGACCAGTTTGAAGGACCGTTGGATCTACTGCTACATTTAATCAGCAAATCCAAGATCCAAATAGAAGATATTTCTATTGCAGAGATAACCCAACAGTATTTACAAGCCTTACAGGCCATGCAGAGGTTTGATATAGAGATTGCAAGTGAGTTTCTAGTTATGGCATCTACCCTTTTACATATTAAGTCGTCTGTCCTTTTACCAAAGCCAAAAATCGAACTAGAAGATGAAGACTCAATTGAAACTAGGGAGGATTTAATAGCTAGACTTATCGAATATAAAAAATATAAAGAAGCAAGCGAGCAGCTACAAAAAAGAGAGTCATATTACTCTACTGTCTTTAGCAAGCTTCCAGAAGAGATTTTTACAAATACAGATGATGTTTTACCTCCTGATATATCAGCTGATAACCTATATATGGCCTTGTACAAACTACTAAACAATAAGAGGGAAAGGGTAGAGGTAGAGCCTATAATCCATGAAATTAGGCGCGACCCAAAAACTATAAACCAGAGGATAAAGGAACTAAAGAGGATATTTAAAGCAAAGCCTAGGACTAGTTTTTTTAATTTATTTAAAGAGGATAGAAACAAAAATGAGATAATAGTAACTTTTTTAGCCCTACTAGAGCTTTTAAAGGACAATATAGTTGAGTTAGAACAAGTAAAGCCCTTTCAAGATATAGTAATTAAAAGGAGAGACAGTAATGGATGAACGAGAAATGATGGCAATAGTAGAATCTATCCTTTACCTTGCTGGAGATCCTGTTGAACTAAAAAGCATTGCAAAAGTTCTAGAAATAGATATAGGACAGGCAAAGCAACTACTTAGCAAAATGACTGATTGTTTTAATTTTGAAAGAAGAGGACTTCAGATTATAACAACTAATAATAAATACCAGTTGGGTACTAGGCCGGAGTATAGTAAGTATGTAGAGGATTTTATAGTAGAAGAACAAGGGCAAAGCTTATCCCAAGCAGTCCTAGAGACTCTAGCAATTATTGCTTACAAACAACCTATTACTAGGACTGAAATCGAAGCAGTTAGAGGAGTAAAATGTGATTATACTATTTCTGTCCTCTCTGACAGAGGCTATATCAAAGAAGTAGCCCGTAAAGACACGCCTGGGAGACCAATACTATATGGTACTACAGATTTATTTCTAAGGAACTTTGGCTTGAGTACAATCGAAGACTTGCCACCACTTGAAGATAAATGACAATAGTCTTCAACGTATTATATTCTTATATTGAGAAAAAATAGAAGAAAATCATAAAGGGTGTATCCATTTGATTTTCTTTTTTATTTTTATATTAGTTTCTTTATTTGTAGCAATAATTTTCACTGAAACACAAATAGAGATAAAGCTAGTGATTAAAAACGGTAAAAACTATTCCTTTATAGTAGTAAGACTACTAAAAGGCTTAGTTAATCTTAGGTTAAATTTATCCATGGAAAGTGGTAAACACACTTGGTTAAAGGTAATAATTAGAAAAACTGATACATCTAAAGACTATGAGAAAACCCCAAAAAAAATCATAAATAAACTAGTTAGAAAAATCACTTTTATAAAAAAGTATAAAAAGCAAATTAACTATATGCTAAGTAGAATTAACTTTGACAAGCTTGCAATTAATACAAGAATCGGTACTTCAGATGCAGCTGTAACAGCCATGGTTTCAGGTTTAACTATGGCCTTTATGTCTGTACTTTTAGCATATCTAAATAATAAACTTTACTTAAAAAACCAAAGGATTCTAGTAACCCCATTTTACCAAGGACCTATTTTTGATTTGAATCTAGACTGCATAATCGGATTAAAACTAGGTCATATTATTGTTACAAGTATAAAAATAGGTCTTAAAAAACTAAGGTGGTGAGAAACCATGTCTGAACACCCTATTGAAAGTGTCATGAAGACAACTATGGAAAACCTAAAGGAAATGATAGATGTTAATACAATAGTTGGTGATGCAGTTGAAACTTCAGAGGGAACTGTAATTATACCAATATCTAAAGTTTCATTTGGGTTTGTAACTGGTGGCGGTGAATACAAGGAAAGTATAGAAGGTGGCAAGAAGAAGGCTACCAGTGATGGCATAGCTGAAGCAGGGGAAGGACTGCCCTTTGCAGGTGGGAGCGGCGCAGGTGTTTCTGTAAACCCTATTGCTTTTTTAGTTGTGGGCGAAAACAAAATCAAGCTAATGCCAATGAGGTTTAGTTCAACTATAGATAGGTTAATTGAGCTAGTCCCACAAGTAGTCGACGATATACAATCGAATTTAATCAAAAAGGGACAAGAAAAGGAAAAAAATAAAGAAATAGTTCAGTAGAACAAGCGGCGAATAGCCGCTTGAATACTTTATAAATAGTTTAGGAGGATACAAATTGAAAAGATTTAAAATCCTACTGGTTTCACTGATTTTATTGTTATATACTAGTAATGTTGGTGTAAAGGCTGATATACCAATCCTTAGTAGTAAATCTGCTGTACTTATGGATGCAGCTAGTGGTAGGATCCTACTTGAAAATAACCCTCATCAAAAGCTACCTATGGCTAGCACTACCAAGATTATGACTGCTATAGTTGCCTTAGAATATGGTAATTTAGATGATATTGTGACCATCCCTCCAGAGGCATCAGGAATCGAGGGATCATCTATATGGCTATCTATAGGCGAAGAGCAAAGGCTTGAGGACTTATTGTATGGACTTATGCTACGTTCAGGTAATGATGCTGCTATGGCCATAGCCCTACACATAAGTGGATCAGTTGAGGATTTCTCCTTGCTTATGAATAAAACAGCAAAGAGAATAGGAGCAAACAAGAGTAATTTTACTAATCCACATGGCTTACATGATGAGAATCACTATACTACTGCCTATGATCTTGCACTTATCACATCATATGGCCTTAGGAATCCTAACTTTAGGAATATAGTGGCTACCAAACAAAGGACTATACCTTGGCCAGGTAATGAATGGGATAGGGCAATGAGAAATAAAAATAAATTACTCTGGCAATATGAGGGAGCCAATGGCGTAAAGACCGGATTTACAAAAGCTGCTGGAAGGTGCTTAGTTTCATCAGCAGTAAGAGACAACCTACAACTAGTGGCAGTAGTATTAAACTGCGGTCCTATGTTTGAAGAGAGCATAGAGATGCTCGATTATGGATTTAGTAATTACAGGGCTAATCTTTTATTTGACAAGTCCCAACTAGTGGCTAATATAGATGTAAAGGGCGGAAAAGAAAAGCAAGTAAGTGTTATAGCAGTTGAGGATTTTTACTTAGCCCTAAAAGAAGGCGAATATTCTAAGATTAGAATTGTAAATGAACTACCTGGCACAGTAAAAGCACCTATTATTAAAGGGCAGCAGGCAGGAGTTGGTCAAGTCTTTTACGAAAACCAGCTAGTAAAGGAAATACCACTATTATATAAAGATACAGTAGAAAAGAAGAGTTTTTGGGATTTTCTTTTTAAATGATCAAGATAAGGGTAAAATTGGAGGTTTATAAGGCTAATGCGACTTCAAAAGTACATGGCCCTATGTGGTATAGGTTCTAGACGAAAATGTGAAAAGTATATAGAAGAAGCAAGGGTAAAGGTAAACGGCCAGATAGTTACAAAAATGGGCTATAAGATAGACCCTTCAAAGGATAAGGTCTTATTAGATGACCGACTTATAAGTCTAAATAAAGATATGTACTATGTTCTTTTAAATAAACCAAAAGGTGTAATCACGTCAGTAAAGGACCAATACAATCGTAGGACAGTACTTGATCTTTTAGAATGGACTGGTCCTCGTATCTACCCTGTAGGTCGGCTAGATTACAATACAGAGGGCTTAATATTATTAACAAATGACGGTGATCTAGCGAATAAAATGACACACCCAAAATATGGTTTTGAGAAAGAGTACTTTTGTATCGCTAGAGGCCATATAAACAGAGAAAAAATAGACAAGCTAAAAAAGGGTGTTGATATAGGGGGTTATATAACATCACCTGCAAAAGCAAAGCTAGAAAAGTACACAAAAGAAAACTCAGAAGTCCGTATTGTTATAAGGGAAGGCAGAAACAGACAAGTTAGAAGAATGTTTGATTCGATAGGTCATCCCATAATCTATCTTAGGCGCGAACGGATAGGGGAGATAGGAATAGGCGATTTAAAAACAGGAGAATGGCGTTTCTTAGAAGACAAAGAAATAAATATTCTAAAAGACTTGTAGGGGGTTATAATAATGATTGTCATTCGTGAAATAAGGCAAGAGGATTTTGAGTGTTTATTAAATAATGAAAGCTTAAGATCTCTGATAACAATCGATACAGGAGGAGCTAATGTTTTTTCTTTAATAGTAGAAGATAATAATGAAATAGTAGCTGGTTTAAGTGGGCATGTTTTAAAAAGAAGTGCTATAGTAAAGTCCCTTGTCTTTACACAGTCTAAGCAAAAGGATATTATTAAAGATGGGCTTTACAGAGCATTGATAAATAAACTGGATAAAGAAGGAGTTGAGTATCTTTTCACAGATGAAATTGACCCATTATTAGAAGGCCTTGGTTTCAAAAAGCTAGATAAAAGTAATCAGGATATATGCTTAGAGTTGAAAGACCAAGATGACAGTGATCTTGATAGTTTATTTTGGGTGGCCATTAAGGGTTATTTCGACTAATCTACGGTAGAATAATAAAGGCTTTGTATATATTTAAGCTGATTTATATATACACAAAATGTTTGCAGGAAAAAAGAATTTGATGTAGAATAACGAATATGGGCTAGAATGGTGTTATAATACATACTCGCCTGGTTATAAGTGTAGTAGCGATTTAATTTAGTGGAGGTTATTATATGGCAACAGAAAAAAAGCTTAATGAAATGCAGGATAAGTTAATAGCCATCCGTCAAGGAGGCGGTCCTGAAAAGATTGAAAAGCAACATAAAAGCGGCAAACTAACAGCACGAGAAAGAATCGAGAGATTGGTCGATGCAGGTAGTTTCGTAGAAATTGATGCTTTTGTAACCCACAGGTCAGTAGACTATGGGATGGATACAAAAGAAGCTCCAGGCGATGGAGTGGTAGCAGGCTACGCAACTATAGATAATCGACCTATTTATTTGTATTCACAGGATTTCACTGTATTAGGTGGCTCCTTAGGAGAAATGCATGCAAAGAAAATCACCAAGGTTATGGACATGGCCATGAAAATGGGCTGTCCTATCATTAGCTTAAACGATTCAGGTGGAGCTAGAATACATGAAGGCATAGATGCTTTAAGTGGCTATGGAGATATTTTCTATAGAAACACATTAGCTTCAGGTGTAGTACCACAGATCTCTGTTATACTCGGTCCATGTGCTGGAGGAGCAGTTTATTCACCTGCCCTTACTGATTTTGTCTTTATGGTTAATGATATAAGCAAGATGTTTATTACAGGACCCCAAGTTGTACAAGCAGCAACAGGAGAAGAGGTTACTGCCGAAGAACTAGGGGGGGCGAGTACTCATAATGAAAAAAGCGGTGTCGCCCACTTTATAAGCCAAAGCGAGGATGAATGCTTTGAAACAATCAAAAAATTAATTTCTTTCTTACCACAAAACAATTTAGAGGATTCACCCTATTATGAATCCAATGATGATTTAAATAGATTATCAGGAAAGCTAAAAAGTATAGTTCCAGACAATCCAAACAAGGCCTATGATGTCAAAGAGGTAATTAGCGAGATTGTCGACAATGGTGACTTTCTAGAAATACAGCCCCTATTTGCTCAAAATATTGTAGTTGGGTTTGCTAGACTAAACGGTAAGTCCGTTGGTATAGTAGCTAACCAGCCCCAGTATTTAGCAGGAGCCTTAGATATAAATGCTTCTGATAAAGCGGCAAGGTTTATTAGATTTTGTGATAGCTTCAATATACCAATTGTTACACTAACAGATGTACCAGCCTTCTTACCAGGAGTAGGGCAGGAACACAATGGTATTATTCGCCATGGTGCAAAGATACTTTATGCCTATTCAGAAGCTACAGTTCCAAAGGTCAATGTAATACTTAGAAAGGCATATGGTGGAGCCTATATAGCCATGAGCAGCAAGCACCTTGGTACGGACTTGGTTTTTGCATGGCCAACTGCCGAGATTGCTGTAATGGGAGCTGAAGGCGCAGCCAATATTATTTTCCGTAGTGAAATCAATAATGCTGATGATCCCTTAAAGATGAGGCAGGAAAAGATAAACGAGTATAAAGAACGATTTTCCAACCCATATACAGCTGCAGCAAGAGGTTATATAGATGATATTATAGAACCTGCTGCTACCCGTCCCCGATTAATTAGTGCTTTAGAGATACTCGAGAGTAAACGTGAGAGTAGACCGTCCAAAAAGCATGGTAACATACCGCTTTAAGGCACTTACAAAATAATGGGAACGAGGTGAGTTGTAAATGGATTTTATGGATATATTAGGATCTGGTAGTAAGGTAATGATACTTGGACTTGCTGCTGTCTTTTTAGCTTTAGCTACTATAGTTTTAGTTATAAATATACTAAATAAAGCAGTAAACAAAGAGGCAGCAACGGAGAAGAAGGACAAGGATATTAATGTAGAGGATAATAAGCTTGATGAAAAGCAGTCTACTGTGACTATAGATAATGAAGTTACAGATGATAGTGAACTAATAGCGGTTATCACGGCTGCAGTCGCAGCCTCCCTAAATCGTTCTACCCATAATATAATAGTCAGAAGGGTAGAGAGAATAAGAGGCAATAGATCTCAATGGAATAAAGCAGGAAGATACGAACATCTTTCATCAAAACTATAATAATATTGTAAAACGGAGGTATAACAATGCGAAAATTTGTGATAAATGTAAGTGGAAAAACCTATGAGGTAGAAGTAGAAGAAATTACAGCAGGAGCTTCTAGCCCTACTACAAGCTATGTTGCTCCCACATCTACACCAACAGTAACCCCAGTAGCAACATCAACTCCTGCCCCAGCTGCAAAAGCTCCAGAAAAGCCTAAAGCAGCCCCTAGCGGACAAGCAGGTACTATTAAGGTGAACTCTCCAATGCCTGGAAGTATATTTGATATAAAGGTATCTGTAGGCCAAGAGGTTAAAAGAGGAGATGTTTTACTTATATTAGAGGCTATGAAGATGGAAAATGAGATCATGGCAGCCCAAGATGGCAAGATCGTATCGGTAAATGTTAATAAAGGTGACAGTGTAGATACAGGCGATATTCTAGTTACTATGGAATAAGAATAATAATTTGGGGTGGAGGAAACAATGAATAAACCACTAACAGAAGTACTATTAGATTTTATACAACAAACAGGTTTTGCACATTTAACCTGGCAACAGGCGGTAATGATAGGTGTATCAGGAATCCTGATTTATTTAGCAATAAAAAAGAAGTATGAACCTTTACTACTCCTGCCAATAGCCTTTGGAATGTTACTAGCTAATCTACCACTTGCAGGTTTAATGGATGGACCAATTGTAGAAGATGGCGAAGTACAGCAAGTAGGAGGTATACTATACTATCTATATCAGGGTGTAAAGCTAGGAATATTTCCTCCCTTGATATTCTTAGGTATAGGAACAATGACAGACTTTGGCCCCTTGCTGGCTAATCCAAAGAGCTTTTTCTTGGGAGCAGCAGCACAACTAGGTGTATTTATGGCTTTTTTCCTTGCCCTGTTCCTAGGTTTTTCCGGACCAGAAGCAGCTTCAATAGGAATAATTGGTGGAGCGGACGGTCCTACTGCAATATATGTAACATCTTTGCTTGCCCCTGAACTATTAGGACCTGTAGCCGTTGCAGCCTATTCATATATGGCACTTATACCAATAATACAGCCACCAATCATGAAGGGCTTAACAACAAAGGCTGAAAGACAGATAGAAATGGAACAGCTTCGTACTGTATCAAAGCTTGAAAGGATATTGTTCCCAATTATTGTAACAATATTGGGTGCATTATTAGTACCGTCCACTACTGCATTGTTAGGTATGCTGATGCTAGGAAATCTATTTAGAGAGAGTTTGGTAGTCGATAGACTTAGTAAGACAGCACAAAATGAACTAATGAACATAATCACCATATTCTTAGGTGTAACAGTTGGTGCTACAGCAAACGCTGAACTTTTTTTAACACTTAGTACTATAAAGATTATTGTATTAGGGCTAGTTGCATTTGCATTTTCTACTGCAGGCGGAGTTTTATTTGGAAAGCTGATGTGCAAGCTTTCAGGAGGCAAGATTAACCCACTTATCGGTTCGGCTGGTGTTTCAGCAGTACCAATGGCCGCTAGAGTTTCACAGGTTGTAGGCCAAAAAGAAAATCCAAACAATTTCTTGTTAATGCACGCAATGGGACCAAATGTTGCAGGTGTAATCGGATCTGCTATGGCAGCAGGTGTGTTTATATCACTATTTGGTTGACAATATTAGATTAGGAGGTATAAGAATATATATGCCAAAAGTAAAAATAACTGAAACAGTTTTAAGAGATGCTCATCAATCTTTGGTGGCCACAAGAATGACGACAGATGATATGCTACCAATAGTTGAACAGCTTGATAAAGTAGGATATTATTCACTAGAAATGTGGGGAGGAGCAACCTTTGATTCAAGTCTTAGGTTCTTAAATGAAGATCCCTGGGAGAGATTAAGAAAGATCAGGAAGGCTGCTAAAAATACAAAGCTACAAATGCTGCTTAGAGGACAAAATATATTAGGTTACAAGCATTACCCAGATGATGTAGTAAGAGAGTTTGTAAAAAAGGCAGTAGCAAATGGAATTGATATCATACGTGTATTTGATGCTCTAAATGATATTCGCAATCTAGAGACAGCAATGGAAGCTACAGTAAAGGAAGGTGCCCATGCACAAGCAGCCCTTTCATATACAACTAGTCCTATCCATAATACACAGCACTATATTGATACAGCCAAAGCCCTCGAATCAATGGGTGCAAGCTCTATATGCATAAAGGATATGGCAGGGCTACTAACACCATATGTAGCCTACAATCTAGTAAAGGAACTTAAAGGAGCTGTAAAGCTACCTATTACAGTTCACTCCCACTACACTAGTGGAATTGCATCTATGACATATCTAAAGAGTATAGAAGCAGGAGCAGATGTAGTAGACTGTGCTATATCACCACTAGCTATGGGTACTTCTCAGCCACCAACAGAGCCACTAGTAGCTACCTTGCAGGGAACCGAGTACGACACGGGTCTTGACCTAGGTCTACTAAATGAGGTGGCTAGCTACTTTAAACCTATAAGAGAAAAGTATATGGCTTCTGGCCTACTTGATCCAAAGGTCATGGGAGTAGATGTTAATGCATTAATTTACCAGGTACCTGGCGGTATGCTATCTAACCTAGTTTCTCAATTAAGACAACAAAACAAAGCTGATAAACTAGATGAGGTATTAGAAGAAGTACCAAGAGTACGTGAAGATATGGGCTATCCACCACTTGTTACACCAACTAGCCAGATTATAGGTACACAGGCTGTGCTAAATGTAATTACAGGTGAGAGATACAAGATGATAACAAATGAAACCAAGGCGTATGTACGAGGTGAGTATGGAAAACCTCCAGCAGAAATAAGCAAGGAAATAAAGGAAAAAATCATAGGTAATGAAGAGGTCATAACTCAGAGACCTGCTGACCTACTCGAACCTGCTCTTGATAACTATAGAGATGAGATAAAGGGACTTATGGAGCAAGATGAGGACGTTTTATCCTATGCCTTATTCCCACAGGTTGCAGAAAAGTATTTCAAGTACCGACAAGCAGAGAAGTATAAAATAGATACCACATTACTTGAAGAAGAAGGAAATGTACACCCCATTTAAAACAAGAATATAGTATACATTAAAAAGGACCCATAGCGGTCCTTTTTACTTAACAATAGAAATACATATACTAATACTAGCATATACTATAAACCTATAAAGTTAAGTTCTAAGGGAAGTGTTTGATATGAATGAATTTTATATAATAGATGGTCATTGTGATACCTTGGAGAAGTATTTAGACCTAGAGGCTGATATTTACAAGGGAGGACAAACTCAGCTTAGCATAAAGGGACTTAAAAAGGGAGGAGTAGGATTACAGTTTTTTGCTTGCTGGATAAGCCCTAATGTAAAAGACTCTAGCCTCCTAAGAGGCCTGTCCCTAATAGATGCCTACCATAATATGTTAAGTAGCTATCAGCAACATATTCATCCTGTTTTATCCTATGAGGATATATCTTATGCACGCAAACAAGGAAAAATCGCTACTTTACTGACAGTAGAGGGTGGAGAAATACTAGAAGAGAAATTATACAACCTAAGAATACTATATAGGCTAGGAGTTCGTTCGCTTACTCTTACATGGAATTATAAAAATGCACTTGCTGATGGAGCCTTAGAAAGCGATCCAAAGGGTGGCTTGTCTAATTTTGGTTACAAAGTGGTTAAAGAGATGAACAAGTTAGGAATGTTAGTTGATGTATCCCATATATCAGAAAAGGCCTTTTATGATGTTATACAAGTCTCTAGCAAGCCTATAGCTGCTACCCATTCAAATGCTTATAGTGTAATGAAGCATCCAAGAAACCTAAATGATGCTCAAATAAAGGCTATCGCTAGAAAAAAAGGTATCATAGGTATTAACTTTTACCCTAAATTTCTCACTACTGAGAAAAAAGTCTATAGAAAAGATATAATAAGACATATAGACTATATAGCTAGCCTTGTAGGAATAGACATACTTGGCTTTGGATCTGATTTTGATGGTATAGAAATTACGCCTGAGGATATTAGGGGGCCTGAAGCCTTTGAACTAATTATAAATGATCTATTACGTCTAAACTACAAAGAGGCTGATATTAAGAAGATAGCCCACGATAACTATAGGAGGGTATTGAAAGATGTCCTATGAGAGAGTAGAAAAAAGAATGACTTATATATATAAGTTTGGAAGTGCAGATCTACATACTCATACAAATGCATCTGATGGCCTTTTTAAGCCAAAAGAACTTATTAGACAGGCAAAACTAGCTGGCTTAGACTTAATTGCTGTTACAGACCATGATACGGTAAAAGGCATAGCAGAGGCAATTAAGTATGGAAAAATTTATGGAGTAGAGGTAATAGCAGGAATCGAATTAAATAGCTATTACGAAAATAATGAAATCCATGTACTAGGTTATTTTATCGATATAAATGACAAAAAGCTTAATAAAAAGCTTTCCTATATAAGAGAGGCAAGACTTAAAAGAGCAAGGCTTATGATAGATAATCTAGCCAAGCTAGAAAAGTTAGATATAAGTTTTGATGAAGTTTTGGACAAGGTAGAAGGCCATATTGTTACAAGACCCCATATAGGAAGGGTTCTGGTTGAAAAGGGCATTGTAAATGATATGGATCAAGCCTTTAAGACCTACCTAGGCTCTAAGTGTCCAGCTTATGTAGAAAGATATAAGATCGAGCCTAAAGAAGCTATTGAGCTAATAACAAATGCAGGAGGGGTAGCAGTCCTTGCACATCCAGCTCTAATTAAGGATCAGGAACTGGTTACAAATTATCTACTAGACTTAGACTTTAAGGGAATTGAGGTATATCATAGCAAGCATATGCAAGAAGATGTTATAAAATATGCAAAAATAGCTGATGGCCGAAACTTAATTACAACAGGAGGTAGTGATTGTCATGGTAGGCTTTTAAACGGTCAGCTCCTATTAGGACAAGTAACAGTTAGCATGAATCAAGTCAATCTTCTTAAGAGAGCAAGTATCGTTGCTAAATCATAATATAAAATGTACAGCTTTTTATAGACGTGCTATTTATTTCATGGTATAATTGTTTTTAAAAAATGAATGAAGTTGCTTTGCAAGTTTCATAATAGGAGGATATCTAGATGCGATTATCTCGTAAGGCCATGGACATTACAGAATCTTTGACCCTGTCAATAGACCAAAAAGCTAAGCAGATGAGGGCAGAAGGTCATGACGTTGTTGGATTTGGCGCTGGAGAACCAGATTTTAATACACCGACTCATATAATAGAGGCTGCAAAAGAAGCTATGGACAAGGGGCTTACAAAGTATACCCCAGCTTCAGGAACTCTAGAACTTAAAAAAGCAATAGTAGAGAAGTTAAAAAGAGATAACAATTTAAATTACTCCACAAATGAAATTATTATATCAAATGGTGCAAAGCATACACTATTTAATATCTTCCAAGCAATTATAGATCCTGGCGATGAAGTTATAATTTTAAAGCCTTATTGGTTAACTTATCCTGAAATAGTGAAGATGGCAAACGGGACACCCGTTTTTGTAGATACAGACTATAATAATGATTTTGAAATTGATATAAAGGCAGTAGAAGAGGCTATAACATCAAAGACAAAGGCTATAATTATTAATAGTCCAAACAATCCAACTGGTACTGTATACTCGAAAAACACCCTACTAGAGTTGGCAAACCTTGCTGTTAGCAGGGGACTTTATATTATTTCCGATGAGATATATGAAAAGCTGATTTACGATAAGCAAGAACATATAAGTGTAGCTGCCTTAAGCGAGCAAATCAAGGATCACACAATTACAGTAAATGGTGTTTCCAAAGCCTATTCCATGACTGGTTGGCGTATAGGCTATGCATCTGGGCCAAGAGAGCTTATAAAAGCAATGGCTAATATACAGTCACATGCTACCTCAAACCCAAACTCTATTGCTCAATATGCTTCAGTTGCAGCCCTAAATAGTGAGAGTGACTTTACAGCTACAATGAATAAAGAGCTAAATAGAAGGCGAGTTTATATGGTTGATAAGATAAACTCTATAAAAGGATTAAGCTGTACCAATCCTAGTGGTGCCTTTTATGTAATGATGAACATTAGTAATATTATTGGAAAAAAGTATAAGCAAAAGTCTCTTGATAGCGCCTTGACCTTTGCTGAGGAACTACTAAAGGCTAAAATGGTAACAGTAGTACCAGGTGAAGCCTTTGGTATGGAAGCTTATGTACGCTTGTCTTATGCAGTTGCACTAGAAAATATAAAAAAGGGCTTATCAAGGATAGAAGAATTCGTATATGAGCTAGACTGAACAATTAAATAGGAAATAATTCTATAAAAAAAGAAGCTTTCTTTCAAGTTTCTTTTTTTTGTGATAAAATCACTATAAGAATAAAAAAAGAGTGGATTAACCACTCTTTTATGGCAGGGGAGACGCGACTCGAACACGCAACCAATGGTTTTGGAGACCACTACTCTACCAATTGAGCTACTCCCCTAAATATGGCTCTCGATAGCCACAATTGATATTATAAAATAAATATGACAAATAGTCAAATATATTTTATGAATTTGTCCTATAATCAGAGCTTAATTTGACTTCAAAGCTAAAAGGAGATGCAAAAATGAAATTACCAAACATAAGGCTAGGCCTAATCGGAGCAGGAAATATGGGCTCTGCCCTAATAAAAGGTGTTTATACTAGTAAACTGCTTGAACCTAACTCTATCTATGTTTATGACATAGACAAGGCAAGGGCTTCGTCAGTCTCAAAGGAAGTCAGCGCAAAAGTATATGACTCTAGTACAGATATAGCAAAGACTTGTAATGTTATCATAGTAGCAGTCAAACCACAGCATATAATCACAGTCTTAAATGAAATTAATCCCTACTTAACTAAAGGGCAAGTAGTTATTTCAATAGCAGCTGGTGTAAGCATAAGTAGGCTTAGAAAAGCAGTAGATGATAGGTGTGATATTATAAGAGTAATGCCTAACACACCTGCCTTAATAGGAGAGGGGATAACAAGTATTTGCACAGATGAAAGGGTAGCAGAAAATAATATGCAGATAGCAAAAGCTATCTTTTCCACCTGTGGTATAGTAGAATATATAAATGAAGAGTCAATCCATGCTGCAACTGCAATCGGTGGCAGTAGCCCCGCCTACGTTTACCAATTTATAGAAGCAATAGCTGATGGTGGAGTACTTATGGGCTTAAGTAGGGAACAAAGCTATAGGATCGCAAGCCAGGCCTTAATAGGGGCAGCCAAGATGTTACAAGAAACAGGTAAGCATCCAGGTGAATTAAAAGACATGGTATGCTCACCAGGAGGAACAACAATAGAAGCAGTAGCCTCCCTAGAGAATAGTAGCTTTAGGAGTTCAATTATAGAAGCTATAAGGGTATGTGCACAAAAGAGCAAAGCATTAGAAGGGAATTAGGTATAAATGAAAGAGGTTGAAATATATACAGATGGAGCTTGTAGCGGTAATCCAGGTCCTGGAGCCTGGGCCGCTATATTGTCTTACAAAGGTATTGAAAAGGAACTAACAGGATATAATCCAGATACAACTAATAATAGGATGGAGTTACTTGGCCCAATAGAAGCGCTTAAATCACTCAAAATGCCATGTAAAGTCAATCTTTATACTGATAGCGCCTATGTATTTAACGCTTTTACAAAGGGTTGGATAGATAGATGGCAAAATAACAATTGGAAGACTAGTCAAAAGACATCGGTAGAAAACCAAGATCTTTGGCGAGAACTTATAAAGCTATCTAAGATCCACAGTGTTAACTGGATAAAAGTAAAAGGTCATTCAGATAATGAAATGAATAACCGTTGTGACAAGCTAGCGCGTGAATCTATAAAGGATAACTTAAATCTAAACAAGGATTAGTATTTTAGTAAAATGCAAATAAAAAAATCTCACATTTTAAGTCTGTTAGATCTAATATATTAGAGAATAAGTGATAGCTCAGTAATAGGGGCTAAGAGGCACTAAATGAAATAATTCTCAAACTATAAAATACAACTATGCGTAAAATACAGATTTTAAGCAGAGTGATAAGGCTATTTTATATACAAGTATTGATATTAGCCCAAATTACTTTATTGAACACTAAAGCTAGCAAGAAATATTTATAATCAATAATCTCTTATTTTGTAGTTTTAAACCCTCATGTTATAATATACATGATATATTAAGTATCATTTACATTGGAGAATAATTATGAAAGATCAAAGATCCTATAGCATGAATCGTAAACAAGTTAATGTAATCAGACTCAGAAGATTAATTGGAGATCTTCCACCAGTATGTGTAGAATATTTTAGAGGAATCGAAAACAAATCTTCTATACTTACTAGGATTAACTATGCCTATGATCTTCGTTTATTCTTTAATTATTTAACACAGAATATCAAAGAATTCAAGGATAAAAAGGCTCATTTACTAGACGTTAGCGACCTAAATCTTATAAAAGCTGTACATATTGAGATGTTTTTAGAGTATCTAACCTATTATATAAAAGATGATGGTTCAGCTAGCGTTGAAAATAATGAATCTGGAAAAGCTAGAAAACTATCCGCCATACGTTCCTGTTTCTCCTTCCTCTTCAAACGAGGATATTTGGTAAAAAATGTAGCCGACCTAGTTGATATGCCTAAAATTAATGAAAAACCTATAATAAGATTAGATGTTGATGAGGTGGCAAATTTACTTGATATCATTGAAAAAGGTGAAGGATTAACTGAGTCCCAAAGAAAATATCATCAGTTAACTAAGCAGAGGGATTTAACCCTCTTAACCCTTTTTCTCGGTACAGGTATCCGTATTAGTGAATGCGTGGGTCTTAATATAGATGATTTTGATTTTAAGAACAATAGCTTTAAAATAACGCGTAAAGGTGGCAATCAAGAGCTGCTTTACTTTGGTGACGAGGTTAGAAAAGCACTCTTGGATTATATTGTTGAAAGGGAGAAAATAATAGCTTGTCCTGGCCACGAAGATGCCTTCTTCCTCTCTATTCAGAAAAAGAGATTAAGTAACAGGGCTATTCAAAACATAGTTAAAAAATATACTAAAATTGTTGCCCCCTTGAAAAATATATCACCTCATAAGCTACGCTCTACCTTTGGTACAAACCTGTATAGAGAAACAGGTGATATCTACCTAGTGGCTGATGTATTAGGTCATAAGGACGTAAACACCACTAAAAAGCATTATGCAGCTATAAGCGATGAGAAAAGGCGTATAGCTGCAAGAATCGTCAAGCTCAGGGATGATTAAAGAGGCTCTATTAGCTTATTCAATCGATGCTATGGTCTTGCTTTCAGCTAGTTCTTTGGAGTCTGGATATATTGGAATTATTAGCTCTTGGCCTGTATAAATAAGCGCTTTATCAATATCATTGACTGTTTTGATTTCTAAAATAAAAGACCTTAAATCTGTACCTTTGGGCAAATATCTACTGGCAATACTCCAAAGTGTATCACCTTGGTATACATATATGTTTTTATAGTTTACTGGCGTCATAGCCTTACCATCCATAATTAAAAGTGAGACAGCAAATACTAGCAAAGCAATTACAAGTGTTGAAAATATGCAAAATCTAAGCTTTGATTTTATTTTAAGTCTAGTCCTCTTGCTATTATTGTCTAATCTTAATCTAATAATATTGTTATTCATCTGCCAACCTCCCGGAACAAATGTTCTATCTATATACTACATGAACGTATGTTCTGTGTCAATACTTTTTTCGAAATTTTACGAACATTTGTTTGATTGTAAGTGAAAGTTATGTTATAATTAAGTAAATATTTAATCGAGGTGCTATTAATGTCAAATAATCTTAGTGATAAACAAAAGAGAATACTTGACTTTATCAAAGATGAAATAAGAGCCAAGGGCTATCCCCCCTCTGTAAGGGAAATCTGCGATGCAGTAGGACTTAAATCAACCTCTACTGTTCATGGATACTTAGAACGCTTAGAGAAAAAAGGATATATACGTAGGGATCCAACAAAGCCCCGTGCAATAGAAATTTTAGATGATACCTCCTATATATCACAAAAGGAGCTAGTTAATGTCCCGGTAGTAGGCCGTGTTACAGCAGGCCAACCAATACTTGCAGTTGAGAATATCGAAGATACCTTCCCCCTCCCTGTCGAGCGTTTACACAATAGTGATGTATTCATGCTTTCGATAAAGGGTGAGAGTATGTTAGGAGCAGGAATTTTTGATGGAGACTATGTAATTGTTAAACAACAGTCTACAGCTAAAAATGGAGACATAATTGTAGCCCTTATCGAAGATGAAGCTACAGTAAAAACCTTTTACAAAGAAGCTGATCATTTTAGGCTGCAGCCTGAAAACCCAGCTATGGATCCAATTCTAACAAAAGAAGTCTCTATTTTAGGTAAAGTTATAGGTGTTATAAGGTTTATGTAAGATTTACGTTAGTACTTTCACTAATACATACTAAAAAGGAGTATCCTACTCGCATTTAGCGAAAAGATACTCCTTTAATTTTTACATTTTGGCTTATCTTGTTTTTTATAGGTTTAAGTTTATAAAACCTTTTCTTTGCATATCGGTCAGTACCTTCATTGCTGCAAACTTTACATGATTATAGGTTAACCCGCCCTGTAGATATACTATATAGGGCTCCTTAATAGGGGCATCTGCACTAAGTTCAATTGATGCACCTTGTACAAAGGTACCTGCTGCCATGATTACCTTATGGTCATATCCTGGCATATCCCAAGGGTAAGGCACAGCGTTTGCATCTACTGGAGATGAAGCCTGTATTGACTGGCAAAAAGTTATTAGCTCTTCTTCGCTCCTAAGCTCTATAGATTGCACTATATCTGTCCTTTTACTATTTGGTTGAGGTAAAACCTTATATCCTAGCTTTTCAAATAGCCGGGCAAAGAGTGAAGCTCCCATCAAGGCTTGACTTACTATATGAGGGGCCATAAAAAGTCCTTGAAAAAATAGAGTATATCCATATGGAAAAGAGCCTACTTCACCGCCAATTCCAGGTGATGTCATCCTGCTGGCCATCTTTTCTATTGCAAATTGAGTACCTACTGCATAAGCACCTGTTGGAGCAAAACCTCCTCCAGGGTTTTTTATAAGAGACCCAACAGCCATGTCTACACCAACACTTGTGGGCTCATTATTTTCTGTAAACTCACAATAGCAATTATCTACAAGTATTAAGACATCTTGTCTGTGCTCCTTAACCAGTTTTACTAGAGCTTGAATATCCGAAATCTTTAATGAATTTCTCCATTCATAGCCCCTAGATCTTTGTACAAATACAAGTCTAATACTCTGATCTTGAAGCTCCATTTTTACCTTGTCTAAGTCAATTGACCAATCCGTTTTAAGGGGGATTTCTTTATATGAAACACCCCATTCGCGCAAAGAACCTGTACTAGCTCCTTCTATCCCTATTACTTCACTTAGTGTATCATAGGGCCTGCCAGTCACTGATAAAAGAGTGTCACCAGGTCTCAGCAAAGCAAATAAGCTATCGCTTATAACATGGGTACCTGATACCCAGTGTGGCCTAACTAGGGCTGCTTGGCTATCAAATATCTCACTATATACCTTATCTAGACAGTCCCTTCCACTGTCGCCATAACCATATCCACTAGAACCAGCAAAGTGATGTAGACTTACATTGTTATTTTGTAGAGCTGCTAGAACCTTTGCTTGGCATATCTCTGATACATCACTATATTTTTTAAATATATCAGCTAAATCCTTTTCTGAGGATTCTACAAAGTCATATACTCCCCTATTAATTTTGAGCTTGTCTATAAAAAAATTACTTCTTTCCATGTATTTTCAGTCCTCTTTATACTTATCATTAACATAGTAAAAGGAACGGCCATAAAGCGGTTCCTTTATCATAATGTTTATATGTAATAATTGTAAAACCGTTTTGTCTATGCCTAGTTTTCTGAAGCTGGACTAAAGGAGATAGGCCGGGATGGTGTTATTGTTGATACTGCATGCTTGTATATCATCATTTGCTTGCCTTCACTGTCAATAATCAAAACAAAGTTATCAAAGCCCTTTACTATACCCCTTATTTGAAAACCGTTAGTTAAATGAATAATAACTGATATATGATCTTTTCTTAGTTGGTTTAAGAAATGATCTTGTAGTACGATCGATGACTTGTATGTCATATTATCCACCCTTTCTATCTACCATTCTACTGCTTGTATCTATTATAATACATAAAGTAAACTTTATAAAGCTAAATTTTTCTTAATATGCATAATTATCCAGTCGACTTGAACCTCTTTATCAATCTCATCTAGATTTATCCAATCTATACCCTCAGTTTGTCTAAACCAGGTTAGTTGGCGCTTTGCATATCTTCTTGTAAGCTTTTTTATTTCTTCTATTGCTGTATCTAATGTATAATTGCCTTCAAGATAATTTATTATCTGCTTATATCCTAGTCCCTGCATTGAAGTAAGCTCTTTTTTGTATCCTCTATTGAGTAGGCCTTCCACTTCCTTTACAAGACCTGCTTCTATCATGGAGTCAACGCGAGTATCTATTCTATTATAAAGCTTTTTTCTATCCATATTAAGGCCTATGATCACAAATCTATATGGCCTTTCTTTGTTTTTAAAGTCTTGTCTATGGTCAGCCATAGTTCTACCAGTAAGCTTATAAATTTCTAGTGCCCTGATTACCCTTTTCTTGTCATTTGGATGCAATCGGGCAGCTGTCTCACTATCAACTTTTCTTAGCATATCGTAAACATACTGGTGCCCTCTCTCTTTATATATATTATTTAGTTCATTTCTATACTCCCTATCTACTGCTGCCGGTGAAAAATCCATAGAATATCTTATAGAATTTATGTACAGGCCTGTTCCACCTGTTAGTATAGGAATTTTACCTTTTTCATGAATCTTGTTAATTGCTTCAAGGGCATCTTTTTGGTATAGGGCAACACTATAGTCTGAATCAGGATCAACTATGTCGATCATATGGTGTAAAACTCCTCGCCTCTCATCTATAGATGGTTTGGCTGTTCCTATATCCATGTACTTGTATATTTGCATAGAGTCAGCCGATACTATCTCACCCTTTAAGGCTAAGGCTGCTTCTATAGATAGCTTTGTTTTACCTATAGCAGTAGGTCCTACAATTATAAGCAAGGGTTTCTTGTCCATAGCATTAGACCTCCTCTATTGAATCCGTTTAAACTTCTTTTCGAGCTCACTCTGACTTATTGTAGTCATAATTGGTCTGCCATGTGGACATGTTAAGGGTATCTTATTCAGGCTTAAATCTCTAAGCAGACCTAGTATTTCATTATCGTCTAGTTTGTCATTTGCCTTTACTGCTTGTCTACAGGCCATTTTTATGATAGTTTCTTTTTCTATATGGTTACTGTTTACTTTACGATTTTCCTCATAAAGACTATCTAAAACCCGGTTAAATAGTTGCCTAATATTAATGTCCTTTATTAGAACAGGTAGACCTCTAATTATAAAGGTGCTTTGTCCAAAGGGCTCTATAATAAAGCCCATGTTTGTAAAGTTTTGAAGATTACTTGTTACTAGTGTATATTCAGCATGTGTCAATTCTAACACAAAAGGTGGTGATAGCTGCTGTATCACTATTTCCTGCTTGTTTATTGAATTATTAATTCTTTCGTAGAGCAAACGTTCATGGGCTGCATGCTGATCAATAATATACAGGTCATTATCTAACTCTACTAGTATGTATGTATTGAATACCCTGCCTATAATCCGCATCCTCATAAAGTCGTAGTTGACTTTAGTATTATCATTTAACTCATTATCTATACTAGCTATATCATCTATTAGATCAATCTGAATAGGTAAAGGTTCAGTCTTTATGTCTGGATCTTGAGATTCTACCCTATCTATTACTAGCTCTTCTCTTATGTAGTGGTTTTTCTCTTGTTTTATATTGCTTGATTGAGTAGCCTTAGAATCAAGCATTTCTTCTTTTTTGTTTATACATGCTACTTTGTCTGTCATCTCTGACGCTATTAAATTTGGTATCACGGGATGGTCCTCAATAGTCTCCCTAATCCATTTGTAAATAGTACTATAGATCTCTTTTTCATTGTTAAACCTTATCTCAGTCTTAGATGGATGTACATTTACATCTATATCTATAGGTGGTATTTCAATATTTAAGACTGCCCATGGAAAGTGGTTTATCATGGTTACTTCAGAAGTCGCATCCTCTAAACTTTGTGATAATATTTTGCTCTTTATATAGCGGCCATTAACAAAAAAGGACTGGTGCTTTCTATTTGTCCTAGACAAGCTAGGTTTACCTAAAAACCCGTGTAGTTTTAGTCCTAAAGAGTCATTCTCCTTTCTTATATACATAAGTTGGTCCTTGGTATCATGTCCGTATACGCTAAGTATCGCGTTTTTAAGACTACTATCTCCAGATGAACGGTATATGAGACTATCATTATTTATAAACTTTATTGCTATCTCTGGATGAGCTAATATTATTTTTGAAATAAGTTCACTTATTGCAGCAGACTCACTTCGGTTTGTTTTGAGAAATTTTAATCTGGCTGGCGCATTATAGAAAAGATTTCGAACTATAATCGAGGTCCCTTCTGGGCAGCCTGCTTCTTTATTATCTATTATAGTACCACCATGATTTGTAATATGGTAACCAGCAATAGCGGATGGTCTTCTAGTATACATCTCCATTTGCGATACTGCTGCAATACTTGCCAATGCTTCTCCCCTAAAACCTAATGTAGATATACGGTCTAAGTCCTTTGCATCTGAAATTTTACTTGTAGCGTGTCGCTCAAATGATAGTAGTGCATCCTCCCTGTCCATACCCTTACCATTGTCTGTAACACGAATATAAGAAATACCTCCATCTTTTATTTCCACTGTTATTGCGGTTGAATCAGCGTCGATAGAGTTTTCTATTAGCTCTTTTACTACTGAGGACGGACGCTCTATAACCTCACCAGCTGCAATTTGATTTATCGTAAAACTATCTAATTGCTTGATAATAGACAAGCTTAGACCTCCTTTGCCTTTGCTCTTTCAATCAGCTTATATAATGTCTCCATAGCCTGCATAGGGGTTAGGTTTAAAATATCAATTTCTAATAGGTCCTTTTCGATCTCTGTAATCTCTTCATTAAAAAACCCTATTTGCTCATTTACAATAGGCTTGTTACTTGTCTCCCCTAGTTCTTTATCCCTCTTTTTCTGCTTGTTTATATCTGCCTCTTCTAATTGTCTTAGGATTTTATTCGCTCTTTCAATTATCGGGTTAGGAATACCAGCTAACTTGGCAACCTGTAAACCAAAGCTCTTATCAGCTCCACCCCTAATTATCTTTCGCAGGAAAATTATATCATCACCATGTTCTTTAACTGCTATACAATAATTTTTTATGCCTTCTATACGACCTTCTAGCTCTGTTAGTTCGTGATAATGGGTAGCAAACATTGTTCTAGGTTTTATCTTGTCAAATGAACAAAGATGCTCTATCACTGCCCAAGCAATACTTAAGCCATCAAAGGTACTTGTTCCCCTTCCGATTTCGTCTAAAACCAACAAGCTATTTGCTGTTAGATTATTAAGTATATTGGCGACCTCACTCATTTCAACCATAAAAGTGCTTTGACCTGAGGATAAGTCATCTGATGCTCCTACTCTAGTAAAGACTCTGTCAACTATCCCGATCTCAGCCTGGCTAGCCGGGACAAAACAGCCTATCTGGGCCATTATTATAATCAAGGCTACCTGTCTCATATAGGTGGACTTACCTGCCATGTTTGGGCCAGTTATAACCATAAGGTGGGCATCTTTAGTGTCAAGGTCTGTATCATTAGGTACAAACATATCATCTGACAGGCTTTTTTCTACAACAGGATGTCGTCCATCCTTTATTCTAATTTCACCTGTTGTTAATATCTTTGGTTTTGTATAGTTGTTTTCATAGGAAACTCTGGTCAATGAGCATAAGACATCTAGTACAGCTATATTCTGGGCAGTTTTTTGTATGCGTACCACATGGTCTGAAACCTGACTTCTTATGTTTGTGAATATCTGGTATTCTAATTTGGCGGATTTTTCTTCTGCTCCTAATATCCTGTCCTCTATTTCTTTTAACTCAGGTGTAATATAGCGTTCAGAGTTTACAAGAGTTTGCTTGCGTATATAAGAGTCAGGTACAAGGTCTTTATTTGAATGGGTTATATCAATAAAGTAGCCAAATACCTTGTTAAAACCTATTTTTAAGTTCTTAATTCCCGTCTTTTCTCTTTCAGATTCTTCCATTGACGCTATCCATGTTTTGCCCTCGGTCATAGCAGCTCTGTAGGAATCTAATAGGTCATCATAGCCTTCTTTTATGATATTGCCCTCTCGTATAGTTATAGGAGGGTCTGTATGGATACTTTTCTCTAGTAAATTATAAATATCATCTAAGACATCAAAGCTTTCATAGTATTTAGTAAACAAAGCACTAGTTAATTTACTTAATAGCTCCTTTATCTCAGGTAATGGCTCAAACGATTGCTTTAGTGAAAGCATATCTCTTGCATTAGCACTTCCGTATGTTATTCTGCTTATAAGTCTTTCTATATCATAAATTTTTGAAAGCTTGTCCCTTAACTGAAGTAAAATATCTTGCCTATTTATTAGTTCTTCTATACTATTTAGTCTGTCTTCTATATCCTCTTTGTTTATCAATGGCTGATGGATCCATTTTCTTAGCAGCCTACCACCCATAGCAGTATTAGTTTTGTCTAGTAGCCACAGCAGTGATCCTTTTTTATCTTTGTTTCTTATAGTTTCAGAAAGCTCAAGATTACGCATAGCTGTTGAGTCAAGTATCATATATGATTTTTGATGATACACCTTTAGCATGTTTATCTGAGCTAGGGTACTTTTTTGTGTATCGGTGAGGTATTCTAGCAGGGCACCGGCTGCTCTAATTCCTGCTTTCATTTCTTCGCATCCAAATCCCTTTAAAGAATGGACTTTAAATTGCTTTATGAGCTTTTTATAGGCATTACTTGCGTCAAAAGCCCAATCCTTGTATCTACTAATATAAAACCCATAATAGTCCTTTGCTTGCTTAAGGATTTTTACTTCCTCTAGACTCTCTTGAACTATAATTTCACTGGGATTTATCCTGTTTATCTCATCTATTAGCTTGGAATCTAGGTTATCACCAGTAATCTGCGAAAGAAAAAATTCGCCAGTAGAAATATCTACTCCTGATAAACCAATAGTAGAGTCAGCAAAAAATAGAGCAAGTAGATAGTTATTTATTTTGTCATCTAGCATGGAAGATTCAATTAGTGTACCAGGTGTTACTACCCTAACAACTTGTCGCTCAACAAGGCCTTTTGCCTCAGAGGGGTCCTGGACCTGCTCACATATAGCTACCTTATGCCCTTTTTCTATGAGCTTTGCAATATATTGTTCTGATGCGTGGTGGGGTACTCCACACATAGGGGCACGTTCCGAAAGACCACAGTCTTTACCTGTTAGGGTGATCTCTAGATCCTTTGAGGCTATAATAGCATCTTCAAAAAACATTTCATAGAAATCTCCCATTCTAAAAAATAGTATAGAATCCTTGAACTGCTCCTTAATTTGTAAGTATTGCTGCATCATAGGTGTAAGCCTTGCCATTATAAACCCCCTGCTAGTTTTGCTATAGTTCATAATATCTAAATCATATGATTAGCCGAAGTTTTTCCATTATTATTTATTACAATTACTACAGCCAGTGCATTTTTTATTAGTTAAATTGACACTAAACTCATCTTCTTCCATTGTAAAATGCCTTAGTATCATATTTATCTGATATATTAATTCGTTTAAATCCTGTCCTTTTTCATAATAAGCTGCAATAAGAGGATGCTCTTTCATCTTTTTATCAGCCTCTTTCAATTCCTGGAGGCTCTTTTCAATCTGGCTTTCATCGCTGTTCCCGCTAGCTTTCAAGGCCTCTAACTGTGCTTGCTTTGACTTAAAGGTCTGCATTAGGTCTCTAGCCTCTGAATCACTAGCCATTATTTGCTCTGCCTCTCTATAGTTATAAAGGTCCTGTGAACAGGACAATGCCTGTCCTAATTCTCTTGCCAGCCTTATTACTTCTGCCCTAGAGATAGGCTTTTTCCCTTTCACCTATAGCACCTCTCCTTCGAGTGACCATGATCGGGCTTTAGTAATCTTTACCCTTATTAATTGGCCTATAACCTTTTCATCAGCAATAAAATTAACAATTTTATTTTCCCTAGTTCTACCTGTTAAAACCTTGTCGTTAGTTTTACTTCTGCCTTCTACTAAGACCTCTTTAACTTTGCCAATATAGGCATCATTTTTCATCCTACTAATCTTACTTTGAATCTCAATTAGCTTGGCTAGTCTTTCTTTCTTTTCCTCTATGCTAATTTTGTCCTCTATATTTACTGCAGGTGTACCTTTTCGAGGAGAGTATATGAATGTGTAAGCGGAATCGAATTTAAGCCTTTTTATTATATCTAATGTGTCCTCAAATTCTTGGCTACTTTCTCCTGGAAAGCCAACAATAATATCTGTTGTCAAGGCTATATCTGGCATAGCCTCTCTTACTGACTCTACTAAACCAATATATTCTTCTCTAGTATACTTTCGGTTCATAGCTTTTAGTATCCTATTGTTCCCTGCTTGTATTGGTAAATGTAAATGTTCACATACCTTTTCGCTATTGGCCATAGTTCTAATAAGCTCTTTAGAAAGATCCTTGGGATGGGAAGTCATAAAACGAATTCTTTCAATACTATTAATCTTATTAATATCACTAAGCAGGTCATGAAATAGGTAGCCTCCACCCATATCTTTTCCGTAGGAGTTAACATTCTGCCCTAACAAGGTTATTTCCTTGTAGCCTTGATTGCCTAGTTTAGTTATTTCATTAACTATCTCCTCTGGGTCTCTGCTTCTTTCTCTGCCTCTAACATAGGGCACAATACAGTAGCTACAAAAGTTATTACACCCGTACATAATAGTTGTCCACGCACTTACACCCTTGTCCCTTTTAGTTGGTATATGCTCAACTATTGTACCCTCTTCATCTAAAACCTCTATTATAGTATGACTTGAGTCTAATGCTTGTAATAATAGTTGTGGGAACCTGTGCAGGTTGTGAGTACCAAAAACTAGGTCTACAAATGGGAACCTATCAACTATAAATTTGGCTATCTCTTCCTGCTGCATCATACATCCACATACACCAATAATCATGTTAGGATTGGCCTGTTTGTACGCTTTAAGGGCTCCAACATTACCATAAACCTTTAACTCTGCGTTCTCACGAACACAACAGGTATTAAATAATACGAGGTCGGCATCGTGTTGACTACTGGTCTCAGTATAGCCGATTTCCGATAGCATACCAGCTAACTTTTCTGAGTCGTGGACATTCATTTGGCAACCATAGGTTATAATGTGATATTTAAGTCCTTTATTAGCTAACCTATTTTTCAACTCATCTATATAAAGCTTTTGCTCCTTTAAAAGAACTTGGGCATTAAAAAGTGATCTATCCTTAGACATATTTGTCCCCTTTCATAAGTATATCATCATTAATTATAATCTATTGTTAGATAAGTGTGCAAGTTGTAGAGTTTTTGGGGAATAAATAGAAAAAGAGGTGTTCATTGTGCTAGAGAATATTATATTTGAGATAAAGGATGTCTTGTCAGTTTGGTTTGTTCTTTTACTAGTGGTTAGTGGCTTTGTTTTGGTGTTTATCTTTCCTAGCATTGCAGGCAGCAGGTATCCTGTCGAGTATAAAATAGGTAAAGCTATAGGTTACTTATACCTTTTTGGAGGACCTACAGCTTATATCCTACTTATGATATTTAGTTAATAAACTTGGGCTTAGTAAGTTTTTATATTTACTCCTTGCTTTCACCCATTCTCCTTATCCTAACCTTTATATCAGTTATCAGGTCTGCTGAACCATATATTTCTTCCCAATTGTCCTTGTTTTTTGACCAATAGTTAGGGTAATAGGATTGTAGCTTTTCCTTGATCCTAAAGGGATCACTTTTAAGTTCACTCTTTGTAAAATTAAAGGTATTAACTATCCTTTCCTCTAAATATTGTTCAAACATTTCTGTAGCTGTTGTCATAAGCTCTTGTTTACTAACTCCTTCTTGGGGGCTAATTATCTCGTTGACATCACCCTCTACCTTTATGTCAAGTGATATATATAGCTTATCGTTTTGAATTTCAGGCCTTAATTTAGAGCTTGTTTCATAAACATTTAGCACAATACGCTCACCTAAATGAGCAGGTAGTTCTACAACAAGGGGGCCAGACCCAACATCCCCTCGCAAAAACCTAGCTCCTATCATTTCATGGCCGCTCAGCCATCCAACAAGCTTGAAATTATTAAAAACCGCCCCTCCCCTCATTACTATTTTCTCTTTGTCTACTAGTATTCTAGGCATTATAAAGTCGTATTTTTCAACATATGCTGTATGTAGATTCCCAAGATACATATAATCAGTCATTTCAAATGACTCCTTTGTATTGTTGTGCATTATTTCAGGTACTAAAAGGGATGGAACCATACTTGATTTAAGGTCCATATTTAAAACATCCTTTGCCTGACCCTGCACAACACCTATCTTGAGCCTACGCCTGACATCATAAGTTCTAATAATAAAGTCCAAGTACTTATCCATGCTTTCTCTTGCTAGATCCTCTCCTACAAGAATAATTTGACAATGTTCAAAGGTGGGCTTTAAGTATAGGTTACTAGACAAACTATTTGTTATCTCCGATAAGTCATTTCCAATCTTTGAAACATTCCAATATGATTCAGAAGATTTCGATTCTTCCATAAATGCCTCTGGGTGTGCTATTTGATAAGTCACCTCTATTTTATCTGCTTCATCTGCCTTGTCTACTGCTATCCCAATGATAAATGCTAGACGTTCTATTTCAATTTGGTCCCAACATGAAGCTGTAAGTAAGATCAATAATGCTATTATAATAACTAGCAGAGTACGTTTAAGCATTTGCTTTCCCACCTTTTTTTCTAATTACTGCAATTAGTAGTATAGGTATACTACTGCTTGTAATAAATAAGCCTGTGTAGTTGGCTACTTTAGAAAATGTCTCTATTTCTATTTGGTTCTGAGGTAATAGTGCAATCAAATAGATTATAGGTGCTATAATAAGGGCAAAGGGCTTATAGTTCCTCAGACCAATTAGCCTTACTATTGAAAAAGTACTCATATACATATATATGGTCAAAGAAGTGTAAACCGCTAGAATCCAAAATATAATGAAGAAAATATCAAATCTAATTATTAGAGTACCAAAAAAAACAATGTTTCTTGCAAGCTGAACAGTTGGATAAACAAAGTCTGCAGTAGTCTTAGATCCACTTGAACCCATGCTTACAAAGACAAGCCCTGTATAGATTATGATAGGGACAATAACTCCTATTATTCCATATTTAAATAAGCTCTTTTTATCCTTCATAAAAGGTGTAAGAAAAGCTAAAATCCCATAGCCTAAATAGGTAAAAATCACACTTGAGCAACCCTTGATAATAGGACCTAGTCCCTTAGAGAAGACTGCCCTATATCGAAATAGTTCAACCTCAGGTAGGCTAAAGACTATAACAACAATAATTGCTCCAATTATTGGTGTTATAAAAATCTCGTTTACTTTTGCAATACTAGTAATACCACCTTGTACCTGATAAAGGGTAACTAAAAGTAGACTAACCATAATAAACTCTAAGGGGGTCTTAGGCAGTAATAGTATTTTCATAGCATCTGCAAAACCCCTTAGGATAATAGCTGAAATTGTCATAGTGTAGAAAACAATTAATGCACAAAAGGCCTTTCCCAGTAGCTTTCCTAATATTATTTGAGTGTACTCTATTACTGTGTCATTAGGGAATCTTAAGCTAAGAACCATTATAGCACTGGCAATAATTAAGGTTAGTACTCCTGACACAATTACTGACAAGATCCCATCAATACCTGCTGCTTTTGCTACAACGCTTGGAATACTAAGAACTGCCAAGCCTATTATACTTACTATTACTATGACCGATACTTGGATATTGCTTATACCTTGTTTATTGTTCACCGTTAAATTCCTTCCTCTTTAGTCCATCCTCTCTATATCTAAAGGATAAGTTTGTATTGGCCGTTTTTTCATCATAAAGTAAGGGGCTCTAATAGCAAAATCCTTTATATCACCTGGGACTATTGGAGCTTGTGGTGACATATAACTAACTCCAAAGCTCTTAAGAGATGTCATATGAATGTTTAAAAATATAAAGCCTAATATCAAACCATACAAGCCTAAAAAAGATGCCAGAATCATTAGGGGAAACCTAATGGTCCTAAGACCAATAGCAGCGCTATAGGTAGGTATTATAAAAGATGCAATTGCAGTAACAGCAACAACAATCACCATTATAGGGCTGGTGATTCCTGCCTGTACAGCTGCATCTCCAATTATTAATCCTCCAACTATACCTATTGTTTGCCCTATGGCCTTAGGTAGCCTTGCACCTGATTCTCTCAAGAGCTCTATCGTTGTTTCCATCAATAAGGCTTCTAAGACTAGAGGAAACGGTACTCCAACACGAGTAGCTGATATGGACAAGGCTAGACGTGTTGGTATAAGCCCAGGATGATAGGTAACAACAGCTATGTAGATTGCTGGAGTGAAAACAGCAAGAAATGAAGCCACCCATCTTAGCAATCTTATAAAGGAAGCTACAATCCATCTTTCATTATAATCTTCAGGACTTTGAAAGAACTGATTAAATGTAGCAGGAACAATAAGTGCATAAGGACTATTATCAACTAGAATACATACTCTTCCCTCCATAAGGTTTGCTACGGTCTTATCAGGTCTTTCAGTAGGTTGAATCTGGGGGAAGGGCGTTAGGCTGCTATCCTGTATTAGTTGCTCTAATTGACCAGAATCTAAGATTTGATCTATATCAATATTATTAAGTCTTTCTTCGACCTCACTTATCAGACTAGGATTTGCTATGCCCTTGATATATATATATGAAATCTCAGTCTTACTTCTACGTCCTAATATTATTGTTTTAATGACCATATTTGGGTCTTTACACTTCCTACGTAGCAGAGCAGTATTAAACCTTAGGGTCTCTGTAAAGCCCTCTTTAGGCCCTCTGATAACACCCTCTGTCTCAGTGTCACTTATTGCCCTTTTTGGCCAGCCTCTTGCACTAACTATTATTATCTTATCAAATCCATTTATTAATAAGGCTACTTCACCCGATAAAACTAAGCGCATAGACTCATCAAGGCTAGCTGTTTCTTTAATGTCAGCAACATTGATAATATGGTCAATAACAAATTGATATACCATAGCTGAGCTTGCCGGTCTAGTATGCTCACCTTCATGTAATGTAAGCTCATACATCATTGGCTTTAATACTGTCTCTTGTACTAAATTCTTATCGACTAGGCCATCTACATAGACTAAGGCACAGGGGGTGTCCCCTATACCGAGTTTAAACCTTCTAAACACCATATCCGAACTTTCTTCAAGGAAAGCCTTAAATTTACTTAGGTTTTCGTTTATATCCTTTGATAAGGAAAGTCCAACCCTATTTTCACTCTTTTCATTATTAGATTGCCTTTTCTCAATTATCTCTCTATTCTTAGGGTTTCTCTTTCTCCTAATGATACGCATTATTACCTCCTGAGTGGATACCTTCTGCCCTTAATTTAGAATAGCTTATGTAGTAATTAACTAAATATTCTAAGCTAGTTTAATTTAATAGAGCCTTAGTTCTTAACTTAAAATATGCGACCCAATAATTAAATTCAAAACTATGTATTTCTATTTATATCACCTATACTCTCGCTAATATGTAGTCCTTGCTTTTCGAATTGTACTGGTCTGAGTTTTTATTTATCTCACTTTTTATAATTTTTGCTATGCAATCAAAGTTTTCATAGAACACAACGATCAAATCACCTGATTTTGCATTTTTAATGGCATCCTTTAAAGCTGTTTCCTCGTCCTTATAGATGTCAATTTTATTATTAGGAAATCCAGCTAAAAGGGCTCCCTCTCTTAACAACTTAGCTACTTCTCCCCTTTTTCGATTTCTAAGGTCGCAGTCTTCCTTAATTAAAATCCTATCTAATGAACAAGCAGCAATTTGCCCTATTTTCCTTATTGATTCATCGGTTCTATCACCAGGTACTCCAACGACTCCAATAATTTGTGTTGCACCTAGTTTTTTTATTGCCTCGCATACCTTTTCATATCCAACTATATTATGACCGTAATCTACTATTACACGAAAGTCCCTAATGTTATAAAGATTAAATCTACCTGGGTTATGTAATTCGTCACAATAAAATGAGCTAAGAGCCGTTTCTATGGTAGTAATAGGTACCTTTAGTGAATAAGCAGCACTTATTGCTGCCAAGCAATTCTCAACATTATATTTTAATATACCATTATAAGTGGCAGGTATTTTAGATATATGTAAACTTTTTATTAAACCATTGCCTGTCGCTATAGTTATGTATCCGTCTTTGACAAAGACCCCAAGTCCACCATTAGCTATATGTTTATGTAGGACTAAATTATTTTCTTGAGTAGAAAAGTAAATGATATTTGCTCTAATATTATTTACTGACTGTGTTATTATTTTATCGTCTGCGTTTAGTACAGCATATCCATTACTCTTTACAGACTCTATAACAAGAGATTTAACATGATATAAATCATTGAGGCTTTTAATACCATCTAGGCCAAGATGGTCTTCACTTATATTGGTTAGTACTCCTACGTCACTTAAATCATAGGCAAGACCAGCCCTCAATATACCACCTCTTGCAGTTTCAAGAACAGCCACATCAACACTTTTGTCTGCTAAGACGATCTTTGCACTTTGGGGGCCTGTAGTATCACCTTTTACTACACAATCATCATTTATGTAAATACCATCTGTTGTTGTCATACCTACATTGAAGCCATTGACCCTTAGTATATGAGCGATCATCCTAGTAGTTGTGGTCTTTCCGTTTGTACCAGTAATAGAAATTATGGGGATAGAGTATTTACTTTCAGTGGGAAACAACATATCTACTATGGTATTTCCAACACTGCGACCTTTACCTTTAGATGGATTTAGGTGCATCCTTATACCAGGCGAAGCGTTAACCTCTATTATTGCTCCCTTTCCCCTCTCTAGAGGTTTACTAATATTAGGACAGGTTATATCTACACCTGCTATATCAAGTCCAATTATTCTAGCTGCTCGAATAGCTAATTCCTGATTAAAGGGATGAACCTTGTCAGTGCAGTCAATCGCCTCTCCACCTGTACTTAGGTTCCCATTGTATTTTAAATAGACTCTTAACCCTTTCTTTGGTATTGATTCTGGTGTAAAACCATTCTTTTTTAATAGGTTTATAGAAATATCATCAATTACAATTTTAGTTAAAGACTTTTCGTGACCATCTCCTCTGTTTTCTTGCCTATTTCTAATCTCAACTAATTGCTCGATACTGTGCTTTCCATCTCCTATGACGTATGCAGGTATTCTATGGGCTGCGGCAGCGACCTGATTTCCTACAACTAATATCCTATAATCATTTCCCCTAACATATTCTTCTACAAGCACTCCTTGGCTTATCCTTGATGCTATTTCAAATGCATTTATTAGCTCATCTTCGGATTGTATCTTCATAGAAACGCCCTTTCCCTGATTTCCATTAAGGGGTTTAACAACTAGGGGAAATTCAATGTATCTACTTACTTCTAATGCTTCATTCAATGTATAACATAAAATACCTTTAGGAACAGGTATCCCTGACTGGTCTAATAGCTCTTTAGTAATAGCCTTGTCACATGCAATATCAACCGATATACAACTTGTTGTATCAGGTAAAGTACCCTCCATCTTTTTTTGATATTTCCCATAGCCTAGTTGGATAATGCTCCCATTACCTATCCTGGTTACAGGTATACCTCTTTCTGTTGCTGCATTTACAATAGCCTGAGTGCTAGGACCAAGACCAAACCTTTGGACTATATTCCTAATTCTTTTCAGCTCATCTGAGAGGTCTATTTTAGCACCATTACATAAGGCCTGTACTATTCTAAAGGACAACTTACCCGCCTCTATACCTGCATTTTCATCACTATAGGAGAATAATATTATGTAATCTCCCCTTTTCTCTCCGGGCTCTGACTGTCCAAAGTTTACCCTATAACCGAGCATATTTTGAATTTCAATTGAACAATGCTCAATTACATGAGCAAGATTTGTTCCAAGTTCTAATTGGTCTTCAAAGCCACCCTCATATTCAAAAGAGCAACGGTGATGCTTAAGACCTGGCATTAGCATTAAAAGACTTGATGTAAAGTCGCTTATGTTATTAGTTGAAATATTATAGTACTCCTTAAGGTTTGCAAGAATTCTAATGACAGGCAGGTGACTATATATATTGCGCCCCCTAAATGCCTTTATCTCACAAAGCTGCAAAATAGACTACCTCCTTAAGATGGGTGTTTTACTCTTTAAATCAAAGCTATATCCCTTAGGTAATATATGTAGTTTCATGTCAGTTAATGCAAGTATGTCATCAGGTCTAGTCTCTGAAACATTAGTATGGCTGCATTTTGCTCCATCTAATATTGTTACTGCATTAGAACCAATAACTTGAAAGTTACAGTCATTACTGACTAAAATGGCCGTATCTTCATCTATTCCTATGCCTAAAACGCTTGGATTCTGAGCAACCGCCGCTAGTAGCCTACCTATCCTACCTCTTTGGGCAAAGTGTTGATCAATAACTACACCCTTTAGTAAACCAAGGCCAGGTGCCATTTTAACGGTACACTTTTTCGGTGCTTCATCATCTGGTCCTGAAGTTATCATAATTTCGCTCATTGCTGAAGCACCCGCACTGGTACCCGCTATTACTAAACCTGTGGAAAATAGATTCTTAAGCTGTGCTTCTAATTTTGAGCCACCTAAAAGGCTAGTTATCTTTAGCTGATCTCCACCAGTGAAGAATACACAAGTCGCATTATCCAGTCTTTTCAGTTTAATTGGATCATTTGCATCATCACGTGTTTCAATATGTAAGGCATCTATATTGTTTAGACCTAGTCTATGGAAAATGTCCTTATATTCTTTACCTACCTTCATTGGATATTCAGTAGCAACAGTCATGATAACTAGCTTGCTTTGCTTTGCACCTGAAAGGTCAACTAAACGGCGTAATATAGTACACCTATTCTTTTTGTCTTCAGCTCCGCCTATTATCAACATATGCCCGTTAATTTCTTCTCTCATATAGGACCTCCAACATATTTGACCTCTAAAGGACTCATCTAATTATTCTATCTTAAGCATATAATTTTATTCGATAAGATAAGCTTTTATAGGCATAAGTCCAATAAAAAAGCGCTCCATATGAGCGCTGTAAGTATCTATTTTAGCTATCAATTTTGGAAAGTTCCTCTTTTTTTGATCTTTTTTCTTCGATTGCCTTTAACAGCTTATTACGTCTTCTTATTCCATCTATATAGCTAACACCGGTTACTATGGGTAGCAATAAGGCAGTTAAGATAGCCAGATGTGGCATGGCATCTTCAAAACTTACAAAAAGTCTAATATAGGGGCTTAGCCATATATGAAGGAGAAATTTTAGTGGCCTGTAAATTAGAGCAGCTATATATAGAATAAGGGCTGGAATTGTTGCGTAAAGTCCAACGATAAAGCCCCTAGTTCGTTTGAAGCTTCCACGCTTTAAATTATTTTCACCTATTTTACTAGCCTCTAAGTAAATCATAAACCAATACAATGCAACCAGAAATACAAATACAGTCCATTGAAAAATTGTATTATCCCTGAAAATACCTGATAGCAATACATACATAAACAGTTCTACAAAAGACATGGTTGCATGGGTCCCTAAAATAGCTTTAAGAAATTTCTTTGTATCCAAATAGATTCACCAACTCCCAATTTACTTATATATCTATTTTACTATAGGTTAGTTAATAAAACTAGATTGTTAATCTAGATATCTTGTTATTACCATAGAACTAGGCTCTAATAATTTCATTTTCGGTTATAACTATGTCCATTTTTATATCGTGCTTTTCAATAGGTAGACTATCTAGTAACTGAAAATCATAAGCCAAGCCTATCTTTAGTGTGCTTTCACCTAATTTTCTTAAAAATCTATCGTAATAGCCTGCTCCATGACCAAGTCTAGAAAGTTTTCTATCAAAAGCCAAGCCGGGTATTATAACAATATCTAGCTTATTTATATCTACTCTGCTTTGCATAGTTTCTATCGGTTCATGTATACCCATGGTCCCTGGTGCTAATTCTTTTGTGCTTTTAATCTCACATGCTAACAAGTCTCTAGAAACTGTCAGACAAAAGGGAACAGCTACATGTTTATTGTCCTTGTATATCCTATCTATTAAGTTCCAAGTTGCTACCTCATTATTAGTACTAACATAGGTCATAATAAGATTCGCATTTTTATAGTAGTTAGTCTTTATTAGGTTTTGTAGTATATCATTAGATTTTTGTGAAACTTCTAAAGCAGATAGGAGCTTCCTTTTCGCTAACATAAGTTCTCTGTATTTTTCTTTGTTCATTAAAACCTACCCTATCGAATATATAGTCTTGGTACCCTGTCGCTAATAGAGGTTAATATTTCATAAGATATCGTGTTGCACTTAGATGCAAGTTCAACTGCACTTATCCTCTCTTTTCCTTGCTCTCCTAGTAAAACAACCTTGTCCCCTAGCTTTACATCTGCAAGGGCACTTACATCAATCATTATTTGATCCATACAAATTGAGCCAACCACTGGAGCCCTTTGCCCATTAATTAGAACATCTGCCTTGTTGCTAAGCTGTCTCTTGTATCCATCTGCATAACCAACAGGTAGTGTGGCTATCTTTCTTTCTCCACTTACTATAAAATTTCTACCATATGAGACGCTTTCTCCATCTCCTAGGGTTTTTATATATGAAACTTTAGTCTCCCACTGTAGTGCTGGTAACAAGTCTATACTATCTTCATCTAATCTTGTCCATGGTGGATATCCATAGATGCTTATACCACTTCTTACTAGATTATAATGAGACTCTTTATATTTTAGTATAGCTGCACTGTTTGCTGCATGTATATAGTTAACTACTAGACCCCTATTTCTCAATCCATCCAAGGCTTTGTTAAAGCTATCAATTTGCTTTAGGGTATAATCTTTGTCTTCTTCATCAGCTGTTGCAAAATGAGTAAATACACCATCTAAAATTAGGTGCTTGCAAGCCTTTACTTTCAATATGATATTTTCTAAGTCCTTCCAGGATCTTACCCCTATTCTTCCTAAACCCGTATCTAATTTAATATGGACCTTTACCTTCTTATTCATTTTTTCTGCTAAACTATTTAGTGCATCTGCTGCCTCTACCGTGGCAATTGTTTGAATAAGATCATTCTTTATTACAAGCTCAAATTGGTCCTTATCTGTTTCAGCTAAGACAAATATTTTGTCCCTTATACCATATGCTCTTAAGATTGCTCCTTCTTCTGGAATTGCAACACCTAACCAAGATGCACCAGATTTAATTGCCTGCTTGGCAACCTCGCATATGCCATGACCATATCCATTTGCCTTTACTACTGCCATAAATTCAGCTTTAGAAGAGGCCTTGTTCCTTAGCTTTTTAATATTACTATCCAGTTTTGACATATTAACAATTACTCTAGTAGGCCTCATGTAACCACTCCCAACTGCTAAATCAGCTCATTATATTATTAATACTATTATAGGTTATAATTTTGCTTTTTTAAACAATATTTTATCTAATAAATTAGAATCTTAGGCCATATAATCTATTCTATAATAAATAAAGTTAAGTATATGCTATTTTATTCCATTCTTACTGTATGTATATAAATAAACCGCTTGTTCTTTGATTCAAGCGGTTTTCTGGTGGGTCATCACGGGCTCGAACCGTGGACAACCTGATTAAGAGTCAGGTGCTCTACCAACTGAGCTAATGACCCATACTATTTGGCGCGCCCAGTAGGATTCGAACCTACGACCAACAGATTCGAAGTCTGCTACTCTATCCAGCTGAGCTATGGGCGCTGATTATAATATGTTCACTTTTCATATATGGAGCGGGAGACGGGATTCGAACCCGCGACATTCGCCTTGGCAAGGCGACGCTCTACCACTGAGCCACTCCCGCTTATTTTGTTTTTTTATTCTAGCTTGTCTTAATTAGTTTTAAAATAAATGGTGCGGGCGAAGAGATTTGAACTCCCACGCCTAATGGCACTAGATCCTAAGTCTAGCGCGTCTGCCAGTTCCGCCACGCCCGCACAATTTCATAACAATATTATATAATTATTACCCTGTAGATGTAAAGCTCTAAATAAGTCTCTTTGTTAAATATTTTAATGGCTGGGGCGGCAGGACTCGAACCTACGAATGCGGGAGTCAAAGTCCCGTGCCTTACCGACTTGGCTACGCCCCATTGTGAGACTTAATGTAAATAATGGGGTGAGTAATGGGATTTGAACCCACGACCTCCAGGGCCACAACCTGGCGCTCTAACCAGCTGAGCTATACCCACCGTGTTTATTCACCAGTTTAAATAATGGCGCGCCTGAAGGGATTCGAACCCCTGGCCTACGGATTAGAAGTCCGTTGCTCTATCCTGCTGAGCTACAGGCGCACATTGGAGCGGGTGATGGGAATCGAACCCACACGGCCAGCTTGGAAGGCTGGAATTCTACCATTGAACTACACCCGCAACAACCATCAACAACTTAAAATTTTAACACAGGTGCCGACAAAAGTCAACATAATAAATTTTAAGTTTTAAGGAGTGCTTCCTGAACTCAATCAGGCGCAAGTAAGAGTATAACTCAAGCTCTCCTTCTAGTCAAGGGTAAAATTTTGATAAATGCATACTTTTTTTAAATTCTAATTATATAGGGTCTTACTTGTCCCTCTTTTATTTCAATTATACCTATAGTAGGGTATTCCCCTCTAACTGGATATGCAGGACTACCTGGATTTAAGAAGGTGATACCCCTTTCTACGAATATTTGGGGATCATGGGTATGACCAAATAAGGCAATATCTACATTATTCCTAAATGCATTAGCCTTTAGATCATCAAGTCCCTGCTTTACCTTATATAGGTGACCATGGGTAATAAATATGCGTTTACCAGCTATGCTTATAATTTTACGAGTATCTACACCAGGTCCAAAATCACAGTTACCCTTCACAAAATGTGTAGGCTTATTTAGTTCAGCTTCTAAGATAAATACATCCTTGTAATTATCCCCTAAGTGAATAATATAGTCTACATTTTTAATCTTTTGTATTAACTTTATTATATTCTTTCCGTGAGTATCACTTACTATAAGGATTTTCATATCAATCTCCTAAAATAGCCTCTTTACTTGTTAAGAAGTTTTTTAGACTTAAGATAGCTTGTTTCCGATGACTTATTGTACTTTTTTCTTCCTTTGACAGTTCTGCCATAGTCCTATTGTATTTGTCGGTTATAAATATTGGATCGTATCCAAAGCCATTCTTTCCTCTAGGTTCAAAAGCAATTTTCCCATAGCAGCTACCTAGTGTTTGTACCAAACAGTCATTAGGGGTATAAAGGGTAATTACACACCTAAAGTGAGCTGTTCGCTTTTTGCTTTCAATCCCTGTCAAAGCCTTTAATAGCTTGATATTATTCTCTTGATCTGTAGCTTCTTCACCAGCATATCTAGCCGAGTTAACACCTGGCTGCCCATTGAGCGCATCTACTTCTAAACCTGAATCATCTGCTAGGCTTAATTCGCCGGTTAGTTTACTTATAACCCTTGCCTTTTTTAGAGAATTGGCCCAAAAATCATTTCCATCCTCTACAATATCAACATCTAGACCTATATCAGAAAGAGAGAGTATTTTAAGCGGCATATCTGAAAAAATGAACTTAATCTCATCAATTTTTCCCATATTCTTTGATGCTATTATAAGTTTTTTCATATTATATCACCACCAAGCTATTCAATTCTCCTAGTGTCTCTTTTTGGATTCCGATTATTGTTTCTATACCAGCTTGTCCTATCTTTAATAATCGTTCAAGAGAAGTCATTGGAAATGAGCCTTGCTCAGCTGTACCCTGTATTTCGATAAATTCGTTTTTATCATTCATCACCAAGTTCATATCCACCTGTGCATTTAAGTCCTCTATGTAGGATAGGTCTAATATCTCTACTCCATTATGGATACCAACACTAACAGCTCCTATATAGTTCTTGATTGGAGAAACCGATATAGTACCCTTGTCTATCATTGAGCCAATACAATAGACCAAAGCAAGATATCCTCCTGTAATTGCAGCTGTTCTAGTACCACCATCGGCCTGAACGACATCACAGTCTATCCAGATAGTCCTTTCACCTAAATTTTTAAGGTCAACTGCTGACCTTAGAGACCTGCCTATTAGTCTTTGTATTTCCTGAGTCCTTCCATCTAGCTTCCCTTTACTAGATTCTCTAACCTTTCTGACATGCGTTGAAGCTGGTAACATGGAATATTCTGCAGTTATCCACCCTTCACCTGTCCCTGCTAAAAAGACAGGAGTCTTTTCCTCTACTGTAGCTGTGCAAATTACCTTGGTATTACCAAATTCAATAAATACAGAACCATCTGCATTTTCCATAAAATTTTTAGTGATCTTAATTTCTCTTAAACAAGTGTTATTTCTTCCATCAATCCTCATAATAATTCTCCTTTGTAATTTGAACTTATGACCTATGAGCAAAAAAAGACTGCTATTGAAAGCAGCCTTTTCTTTAATACTCATTTGCGAATACAGGTAAATCATCTATAATATCTGCATTTTTGTATTCTTTGTTTTCGACTAATATCTTTAGCTGCTCTACCTCAGGATAGTGTGAAGTTATTAGTTTAAGAGCCCTCAGTACCATTTCCTCGCTTTTTGGATCTGATGCAATATTATTAAATTCTTTACTGAAATTTATGTAGGTTACACCATCCTTCATTTGAATGCCTAGTAGCTTAGTATCATAGGGTAAATCTAGAGTCATATTATCTTTATCTACCGGACCCTTAAGCCATTCTTCTATAGTGTTTTCAAGTGTTGGATGCATAGATGATGTTACTCGGGTTACAGGTACTAGATAATCAAATTGACTAACTGACCTACTATGAAAATAGATATTAACCTTGCTAGCTTCTCCAGCTACGTCATCTGACATTTCTAGATTTAAATCCATTGGACCTATTGGACTACCTACTAATGTCCCATGGGGCATTTTTTCGAGAATCTGTCCATTGAACATAAACTGAACCTTATCTATTGTAGAAAAGCCTGATAAGGTCATAACTAAGCCCTGTATCATGTTACTTTCGCTTAGTGCATCCTTACATTCTAATAAGGCGTTGTTAAAGTCTACCTTGGCTATACCATCTACTATAGACATCCCTAGTATTTTGGCGTCAGTTGGGAGTAGTGGCCTTAGACCCATTATCATAAGGCTTTCTTGTTGTTCGGGCGTATCCATCATTACTTCTATTGTTGCCTTGGCTATTCCCTCTACCCATGGTATCTTGCGCATAACTGGAACTAAGTAACCTGCATCATCCGCATAATATACTATTGTTTCTCTTGTTAGCTCATCCTCTACCTCATCATTTCCTTCATGTGTGTCTGGAGTATTAATATCGCTCCCCTTTCCTTTGCAAGATGTGAAAACTAGTAGTAGTACCAAGAAAACTGTAAAAAGTAAAGCAATTCTCTTTGACAATACGATCTCCCCCTTGACTATCACTTGTAATATTTATATTAGCCAAGCAGGGGTTGTATGATTAATCCAATATAATTTTAACATACTTTCATTGAATTTAATATTAACAAAACATTCGGTATGAGTTTTCCTTTCTAGTATAAGCAAGTCGTAGTATAATATTAAGATAGGAGGAATTAATATGGCATTAGACGGAGTTTTGCTCAGTGGAATAATTAATGAACTTTCTAACACAATTGTTTCAGGAAGAGTAGACAAGATATATCAAACTGAAAAAGATGAATTACAGCTAATAATCAGAAACAAGGGTACAAATTATAGATTACTTATATCAGCCAGCGCAAACCATCCTAGAATACATATAAGCAAGTATAGCAAGGATAATCCAGAGAGCCCACCTATGTTTTGTATGGTCCTTAGAAAGCATTTATTAGGTGCAAGGGTAAAATCACTGACCCAGCCTTTATTTGATCGAATAGCAGAGCTTACATTTGAAGTAGTTACTGATATGGGGGACCTTGAGGAGAGAAAGCTTATAGTTGAGATTATGGGCCGCCATAGTAATGTTATTTTGCTTGACGCTTCTGACAGGATAATCGACAGCATAAAGCATGTAGGTTTTAATGTAAGCAGGGTTCGGCAGGTTCTACCTGGTCTTAATTATGTTTCTCCCCCTTCCCACGAAAAAATAGATCCAAGATATTATGATAGTGACAAACTATTCGATTTATTATCTGAAAAATCAGCAAAAGACCCGGCTAACATAATTATGACTTCTTTTAATGGTATATCAAAAATTTCAGCCAAAGAAATAATCTCAAATGGACTATTAGCTGAGAATGCAAGCTCTAAATCAAGCTTGGACATAATAGTGGGTTCATTTAATAACTTTATTTCACATATTAAAAATAAAGATTTTAAACCCATTATGGTACTTGGTCCTGATTCAAAACCTATCGATATTTTGCCTTTTGATTTCTTGCTTTATAAGGA